>Ga0209034_10000509_pt1 | contig 19516 bp, 22 predicted proteins | sample MarorgKNORR_S2LV_2_FD_188219 | JGI IMG/M metagenome (GOLD analysis project Ga0209034, IMG submission 188219) | Marine microbial communities from the Southern Atlantic Ocean, analyzing organic carbon cycling - 250m_A/KNORR_S2/LV (SPAdes) (version 2) | ecosystem: Environmental > Aquatic > Marine...
GATAACGGCTAATGACATCGCCTATTGTGTAATTACGGACGTGCCCCATATGGAGTTTGCCGCTGGGGTAGGGGAACATAGAAAGACAATAGAATTTTTCTTTGGCTGGGTCCTCGGAAACTTCAAAGGCATTCGTATCTGACCACTTCTTTTGTACGTCAGTTTCTATTTGGTCTGGTCTATATTCGTTATTCATTAAGTTTTCATTTTTTGTTGCTCTTTCTTAATGAAAGCATACAGCATGGGAGATTTTTTTAAATTATAAAAAATAACCTCGCAATGCGAGGTTATTGAGTAGTTGATTTTCTGATAGCCATATTATTTTACCAATAAACTTGTGCTCGCATTTGGAATGCCGCTGGTTCAACAGCGTCATTTGCTGTGCCAGCAAGATCAACATGACTAAAATCGAGAACCTTGCTGTAATCAGCCATAATTCGGGTATTTGAAGTTGGATACCAGTTCAAGCCAATGGTAAAAACATCAGCTTCCCCACCATCATCTGCAGTAGATGTGTTGCCTCCGCCTGTATTATCCATATCAGACAAATCCATATTTTCATATCGTGCTGTGATTTGCCATGCCCCTAATCCTCCTTTACCCAAAGATTTCTTAGGTTTGATACCACTCCATGCACCGTACTTGTATTTCATTGATTCGCCGGTAAAGAAATACCCTGCATCAATTGCCCATGCTGATAAATCAACATCACCGCCAATTGGATCGCTTACATCCCAAGTAACGTATTCAAAGATGCCATGAAATGATCCCATAACTGTAATAGCTTCTATGTCAAATGCATCAGAATCATCAGCATTAGTCCCAAAGTTTGCTTCAAGTGAATCGCCATTACCAATATGAGTTAACAATGTATTGTCAATATTGGAGAAGGCATCGCCCTTATGTTCTTCGTATTGATAAGAAAAACCAACATGTAATAAATGATTTTTATCCTTGTAGTATGGAGTACCCCCTACACGAAATGCTGTTGTTCTACGGTCAGTAGCTGCTTGGCCAGTTTCATCGCTGGTAGTGCTAAGCCCTGGTACAAATACACCAGCATGTGCAAACCATCTATTTTTTGCTTTTGATTGGAAACGACCTGCAATACCAACATTTCTTGAAAGCTGTGGACCGTCGGCAAACAATGGTCGACGCATCATTGTCATGTATTTACTACTACTGATAGTTGCATGGCCAAAAGGAACATGATGTTGCCCAACTTTAAGCCACCACTTACCAGTATCTGTTTTACCATTGTAGGCAATCCATACGTCCTTCCATGAAGGTGTGCCTGAATTTGCAAAATCTAGTTCCAGCTTGTATGCCATTGGTTTGATTTTTCCTTGAAAACCCAATCTAGCCCGACGTAGTTCTTCCCCGTTATCTTCTAACGAGCCTCCATCATTATCAACGTAAATAGTATCCCAAAAAATACGGCCAATGGGCTGCCATTCCCAGGACCCATCTTGTGATGCAACCTTGAATTTACCTTTTGTTGTAATTTTAAACGAATCTTTTTTTGTTTTTTTAACTTCAGCATTTATCTCGTCAATACTTTCTTTAATTTTTTCGTTATCTTCTTTGGAGGCTTCAACAAGGAGCTCATATTCTTGAGGTGAGAGTGTACCTTTATCACGAAGGACCTTTAAAAGTTCTAATAGTGCTTCATTAGCTGCTACTGCGGGAGGAGATAGCATTATGAAAAATATAATAAAGCTAGAAAATATTATATTTTTTAAGCAATTTTTTTTAAACAACACATGTCTCCTTTGTAATTAAAAGATTCCGACTAAGAAATAGAAAAATACTATCGCCATTATGCCGCCAGCTGGCAAGGTGATAATCCATGACAAGAATATTGTTCCCACAATTCTAAGATTCAGAGCTGATATTCCGCGCGCAAAACCAACACCAAGTACAGCACCGACGAGAGTATGAGTAGTTGATATAGGTATTCCAGTCCCCGATGCTAAAACGACAGTTATGGCAGCAGCCAATTCGCAACAGAAACCACGACTAGGCGTTAATTCGGTGATGCGACGACCCACAGTCGCAATTACTTTGTGGCCGTACATTAAAAGACCGATGACTATCCCCACAGACCCAAGCAAAAGTACCCAGATAGGCATCATAGATTTTTGTGCAATCTCACCATCACTAGATACTATACTAACTATTGCGGCAACAGGCCCTACCGCATTAGCAACATCATTTGAACCATGTGCAAAAGCCATAGCGCATGCAGAAAAAATCATTAAAACACCAAAAACATTTTCAACGTTTACTATGCGACTTGCTATATTTTTATCTTTTGTAAATTTAATCTTGCGAATTAAGAAAGTACCAACAAGCGCACAAAATATTCCTACAAAAAGACTAATGCTATAGCATTCATTTTTAGATAACTCGAGACCAATGTGCTTTAAACCTTTGAGCATGGTTACGAGTGAAATCATGGTACCTGTTAAGAAAATATAAATAGGCACGTAACGTTTCGCATTGTCTATTGGGTTGTCGGTGTTAAGAATTAATTTTTGAACACTACGAAATAAGAAATAGGCAATCCCGCCGGCTATCACTGGTGAGACAACCCAGCTTGCAGCAATAGAGCCAACTTTCGCCCACTTAACCGCCTCAATCCCAATACCAACGGCAGCAAAGCCGACAATGGCACCCACAATCGAATGCGTTGTTGAAACCGGCAAACCATACCGAGTGGCAATTAATAACCATATCCCCGCGGATAAAAGAGCCGCGAGCATCCCGTAAACGAGTAATTCCGGTGAGCCACTGAGTAGGTTCGCATCAATTATGCCCTTGCGAATTGTTGATGTAACCTGTCCGCCAGCAAGAAAGGCACCTGTAAATTCAAAAATCGCAGCAATGATGACAGCTTGTTTTATTGTTAATGCCCTTGAGCCAACAGAAGTTGCCATCGCGTTCGCAACATCATTTGCCCCAATCCCCCAGGCCATAAACAATCCGAAACTAGCTGCCAATATTAATAATATTGTTGTATGTTCCATTGAGTTTCTCTCTATTTAGCGAGCATTAATTGAAGTCGGTTACCCGTGCTTTGGGCATTATCTGCAAGGTCACCTGTCCACTCTATAATTTTGTAAATAAACATAACGTCGACAGGCGGTAAGTCTTTTTCAATTTTATATAATTCAGCACGTAATTTGATCTGGATTTTATCTGTTTCATCTTCGATAACATGAAGCTCCTCGATCATTTTTTTAACACGGGTAACTTCATTTCCACGAAAGCCAGCAGCTACTAATTCATCCAATTCATTAATTGCGTTTTGTGTTTGACGGGTTGCGTCAACACATCTGTTTAAAAATTCAATGTATGTATTACATATTGATTCAGGCAATGACATTTTTCTTCCAAGCACAAGTCCTGCGATATCTTTTGCTTTATTTGCAATTTTATCTTGTAGCTGAAGTACATCGAGAACATCCCTTCGGTCCATCGGCATGAAAAGACTGCTAGGAAGTTGCATACGCAATAAATTTTTTATTTCATCTGCATCATTTTCTAATGCTGCAAGATTGTTTTGTATTTTTTCAGCCTTCCCCCAATCATTTTTAATGACAGCATCAAAATAGGGAATTAATTCTTCGACGCACAAAACAACTTTTTCTATGTGTTTTTGTAGGGGGCTTACAGGGGAATTACCAAATATTCTAGAAAAATAGTTAGAACTTGACATTGTTTAGTGTCCTTAGTTTGTAAAGTTTTCTAAAAACTGCAAAACTCATGACTGATTTCTAACTTTTTCATGTCATAATTTCGCGCATTAAAACACATCGTTTTTAAATTGCAAGAGAATATTTCAATAAAAATTATTTTTTTTTATCGTGTTGTTGTTAAAGGATTTTTTTAAGGATAATTTCTTATGAGTTCATACTTATATATTATGCGACATGCAAAATCTGATTGGTCAGGTCCACAGACACCTGATTTTGAGAGGCCAATTAATGGGCGGGGAAGGAGAAACTCAGTTCGTATTGGCCAGTGGATGAGTGATAATAATTACATCCCACAAAAAATTATCTCATCACCGGCAACCAGAGCAAAAGAAACAATTGAACTGGTTATTGAACAGATAACTAAATTTAATCATGACGATTTAATTTTCCAGGATGATCTTTATCTTGCCCAGTTTACCCAATTAATCGAAATTATTAACACATACCAAAACGATGCTCAGAGTTTAATGCTTATTGGGCATAATCCCGGAATTGAAAATTTAGTTAATTATCTATGTTCTCAATCAGACAATCCGGAAACAGCAGTGACAACAGCAAATTTATTTATATTTGAATATGCTGAAAATCACTTTAACCCAGCAACAGGTAGTTGTAAGTTAATCGAGGCAATAAAGCCAAGAGAGTTAAATTAGAAAATTATTTTTGAGAAACGATGTAAGCAATCCAGCCTGCATCGGCTTCGCCTTCTGTCTGCGGTAGAAACTCACCATTACCATCGCCATCTTCATCAGCCTGTTCCCAGTAAACGGTCGATTTGAAGCCAGCTTCAGAAAGCATTTCTAATAATTCTGGGAGTGTCCATACACGCCACTCATAAGTAAACGCCTTTTTTATTTTTGAACCATCTTTAAATTTAAAATGTATGTGGTTAATCGCCGAACCCGTTATAGGGTCATACTTGTGCTGGTCCCAGATATAGGTAAATCTATCATTTACTGGTGAATCATTATCAGGCTTAACTTTTGTTTTTTCTTTGAGTTCTTGAAATGCTTCATATCCACCGTACGCATCAGAAAAGAAGATGCCATCATCAACTAATGAATTTCTGACTTTTTTAAGATACTCGATCATTAATTTCCGTTCTTTAAATACCCAATAACTAAAATTCATTGCAAGCACAATATCAACAGGATCATTTTTGGCATTTAAAACATTCTCTTTGATTAGTTTTATACGTGATGATTGTTCAGTTGTGAGTTTTTCAATTTTATTTTTTTGAGACCAATCTAAAACCACCTGGTCGATATCAAAACAAATCGCTGTATTGGTATCACGACGTTTTACCCACTCACAGGATGTGTTTGCCGTTGCACAGAAGTCCTCTCTAAGCGTGCTAGCTTGACGACCTTTTAGTTTTTCGAACAACGAATCAATAATATCGATTTCGGCTTCAACACATTGCACCGCCTCCTCGTACAAGAAAAAACGGTCTGCGAGTTCTGCCTTTGTGGGGCTTGAAGGTTTATGCTTTATGTTACTTTTACTGCTCATTTTCTGATTACCAAATATTTGTATTTAGGATATAAATTATGGTCGACATATAATTCGGCCGGCTATTATAGCGAATAGTTTTAAATTAAGTCAGTAAATTTAGTAATTATATTTTATGGACTTATCGTGGAACATCAGCCGATTCAAAATAACATGGGCATATTACTTTTTTATTACGATATAATCACAATCTATGGCAGAGCTTGGCAATGACCATAAAGTAAAGATAAGCATGATACTCGATAACAAGGGTAGCGATGTCTATAGTATTTCTCCTCAGAGTTCATTGCGAGAGATGGCAGATGAAATGCTTGTAAAAAAAATTGGCTCGCTTGTCGTTACTGATAAAAATGACATATTAGTAGGTATTATTTCTGAACGTGATTTTCTAAGTATAGTTGGTAAGCATCCGAAAGACTGGGAGGATATTAGTGTTTGTGACGTCATGACCAAAGAGGTGGTAACCGCAACACCAGAAGATACACTTGAACAGGTTATGTCACAGATGACCCAGCATCATATTCGCCATATTCCAGTCATGAAAAACAATAAAATTGTTGGCGTGCTAGCAATCGGCGATATTATTAATGCACTGTTTGATAAAACATTGTTTCAAAATAAATTGTTAAAGAGTTATATAAAAGACTGGCCGAAGGAGAAGCAATAAGATATCAGATTTGAATTAAATTGTGATTCTGGTCCCGCATCTCAAGTTTATTGCTTATTGCAAAATCAACAAGAAAATCATAAATCATCGGGCTTTTATTTTGAAGTTCGACATCAACGACAAAGCACTTTGAGTTATCTTCCTGCTTAAGATTGACAAGTGGATTAAAAATCACACGACCATTTTTACCATAACTAGCGACTGTATAGTAGAGTCTTTCTGCCCAATCACTAGGCCGAAATCTTTCTCCCGTTATTGTTTTGCCCATGATTAATATTTTTTCGTATAACATATTTTTAGACTTTATTCTGAGTCAGAATCCCAATGTTCCCCTTCTATAATATTCCCGTTACGTGTTTGTTTTTGTCTGATGTTAATACGATTTTTCATAAAATTAACGAAGAAAGTTTCCGCCAATCTTTGGCGCAGCGTCGGGACTAACATCAAAAAACCAATGGTATCGGTAAAAAAACCTGGTGTTAATAAAAGCGCACCACTAATTAGAAGGATTAATCCCTCAATGAGCTCAGTTGCGGGTAGCTGCCCTCTGCTAATATTTGCCTGGACTTTTGCAAGTGTTGATATGCCCTGAATACGCAATAATGAGACACCAAGGAAGGCGGTACCAATAACCAATGCAATTGTGTAGCCTGCACCAATGATACTGCCGATTTTTATTAATATAGCAATTTCAACGAGTGGTATCGTGATAAAAAGTATGAGAAAAAGTTTAAACAAAAAAATAACCTCAATATTTATTTTTAAATTACCATTGTGGCATTATGATTAATGTATGGGCAAAATACTATTATGCAAGTAATTTTAAATACATAAATAAGATATGGCGAATAATACAAAATCTATTCTGGTGCTATGTACTTTCCCAGAGACCGAATCTGTTAAAAGTGTCGCAGAGACATTAGTAAATGAAAAATTAGCTGCTTGCGTTAATGTCATACCCGGCGTTCAATCTATTTTTAGATGGCAGGATAAAATAGATAATGCCAATGAAAATATCTTAATCATAAAAACAAAAGATAGTTTATACGATGAGTTAGAAGTCAGGATTAAAGAACTGCACCCGTACGAACTTCCTGAAATAATTTCTGTCCCAATAGATAAAGGTCTTAACAAATATTTAGATTGGATTAGCGAGAGCACCAAATAATAATGTATTTTTTTAAAAAAATATTTATTTTTTATATTTTTCTATTTTCATATTCTGCGAATGCAATAAATTTTGAAGAACGTTTAGGCAATATTTTTTCATTTATATCTTCCGATGATGAAGTATTACACCCTGACGATGCCTTTAGGATCAGTCTCAGCGTGATTTCTGATGATAGGTTAGTACTAAACTGGCAAATAGAATCAGGCTACTATCTTTATAAAGATAAATTTTCAATCAGCACAAATGACCCATCAGTTCTGATTGGAGATTATGTTTTCCCTATCGGTAAATTAAAAGATGACCTTGCGTTTGGTGAGGTTGAAGTCTACTACAATGATGGCCAGTTATTAGTACCATTTAACAGTGAAAATAAAGATATTACCGATCTTAATATTAATATTTCTTATCAGGGTTGCAAGGAAGGTTCTATTTGTTATCCGCCAATAGAAAAGAATCTAACAGTTTCAATACCAGATACTTTTGATGAAGTTTACGAGGAAACATTATTATCCGAACAAGACCTGATTACGAAGAACTTAAAAGATAATAATTTATTCATTAATGTAATTTCATTTTTTGTTCTTGGGTTTCTATTAGCATTAACCCCATGTGTTTTCCCAATGATTCCTATTCTATCGGGTATTATTGTTGGTGAAGGTACTAGTATCACAAGAGCAAAGGCCATCATGCTGACGCTAAGCTATGTATTAGCAATGGCATTAACTTATGCTCTATTGGGTGTAATTGCCGGTCTCTTTCATTTTAATCTACAAGCTGCATCACAGAATATCTGGGCGATAAGTTTATTTAGTGGCGTCTTTGTTTTGCTTGCATTATCGATGTTTGGTTTCTATGAGTTGCAATTACCTCGCAGTTGGCAAAATAAGCTTTCTGGGGGTCAAAGCAATTCAGGCCATAGCACCATAACAGGGGCTGCAGTCATGGGAGCGTTGTCTGCTGTGATTGTCGGGCCATGCGTGGCACCACCACTTGCAGGCGCATTACTCTATATTAGTCAGACAGGCGATGCACAGTTGGGTGGTTTGGCATTATTTGCAATGGGTCTGGGGTTCGGTGTTCCGTTATTGGTGATTGGCATTAGTTCAGGAGAACTGTTACCACGCGTTGGTGCATGGATGGATAATATTAAACGTGTCTTTGGCGTTATTATGCTTGGCGTTGCTATTTGGTTTTTAGAGCGTGTCTTCCCAACATCTTTTACTTTAATTTTATGGGCAGCTTTATTTATTATTAGTGCAGTTTTTCTTGGGACATTAGAAAAAATAAAAGAACACAGTAGTAACTGGCAACGCTTATATAAAGGACTGGGTTTTCTCATGTTGTTCTATGGCGGCATACTAATTTTTGCTGCAGTAAGCGGTAAGGGTACGCTGCTCGATCCTTTTAACAATAGAGTATCATCTAATACTTCAACTGAAGCTTTAACGTTTACTTATATTTCAAATCTTGAAGAACTTGAAACTCAATTACTGCAATCAAAACTTGAAAATAAAACCGTTATGTTAGATTTTTATGCAGACTGGTGTGTGGAGTGCAAGCAAATGGAGAAATATACTTTTTCTGATTTATCAGTGCAGAATATATTAGGCGACATAAAATTATTAAAAGCAGATGTCACACAAAATAACGATGATGATAAAGCATTGTTAAAACATTTTGATTTATTTGGTCCACCTGCGATTCTTTTCTTTAATAATGAATCAGCAGAAATAAAATCACAGCGATTTATTGGTTTTGCAAAACCAAAAAAGTTTATTAATCATATTAGAAAAGTTAAATCTTTATGAAGCAATCACAGATAGTATTCATTGCTGTTGTCATTGCCATAGTCTCCGGATTTGGCGGTTACTATTTACAGCAGTTAACAAAAGATAATATCAGTTACAAAGAACAACTAGATAAAAAGAAGTCACCGAGCCCCGAAGAAGTTATCGGCACTGATGTTCCCGAATTTAGTTTGATGGACTTAAATGGTGAGCGAAGGTATCTATCCGAATGGCAGGGCAAATTAATTGCAATTAATTTTTGGGCAACATGGTGTGCACCTTGTCGTGAGGAAATCCCGGCATTTGTTGAATTACAGGAAAAATATCAATCACAGGGATTGCAGTTTATCGGCATTGCGCTACAGCAGGCCGATGAGATAAGGGATTTTATTAATGAGTATAATGTTAATTACCCTTCATTGTATGGCGGGGATGAAGTAGTAAAAATCGCCAGCCAATTGGGCAATAATATTGGGGCTATGCCTTATACGGTGGTGATTAATGCCGAGGGGAAAATTGCCTTCACACATCGCGGACCATTGTCAAAAGACGAGGCAGAGGCGGTAATCAGGAACTTTTTGTAGCACAAAGCATTAAAATAACTTGTTCGTATTTTCGTTAAATTTCTGTTAAAATTCCCCTAAATGTGGTTAAAATCTCAAAAAATGAGAATATTATTACTTATTTATAGGGGCTTTCATTGAAATTTTTGGTGTTAAATGGACCGAATCTCAATCTTCTCGGTGAGCGGGAACCGGAGGTCTACGGGACAACTACCTTAGCCGAGATCGATGCCAGATTAGTTGATTTGGCTACCGCTCAGGGCCATCAGCTGTCTTGTTTCCAAAGCAATGCCGAACATGAATTGGTCGATAAAATTCATGAGGCAAAGAAATCCGCTGTGGATTTTATTCTCATTAATCCTGGGGCATTTACACATACCAGTATTGCATTACGTGATGCGATGTTAGGCACAGAGATTCCGTTTATTGAGGTACACCTGTCGAATGTTTTTTCTCGTGAAGAGTTTAGAAAATCTTCATTTTTATCTGACATTGCTGTTGCCGTTGTTAGCGGGCTTGGTGATTATGGCTATGAACTTGCTCTAATGGGCGCTGAACGATACTTAAACAAGTGATTAAACAATACTATGGATATTAGAAAGGTAAAAAAATTAATCGAATTACTCGAAGAATCTGGTATCGCTGAAATTGAAATTCATGAAGGCGAAGAATCAGTTCGGATTAGTCGCGGCGGCTCAACTGCAGCACCACAGACTGTGATTAGTGCACCGCCCATTGCAGCAAGTGCTCCCATGCAAGCATCAGGCACAACTGAAACTTCATCTGATGATTACAGTGATGAAGGTGAGGTAGTTACTGCACCTATGGTAGGAATTTTTTATACATCTCCGGGGCCTGACCAGCCACCTTTTATTAATAAAGGACAAAATATTAAAACGGGTGATGTACTTTGTATTATTGAAGCAATGAAAATAATGAATCAGATTGAAGCTGATGTTGATGGAAAAGTAGTTCGTATCTTGGTCGAAAATGGCGATCCTGTAGAGTACGGTCAACCTTTATTTGTTATCGCCCAATCTTAAGTCAAAACGTTATTTTACTAATGGCGTTTATTTACAAATAAAATCTATACAGAGCGTTAATGATCTATGCTTGAAAAAATTGTAATTGCAAATCGCGGTGAAATAGCACTTAGAATTTTACGTGCCTGTAAAGAGCTCGGCATTAAAACGGTCGCAACATATTCTGTTGCAGATCGTGAACAAAAACATGTCTATCTTGCCGATGAATCTGTTTGTATCGGCCCCTCGCCATCAACTGAAAGTTATTTGAATATTCCTGCTGTCATAAGTGCAGCTGAGGTAACCGATGCAGTCGGTATTCATCCGGGTTATGGGTTTCTCTCTGAGAATGCGGATTTTGCAGAACGAGTGGAACAGAGCGGCTTTACTTTTATCGGACCAAAGGCGGAAACGATACGCATAATGGGAGATAAAGTTTCAGCAATTAGGGCAATGAAAAAAGCAGGCATCCCTTGTGTGCCAGGTTCGGATGGTCCGTTAGGTGAAGATCCTAAAAAATTAATGAAAACCGCAAAAGAAATTGGTTACCCCGTCATTATTAAAGCAGCTGGTGGTGGTGGTGGACGTGGTATGCGTGTTGTCCGTAGTGAAGCCGCATTACTTAAATCGATTTCGTTAACTCGAGCTGAAGCATCATCCGCTTTTAATAACGATGTACTTTATATGGAAAAATTTCTTGATCATCCAAGACATATTGAAATACAAATTCTTGCAGATGAACATGGGAATGTAATTTATTTGGCTGAGCGTGATTGTTCAATGCAAAGACGACACCAAAAAGTAATTGAGGAGGCACCTGCACCGGGACTAAGTGAAAAAACACGAAAAAAAATTGGTGAATTATGTGTAAAAGCATGTAAATCCATTTCCTACCGAGGCGCAGGTACTTTTGAGTTTTTGTATGAGGATGAAGAATTCTATTTTATAGAAATGAACACGCGCATACAGGTGGAACATCCGGTTACAGAAATGATAACGGGTGTTGATATTGTTAATGAGCAATTAAAAATAGCAAGCGGCGAACCATTAAGTTATAAACAAGCTGATATTAAGGTGAGAGGACATGCTTTTGAGTGCCGCATCAATGCGGAAGACCCGGAGACATTTTTACCTTCACCTGGCACTATTCGACACTATCACCCTCCGGGCGGATTTGGGATTCGCGTTGATACGCATGTATATCAAGGTTATAAGGTCCCTCCTTATTACGATTCAATGATTGGTAAATTAATTGCTCATGGCGATACAAGAGAGCATGCGCTATCCCGTTTATCAGTGGCACTATCTGAAATTGTAATTGATGGTATTAAAACAAATATCCCCCTACATCAGACTTTAGTTCAGGACACTGCTTTTGCAGCAGGGGGAACTGACATTCATTATTTAGAAAACAAACTGGGCATCAAGTAGATCGTCTGTTTGAATTACTTCTATTTTTATTCCTAATGAGTTGGTTACAACTTGAATTAGAAACAAACCAGGTTTTTGGGGAAGAACTTTCAGTGTTACTTGAAGAGTTTGGTGCAATTTCCATCAGTCTAACGGCATCAAGTGATGAACCTATTTTTGATGAGGATGCTGAAAATAATACACTGTGGGATAAAACGAAATTAACTGCATTATTAAATTCAAAATGCGATGTCGATAGTTTATTAATTAAACTGCATAAGAATCTTGGTAGTGATGCTATCCATAGTCATAAAATTAAATTTCTCAAAGACAAAGATTGGATTCACGAATTTAAATCTAAATATCAGCCAATATTTTTTTTAAATAAAATATGTATATCACCGAGTTGGTGTAACCCAGAAAGTGAAATACCTACCATAATTTTGGATCCAGGCCTTGCGTTTGGAACAGGGACTCATCCTACTACATCACTTTGTATCGAATGGCTTTGTCAAAATGATTTAAATGACAAAATTATTATAGACTATGGTTGTGGGTCAGGGATTCTTGCAATGGTTGCTGCAAAACTTGGTGCAAAACAGGTTTTTGCAATCGATATTGATGAACAGGCTTTGAATACAGCAAAAGATAATATTGTAAATAATGGATTGCATGAAAAAATCCTCATATCTCATCCAAAAAATATTATTATTCCGAAAGCAGATATCTTAGTTGCTAATATTTTAAAAAATCCACTTAATAAATTACTTAAAGAATTTTCTAGCTTAACAAAATCTGGTAGTGATATTATTTTGTCTGGTTTACTCGCAGAACAGGTAGAAGAGTGTTTAGTGGTATATAAAAGACATTTTAATATGGATAAACCTGTTTTAAGAGAAAGTTGGGCAAGTTTGCATGGTGCTAGACATTAAAGTAACTGATTTTATTCATCAAAAAATTCTTCCTTTACAACTTACAGTTTGTCGTTATCATAAGTAAAAAAGTTTTATTTATTTAAACGAGATGGATTTCGATTCTTTGGTTCAATGTTAATAGGACCCCATAAACTTAAAAATAATATAGTGCTAGCACCCATGGCGGGAATTACTGACCAGCCATTTAGGATGTTATGCCGGGAATTAGGAGCAGGTTTGGTTGTTTCCGAAATGGTGACATCAGATAGCTCACTATTCGGGTCTAGAAAAACAAAATTAAGAATTGATATTCGCGGTGAGATGGAGCCTCGGGTTGTTCAAATAGCTGGAGCAGACCCGGGCATGATGGCAGAGGCCGCTGTATTTAATGTTGATAATGGCGCACAGATCATCGATATCAATATGGGTTGTCCAGCGAAAAAAGTTTGTAAAGTGATGGCAGGTTCGGCTTTATTAAGGGATGAAATATTAGTAAGTAAGATTTTAGAGTCCGTTGTCAACGCCGTTGAAGTACCGGTGACATTAAAAATCAGAACGGGCTGGGACAAAGATAATCGTAACGCTATTAGCGTTGCAAAGATTGCCAGGGAAGAAGGCATACAGGCACTTACAGTTCACGGTAGAACACGAGCCTGTGGTTTTAAAGGCAGTGCTGAACATGAAACTGCTGGTGAGATTAAAGCGAAGGTAAATATGACGGTGATCGCTAATGGCGATATCACATCATCAGAACAAGCAGAAGAAATAATAAAAAAATATGGGGTAGATGGAGTTATGATAGGAAGGGCAGCACAAGGTAATCCATGGGTTTTTCAAGAGATGAGCCACTACCTGAAAACAGGCAATAAATTACTCCCACCAACACTAAAACAGATTCACGATATTATTATCAGACACATAACGCACATACATCGATTCTATGGCGAACGCCAGGGAGTGAGGATTGCGCGAAAGCATATAGCTTGGTATGCCCATAAAAGGTATACGAGCATGTTGGATTATCCAATAAATAAAATTGAATCAGCGAGTGAGCAGATTTCGTTGCTTAGTAACATTTTTAACCAAGAGCAGAGATTTGCAGCATGAGCGAACGAAAGGCGAGAAAAAAAACAGCGGCTCAGAAAAGAAATTACGCCAAACAATCTTTAGCGAATAATGTAGAAAATGCCACGCAAAAATATTTTAAGGACCTAAATGGTAGTAAACCAGATGGTCTTTATGATTTTTTTATGCAAGAAGTTGAAAAACCATTTCTTGATGTTGTCATGCAGCACACAGACTGGAATATTACCCACGCCTCAAATATGCTCGGCATAAACCGCGCTACATTACGTAATAGGTTAAAAAAATATAAACTCGATTAAAAACAGGGAATAATGATTACCCTGATATCATTAAAGTTAATCAACTTTATTATCCATTGCAATATCGCAATTTATACAATAATGTCGTATTCCCGGTTACCTAATTAAATAAAGGGCGAGTTAAATGACTGTTGTTAAACGTGCACTGGTTAGTGTGTCAGATAAATCAGGAGTTGTTGATTTTTGTAAGGCTTTATCAGAATTAGGAATTGAAATTCTCTCAACTGGCGGTACAGCAAAATTACTGACAGAGAAAAACATCGATGTTGTAGAGGTGTCAGAATATACCGCTTTTCCAGAGATGATGGATGGTCGGGTTAAGACTCTACACCCAAAAATTCATGGCGCACTTTTAGGAAGGCGTGGTGTCGATGATGCAGTAATGAAAGAACATGGAATAACGGCAATTGATCTTGTTGTTGTGAATTTATATCCATTCGAAGAAACTGTTGGTAAATCAAATTGTGCGTTTGAAGACGCAATTGAAAATATTGATATTGGTGGTCCTGCAATGTTGCGTTCAGCAGCAAAAAATCATAATTCAGTGGCAGCAATTGTTGATACAGAAGACTATGACAGAGTATTAAAAGAATTAAGAGATGATGGAAGTATTAGTTACGGAACGCGTTTTTATCTTGCAAAAAAAGTTTTTTCTCATACAGCAAATTACGATGCAAATGTTTCGAATTATTTAAGTGGGTTAAATAACAATAAAGAACCAATAAATTATCCACTCACCTATACAAGTCAATTTATAAAAAAACAAGATTTACGTTATGGTGAAAATCCTCACCAAACAGCTTCCTTTTATTCAGAACCTCGGCCAGCGGAGGGAACTATAGCAAGCGCTAAGCAAATCCAAGGCAAGGAACTTTCTTATAATAATATAGCTGACACCGACGCTGCATTTGAGTGTGTGCTTTCTTTCAAAGAAACGGCGTGTACCATTGTAAAACATGCTAACCCTTGTGGCGTTGCAACTGCGGCAACAATTCTTGAGGCTTATAATGGCGCATACCATACAGACCCAACATCAGCCTTTGGCGGGATTATTGCATTTAATCGAGAATTAGATGCGGAAACGGCAAAAACAATTGTTGAAAGACAGTTTGTCGAAGTCATTATTGCACCAACCATTTCATCTGAAGCCATTAAAATCATTGCGAGCAAGGCAGGTATACGCTTATTAGAAGCTGGAGTTCGACAAGATAATATCCAGCGTTTAAATATGAAGCGCGTTAGTGGTGGTTTATTGTTGCAGGATAATGATCAAGGAGTTATCAGTCGTGATAATTTAGAGGTCGTGACAAAAAGGTCTCCTTCGGCAGAAGAATTTGATGATCTCATTTTTGCATGGCACGTCGTAAAATATGTTAAATCTAATGCAATTGTCTATGCGAGAAATAAAAAGACTATCGGTATCGGAGCAGGACAAATGAGCCGTGTCTATAGCGCACGTATTGCTGCAATTAAAGCAAAGGATGAAAAGTTGAAGATAGTTGATGCTGTTATGGCATCGGATGCATTTTTTCCTTTTCGAGATGGCATTGACTCTTCTGCAAAGGAGGGTATACGAGCAATAATTCAGCCTGGCGGTTCAGTGCGTGATAAGGAAGTAATCGCTGCGGCTGATGAACATAATATAGCAATGATCTTTACAAAAATGCGGCACTTTCTTCACTAATACATTTATTCAATTTTAAATATATTTAATTTTTATGAAAATTCTTATTGTCGGCGGCGGCGGTCGTGAACATGCTTTAGCTTGGAAAGCTGCACAATCAACTCAAGTTGAAACAGTGTATGTTGCACCAGGTAATGCAGGAACTGTTACTGAAAATAAAATTACTAATATAGAAATAAATGCCGAAGATATTGATGCATTAAAAATATTTGCAGAGAAAGAATCAGTGGACCTGACAATAGTTGGACCGGAGGCGCCTCTAGTAGCGGGCATCGTTGACGAATTTCAAAAGGCGGAGCTTCTTTGTTTTGGACCGACAAAGGCTGCCGCAATCCTCGAAGGCTCTAAATCTTTTAGTAAAGATTTTCTAAAAAAATACAAAATCCCGACTGCTGAGTATGAAATTTTTACTGAGGAAAGTGCTGCGGTTAACTATGTAAAATCAAAAAAAATGCCAATTGTTATTAAGGCAGATGGATTAGCCGCCGGGAAGGGTGTAGTGGTAGCGACATCTGAAAATGAAGCTATTGAAACGATAAATCAAATGTTATCTGGAAATAAATTTGGTGATGCAGGACATCGTATTGTTATTGAGGAATTTTTAGAAGGAGAAGAGGTTAGTTTTATTGTTATCTCAGACGGGAAGAATGTATTACCTCTTGCAACATCACAGGATCATAAGGCGCGTGATGACGGTGATAATGGCCCGAACACCGGAGGGATGGGCGCGTATTCACCAGCACCAATAGTCGATGATGTTATGCAGAAACGCATATTAGATGAGATTATTTTACCAACCGTAAAAGGGATGGAGCATGAAGGCAGAACTTACACGGGTTTTCTTTATGCAGGCGTGATGATTACGCATCAAGGCACACCAAAAGTACTGGAATTTAATTGCCGTTTTGGTGACCCAGAAACACAACCAATAATGATGAGACTGAAAAGTGACCTAGTTGCTTTGTGTCTAGCGTCATTCAACAATACATTAGCTAAATGTAAGGCTGAATGGGTAGAGCATGCTGCGCTTGGAGTAGTAGCAGCTTCAGCCGGATACCCTGCGAGTGCCAGTAAAGGGGATTTAATTACAGGACTCGATTCAAAATTTTCTGAGCATATCAAAGTGTTTCATGCAGGTACTTCAATTATTGATAATAAAGTAGTAACTGCAGGAGGGCGTGTTTTGTGTGTTACCGCATTAGGCGAAACAGTCGTTGATGCAAAAAAGTATGCATATAAAGCAATAGAGAATATTACCTACGAAGGTATGTTTTTTCGAAATGATATCGGCCATCGGGCTGTTACAAGGGAAAATTAATACAAGCTTAGGTATTGCCATTCCAATTAAGAAAGTTCTTTAACAAAGTTAGCCCTGCTACTTGACTTTTTTCCGGATGAAACTGTGTTGCAAAAACATTTTCGCATGAAGCGGCCGAAGTATAACGACAAATATAATCCGTACTACCCGCAATGTCAGAGTCATTATTCATTTTGACATAGTAACTATGAACAAAATAGAAACGGCTGCCGTCATCTATTCCGTTCCATAAGGGATGTGTTTTTGTTTGGTATACCTGATTCCATCCCATTGAAGGAATTTTATAAGCATTATTTTTGTCATCTTTCATGCCCTCGGTAAAACGAACGACATTACCAGACATGACTCCTAATCCTTTTGTTCCACCATCTTCATCACTATGTTCCATTAGCGACTGCAAACCAAGACATATACCAAGGAAAGGTTTATTTTTTATGCACTCTCTGATTACATCATCTAGTTTTTTTTCTTTAAGATTTTGCATGCATTGACCTATTGCACCTTGCCCCGGGAAAACAACTTTGTCTGCATTTAATATAACTTTAGGAGAATTAGTTACAGTGATTTTTTGATTATCAGCAGCAACAGTTTCAAGTGCTTTTTCAACAGAACGTAGGTTACTGCTACCGTAATCTAGAACAACAATTTTTGACATAATCTAAAACTATTTTTTAGAGCGCGCCTTTTGTGGATGGTAAAACATCTTTCATTTGCGGATCGATTTCAACCGCAACGCGTAGTGCACGACCAAATGCTTTGAATATTGTCTCTGCAATATGGTGTGAGTTACGTCCTCTTATATTGTCAATGTGCAAGGTCATCATTGCATGGTTTACAAAACCTTGGAAGAATTCAAATACTAAGTCGATATCAAATTCTCCAACTCTTGCTCGAGGATAATTTGCGTTATATTCGAGACCAGGGCGGCCCGAACAATCTATTACGACACGAGATAATGCCTCATCAAGTGGGACGTAAGCACTTGCGTAGCGACGAATACCCTTTTTATCATCTAACGCCTGCGTGAATGCTTGTCCAAGTGTTATACCAACATCTTCGACAGTGTGATGAGCGTCAATTTCTAGGTCCCCTTTTGCTTTTATGTTGAGATTAAATAAGCCATGACGTGCAACCTGCTCCAGCATGTGTTCTAGAAATGGAATACCGATATCAAGCTCTGCTTTACCCTGACCATCTAGCATTAGTGATATTTCTATTTGTGTTTCTTTTGTATTTCGCTCTACTGTTGCTTTACGATTACTCATTGTTTTTGCCACCTGACTCGCACCATTGTTCCATTAAAAATAAGCGTGATAGGATAACCTCTATAGACATGATTACCAACAATCGGATATAAAATGATCGATATTGATAGTATCAAACACTACCTATTAGACTTGCAAGAACGTATTTGTTCGGAATTCGTTGATATTGATGATCATTTAGTCTTGAAAACGGACGAGTGGCAGCGGCCGACTGGCGGTGGCGGCAAAACCTGTGTGTTGCGAGAAGGAAGCATTTTCGAGCAGTGTGGAATTAATTTTTCCCATGTATATGGCGATAATTTGCCACCATCTGCGACAGCGAATAGACCGGAGCTTGCCGGTAAGTCATTCCAGGCGCTCGGGAACTCATTGGTTATTCACCCCTTGAATCCGTATATTCCGACTACGCATATGAATATTAGGTTTTTTGTCGCTGATAAGGACGGGGAAGAACCAATCTGGTGGTTTGGCGGAGGCTTTGATCTCACCCCTTACTATGGATTTATTGAAGATGCTAAACACTGGCATGAAATGTCAAAAGCCGCTTGTGATGGTTTTGGCGAGAATACTTATTTGAAATATAAGAAATGGTGCGATGATTATTTCTATTTAAAACATCGACAAGAACCTAGAGGTATCGGCGGCATATTTTATGATGATTTAAATGCGTGGGGGTTTGAATCTTGTTTTTCATTTATGCAGAGTGTTGGCGAACATTTTCTTAAAGCATATTTACCTATTGTCGAACGTCGTAAGGATATCAGCTATTCAGAAAAAGAAAGGGATTTTCAGTTGTATCGTCGCAGTCGTTATGTCGAGTTTAACCTAATATATGACCGCGGCACTTTATTTGGTTTACAGTCTGGTGGTCGTACGGAGTCAATATTAATGTCTATGCCGCCACAAGCAAAATGGGACTAATAAATGGTATTTAATATTATAAAAGTTATTCATATTTTAAGCGTCGTGTCATGGATGGCAGCTTTACTATATCTGCCTAGAATTTTTGTTTATCATGCAAATGCTAAAATTGTAGCAGAAACATCTCTTACATTTA
>Ga0209034_10000510_pt1 | contig 19508 bp, 14 predicted proteins | sample MarorgKNORR_S2LV_2_FD_188219 | JGI IMG/M metagenome (GOLD analysis project Ga0209034, IMG submission 188219) | Marine microbial communities from the Southern Atlantic Ocean, analyzing organic carbon cycling - 250m_A/KNORR_S2/LV (SPAdes) (version 2) | ecosystem: Environmental > Aquatic > Marine...
CTTCTTTCCAGCGTTGCAGACAGTATCCCTGAGTTGGGCGACCTAGAGCGGACCCTCTCTGGTTCTATAAGTCCTGTCGGTGAGGTGCTGGACAACGCCAGTCCGGTTTTGCATAACTTGCGCCAGGACGCTCGCAACGCCCAAAACCGGCTGAACGACATTATGGATCGGAACCTGCGTCGTTTGCAGCGGGCTGACGTTCTCCAAGAAGCGCTGATAACCCAGCGCAACGGGCGGATGGTACTCCTTATCAAAGCTGAGATGCGTTACAGGGTTCCGGGCATAGTCCATGACGTTTCTGATAGTGGGGCCACTGTGTTTGTTGAACCCATGCCGGCCATAGACATGGGTAACCGCTGGCGTGAGGCCCGGCTGGCCGAGGACCGCGAGACTGAAAGGATCTTAAGGCAATTGTCAGGCATGGTTGGCTTATCAGGTGAAGATCTCATGTTGACGTTGGACCAGATGGCCAGGCTAGATCTGGATATTGCTAAAGCTCGATATTCAAAGGTTATTGATGCCGTCGCTCCGTGGGTGTCCGACCAAGATGTCCCAGAGAGAAGTTTGAAACTGGTTCGGGCTCGGCATCCCCTACTCACCGGGAATGTAGTACCAGTGAGTATCGACCTGAACCGTGACCAGGAAGTACTGTTGATAACCGGCCCCAACGCCGGAGGCAAGACGGTCACCCTCAAAACCGTGGGCCTACTGGCGATGATGGCCCAGTCGGGGATGCACGTGCCGGCAGATGAAGCGTACTTCCCTAGATTTGATGGTATCTATGCGGACATTGGCGACCAGCAGAGCATCTCAGAGTCGCTCTCCACATTCAGCTCACATATCACCAACTTGAAGGGAATCATGTCTCGCGCCACTGCCCATTCTTTGGTTCTGGTGGATGAATTGGGCACCAGTACCGACCCTGAGGAGGGTTCAGCTTTAGCCAGTGCCGTACTCCGCCATTTCCAGAAAACTGGCGCGTTTGTGGTCGGCACTACCCATCACAGGGGCGTAGCCAGATTTGTGCAGGAACAACCGGACATGGTGAACGCCAGTGTGGACCTTGATCCAGGTACCCTGGAGCCGACTTACCATGTGACACTGGGTCTGCCAGGCCGCAGCTATGCCCTGACCATTGCCGCTCGCCTGGGTATTCCTCAGGAAGTGATTGACGATGCCCGTACTGGTATCTCCCCTATGGAACAGGCTACAGAGGGGTTATTGCAAGAACTACAACAAGAACGGCGGGTTGTCGAGGAATTGCGAAATGAAGCAGAGATCGCAAAGATGGATTCGGCACGCAAGCAGAGCGAGTTAGATGCTCAACTAGCTGACGTTGAAGCTGCCAAGGCCAATCTAGTAGAAGAATCTCGCCAAGAGTTGCAGGGTCGTATCGGCGACATTCTGGACCGCTTGGCCAGAGCCGAACGCTCTCTGGAAGCTTCAGAACTCAGGCAAGATGCTGAGGCTCGCGTTAGGGCTGCCGCTAGGGTTGAGTGGCAGTCCCGACAACAGATGCAGGGCCACCGGAATGAGATTAGGGAAGTCCAACGGGAACTGGACTCGGCATCCTGGTCTCCCATTGAGGTTGAAAGAACTCATTGGCAGGAATCCCTCAAGGAAGGGGACCGGGTTTATATCCGAGGCATCGCCCAGCCAGTGGAAGTGATTTCGCCTGCCGATAATCAAGAAAGAATCGAAGTTTTGTTGGGAACCATGCGGGCCAAGATTCCAGTTTACCAACTGGAGCGTCAAGCTGACGCAGACCCGGCCGCGGCGTCCCAGGGTGTGTATTTGAACCGCTCCACTAATAAACCACCCCGGCGTGGCATCAGCACAGAGTTAGATTTGCGGGGTTTACGAGTGGATGAGGCTCTGAGCCGGGTGGACGAAGCTTTGAATGACGCTTCTCTAGATGGCGCTAATTTCGTCCGCCTGATCCACGGCAAAGGCACCTGGGCGCTACGAAACGCTATTAGGGAGTATCTAATTGGTCATCCGCTGGTAATTTCGGCAAAAGACGGAGAAGGGGCTGGCGGTGATGGCATCACCGTAGCAGAGCTGGAGTAGGGTCAAGCTCTATTTGCCCTGGAATCGTGCCTGGCGGCGTTCTGCGAAGGCTTTGATTCCCTCTTGGAAATCGGCTGTCAGGCCACTGTTGGCTAGAGCTTCGGTTTCCGCGTCCAACTGATTCGCAATGTCTTTGTCCCATGACTGGTCGAACAAAGCCTTTACCCGTCCGTAGGCCAGGGTCGGTCCTTGGGCTAGCCTGACGGCGGTTTCCATGGCGTGCTGGTGAAGATTGCTGTCCTCCACAACTTGGTTGACTAATCCTATCTCCAGGGCCATTGGTGCACCCATAGGTTGACTGGCAAGATAGATTTCCATAGCTTTCCCAGAGCCCACAAGTCTCGGTAGCAGGTAAGTTGACCCGCCATCGGCAGTTGCGCCTATATTTGCGTAGGCCATCAAGAAACGGGCGCTCTGGGCCGCGTAGCGTATATCGCATCCGAGGGCTAGGCTGAAACCCGCCCCGGCAGCAACTCCATTGATCGCACCCACCACGGGTTTTTCGAGTTTGCGTAGACCCAGAACAACTTTCGTGTGTAGTGCATCGGCCATGGTGGTGATGTATTGGTGGAGGGCTTCGGGGCCTTCTTTATCGACGGTCTCTAGGAATTGTTTAACGTCGGCACCGGAGCAGAATGCTGTGCCGGTGCCTGTGAGCATAACCGCCCGTACATCTGTGCGTTTGCAGGCTTCGATGGCTTCTCCCATCTCTCCTACCATCTCTGGCGTCAAAGAGTTTCTGGACTCAGGACGGTCCATTGTGATGATGCCAACTCCGTCAATCTTTTCAAATTTAATATTGGTTTCAGCCATGCGTTAAACACTCTCCATGTATTTGGAAATCTCTTCTAGGACGTAACCTGACACCGCGATTTCCGGTGCCCAGGTTACTTGGTCTGACGACCAACGTACTGTGCCACGGCGTTGGACCCCAATGCCCAGGATGTTGTTGATCAGTCTGAGCACGTTATCGTTCATACGCACCGTGTTCGGTTTTAAGGGAGCGGCGAATTTGCCGTTTTCAATGAGGTAAGAATCGCCGATTATCGTGCCGCTGAAATCACCGCTGGTGGTGCCGTTCACCGGGTATGTGTACCAGATGCGCCCAATATAAACGCCGTTGCCCACAAGTTGCAGTAGTTCTTCTTGGGTGTGATTCCGACGTCCTTCGATGGTCAGGTTGGTGGGGACTGCTCTGGGTGTGGCCGCAAAATTCCGCCCACCGCCGTTGCCGGGCCGGAAACCACTCCTGGGCGCGATGCTATCCAGCGAGTTAGTTGGATCGGTTCCAAGTTTCACTTTACCTGTGGGGACATGCAGAATACGTTGGTAGTTGTAGTAATCGGACAATAGTCCTGACAGTTTGCCTTCACGGATTAGGTCTGTGCGGCCTGTTGGCAGCCCTTCGTCGGTGATGGACTTGGAACTGGGCAGGCCACGCGCTGCGCCGTCGTCGTAGAGGTTGAAGTCTTCTGAGGCTACAATCTTGCCCAATTTGCCCATGAAGGGTGAAGCTCCGGTAAGGAACATATCCAGGGAAAGGCCTGGCATCAGTACCCAATCAAGTATCTCCGCTACCGCTTGGGGGCCAAGAATAACGTTGTACTCGCCTGTGGTCAGGCGTGCACCTTCCATAGAAGCGATAGCATTACGCGCGGCTTCAGCGGCGGCTTCCCCAGAAAAATCGGAGAGTCGACTGCTCACGGACCAGCCGCTGCCCTTGCTGGACTGGTCCTCAATCATGGCCGTGGCGAATGACATAACCAGAGTGTTCTGTTCCGTCTGAATCTTGGAGATATGTGTTGACCCGATTGCCATTCGGTCCCGGAGCATGACTACGTCTCCGCCGAGGATCAGGCCAAGTTTGGACATTCCTTCTGCTGAGTCAGCCATGCTTAAAAGGTCGTCCGACGACTGAAAAGTGTCCAGTGCCCGGTCAATCATGCTCCAGCCTGTACCCACTAGTCCGTTGGCTCCGATTCGCATCAATGCTGGGTCATAGTTGGCCAAAGGCTCGGTATATTTGTCGATTGGTTGAATGGGGGAATTCAGTTTGGGGAGAGATACAAACTCGGCGTCTGCAACTGCTGCGGAGCGAGCTTTGGCCAAGGCCCGTTCCGCGCCCTCAACTGAGAGGTTTGTGGGTTCGCTTCCGAAACCGATTTTGATGCCGGTGGGAGTGCGGAAAGAGGCCCGAATTCCTAGACCGTAGCCCTCTGTGGATTTGGGTTCTTCTACCCCGTTGCTGGGTATATGGGAGGTGTAATTAAGCCGCACGGTCAGGTTGGCCCCAGCTGCAGCAAATACCTCAACCTCGGTAACATCGGGTTGAGAAGACGCGAAAGACAGCGCATGTTTAACTGTGCGGCGCAGATCGGCTACGGAGATCACTTCGGTTGATCCTTCGGGTGTTTGGCCAGATTCGTTAGGCTATTTATTACTCTGGAATCCCCGTTTCTGGAGGAGCTGGTAGTTCCAATGATTCATCTGATTCAGATGGTAATGGTTCCAGTAGGGCATCCGGGATTCCTCGCTGTTGGCGGATTGCTTGGATTCTGCTTAAAGGACGTTCCAAGGCCCTTAGGCGGGTACCCGCTAGGTTTTCAAACCCTTTTTGAGCTAGTTCGAACCGTTTGCCTACCAGGTTTAGCTGGTTTGTGAACAGACTCCATTGCCGGTCAAAGTTGGCCAATTCCGATAATATCTCATTGGATGCCTGCTCGATGGCAAAGTTATCCAGTGCATGGCGTATTACGCTGAGAATGGCGTACAGGCTGATAGGGGAGCAGAGGACAACTCGATTGCGTAGAGCTTCCTCCACCAACGTGGCCCCGTGCTGTTGGATGTAATGGAACATGGGTTCGTTAGGTATGAAAACCAATACATAATCAAGGGTGTTGTCTTCTGGGTTGATGTAATCACGCCCAACAACCTCGAGGGTGCGATCACGTACGTCTCGTAAAAAGGCCCGGCTGTATTCTTGTATCTCAGGATCAGTCTCGGCTTCAACTAGCTTCATGTAATTGGCGAGGGGGAATTTGGCGTCCATATTGAGCTTCTTGTTTTCTGGCATCAATATGGTGAAATCTGGGCGAGAGTTGCCGTCTGAGGTTGTGGTCTGTTTGGTGTAATTCACCGACTCCACAAACCCTATCAGACGAAACACATCTTCGGCCATCCGCTCACCCCACTGGCCTCGTACTTGTGTATTGGCCAGGATATTTTGCAAGGCTGAAGAGCTAGTATTTAGGCTAGCAAGCATCGTTTCCAGGCGTTCAGATTGTTTGGCGCGGTCAATGTTCAGGTGCTGAATGGCCTCATTAACCCGGTCCATGCCCTGTCGGATTTCACCCACCTGGTGTCCTATGGCACCATCTTGGCTTTGGGAGGTTTCTTGGGTTTTTAGCAAGCGCAAGGTGAGGGCGATAACGGCTACTGTGGATAATAGGGCAACTAACCCTATGATGATTATTGCTATTGTCATGATGCCCTTAAATCACGAGATGAACCCGGATAATCCAGTCCGATTATCCGGGCCCTGTTAAGCGGGCTACTCCCCGCATTGTTGGTCCGCCGTTGCTCATTCGTTTGGCCTGCATGGGTTGACCCTTACCGCAGTTGGGTATGGGATTTACCCGGAGGTCGTTACCCACAGCATCGATGGACATGAAGTAATTATGGCTGTCCGATGTGATACCGCCGTCTCGGTAGAGTCTTCCAAGCTGTCCGTTTTTTATCTCGTAGACTTTCATCGCCGTAATCCGGAAGTTCTCCCGAGATTCGGCGATGGATGGTGTCCGATGTCCTGCTATGTAGTAGCCTTCTTCGACTTCGGATATGATGCTTTGGGGATCTTGATCTCCCGGGCCAAAAACTGTGTTGGTCATGCGGATTAAGGGCACCAATTGAGCTTCTGTTGAACGCGCTGAACCGTTTGGTTCAACGCCCATGATGGCCGCAGTTTGGCGGTTGTTCAAGAATTCTTCCAGAACGCCGTTTCTCAGGATGTAGGCGCGTCGGGCCGGAGTGCCTTCGTGATCGTACTTGAAGGAACCGTAGCCTTCAATAGTTGGGTCTGAGTAAGCTGTGACCATAGGAGAGGCGATCTGTTTGCCCAATTGGTTGTCCTGAATATCTTTTAAAAACCAGGAACGGCCAGCGTAACTGGTCTCGTACTTCAATGCCCGGTCCAGTTCCGAGGGGTGGCCAACCACCTCATGTACCAGTAAGGTATTGAAGTGGGGGTTTGTGACCACCGTTACTTCTTTGTTGGGTGGTTTGAGGGGAGGGGCAGCGGCAACTTCCACTGCATCCTCTCCTAAGGTTTTACAGAAGTCTAAGAAGTTGGGCAGTACGATGGGGCCGTTAGTGTAACCGTCGGTCAGTACCTCCCAGCCGCGTTGGTGACCGGTGAAGTCGTATATCTCGAAATTGCCGTGCTCACCAGAGCATATGGCGATGGAGAAACCTTCTGTTTGGGCAAAAGTCTGGTCTATGTCTGACCCGTCGGAGCTCAGAAACAGCTCTCTGAGCAAGAACGTGGAAGTTGAAGCGGCGGAGTAGACGATGTTGCTGCTTTGGCTCTGGATTACTTTGCAGCCGTCCACAGCCATAGAAACAGTTTCAGGGAGGGGCACCTGCCGGGGATCAACGGTGAAATTGGCAGGGACAGTATCGCGGTGGATCGCTATTTGGGCAAGGCCACTAGCGGTTAGACTGCCGCCCAACATGGGGAAACGGTTCTTTGTTTGAGATTTATGCCGTGCGCTGGCCCGAGCGCGGTTATGGGCCTGTTTGATACCGTCCCAGACCACATCTTCCAGTTGATTTAGATCTCTGGTTCCCAGAACCCGGCCAAAGTATCCGGAGGCGCTGGTCCGTCCACCAGCTATGGCCCGAATGCCGAAATCAAATGCATAATCCTCTGAGCTGGCTTTTTCTACGCCATTTTCTGCTACGGCCCCCTTCTCTTCTCGAATCTCAATGCGTAGGTCACAGTACCGGAAGTTGGGCAGAGTCTTAGCCTTCTCAGCGACCAGCGATTGAAGATTGTCCCGGAACAGATCTAAGGCTTCTAAATTTACGCGAGCAGAGGGCCGAGCAGGCGTTGATTTCATAAAAGTGCTAGGCTGCGTCTGAGACTGCTTTGGCTACAGCCTGGGAGACCTCGAGGTCTAGGGACCAGGGAAGGACGTTTCCTGGGGTCGGTTCTTTGACCAAAGCGGCGATGGCCGACGCAGCGGCCAGCTTCATTTTGGTTGTTATCTGGGTTGCGCGAGAATCCAATGCTCCCCGGAATACTCCAGGGAAGACCAGACTGTTATTTACCTGGTTAGGGAAGTCACTGCGCCCGGTTCCGACCACGGCAGCCCCGGCTGCGCTGGCCATGTCTGGCCAGATTTCCGGGATGGGATTGGCCATGGCAAAGACGATTGGGTCTTTAGCCATGGAGGTCACCATTTCTGGGCTGACCATGTCTCCGGCAGCAAGGCCGATGAATACGTCTGCGCCGCGCATGGCTTCGGCGATGCCACCAGATAGGTTATCCGGGTTGGTCGAGTCCAGCATGGACGACTTGATTGGGGTTAAGTCGGTTCGGTCACGGGAAATGATTCCAACACTATCCACCAAGATCACGTGTTTTGCTCCGTGGTCCATGAGCAGTTTTGTTGAGGCGATACCACCGGCACCGGCTCCTGCAAACACAAACTTGGCGTCTTCAATCTTACGACCGGTTACGATAAGGGCGTTAATCACCCCCGCCAGCACGGCAATCGACGTACCATGTTGGTCGTCGTGAAAGACGGGTATGCCCAAGTCTTGTAGGGCGTTCTCAATGTCAAAACAACGAGGCGCGGCAATGTCTTCGAGGTTGATGCCACCAAAACTGGGAGCCAGGGCCCGGACGGTCCGGACGATTTCCTCGGTGTCTTGAGTGTCTAAGCATATTGGGAAGGCGTCAATGTCGGCTAACCCCTTGAACAATATGGACTTACCCTCCATTACCGGCATAGCGGCTTCCGGCCCGATGTTACCCAAGCCCAGCACTGCTGAACCGTCGGTTACAACCGCTACTGTGTTGGCTCGATTCGTTAGGTGGTACGACTCCGACTTGTCGGCGTGGATGGTCATGCAGACCGTGGCGACGCCGGGGGTGTAGGCTATAGATAAGTCGTCCAGTGTCTCAACAGTCATCTTAGGGGAGATACTGATTTTGCCCCTGGTTTCCCGATGGCGGATGACCGCTTCTTTTCCGTAATCCCTGGATTCTGTAGACATATATTTCTATCTCCCCAATCTATTTGACCGAAGAACCGTAATTGTTTGTAAATTAATCAATCCGTTCAATTAGAGGCAGTAATCCGGTGGCTACCAAACCGGTAACCATAACGGAAACTTGGAAACCAGCGGAGTTTGTTGAGTGGGTCACTCAGTTTGTTCCGCCATATGCGGAGGCAGGGCGCCGGCTATGTGTAACCTTCGGCCTGCAAGTCCTAGATCATTTCAAACCTTAGGTCGTTATCTTTTTTTAGTTGGTTTGCATGTTATGAATTCTCCGATTAATTCGTCACGGATTGATTATTATTAGTGAGTCACTGCGCCTTGAGAGGCAGAGGTCACTAATTTGGCATACTTAGCCAGTGCGCCGCTAGTGTAATTGGGCGCTATGGGCTGCCACTTGCTGTGACGCTCTGCTAATTCTGCGTCAGTTAGTTTTACGTTTAATTTGCGGCCTGGTATGTCCAATGTGACGATGTCACCTTCTTGGATCAGTGCTATCGGGCCTCCCACTGCGGCTTCAGGGGCCACGTGGCCAACCATGGGGCCGTGAGACGCACCGGAGAACCGGCCATCGGTGATCAGGGCAACGTCGTCACCAAGTCCCTGCCCAACGATTGCTGCGGTTACGGACAACATCTCCTGCATGCCCGGTCCGCCTTTGGGGCCTTCATAGCGGATGATTACTATGTCGCCGGCTTTGATATCGCCTCGTTGTATTGACTGGAACGCTGCGGGTTCTTGGTCAAAGACCCTGGCCGGTCCCTCAAATACTTTCTCTTGATGTCCTGCAACCTTGATAACGGCACCTTCAGGAGCGATGTTGCCCCGAAGTATGGCGAGTCCGCCAGTGGGACTGCGTGGGTTGTCTATCTGGTAAACGACGGGTTGGTCGTCGACGGTCTCGACAGACTCTATATTTTCTCGGAGTGTCTTGCCAGTCACGGTCATGCAGTCACCATGCAACAGTCCGGCATTCAACAAACGCTTCATTACCAGGGCAATTCCACCGTAGCGACTGAGGTCTGCCATGACGTATTTTCCGCCAGGTTTCATATCTACAATATATGGTGTGTTGCGGCTGATGCGGTCAAAGTCTTCTAAGCCAAGCTCGATACCGGCTTCATAGGCAATGGCAATTAGGTGTAATACTGAGTTGGTTGAACCGCCCATGGAAACGGCTACGGTGATAGCGTTTTCAAAGGCCTGTTTGGTCATGATGTCGCGGGGGCGGATGTCCTCTTCAAGGAGACGCATAATGGTGCGTCCCACGTCCCTGGCCTCGCCCAGTTTGCGTGGGTCGATGGCCGTCATTGAGGCATCACCGGGCAGTGACATGCCCATTACCTCGATACAGGTGGACATTGTATTGGCGGTGAATAAGCCACCGCAAGATCCTTCTCCAGGGCAAGCGACACATTCCAGTGCTGTGAGGTCTTCCAGGCTCATGTCGCCTTTGGCGTAGGCTCCAACGGCCTCAAAGACATCTTGAATGTTCACGTCATGGCCCCTGAATTGGCCGGGCATGATGGATCCGCCGTACATGAAGAGACCTGGTACGTTTAGCCGGGCCAGGGCCATCAAACAGCCGGGCATGTTTTTATCGCAACCAGCTACGGTGATTAGGCCGTCCATCCGTTCGCCAAAGGTGACAAGCTCGATGGAGTCGGCAATAACCTCACGGCTTACCAGCGAGGTTTTCATCCCTTCGGTGCCCATGGAGATTCCGTCGCTTACTGTGATGGTTCCAAACTCGAATGGTACGCCGTCGGCAGCCCGAACGCCTTCTTTGGCTGCTTGGGCAAACCGGTCTAAATGGACGTTACATGGGGTGACATCGCTGGCCAAGTTGGCAATGGCCACAAAAGGCTTTTTCAAGTCCTCTTGGGTCAACCCCATGGCCATCAGCATGGCCCGAGCTGGAGCTCTTTGCGGGTCGTCGGTCAGTTCACTGCTGCGATGCTTCATGTGAGCGGGTCGTTGGGTAGTCGCCACTGGGTCATCTCCTCGGTGCCGGGTCGATTAATGGGCACCGATTAATTTGCTTAGATCGTTATATAAGCACCGCTAAAAGGAGGTGCTGAATTGCGCAATTATAAGTGCCTGTGCTAAGTGGATACAAGATGGGACGGTATGCCATGCTCAGGCCAGTCGTGAAATATAGCTTTTGCTGGCGGTTCGGGGGTTGCGAAGGCATGAGAATTTGATTACGCTTGTGGTTGCAAAAAATCAGGTGTAGTCAGGAGAGGCTGCTATGTTTAACCCCATAAGCTGGTTCAAGCCAGAGACCGCCCAAGCCCATTGCGACGTCCCTTGCGGGATCTATGAACCGTTGTCGGCTAAGATAGCCGCCCAGACCGTTCAGAAGATGACTCTACGAATCCAGACCCTGGAACGACCCGACGCCACTGACGCCGGAGCCTACCAGGACTATGTGAATAAGATTGCCCGTTACGTCACCGTTAAAGAGGAGCACGCAGAAGTGGTCAAGCACGAGCTAGCCGTCCTCTGGGCCGACTATGCCTGGCCGAACACTCCTGCCGGTTTCGACCTGCATGGTACGTTTAACGCTGCTATTAAACTGGCCGGTCAATGCAAGCAGAACGTTGATATGGCTAAGTGCGAAGAATTGGTCGGCACAGTAGATGCCATAGCTACGGCATTTTGGGCTACTAAGAACGTTGAGTATAGCGATCCCAACTCCGCTGCACGTTACGGTGCTTAATCCCCACTAGATTATGGAATTCAAAAAGGCTCTCCTGCTTCAGCAGGAGAGCCTTTTTGGGTTTTAGTATTGTGTAATTAAACGGGCTTGGGTTTATTTGAGACTGGCCAACGCGGAAAAAACCTTGGTGATGGTGGTATCTATATCAGCCTCAGTGTGAGCTGTAGAGACGAACCCAGCCTCAAACTGGGACGGAGCAATGTATATACCCTGCTCTTGCATGGCGTGGAAGTACCGGCCGTACATCTCCGTGTCTGAATCCTCGGCGTTGGCTAGGCCAGCGACTGGGCCTGTGTTGAAGAACCCCGTGAACATGGAGCCAACCCGGTTGACGGTGGAGGGTATCTCCGCATTTTGGAACGCCGCTGTTATGCCATCAGTCAGCCGCTGGGCCAGGGTGTCCAAACGCTCAAAAGTGCCTGGTTTTTGCAACTCCTCCAGTGTCGCTATACCAGCTCCCACTGCCAGAGGATTTCCCGACAATGTGCCCGCCTGATACATGGGGCCCAGAGGCGCAACCATTTCCATGATGTCTTTGCGTCCACCGTAGGCTCCCACTGGTAGGCCGCCACCGATGATCTTGCCCATGGTGGTGATGTCTGGATTGACGCCGAACAGGCCCTGTGCTCCGTTTAGACCAACTCTGAATCCGGTGATTACTTCGTCAAAAATCAGTAGAGCGCCGTTGTCTTGAGTTATTCTGCGCAAGGCTTCCAGGAACCCTTGGGATGGAGGTACTACGCCCATGTTCCCGGCTACCGGCTCGATTATTATGGCGGCGATGGCTGCAGGGTTGGCCAGGAAGAATTTTTCCACGGATTCCATGTCGTTATAGTCAGCGACCAGGGTTTCGCTGGCGTAAGACTCCGGAACACCGGCGCTGGTTGGAACGCCGTGGGTCAGCGCTCCGGAACCGGCTTTAACCAATAAGCCGTCGGCGTGTCCGTGGTAGCAGCCAGCGAACTTGACGATTTTGTCGCGACCGGTAAAGGCGCGGGCGAGCCGGATGGCGCTCATGCAGGCTTCGGTTCCCGAGCTGACCAATCTAACGGAATCCACTGATGGCAGGTTGTTACAGATCAGCTTGGCCAGTTCAACTTCTTGCTCCACCGGCGCGCCAAAGCTGGTTCCGCCCTCGGCGGTCTTTTTCAAGACATCCACCACGGCCGGGTGGGAATGGCCTAGGACCAACGGGCCCCAGGAACCCAGATAGTCGAGGTATTCGTTGCCGTCCACGTCCCAGACCTTGGCCCCTTGCCCTCGTGCGATGAAAGGTGGAGTGCCTCCCACAGCTCGGAAGGACCGGACAGGGCTGTTTACTCCGCCAGGGATATATTTCTGAGCCTCGGCGAATAGTGCTTCTGATTTGCTAAGTTGCATGCAGTGTCCTGATGTATATTTGGAAGTAAAAGGCTACTCAGACTCTTTGAGCCACTGGGCTACTTCTTTGGCATGGTAGGTCAGAATGGTATCTGCTCCGGCCCGTTTTATGGAGGTAAGTACTTCAATGGTTACGGTCTTCTCGTCAACCCAGCCCAGGGATGCAGCTGCTTTAATCATGGAGTATTCACCGCTGACATTGTAAGCTGCCATAGGCAGGTCGAACCGATCTTTGGCCTGCCGAATCACGTCTAAGTAGGAGAGGGCCGGTTTCACCATTACAATGTCGGCGCCCTCGGCAACATCGGCTTCAATCTCGCGCATTGCCATCCGGGCATTTGCCGGGTCCATCTGGTAGCTTTTCCGGTCGCCAAATTGGGGTGTTGAGCCGGCGGCTTCTCTGAATGGTCCATAAAATCCTGATGAATACTTGGCCGCGTAGCCCATGACCGGCGTGTCTTCGTAGCCGTGGTCGTTTAAGGCTTGGCGAATTGCCCAAACCTGGCCGTCCATCATTGCAGAAGGAGCTGGCAGGTCAGCTCCGGCTTGTACGTGGGACAAGGCGGTTTTTCCAAGGAGTTCCAGGGTCTGGTCATTGTCCACTTTGCCGTTATCTATCACGCCGCAGTGACCGTGGTCGGTGTACTCGCACATACAAACGTCGGTGACTACCATCATACCCGGGTGGTTCTTCTTAATCATGCGAACCGCTTCCTGAACAATGCCTTCCGGGTCATAGCCTTCAAGCCCTAGTGGGTCTTTTTCGGCTGGCAGTCCAAACAGCAACACTGCTGGTATTCCCAAATCTGATGCTTCGGCAACATCCTCAGACAATACGTCTAGAGACATTTGGAATTGACCGGGCATGGGTTCTATGGCTTCTTTTACGCCTGAACCGTGGGTAACAAACACCGGGTAGACAAACTCTTTGGCGGTCAGCCGGGTTTCTCTCACCATGTTCCGTATGGACTCGTTGCCGCGCAGGCGGCGTAACCGGGAATCTGGAAAGCTGGTCATGAGGTCCTTATCTCCTGAGGTGTTGTCGGGAATCAGCACCTGTGATTAGTCGAAATTCTAAGAGTGGGAAACTTCGACAACTGAATAATGCTTGGTCAGAGCGTCCACCAGTCCCTCAACCGTGTGCTCAGTGGCTTCCAGGTCCACTCTAAGACCGAGGTCACGGGCGGTGGCAGCGGTGATGGGGCCGATACAAGCTATGAAGCTGTTTTCCAGAACGTTACGGTCCTTGCCTAACATATCAACGAGGTTTCGCACTGTGGAGGAACTGGTAAAGGTTACAACATCCACTCCATCAACGAATGCTTGCTTGGCCAGGTCGCTGGTGCCCTCTACTGGCACGTTCCTATAGGCTGCTAGCCGGTTGACCTTAGCACCCATGGCTGTGAGTCCATTTTCTAGTTCGTCACGGCCAATGTCCGCAGAGGGCAGCAAGACTGAGACGTTGTTCCAATCGCGGTCAGAAAGTTCCTTGAGTATCTCTTTTGAGATCGACTGAGTTGGAATAAAGTCGGCTTTGATGCCTCGAGTAACCAGGGCTTGAGCGGTCGCTGGACCAATGGCCCCAACGGTGGCACCGGCTAGGGCGCGGGCGTCTTTGCCCTGGGACTCTAATCGATTAAAGACTGACTCCACAGCGTTGGCGCTCGCAAAGATGACCCAACTATAGTTGGCCAATCCTTCTAACGCAGTGTCCAAGTCTGTGTGGTCGGCTAGAGGGCCAATCTCGATGGTCGGCAACTCCAATGGGTTGGCGCCAGATTGCTTCAGTAGTGTCTGCAGTCTTGATGCCTGGGAACGGGAGCGTGTGTTTAACACTCGCTTCCCGAATAGAGGGCGTTTATCGAACCATGATACGTCTTCCCTCAGGTTGACTACGTCACCGATGACCGTAATCACGGGTGCTGAGAGTCCTGCGACTTTACCCCGCTCCAGGATATCCTTGATGTTGCCCGTTACTGTTTTTTGGTCGCTCCAGGTTCCCCATTGGACCAGAGCCGCCGGCGTGGTTGGAGCAAGACCGTTTCCTTCAAGAGTGGCTAAGATTGTTTCTAGGGATTTCCAGCCCATTAAGATCACTAAAGTGCCGCCGTTCTTGGCTAGGACGTCCCAAGGGATGGTGGACTCGGGCTTGGATGGGTCTTCGCTGCCGCTGACCACGGTGAATGTTGTGGAGACACCACGGTGTGTTATGGGAATCCCTGCGTACGCGAGAGCAGCGATGGCCGAAGTTACCCCAGGGACAACCTCATAAGGCAGGTTGTTGGCCTTAAGTTCTAAGGCTTCTTCACCGCCACGGCCGAAGACAAACGGGTCGCCACCTTTTAGCCGGACCACGTTCAAACCCTGGGTAGCTTTATCTACTAGTAGCTGATTGATCTCGGGCTGGGTTAGTTGTTGGCGGCCCCTGGCTTTGCCAACAAAGATAAGTTCTGCGTTTTTGGGCACCATTTTGAGTTGGGCAGGATCCACCAGGCGGTCATAGACGACCACGTCGGCCTCTTGTAACGCCTTCATACCCTTAATGGTGATCAGTCCAGGGTCGCCGGGTCCGGCGCCCACCAGATAAACTTTACCGGTCAATTTTCATCCCTTAATAATCAATAACTCCGAATATGCACAATGGCGGTTTCGGGGTGATTTATTACGCTTTGTACGGCTGATTGGCCTTGACGATTGCAACCAAATCGGCTCCGCCATCTTCTTCTAATATTCGGAACGCTTCGGTGGCCAATGCCTGTGGGTCTGATTTTGGCCCGTTCACTTCTGATGTGAAGTTCTTTCGACCGTCCTCCGTGCTCATAAAGATGGTCATTTTCATTTCGTTGTCGGTGCATTTAGCAAACGCGCCCACCGGAACGCTGCAACCTCCGCCAAGTCTCTCTAAGAAAGCTCTTTCAGCCGTGGCCTCGTATCTGGTATCTGTGTCGTCTATGGCAGAAAGCAACGCTACCATATGATGGTCGTCTTCTCGACATTCTACGGCTAGGATTCCTTGCCCGGGAGGTGGCACAAACTGAGTGGACGACAAATATTCGGTTATCTGGTCTTCCAGCCCTAATCGAATCATGCCAGCGGCTGCCAAAATGGCCCCGTCTGCTTCATCTCCTTGAGCTTTTCTCAATCTAGTTTCCACGTTTCCCCGAATGGAGATAATTTTCACCTGAGGGGCAAACATCTGCAGTTGGGCGGCACGGCGTGGGCTGCTGGTGCCGATCCTGGACCCTTCGGGTAGGCTATCCAGAGTGGCGCCAAACCGGTTTACTAACACGTCTCTTGGATCTTCCCGGGATAAGACTGCTCCCAGTACCAGGCCGTCGGCTAGGAGGGTGGGCATGTCCTTAAGACTGTGGACAGCGATGTCCAGTTTGCCGCTCAGAAGCTCTTCTTCAAGTTCTTTCACGAAGATGCCTAGGCCCATGCCGGCCAGACGAGAAGTCTGATCGGCATCGCCTCGGGTTCGGACAGTGTCAACTTCGAAATTAAGGTTCGGGCTGTTCGTTTTTAATCGGCCAATCACCGTATGGTCTTGGATTAAAGCGAGAGCGCTTCCTCGGCTCCCAACTTTGAGAGCTGGGCCGACCTTGAGGTCTGAATCACTGAGGGTCAAGGGGTTAGTCCCCCGTGGTCTGGGCCATGCGGTCTTGTTGCGGCGTTACATCTTGGGCGTCGGCATTTCTGATCGGGCAACCGCCAGAAACGCATTCTGCCACGTTGGAGCATTTATCGTCGGAGACATTTCCTAGCAGTCGATTCATCAGTATTTCGAGGGCCTCGTCTTCGTGTCCGGCCTGGATCAAAGTGAGAAGTTCGTCGGTCATACAGCATTGCCAGCGCTGAGGGTCAAGCGCAATTTGTTTGTCTTTGATGATCTGTCGAGCATGGGACAGCATGTTGGTGGCGTCGGCCCAATCCAGGGCTGGGGACACTTCAAGCTTTTCTCTGAGCTTGCGGGCCAGAGCGGGGCTGGCGCCGCCGGTGGATATGGCTACGGTGATCGGACCTTTTTCCACTATGGAAGGTGCGATGAACGAACAGCGAGGCATGTCGTCAACAGCGTTCAGAAGTATGCCACTTTTCTCGGCCTCTTCGAATATTTCTTGATTAACAACTCGGTCGTTAGTTGCGGCTACTACTAGGAACGCGCCATTGAGGTCGCCCTCTTGGTACTTGCGGAGATTGTACTCAATCTGTCCACTGTCTGCGTAGTCACGGATGCCTTGTGTGGCGTCTGGGCTGATTACGATAATTTTAGCGCCAGAATCGAGCAGTTTGGAAACTTTACCCTCCGCGACCTGTCCACCGCCAATGATGACACATCTGCGTCCGGTCAAGTTAAGGAATACGGGATAAAAGGTTGTCATAAGACCTCGGTTGTAGAAACCTGACACGAGTCAAGTCTTTGGAATAATCCGTTAAAACGGCAGAGTATTGCGTGCTTTAGTCTACTGGATGGTCAGCTAGTATTTGTTTAACTTACGACCTTGGCGGTAAAGCACTTATGATATCAGTTAGGGCTTAGAATCAAGCTGTTATTACAGCATCGGGTTTTTCAACGTCGATATATTCATCGTAATCAGGTACGAAGTATCGCACCCTCGTCTTCTTGTATTCCCGTGTGCTGTAAAGCACTAGGCGTTCGGTGATTCCGGTAGCTTCACTTATCTCGTTGTTAATCTCTTCGCAGCCTTCTGGGGTCGTCGCGTGAACCATGGTGAAGTGGGTGTAGGGCCAGTCCGGGAAGGTGGGCCGTTCGTAACAGTGAGTAACGGCGTTATGCGCGGCCATGGTCAGGCCAACCTCTTCTGATCGCTCTTGGGGTACCTTCCACACGATCATGGCGTTGGCCTTGAATCCGGAGCGGCGGTGGTGCAGTACTGCGCTGTAGCGACGCATGATGCGGCGCTCTTGGAAGTCTTTAGCCAGGGCGAATAATTCATCGGTCGTGATACCCAGGATCTTGGCAATACTATCGTAGGGACGAGGAATCAGCTCCAGGTCTTCCTGCATTCCGCGGATAGCATCTTTCTCGAATTCCGTAACCGGAACGGCCTGGTTCCAGGAATCTGAAGCAGCTTTGTCAGCGGCTATTTCGCCACCGGGCCTGTCTGCGTTTACGTTGTCGGGGCTGAAATTGAACGATGAACCCTTCTTGTTGACCATGTCAAAGTTGACGCCGATTTTGAAGAAACGTTTGGTGGGCATCAGCCTTTGCTCAAGGGCTCCGGTCTTGCGCGCCATATATCCAGCTGTGGCGGCCAAATCGTGTTCCGGTGGTACAGCCAGGGTGAACCAAAGGTTGTAGTAAGAGCCTTCCCTGGCGTAGTTATGACTTACGCCAGGGTGTTTATTGATCTCTGTTGCGGCCTGGTGTAACTGGTCGGGTTCGTAAGCCATGGCGACCAAAGTGGTTTTGAAGCCAAGGCGTCGGGTATCGAATATTGCGCTTATCTGTCGTAGAACATTGGTCCGTTTCAGTTCGGTGAGACGGTCAATGACTTCTTGTTCACTGACTCCAACCTCTTCTCCCAATTGTAAGTACGGCTGAGTAACCAAGGGGAAGGGTGACTGAATCTTGTTTAACAGCTTGCGGTCGATGATATCCATTGCTGTCCTGGGGCCTCCTAGTGAGTTTGAATAATTACTTCGAGTTATGGGTCTATCTAATAACTATTTCATTTTAAATTTTAGGTTCATATTAGTTGGTGCGACCGAACTCTATCCGGTGATTCTGTTGGGTTTTTCGTAGGAGTCGGCCATTCCAACCAATACCCGGTCTGCTGCTTCTATAATCTTTGACCAGGATCCAGGGTTGGTTGAATCAAGAACCATAGTCCTGAAGAAAACAAAGGCTTCAATCGTGTCCTTTAGAATCACGCCTCGCTCTCCCATCTCGGTGCCATATTCCCTGCCGAGTAGATGGGCTTCCTCAAGTAGTTCCTGTCGCCGACGTCGTGCTCCTGACTCCTGAAGCAGAAGTGACAATAGGCGGCGACCAAACAATCGCATCCTGACCTTGCCTTCTTCTTCCACGCTCTGGTACCAGGGTTGCTGGAGCACGTCGTTCCGTCCCAAGCGACGTCGGATCTTGCGAAGGGCCGAGCCTTCGATGGCGTCATCGCGGACGTGGTCCTGGGCTTTTTCTGGTGCATTGGCAAATGATTCCACATCGCTGCGGAGGAATCGCCGATGACCGCCGGGGGTGCGATAAACACGCAGAAAACCGTTGTCTGCCCATTGCCTAAGCGTCGTGTTGCTAACATCAAGTTGACGGCAGGCGTCCCGGAGAGAGAGCCACTGGGACTTATCGGTTATTTGACTGTCGGCGGTCTGTAGTTCTACCAAGGTAAATTAAATCCGAGGGGGTTCTTGAGTTGGTTTTCAGCCCATAAAGCTATAAAAATCTGCAAGAAACTGAGCTTTAAACTCACTCCATAAACAAAGTTAGCATACGGGTTTGTTACAGTCAATCGCTCATGGAATCTGGCCGATAAAACCGATAAATACTGCCTGAAAACTTCTTTGTCGACTTGTTTATGTAATGCTATATTTTAGTTAATGTTGGATCGAGAATTGGATCAGAAACTCCTAGCCGACCGTAACGAGTTATTCTCCAAATTGAGACGGAAAATCAGGACGGTTTCCGTCTTGCGAGCTATGGAACGAGTGCCCCGAAATGCGTTTGTGCCAATGAGCGAAAGGCCTCTTTCCTACCGAGACACACCATTGTCTATCGGTGAGGGCCAAACAATCTCTCAGCCCTACATAGTAGCTCTAATCACCGAGGCCCTCCGCTTGCAACCCACTGATCGAGTTTTGGAAGTTGGCTGCGGCTCCGGGTATCAAGCAGCTGTTCTATCTGAAATGACTCCCGAAGGCAACGTAGTGACCGTTGAGCGGGTTAGCAGCTTGGCCGAACGGGCACGTGAGACGCTCAAGGAACTGAATTACCAGAATATTGTTGTTGAAGATGCCTCGAATGAGTTGGGCTACCCTTGGCATGGACCTTTTGATGCGATAGTAGTTTCTGCCGCGA
>Ga0209034_10000512_pt1 | contig 19486 bp, 17 predicted proteins | sample MarorgKNORR_S2LV_2_FD_188219 | JGI IMG/M metagenome (GOLD analysis project Ga0209034, IMG submission 188219) | Marine microbial communities from the Southern Atlantic Ocean, analyzing organic carbon cycling - 250m_A/KNORR_S2/LV (SPAdes) (version 2) | ecosystem: Environmental > Aquatic > Marine...
TTGTGTAGGTATCGCAGGTGTTTGAACTTCCACTTTTGCAACAGAAGTTGGTTTGTTTATCCTAACTTCTGGTGTAGGAGTGGAAGTAACTGGTACAGAGACGTTTCCCGCTGTTGTCGGAAGAGCGGCCCCAGGTACAGCAGTTGGCTTAGAAGATTGATTCGCAGTCACGTTAGGCCTGGTAATCGTAGATGTACTAGCACCAGAATAAACTGAGGGGGACGAGGTGGGAATTTTCTGAATCTTTACATTAGATTGGTTCACTGGTGGTGAGGACACAACAGTGGGTTTCACTAATGACTCAGTAGACCCTCCGCAAGCGTATAACAAAGAAAAAGACAAGAAAGTGACTAAGATAACAGGAATAATTTTTTTCATCCCTTCATTTTAACGCATTCACTGGCCTCATTCGTCCAAATTAGGCATCGCTTTCTAATTTTCAATTTGTATATAATTCCAACAGATTTGAAATTCCCTTTAAAAGGCACCTTCAAAAATTCGTCCGTGGAATAAAGAGGAGTAATCAATATGGTTTCACAGTTGCGCATCTATACAATAAACAAAGGAATGATGGACTCCTGGATAAAGCTATTCCACGAACAAATAAAACCTAATCATGAAAAGTATGGCATACCGATCGAAGCTACATGGGTTAACACGGATCGGACGGAGTTCATTTGGGTCCGGAGCTTCGCCGACGTAGACCATATTCAGTCTAAAGAGAAAGAGTACTACTCTTCACCTGAGCGTCTCGCCATGGAAGATCAGCCTCAAAGGCACATTGCCAAAACTGAGGTCCGAATCGTTGAACCCAGCACACACTAAGTTAATGAAATCGCATTATGGCCAAAATAATTAAACAGCGCCCTCATCCCATAACGGAAGCCGTTTCTTACCCCAATGGTCGTAAATTCCCCTCAGACAAAATCCTATGGAAGGACATAATCTTTATTGCTATCGCTAAAAGCTAACCGATATAAAACTGTCTTAGACAAATTTGATTTCACGAAAAATCCAAGGGCAGACATGCTGTCCGGATTTACCGTGGCTTTAGCCCTAGTCCCAGAAGCTATCGCCTTCGCCTTCGTAGCACATGTCGAACCCTTAGTCGGCCTATATGCCGCCTTTTTTGTCGGACTAATAACTTCAATCTTTGGCGGAAGAAGTGGCATGATTTCCGGTGCGACGGGTGCTACAGCAGTTGCGATGGTGGGTCTGGTTATTATTCACGGTCCTGAATATCTATTTGCGACTATGTTATTAACAGGCTCTATACAAATAGCAGCAGGCTTCTTGAAATTCGGAAAATTCATTAAACTGGTTCCCTACCCGGTTATGCTTGGATTTGTAAACGGGTTAGCCATAGTTATATTCCTTGCTCAACTGGGACAATTTAAATCGGTGAACTTAGGCTCTTTGTCTGAACCAATAGACTCTGGGGCATCTCATTCTGCGTTAAGCGTAGTATTCAGTGGTGGCTGGATGGGTGGTATTGAACTCTCAACAATGGTCGGTTTGACATTGCTTACAATGGGAATAATCTGGGTTTTGCCTAAAATACCAGTCATCAGCAAAATAGCCCCAGCACCTTTATTATCCATAGTCCTTATTTCCGGCATTGCATTGATTCTTAACTTGGACACCAGAAACGTAGGGGATCTTGCAAGCGTTGCAGGAGGTATACCTCAATTTCATATTCCTTCAGTACCTTGGAATCTTGAAACTCTCTTTATAATCCTTCCTTTTGCCTTCACTATAGCGGGAATAGGACTAATTGAGAGTTTATTGACGCTGACACTGGTGGATGAAATTACTGAATCGGAAGGCAGCCCTAATTTGGAATGTGTGGGACAGGGCTTGGCAAATTTCGTCTGTGGATTCTTCAGGGCAATGGGTGGATGTGCAATGATTGGTCAGACCATGATCAACATGGATTCTGGCGGTAGAGGTCGGCTATCCGGATTCACTGCTGCTATCTCATTACTACTCTTCATAGTATTCCTATCTAGCATGATCGAAATGATCCCACTCGCCGCTCTCACGGGTATTATGATGATGGTAGTCATAGGAACCTTTTCATGGCCTTCTCTTAAATTGCTATTCCGAATCCCCAAAGAGGACGCCTTAGTTATTTTGATAGTGACTGGCGTCACCGTCATACAGGACCTAGCGGTCGCGGTTGTAGTTGGCGTAATAGTTTCCTGCTTAGTTTATGCATGGAAGTCTTCTAATCAAATACGCATAACTGAATCAGACTCTGGTGACGGAACGGGCAAAACATATGCGCTTCATGGAACACTGTTTTTTGGATCAATTTGGACTTTTAAGACCCTAATACATCCAAAAAATTATACAGAGAAAGATGTCTTGATTGACTTCAGTAACGCAAAAATAGCAGACCATTCTGCATTGGAAGTCATAAGCTCGCAAACCGCTAAATATCAGGAAACAGGAAAGAATCTCCAGCTGACCAACCTTAGTGAAGATTCGTTGAAAATACTTCGAAAAGCTGAAAAGGTCACGAACATAAACGTTGTCTAAAGAGACCAGAGCAACATTTATCCTTCGATCTAAAAGTCTTGCTCTAGGTTAAATACTCTTAATTTATTGGTGCTCATTTAGAGCTCAAAGAAATTAAAACTTGCTGTCCAATGTTTCCATTTGCAAGCGCTGATCTAGAGCGGCAATGTGTCTGACGGAAAAACCACAACAGGCCCCCAGAAGAGTGCACTTAGGAAATTCTCGTCTCCAAGTGAGACAGTGCGTACAGTAAACGTCCACTGGGTCATCCCCATACACGGAACTTTTCGTGGTCGGATCCCATTTCTGAACGTCGTCAGGATACGCTAGCATCGGACCTCCCCATCCTTTTGACTGGACTGCCAATAGCACACTTCCTAACACAGCAGGTTTACAGTGCATGGCACCAATGATGTCAACCCCGCTGTCTCCTCCATGAGTGAAAATTCCTTCTGAGCCTTCCGTTGCAAGCTGAATGAGACTTGGAAGAGCCTCATCAATGGAAGTCGCGGCGTTGTCGAAAACATGTAAGCCGCCTTCGATGTCCCCAAATGCTGAGAATCCAACCCAGAAAGGCATCCGGCTTGCCTGTGCTGTCCGAATGAGGGGTTCGGTAAAAGTTGGTCCCCCGACCATCTCAAGCAAAAGGACATCGACACCAGCAGTTTTTAGGAGATCGACCAAGTCTCCGAGGTCGTCCTCCCAGGACTCCGGGTCCTGATCCGGGTCATACTTACCTGGTCCCTTCGCAGTATGGTAGGCAAGACTGCCAGCAACAACAACGCTATCTTCTGTCCCCGTCCTCCTCCGAGCTTCGAAGGCGCAATCAACCGCTGCTCGTGTCAGTTCCTCAAAGTCATTCCCCAGCACCTGACGGGTACGGCCAAAAGTATTTGTTGTGATGATTCGGGCCCCGGCATTGATGTAATCCACGTGCACTTGAACAAGGGATTCTGGGTCATCCTTCGCCACTCTTCTTTCTTTTCCCGATGCCATGGTGACACCCCTAGAGTCAAGCTCCGTAGAAATAGGGCCGTCGAGTAGTACTGTCTTCTGGCCATCCTGGAGATCGACGAGAAGTCGTTGATAGCGGGGAGATCTATTGACTGGCCGGACGCTGATAGTCATAAAGTTACATCCTTTGAGTAGGATTAGAAAATCTGATTCGGGTCAGCCGTAGCTCACAAATCAACGACAACCTCGTGAGGCCATTCTATATTAACGACGACAAATGGAGTGAACGAAGAAATAATTCAGAGTTTCATCGTCGGCTACAGGTTTACGCTAATTAAAAATTGAGACTTCAATACTCCTAGCGCGCTTCCGGTTGAGGTGGTGCAGGTGATTCACCATTATCAGCAACTTTTTCACCCTCCAATCCCTCGGTTTCAAGAATTTTGGCAGATCGAGTATCTGACGTTATTTTATCCATTACAGCCTCCCTAGCACGCAACCAAGTCCCTCGGTTATTTGTCACAAACTGATGAGAGTCTCTGTAATCATCTAGAAGCCCATTGACCTCTGGAATAACGTATCGAGCTACTAGATCCCAACTTCTACGTGTGTCCTCTCTATTCGCCCAGTCATGAACGAATCCAACGACGCAGCCAAACCCACCTGTAAGGACCTGTAGATCTTTTATACGTTTAATCAAATCGTCAGGAGTACCAATTACCGCGGTGCTATTCTCTGAGAATGCGACTCCGTCCACGGCCTCATCTGCAGAGGAATATGTAATCCCGTCGTCGGGACGCAAGGTCGCTGTGGTGTAATCATTGTTGTGCCGAAGTAGCCCGTCCTTGGCTTGCATTCTCGCCTCTTCCCTGGTCTCAGCTATATGCCAACTAAGCACAATACGCCAATTTTTTCTGTCCACAGTAGTCCCATGTTTCAAGGCCGAAGCCTCCGCAAAACCCCACTGGGTCGGTAGGGCTCGCATCCCTGCCTCTGCTAGTGCTCCAATCGAGAGTACGCCAGCTTCATGTTTGCCAGCGAGGGTCATGCCAGAAGGACTTACCTGTGAAGCAACTGCAAATTCCATGTTTTCCTGCAAGGGCTTCAGCTGGAGTCTTGCATCAACTAATTTAAACCACTCCGTTTCACAGCTAATACGCTCATCACTTTCAAATAGCTGTTTTATTACACCCATCGCCTCATCCTGCCTATCGCGAAGAACCATTGGATCAATCCCAAGGGTGTGTGCATCTGAGGGCAGGGCTCCGGGTCCAGAACCGAAAATTAAACGTCCTCTGGATTGGTGATCTAGTTGTACAAGCCGTTGCGCAACCATGAAGGGATGGTGATAAGGCAGAGAAATAACACCAGTTCCAAGACGAATAGTTCCCGTTCTCTCTGCTGCTGCTGCCAAAAATAATTCAGGGGAGGCAATGACTTCCCATCCAGTTGAATGGTGTTCGCCACACCAGAATTCATCATACCCAAGGGTGTCCATGAGCTGGACCAATTCGAGGTCGCTTTGTAACTGAAGGGTTGGGTGTTCCCCAATTGGATGATGCGGTGCCAGAAAAGCGCCAAATCTTACGCGAGTCATAATCTCTCTCCTCCAAAACATAAATGCGTAGGGTAATTTTAGCTAAAACTATGTGTTTCCACGACCGGTAAAACGGGCGTTAATAAATTAAATTAAGTCAGAATAAATCTAGAAAATTAAGGAGGTTTTTAGTGTTTTCCTCCTCTAGAAATTGTCTTTTGATTTACTTTTCTCTAATGGCAATCAAACAGACAATTCGTTAACGCCTTTGCATAATCTGCCACTAAGAAAGGGAATCCAGAAAAGATATCCATGAAGCAAATCCTCAATGCTGGAACGGTCACTTATTGAAAGATCACTATTTTGAGAGGTATATTTAGGGAAATTAATACCGAATTGAAAAAGAAGGAAAATCTGTGACAGCATCAGGTGAGACACATCAAGAGATAAAAATCGACTATGACGCCATCGTTATAGGTGCGGGAATCGCTGGTCTGTATCAACTTTATAAATTAAGAAAGCTTGGCCTAAATGTCAGGGTGTTTGAAGCCGGCACAGGTGTTGGTGGAACCTGGTATTGGAACAGGTATCCAGGGGCTAGATTTGATTCGGAGAGCTATTCGTATGCATATTCCTTTTCTCAAGAACTCCTCGACGAATGGAATTGGTCTGAACATTTTGCCTCACAGCCAGAAATACTTCGATACTTGCAGCACGTGGCGAATAAATTCGATCTTATAAAAGACATTCAATTTTCAAGTGACGTAAAAGCCGCCATTTATGATGAGTCCAGCAGAACCTGGGAGATCACACTAGAAAATGGGAAAAAGCACAGAAGCAGGTTTTTGATAGCTGGAATTGGCCTACTTTCACAACCAACAATGCCAAAAATTGAAGGCGTTGAATCTTTCCATGGCCCCGCCTTCCACACATCGAGGTGGCCCCACGAACCAGTGGATTTTTCGGACAAACGAGTCGCAGTCATTGGCACTGGCGCGAGTGGAATACAGGCGATACAGGAAATTTGCAAAGATGTTGGACAACTCACCGTGTTCCAACGTCGACCAAACTGGTCTACTCCCCTTAACAACGACAAGATTGATCCTAAAGAAATGAAGGACATCAGATCTGGATACGATGAAATGTTTGATCTTTGCAATCAGACTCAGGCAGGCTTTTTGCACACCGTCGATCCAAGAGGCACTTTCGAAGTCACGGAGAAAGAAAGATACGAGTTTTGGGAACATTTATACGCAGGTCGAGGCTTCGGTATTTGGATGGGTAACTTCAAAGATGTAGGCACGGATCCTAAAGCCAATAAATTAATGTCAGATTTTGTCGCGGATAAAATCCGCTCCCGGGTAAAAAACCAAGATGTTGCCGAAAAATTGATCCCTAAAGATCATGGTTTTGGAACTAGACGAGTGCCAATGGAAACTAAATATTTCGAAGCCTATAACCAGGAGAACGTCGAACTTATTGACATAAATGAAAACCCGATAGAACGAATCACTCCGAAGGGAATTTTGACCAAAGAAAAGGAATTTGAATTCGATTTCATAATTTATGCTACCGGATTCAATGCAATATTAGGGAGTTATGACAGGATAGATATACAAGGTACAGGGGGAAAGAAATTAAGGGATCAGTGGAAGAAAGAACTAACTACATTCCTTGGCATTCAAGTAAATAATTTCCCGAACCTATTTATGATACTTGGTCCCCATGCCTTGTTAGGTAATAATCCACGAAGTATCGAATACAACGTCGAATGGATAACAGAACTGATTAATTTCATGAGAGAAAAAGGACTTAGTCGTGCAGAGGCAACACCTGAGGCAGTTGCCAGCTGGTATGAGTATGTCCTAGAACAAGGTGAAGGTCTTTTGTCTAATGAGATTGATTCTTGGATGACCGGAGTAAATAGCAACCTTGAAGGTAGACAAAAGAGGATCGTAGCGAGATACAGTGGGAGCCAAGCCTCCTATCGTAGTCGATGCGATGAGGTCGCATCTAATGATTATGCGGAGTTAAATTTGCTGTAAGACTAAAGCGCTAGACTAGCGGCAGATGACGTGGGAATGAGTGCGAAGAGGGCATAGAGACGTCACTCCGTATTTTAAGTGCTCGATAGTGACCTGTATTAGGGATCAGGGTTTCCAGATTGTAGCGGCGATATATCTATCCCCATCAGCTACATCATTGTGATAATAAACTACAACAACATTTCCGTCTGGCCTCTCAATCGCCCTTGGATATCCGACATCGTGGTTACCGGCGTCATCTCGAAGAATAATCTCACGTCCCCAGCTGCGACCGCTATTTGCACTAGTAACATATCGCACCCCCGCCCCATCACCTCTATACCCATAAATCAAACATAATCTCCCGTCAGAAAGCAGCAAGAGAACTGGGGGATTTCCAGCAGATCCTGTGCCCCGAACAGGTCTGGACAATGAATGCCAATTAATGCCTTCATCATCGGAATACATGAGATCTATCCAACCAATGCTTTCAAGCGAAGAGCGACATCTCAAAGCAGTCAATAGGCGCCCAGAGGACAGACGCACGGTGGAGGGCATGTTCTCTATACCTTCGGGGAATTCCCTTAGCCACGATAAGAATTGGAATGACTGTCCGGCATCTCTTGTTTCTGCACAGAATACCCTACCCTGATCACCATCAGGTTTAGTTGCTGTTAACAACAAGATGCACCTATTAGTATGAGATTGATGGGAAACGATATCTGTCCGAGCCGCTACTCCACCTAACCCAAACATTGGGAAAGAAAAGGGTCCAAGCCAGTTTTTACATCGATCTTTAGTTATATAAAAATATGACTCACATGTTCCCCTTATACCTGTCCTAGCCATAAGAATTGCGAAATCCGGTTTAGAAAAATCAAACTCTTCATCAAAAGTCTTTGGAGGATTAGTTCTAAGGTGGACTGGGCCAAGTCCCAGGTTCATATGCTCGTCGGCACTTATCGCAACATTTCCAGGTGCATCTAGTGGAGCCTGAATGGTCTCCCATGTGAGTCCTCCGTCTATGCTTCGGGTTTGCATAGTTTTGAAAGGCTGATCCTTATTTCTATAGTGAAAACCCCCATCAGTACTATGAGAACCTAATGTGAATCCGGTAACTATCTCATCCCCCCAATTCCATATTCCATAATTTGCGGGCCAACCCGCATATTCGCCAGACTTTCTAAAAACTGTGACGTGTTTCATGAATGAATAGTACCGCTAATTACAGTATCTTTGAAATATTCAGGCGGTCGGGAAGAAAAATGGAGCAGTGATAAAACCACGTCGCATACTACAGATCTGTCTCCTGCAAAACTTCCCCTCCCAAAGTAGTGATCCGGCTGATGGTAATAACAACAGCGGCCCCTAGACGGTCTGGATCCCGTTCAAGTTCATCCTTCACGGTTCTTTTCATGACTTCTTCTCGAATCTCTCCCGATTCATGAACTGTAGCCCGACCATAGAAACGCCAGGCTTTACGAAGAGAAACATTTCGATACAAAACAACGACATTGGGGTTATCGGTTAATTGGGCAAATCCCCCCTTGCGAGCCCGTTCCCAAAACGCGAGTTTATCGGTGGAAAAAACCATGACGCTCCCCTTGTAAGAAAGGTTGGGATGTCCGTTTAGAGATGCAGTCCCTAAAATACATGGGTATTTATCCGCTAAAGCCTGATCAACTAGGACTTTCATCTCTTCCGTAATTTCTATTGCCACAATACCCCTCCATCATCAGTCAATTAAAATAGACCCCACGTTATATATGCATGTAGCACAAGGGTATCGCAACCACCTGATCACATTTCTAGGACCAGCACGAAGCACACTATCCGATTACTTCCCTAAAATATCGGAGATAATTAAGACCTAACAGTTTCTTCAGTTCGTCCTCAGTAAAACCTTTCTCTGCCAGTTTTACAGTGATATTTGGCCAGTCACCAAAATTGGAATATCCGTCAATCCTGTAGTCTGGGGTAAGCCTGTGCTCGGGTCTGAAACCGCCCCAGTTAAATTTATCTGGATTCTTCTTGAAATATTCGATTTGGCCGGGCATGCTTTCGGGAAATTCCTCATCATAAATAAGACCGGTTTCAGGTCCATTGGCACAAATATCAGTACCTATTCCGACATGGTCGATTCCCATTACATTCACAAGATGAGTTACGTGGTCCGCGAAGTCATCTAGTGTAGCAATGCTACCGTTATTCTGTATGAATCCTGGCACGATCACTACTCCAAAAAAACCACCTTTATCAGCCACTGCTTTCGCTAAATCATCATCTTTGCCTCTGTCATGGAAACAGATGGCATTGCTGGAGGAATGAGTAACTATAATCGGAGCTGAAGATATTTCGAGGGCGTCCCAGCCAACCTGTTGGCTACAATGACTTACATCAACCGCCATATTCATCTCATTTAGTTTTTCTACCACTGTTTCCCCAAAATAAGTTAAACCGGTTTTGTATCTTTCTGTACAACCGTCGCCTACCAGATTACGCAAGTTGTAAGTAAGTTGAACCACCCTGAGCCCCAAATTGTAGAAATACTCAATTTTGGAAAGATCTGTCCCGAACGGCAAGGTGTCTTGGAAATCTAAAATAAGTCCGTGTTTGCCTGACTTATAAACATCTTCAATATCATCAGCTTTAAGTATTAATTTTAATTCACCTTCGAGCGCATCGATGTAACTTCTAGCTTGAGCTATACCCTCTGTGGCACTCGCGTAAGCTCTCTCTATTTCGATTCCGGCGCTGTATGTTCCACTAGCAACGTTCACTCCAGAGCGATGCCATAACGACAAGTATTGCTCCCTGGCAGCTTCAGAATTACGGATTTCTTCTGTAGCTATTTTGGCCAATTGACTGGATGCCTGAGCTCTGGTGTATCCAGCCCTATCCATATCTAAGAGATCCAATTTCATTCTTTCAGTAAATAGGAATCCTGAAGTTGCAGGAGGTTGCTTGCTGTCAATTACCAGGGCTTCCTGATGCAATTGCAAGGCCTCTTCGTTTGATAGAGATCTTTCCTGTTTTTTCAAGAACCGGACTCCTCTGAACAGAGTGAATAGTATTTAATTGGATATTAGCAGAATAGAAAAATTGAGAATCTTAATACTCATAAGAAGACAAGGAAATTTGGCTCACGCTGCAATTCACACTACTCTGAATATTTACTCGAGAAGGGTTACTTAATCTAGAGACCCTCACATAACTCAACAAAATATCTACATCACCAAAAAATTCCGAGCTCCTGCCTTGTGAAAAGCCCGCTAATCTAGGAAACCCAAATTCCAGGGTAAACGCCTCTATCAGGTTGCCCGTCCACTAGTGGTGCCATTTCACTCATGACTTCCATGAAAACGGGAGTCACAGCCTCCGCGGCTTTGGTGTTTTCATAGACACCCATACCCGTTAATTCATTTTCACCAGTTTGGGCAATTAAGAAGCCTATTAATCCGTCAATTTCAGATATCATCTGGGTCTTCGAATCGAGAAGTTTGTATGCCTCCTCCATTTTACCTTCTTTTATATTGATTACTGTTCTGGATATTGCTGCCATGTGAATATTGACCTCATAAACCTTTTATGTTGATAAGTAGTATTAGTTATTTGATGTCTTTAAAAGTTTTATCCCCTAAATTTCTAACGGTTTAAGTAATGTATTCGGCTAACCGATCGGGTGACCGAGTCCGTCAAGGCAATAAACTTTTCCAAAGTAGACCCGTATTCCGCATTGCTGACATTGATTGCTGCACTTAGGTCTTCTAAAGTACCAAATGCCCTGGTTAACCTGATACGTTGAAAACTATTCATAGGCTTGAGAATACCGGCCTTATTCGAATTAGTTTTATCTCTCATAGACAACGCCAAATCTATCAGCTCTTCTCGCTTCCCACGCTTGGCTGAGGCAATTGTCCTCAGCATATATTTGGGGTTAGCTGGTACATTCTCAGGAGACGCAACAATTTCCAAGACAGTAGTGCTCACTGACTTACACAACGAAGCCGTTGTGTCCCATGCGTCCTGCATTGTTTCGTCGGCATAAAAGGAATCCTGTAGTTCCTCCAATTCAGATAAAGATTCGAAATTAAGAGTCGAAGTAACGTGTATACCAGCCATGGAATCAAAGGAAGTCAGCGAAGAGGTAACGTTTCCTGGCCTACCGTGACCCTTCATTTGGTCTATCACTGCCCCAAGCAAGTTTTTGCTCTGTCCTTCTAGTGGCCGCCGGACGATATTAAAAATTGCGTTTGCCATAAAAAACTCCTTAACTTATTTCGTTATTGTATGGTTTCGCTCATTATAGTCAGCATATTTTCTTACACAAGTTTCAGATCTCAGGCGATTAGATATCAAATGAGCTGAAAACGATACATTTCAAAAGGGCTAAAAATACCTTAGAAGCCCGAAATAATGAAGTCGATTCAAGATGTCCTAAATTTCCTGACGCTATATTCTAGGGTCACAAAGTAGGGCACTTAACTTAAATTGAGAAAAAGCCTAGAATGTGCTCCCCAACAACGACATCTAGCAAACAGGGATAGGAACATCTCAAAAGCAAGGTAATGGAGAAGAAAATGTCTGATGAGCCACTGAGAGTAAGTTACGGTGAATATGTCTATGAAAGCGTACCTGGATGGGCTCCTTTACCTGATGGTTGGGAATGGAACCATGTCGTAGGAGTAGCTGTAGATAGTCAAGACAGAATCTTCGCCTACAACAGAAGTGATCACCCAATGATAGTTCTAAGTAAGGACGGAGAAATCCTGGACACATGGGGGGAGGATACTTTCAAAAGAGCCCATCACGTCGAAGTTGGCCCTGATGACTCAATTTGGACTACCGATAACACTGACCACACTGTTAGAAAATGGACAGCTGACGGCAAGGAGTTAATGGTTATTGGGACTCCCGACAAGCCATCTCCCCTCCAGAGCGGAGAACCATTCAACCAACCAACCGATGTGGCATTTGGTCTCGACGGTTCGATATATGTTACAGACGGTTATGGAAACTCACGGGTTCACCATTTCACGCCACAGGGAAAATTAATAAGGTCATGGGGTCAAAGAGGTACGGCACCAGGTGAGTTTATGATTCCACACGGGGTAGCAGTAGACCCAACCGGACTCGTATACGTATGCGATAGAGAGAACAGTAGGATTCAAATATTTACTTCAGAGGGTCACTATATTACACACTGGAAAGGGATACACCGCCCCAATCAGATAGTTATTGGGAAAGATGGCAACGTGTATGTTACCGAGCTTGGGTACAGGAACTCCTACGGCAGTAATCATTTCGTCGATCAAAATGTAGCCACTCATAATTCAGGACTAAAAATCATGACGAAGACTGGACAGTGGCTTGGAGGTTGGGGAGCCGGCACACACACTCCTGGAGACTTTGTAGCCGCTCACGCCGTCGGCATTGACTCGGAAAATAGTCTCTATGTTGGTGAGACTCTTAAAGGTGCACGACTCCAAAAATTCGTTCGAGTAGTAACCTGACCCAATTTCAATAATGATTTATGTTAGGACCAGTGTCTGCGATACTGGTCCTAACTAACAAGTAACCGTTTCCCCACCGCTTATCTGAAGATGCATCATCAAAACTTAAAGCTAATCGATTAAATCCCTAATTGCCCTGTCGACAAACTCCCTATCAGCCGGGTCCATGCCCAGTCCACCCATATGGCCCCACATGGTGGGAATTTCGCGAAATTCTGCATTATGCATAGCTGACACCTCGTCGCGATTGTCGTCAGGCCAGAAGTACTGATCTGTCGAACTTGGCATGACTATTGCTTTCGCCTTTATAGATCCAAGGGCAGCATTCAAATCTCCTTTGTACAGGGAGTTATCACTGATGTCAGCGTTTTGCCAGGTTCTGATTCTTATAAGAAGGTCATTAGGGTCTTGAGGTACAAATAGCTGTGCAAGCACATCAGGGGTGTCCTTAGATGAATTCAGACCAAGGTTTTTATGTCCGTCCTGCCTAAAAAATTCCTGGGAAAAGGCCCATGCCGCATATACGGTGCAGAAGGCTCTCATTCCTTCATGTGGATACTCCGCATAACCACCTCCGGCAAATATAGGATCGGCCTCAAGCGTCGCTACAAGGCCTTCGAGGAACAACCAGTTGTGCCCAGAGCATTTTGCAGTTGCACAAATGGGGAGTACGTTTTCTAGCACACCTGGATAGATGGCCGCCCAGTGAAAAGACTGAAGGCCTCCCATAGAAGAACCGACAACCAGCCTTAACTTCGAAATGCCTAGTTCTTCGGTAACAAGTTTGTGTTGGGCTCTGACATTGTCGTAAATAGTAACCGGGGGGAAATCTGGCCCATCAAACGGTGGTGGGGTGTTAGAAGGTGAAGATGAAAGGCCGTTACCAAACATATTTGGAGCAATTATGAAATGCTTTTGCGGCGAAATCGCACGTTCTTTGCCCTCGGTCAGAACTGAAGCCGTACTTTCGTGGGTTCCACTGATCCCATGAAGTAAAAGGATTGCATTATCAGCTTCATTGTTTAATTTGCCGTATGTCTTGTAGGCTAGTTTTACGTTGGGTACTGTTATTCCGGACTGAAACTCGAAATCCTCCAGGTTGAGGATCTCATAATCCCTGATTGACTCCCTGTAGTGTGCCATACTGCCAGGCTCCAGAATAAATTATTGGGTTTGGATATGATTCCGCCAGTATACTGAGATAGTCAATGTTCGCCACTCAAGTGTTGAGTGAATTACCGATCCTACAAAACTAAACCTCATGAATAATCAAAAACATAATTCGCTGTGACTCCAAGGAGAACTGATGAAAGTAACAGGCATCCGAACAAGACCATATTTTTTTCAATTAGATCGTCTCATGGGGGATTCAAACTTCCCAAGTGGGAACAAGAACATGTCAGGAATGATCGTATATATAGACACTGATGAGGGCCTCTCTGGTATCTCTATTAGTAGCCCAGGAGCCGATAACGCCATAAAGACGTTAGAGCCACTTTTAGTCGGGAAAGATCCCAGGGGCGTCAAGGGATTATGGAGACTCCTGATTGACGCTGTGTTCAAAGGTGGAAACGAAGGGACCATGAACGATGCAATAGGAGCTATTGATGTAGGTCTATGGGACTTAAAAGCGAAAATAAACGAGGAACCATTGTGGAAAACACTTGGTGGCTCAACAAGATATGTGAAAGTCTACGCAAGTGGCATAGATATGCCATTAACAGACCAGGAAATTGCGGATCTTTATGAAAATGCAGCTTCTCAAGGTATAAGCGCAGGAAAGCTAAAGGTAGGAATAGATCGAGATTCTGACCTGAGGCGAATCGGCATTATGAATGATGCCCTAAAAAAATCCGGAAAGCCTGTACAACTCTTAATAGACTCCAACGAATATTGGTCAGCAAAACAAGCTATCAGAAATATTAGAGCCATAGAAGAACGTTTTGAGATTTTCTGGGTCGAGGAGCCTGCCCGCAGATGGGATTACAGAGGTCTAAGAAAGGTTTCACAATCCGTAACTGCCGCTGTCGCCACCGGAGAAAACTTAGCCGATATTAAAGACTTCACCCCGCTTTTTCAAAATGAAGCCGTAGATGTAGCACAAATAGGGATGGGAACCAGCGGGATAACTGGGTTGATGAAAGTTGCAGATATGGCCTACGGATACGAAATTCCAGTATCACTTATGAATTCTCCTGTTAATTATGAGGCCCCAGCGGCATCGGCTATTTCCAATCATATGATGATGGAAGTTTTCCACGACAGGGACGCTGGCATATTGGTTACCGACTCAACAATCAAAGACGGATATTTAGTATTGGGGGATACACCTGGAAACGGTTTGAGTATCGATGAGTCCAGCCTAGCAAAATTGCCTACAACCTCCATGGACAATACTGGTGGAGGGGCAGGGGCATCTGCATTAGGGCGAAGAAGAGGAGCAGGACTTTTGGAAGTGCCCTCCCATGAGGCGGAAACATTAAATGAATAATTCCACCAGATGGAACCGCGTCTTTCGTCTGAACTAAGATTAATAATGCTATAAATTAGCAAAAAAAATAACTAGGAAGGTAAGAATGAAAGTCACCAAGATCACGAACCTCCCGGTCCAGGACGACGAAGGGCGACTATATTACACAGTTCGAGTAGACACCGACGCAGGCATCCACGGTCTTGGAGAAGTCGGTATCAGCAACTGGGGCCGAGCCATAGCAAACGCGGTTGACCACCTTGGTGAACTCGTGATTGGTGCTGACCCTTGGGACACAGAGAAACTCTGGCAGGAGATGTTTCGGTCAGGCTATTTCCCTGCTGACAAGGTGTATTGCTGTGCCATAAGTGCCATAGATATCGCGCTTTGGGACATCAAGGGTAAGTCCGTGAATCTACCCACCTACAAACTGCTCGGCGGCCAGGTGCGTGAGAAAGTTGTTTGCTACCCTCATATTAAAGGAACGGATAAACAACAGATCGTGGAGGGTAGCAAAAGGGCCGTGGATGAGGGCTGGAAATTCGTGCGCTGGGGTCAGCCTGATCCCTGGGGAAGTTTTGAGCCCGGTGGCATTTCAATAATCGAACCGGATAAGTCGATGCGGTTGGCTGTTGAGCTTATGGGTGAAGTCCGAGAAGCAGTCGGACCTGATATCCAAATGTGTTTCGATGTACACACCCAGCTTGAACTGCCGCAGGTTGTGCAAATGTGCAAGCTCATGGAGGAGTTCAATCCTTTTTTCATCGAAGACCCTGTGCGTTCTGAAAATCAGGGTAGTTATCGTAACTTAAGAAGACAGGTGAACCTGCCAATCGCCGCAGGTGAGCAGTGGTCTTCTAAGTGGCCTTTCAGAGAGGTGATCGAAGAGGACTTGATTGACTACGCCCGTATCGACCTGTGCATCGTTGGCGGAATCACTGAAGCCGCAAAAATCACTCACTGGGCGGAAACTCACTACATCAACATTGCTCCTCATAATCCATTAGGCCCCGTAAGTGCTGCCGCTTGTGTCGCCCTGTGTATGGCATCAACAAACGTGGGAGTCCAGGAACTGCCTCGAAGACCCGGCACCTACGCAAGTGAGCTGTTTCCGCAGCAAATTGAGTGGGACGAGGGCTTCGCTTGGTGTCCCGATACACCAGGACTAGGCGTGGACATCGATATGGAAGTTGCTGAGAGAAGTCTGGTAGACCCACAAAAATGGCCCCCCAGGCTTAGGCGTGAAGACGGATCTATGACAAACTGGTAACCAAGTCCACCACGTCACAGGTTAACAAAGGAATACATCCACATAAATGAAAGCATCAATTTGGTTGGGTAAAGATAAATTTGAAGTCAGAGATGTTCCTATCCCTGAAATAATGGATGATCAAGTTCTGGTAAAAGTAAAAAAGGTTGGCCTCTGTGGAACAGATGTACATATAACTCAAGGTTTATTTCCTTCAACTCCACCTAAAATCTTAGGCCATGAATTTAGCGGCAAAATAGTCGATGTAGGTAAAAACGTCGACAAAAATAACATTGGAAAAAGAGTTGCCTGTAATACAACTTCAAGCTGTGGGAACTGCCATAACTGCAAAAATTGGACAATTTCTCGGTGCTCTAATGAAGTAAAGTCATCAGGAGCCTTTGCTGAATTTTCCGTTATGCCTCTGAGTTCAGCAATAGAAATTCCAGAAAATATGTCTTATGAGGTTGCTGCCATGACAGAACCTGCATCATGTTGTCTTTCCGGCACAGAAATGATTGGTTATAAAGATGATTCCAAGATCCTTATTATTGGATCTGGGATTATGGGTATATTGTGTCTTAAGTTTGTGAAACAAAAGAACATAGGTTATGTGGTTGTTTCAGAACCAAATCCTCTGAGAAGAAAAATGGCCTTAGAAATGGGAGCTGATTTCGTAATCGACCCTAGAGGTGAAAATTATCAAGAAGATTTAGAAAAATTAAGGGGAGAATATGGATTTGATGTCTTTGTTGAAGCTGTGGGAAACCCAAATCTTCTTGCCGAGGGTATTTCACATTTGGGCCCAAGAGGACAAGCATTGATGATAGGCGTTCATCCTGAAATGTCCAATCTTGAGTATGATCTTTATGATCTTCACTATAAAGAGATCAGACTATTCGGGGCATTTGGAAGAGGAGATTCTTTTTCCTCAGTTCCTAAAATAATAGAAAGCTTTGGACTTGAAAAACTCGTTACAAGAACATTCAATTTAGACGAAATAAATAAAGCAATTGACTTAACTGCAGAAGGCAACGGGATGAAATACATGATTTCGCCCTAAAAATGTTTATAGGCGCCTCAATCCAAGCGTGTGAAAGGACCCTTTACTGGTCTAAGAAAATTAGAGCTTTTTTGCCGCTTTAATCCAGATTCTGTTAGTGAAGAAGTTAATATTTGATAAATGTCTGACATAGACGAAAACCCACGAGAGTTTGAAACAGAACAGCGAATCTCTAACGACTTATTTGATACTTCAGTTCCTGATGAATTTCATAGTCGATGGGATTTTGAGAAATTACTCGATGAAATTTTTGAATACCATCGTCAAAATCCAAGCCAATGACGGAAGGCGCGAGATATTCAAAGAAAACATTCGCTGATTTCTGGCCAATAAGCCCTTTATTTATGTCTGTGACAAGATAGCCGGGTTTTAAAGCGATTTATTAAAAATATAGCTGCCTAGTACTCAACTATTTCGTAGAGAACACGAGAGCCAGAGACGGTATTGCCGTTTAAAGAACCAACTAGTCCTTTTGTTGCTTCGTCCATTTCTGCATAAAAAGCCCGTTGGTCAGTGAAATAACCGTCCAAGCTATCAATTTCGAGCTCCATGGCCACAACGTCCATTGGTCCGGATATGTCGACATAGAGTTTACAGGGGACACCATTATTCCTATAGTTTGCGGCTACAAGTTTGAAGCCTTCCATAGCCTCAGGTCCCTTTCCCCGTTGACACACCCAGGTATTCCTTAAAGCAAATTTCATATTTCTTAACTTCCTTTCTTTGAAAACTAATGAATTTATTATTCAGCCGTACCAGTGTATTCGTTTTTCAGCATAGCCCAATCGATGTCATATCCTAACCCTGGCTTTGTAGGCGCATAAACGACTCCGCCATCAAATTGAATATCTTCAACGAGTCCATACATATTTGCACCTGTGCAAGGGAAAAATTCGAAGAACTCACAGTTTGGCACTGCCATAGTTATATGCAAATTGGCCACGTTGTTTAAAGAATTACCACCGTGGTGTATCTCACATTTCATGTTGAAGCCTTCCGCAAGATTACAAAGCCTAATCATTGGTGTGATCCCCCCAGTTACAGCAACATCACCTCTTAGATAGTCGGTCGCGTATTGGGTTATCCATTGGGCCATCCCGTAATACCTACCTGGAGCATGCTCGGTAGACATTATCGGTATATCTAATTTCTCGTGTAATTTCACATAGTTATAAATATCTTCTTCTACCAACGGATCCTCATACCAATAGAAATCTAATTCCTCTATGGCTCTTCCAACTCTCATCGCATCCTCGTATTGATATGCCCACATGGAATCCAACATGAGTTTCATGTCATCCCCTACTGCCTCTCTAACTGCCTGAGATATCTGTATGTCATATGAAGGATCAGCGTGGGGATGGATCTTATGGGCTGTCCAGCCCATATCCTTAAATTTAAGTGCTTCCTCAACATATTCTTCTTTTGTTTCATGGAACGCAGTACTTGAATATACGGGGACAGAATCCCTGCATGTCCCCAAAAGGCGGTGAATGGGTTGCTGGGAAATTTTCCCATTAATATCCCATAAGCAAATATCTATGGCTCCTATTACGTTTGTTGACACCGACCTATTCTGCTTCCACATATCCCACCAAATGGCACCAATGTCTTGCGGATTTCTACCCATTACAATTGGTTTGATGAATTCAATCAATCCCGGAGCAAAATGATCAGCACCAACACGAGAGGACCCTAAAAAAGCGTTGCCACTTATCCCCTCATCTGTCTCCACTGTCACTATTCCAAGCTGTCTTGTGCTTTCAAGGAAGGCTCCACCTCTAGTCTGCTGATACTCTGTGGTCCAGTTAAACATCTCAACTTTAATATTCGTTATTTTCATAGTTTGCCCTTTCAGTATGCATTCCCAGTAGATAATTCAGCCAGTAAATCAATTCCAGTCTAATGCTATTTGTGCCTAATTTTACCTTCACTGGAAGGTAGCCCAGTTGGCCGAGTGTCAATCTCTACACCACATAGTGTTGTCACACACTGTTCCAGAACAATAGCTAACGTTCATATAGAAAAGCCTTATCGGTAAAACCACTTATGTCATCTGTCTTCTTACCCATAAAAACTTCCAATTTTAGAAGCCCATTTTCCTGCAACTCCAACAAAACAGTACCAACTAACCCTGGCAGTATTTTCACACCATA
>Ga0209034_10000513_pt1 | contig 19380 bp, 16 predicted proteins | sample MarorgKNORR_S2LV_2_FD_188219 | JGI IMG/M metagenome (GOLD analysis project Ga0209034, IMG submission 188219) | Marine microbial communities from the Southern Atlantic Ocean, analyzing organic carbon cycling - 250m_A/KNORR_S2/LV (SPAdes) (version 2) | ecosystem: Environmental > Aquatic > Marine...
GTGGTCTCTCCGGTGGTCATGAGGTCTGCGACCGACTTTCCGATGCCAGTTGACAGCAGGATGCCCTTCTTGCCGGCTCCGGTGGCCAGGTAGACATTCTCCCAACCCGGGGCCTGACCCAGCACAGGCAGCCAATCCGGGGTGACCGGGCGTAGGCAGGCTGTGTGGAGATCCAACTCGGCCTTCTCTAACTCGGGGAATACCCGGCCAAGACGTTTGCGGATTAGCTTGGCCACATCTTCGGACAGGTTTAAATCAAAACCTCTCCAGTCCTCTGTGGTGCCGCACCAGTTCAGACCGCTGGGTTTGGGATAGATGGCGGCCCCAGCACCGGAGATGTCGTATGCGATTGGAGGACCGTTGAGTTTGAGCCGGAGAATCTCACCCTTCAGCGGGTCAACCGGGATATAGACACCCAGCCAGGACTCAGCTCGACGGGACCAAGGCCCCATGGCCATCACCACCTGACCGCACGAGATTTCACCGTCTTCTAGAATGACTCGGTCTATTTTGCCGTTGCTGCCTTCTAGGCTATGGACATTTCCTTCACGCACTTTGGAGCCAGCCATGGTTCCGGCTGCGGACGCGAATGCGTTGGTTAGTTTGTGGCTGTCGACACCGGTGTTCCCGTGGTCGTACAGGCCGCCAACGATGTCTCGAGAGATTCGGGGCTCAAGTTTGGCCACCTCTTCCGGTTCTAGCCACCTCGAGTCGAACCCTTCTGCGGAATTTATGCGCTCCGCTGCCTCTTTCATGCCGGGAACTTCTGACTCTTCCAGGGCTAGGTTAATTTTGGACACGGTTCGGTGCTGGTAGTCGATGCCAGTCGACTGTACCAGGCCTTCATGGATACCACAGTGGAGTTGGTAGCATTCCCAAGCAAAGTCTCCCAGAGGGCCGGGAATACCGATGCCAGATAACGGGTTAAGCCCACCGGCGGCGTTGCCGGAGGCCATGTTGCCTAATCCGTTTCGTTCAATGATGGTGGATTTCACTCCAGATTGGGCCAGGTAGTAGGACACAGCGCAACCGGCCGCTCCTCCTCCGATTATCACTACGTCTGTTGTTTCAGCCATGATTACTGCACCATCGTTATTAAAAGTATCCAGAGAATTTCTGGTTCAACGTGGCATCCGTGTGCCACTGGGTCTAGAATGGTCGTATATTCAGGAGGTTTCAATGCCCATTTATGAGTATTACTGCTCGGACTGCTCGATTGATTTCGAAGTGATGCGTCCGGTAACCCAGTCGGATGAGCCAGCCAATTGTAAGGAGTGCGGCAAATTGGCACAACGCCAACTCTCTAATTTCGCTTTCAAGTCCAACACATTTACAGCGCCCAAGTTCAAGGCTTCTCTGGAAAAGCCCCTTCGTTCTAGGGATAACACTCCCTCTAAGGACTCCAAGTAGACGTCTTCAGTTAGTTTGCGTCGGCGTTATTGACCGGAAGGTCTTTATCGTGATTGTCGGAGTTTCCATTGGCGTTACTGGCTTTTGCCCTTGCTTCACCGCAGATGATGCAGGGGCAAGCGGCGCGTAGCACCTTGAATGTGTAAATCCCGGTGTAATGAGTGTCACTCCAAAGGAACTGAACTCCGTATTTACCCGCAGGCATCTGGTCCACTGCTTTTACGTCACCTGGAACGGTGTCTGGATCCAGAGTGCGCTTGCCGCTCATCTCATCCACGCAGTTGGCACAAGGACACCTGAGCCGCAGATAACGGTGAGGAAATGGACTGCGGTGGGCGTCTTCCCACAGAATCACCACCGCATCGTCTTCCAGATTGATGGCGTCGGGCATTACTATTTGTTCCATGTATCTTTCTCTATCGTCCATCTTGTTGGTCTATTTCCTGGGAGAAACAAGATGGATACTCTGTTATTAGGCTGGGCCTTGTACCTCGTTGAGTCGGGCCGGGCGGGGCATCTCATCCGGGTCTGTGGGAATCTCAATGATGCTGGGCTTGCCGCAATTGAGGGCTTCAATCATAGCGTTGCCAATGTCTTCGGGTCGTTCCACGTAGAACCCGGCTCCGCCAAAGATTTCCGCATATTTGTCATAGCGAGGGTTGGTGACATCAGCGCCGACGTAGCGCTCGTCAAAGGCATAACGCTGGTAGGCCTTCTCAGACCCCCAGATGCCGTTGTTCATAACCACGGTGACCAGAGGAAGTCCGTGGTGCACTGCTGTGGAGAACTCCTGGGCGTTGAACAAGAATCCGCCGTCGCCGTTAAAGTTTATTACGGGACGATTGGGTGCGGCGAACTTGGCACCAATCGCCGCAGGGAAACTGAACCCAAGACCACCCAAGTCTAGCGAAGTTATCAGACTCTTGGGCTCATAGTAATTCAGGCGGTCCTGACCGTAATTGGGGGCCAATCCGGCGTCCAGGGCGATAATGGCATCTCTGGGTATGACCTTACGCAGCTCTGCGTAGACCTTTTGGGGTTTCATTGGTGAACTGGTGTCCTTACCCTCATCTTCCAAACGGCCGGTGCGCCGTGCGGACAGGTCGTGGACCTCGGAGACCCACTGTTGATTGGGCTTAGGTTCACCTTCCCGTACCTTCTCCAACAAGCCTTCCATCACTGCCTTGGCATCGCCTTCGATACCCACAGTCACCGGGTAGTTTCGACCGATCTCCTGTGGATCAATTTCAATCTGGACGATCTTGGCGTCAGCAGGTATGAAACGGTTGTCGTAGAAGGTCGTTGACTGGCTGAGTCTGGTCCCCACTGCGAGGATTGTGTCAGCCTGACGTACCGCTTCAATTCCTTCTAATGAACCTAACCGGCCGAGGTGGCCTAGGTAGTTGGGGTGATCGTTGGGTACTGCGTCAGCCCGACCATAAGATGTGACGATTGCTGCGCCAGTGAGTTCTGCCATGCGGCAAACTTCGTCGCCGGCTTCGCTCCACTGAACGCCTCCTCCGGCGAGAATCACAGGACGCTGGGCCATTGACAATACTGCTGCGGCTTTGTCGATCAGATCGCGGTCTCCTCGAGATCGGGTCTGGCCGGGGCGATAAGTGTCGGGTGTCATCAGGTCCAGTTCAATCTCCGCGCCTGGTAGGAGGTCCCGTGGAATATCTATCATCACTGGACCCATCTTGCCTGAAGTAGCCACGCGGAAGGCGTGTCTCAGGGCCTCGGGTAGAACCTCGATTTTGTTGATGGCGAAGGATGCCTTGGTGATTGGCTTAAAGAGAGCTACCTGGTCAAACTCTTGGGTCGATGACCTGTTTTGATGGCTTCTTGATGCCGAGGGAGCCAGCACAACAACGGGGGAGTGGGCTACATAGGCCGAGCCAATGCCGTAGGTTAGGTTTAATACTCCGGGGCCGTTGGTCACCAAACAAACACTGGGTTTGCCGGAGATGCGGCTGTATCCGTCGGCCATCAATGCCGCACCCTGTTCGTGGCGCACGCCGATAAATTTAATGTCGTCCCTGTCATATAGGGGGTCGAGAATGTCTAGGAAAGAGGATCCTACGATCCCAAATATGTGAGAAACACCCTCCTGTTTCAGCATTTCAATAATGGCTACGCCTGCATTCATCTTTACCAAATCAATTATCTCCTCGGGCACGGTGCTGTTCAGTAAAACTTTTAATCAAACTAATCTGATTAACGCCGAGTTTAAAAACAATATTAATTCACGCCTGAGCGTCGGAGAGAGTTTATCATAACCGGGGGTGATATCAGTCCAAATTGACTGGCTCTCGCCCTAACCGTAAAATCTGGAAGCAAAACATTGAGTCAACGAGTGCCCTTACATAGAGTACAGGGCTGATTTTGGGAGGATTAGATTTATGGAATACGAACATGTTTCAGTTCAAAACGAGGACGGCGTGGCAATTATCACCCTGAACCGACCAGAGGTTCTAAACGCAATGAATCACGTATTGAATACCAACCTTCATGACGCAATGCTAACGGCCAACGCAGATGATGACATTGGCTGTATCGTGATTACCGGCACCGGTGAGAAGGCTTTTTCCGCTGGTGGCGATATTCATGAGCAGCGGGAAGACGCTAAGAACCGGACTGAAGAGGAGAGAGATACCCGTCAAGCGGAGCACGCCCGCTGGATATATGAATTATCCGCTTCCCCTAAACCAGTAGTTGGCATGATGAATGGTTTGGCCTACGGTGGCGGAGCAGTGCTCGCATCTTGCCTGGACATTCGGGTCGGCTGCGAAAATACCAAATTCCGGTTCCTTGCTGCGGCTTATGGTCGTATTAACTGTACTTGGACTTTGCCTAATCAAGTGGGTTGGCCAAAAGCTAAAGAACTCCTGTTTACTGCCAGGGTTGTGGAGGCTGAAGAGGCTTTTCAGATTGGCCTGCTGAATCATCTGGTTCCTGCAGGCGAACTCCGAGCCAAGACGATGGAGGTTGCCAAGATGATTGCCGGTAATCACCGGAGCTCTGTTCAGGCCATCAAAGGACTATTGCTCCAGGACATGACTAAAGACTTGGAAGGTATGTTCGTAAATGAGAAAGACTATACTACCAACGTGGTCAAAGGCTTTGGCGTAGAAGAAGCCTTCCCCGAGTTCTTAGCCAGAAAAGGCCGCTAATACCCTCTGATTAATTATTATCACCTCCCTCGATTTCGAGGGAGGGTTATGGTGGTGATAGCGATATCCTTTAGCCAACCTAATTCAACGAACCATCTCGACCACAAGAGGACAATGTGATCCCCTGGAAACTCCTAGGCACGGCAACGACATCAAGAAATGGTTCTGAACTTCGCCTCTATCAGAGAGACACCGAGTTCTCCATTAAAGCCGATAGCCAGGAATTGATGAACAGTCAAGTTCATGGTTCCGAAGACGCGTTGGCCAAACTCGCCTGTGAAAAGATTAACGATAACAAAGCAGTTCGGGTGCTGGTTGGAGGACTCGGTTTGGGTTACACGCTGAGGGCAGCGTTAAACGAACTTAAGCCCGACGCGGAGGTTGTGGTGGCCGAGATAGTGCCCGACGTCTTAGCGTGGAACAAGAAGTTTCTGGGCCACTTGGCTGACTATCCTCTGGAAGACGATCGAGTTAACGTTCAGCTGGACGATGTCGCGCAGGTAATCAGAGGTGGCAGGAGTGCTTACGATGCCATCATGTTGGACGTCGACAACGGCCCACAGGCGATGTTTCAAGAGGGCAACGATTGGATTTATACAGACCATGGATTGCAATCGTCCTTCGACGCACTACGATCTAAAGGGGTTCTGTCCATCTGGTCCACTGATCCTGATCCGACCTTTACCAAAAGGTTGACTAGGAACGGATTCAAATCAGAAGTAGTCAAAGTACGAGCCCGCCGAGGCCGCAAGGGCGGCGGGCACTACTTTGTCTGGATAGCTACGCGGCCTTAACCACTAAGCGTCCCTTTGGTGCTGGGAATTGCCGTTAGGGCGCGGGGGTCTGGTTCTAGAGCATCTCGCAAAGACCTGGCTAGAGCCTTGCACAGGGCCTCCGCCTTGTGGTGGGGGCTGACCCCGGTAATTATCTTGGCATGGAGGTTGATGTTCCCTTCCAGGGCAAATGACTCAAAGAAGTGTTTTACCAATGATCCGGGAAGGGTCTCCACCATGATTTCATCCAAGGTTGTGTTAATGACGGCGTAACCACGGCCGCTACAGTCCAAGGCCACCATCGCCAGTGTTTCATCAAGAGGCACCATCGCGTGGCCCATTCGGCGAATACCTCTGGCGTCGCCTAACGCTTCATTAAAGGCTCTGCCCAGGGTTATGGCTACATCTTCCACCAGGTGATGCCATCCGACATGTACGTCGCCTATGGCTTTGAGATTAATGTCAATTAAACCGTGGCGAGATATCTGGCTGACCATGTGGTCCAGGAATCCGTTTCCGGTGTCAACATCATAAATCCCGGTACCGTCCAAGTTTATGGTTAGTTTAATATCAGTCTCGCCTGTCTTGCGCTCAATGGTCGCAGTTCGTCCATTATTGCTTGTCGGTTTCTTAGGCGGCATCACTATCTCCTCACTATCTCCACTCTGGGTCATCACAGGTTTCAGCCGCGTAATCTAGGCACACAACTCTGCGAATGCTTCCACGACGGCGTCGGTCTCATGGGGGAGGCCAATGCTTGTCCTGATGAAGTTCTTCAATCGTCCGCTACTCCAGTAGCGTAGGAATATGCCTCGACTGCAGAGGCCGTCGAATATCTCCTGTCCTTTTCCGTCGGGAACTTCACAGAGGATGAAGTTGGCCCGTGACGGCCATGGTTTCAGGTTAGGTATCTGTTGGAGCTTTTTGATCATGCGGTCTCGCTCGGTCACAATCTGAGTAACTCGTTCTAGCAGACCGGGAGTGTCCTCCAAGGAGGTGGTCAGTGCGACTTCGGCGGCCAAATTTACGTTGTACGGAGGTTTCATGGCCATCATAGTGGCAGCCAGACTCGGGTCCATGGCACCTACGCCGATACGTAGTCCGGCCAAGCCAGCCCACTTGCTGAAAGTTCGCAGCACGACTAAGTTCTTGTACTCGGATAAAAGGGGGATGGAGGTATCACCGCAGAACTCGAAGTAGGCTTCATCCATTACTACCAGCAATCCGGTATCGAGGAGAGCGCGGGTCTGGTATTCAGGGATGATGTTTCCGGTGGGATTGTTGGGCGAGGTCAGGAAAATGATTTTGCTATTGGGAGTGATCGCCGCTTTCATGGCTTCCAGGTCAATCTCAAACTCTTCATTCCGTTCCACGGATATTGTCTCGCCCCCACAGATGCCTGTTGAGAAGGAATACATGCCGAAGGTCGGGGTGGGTATGATAACGTTATCGCCAACACCCACGTACATTCTAAGTAACAGATCAATCAACTCATCGCTGCCGTTTCCAGCGACTATTAGTTCTGGAGCCACCTTCAGATAGCCTGACAGAACCCGGCGTAGGTTGCGTTGGCCGGGGTCGGGATAGTAGTTGTAGTTCGGGTAGCCGCCTAGAGCTGAACCCACTTTGGGAGATGGCCCGTAAGGGTTTTCATTGCCGTTTAGCCGGATGATTTTATTGGGATCGATACCGGCACGCTCGGCCATGACCTCCATCGGGTCAACGCCTTCATAGGTCTCCAACGCTTGGATGTGAGGTAACATGGATGGCATATTTTTACTCTGAGTCATATCTATCTGCCTGGTTGGTAACGTGATGCATATCGGCTTTGAGAGGGTTAGCTACTTTTAGCTATTTCATCGAGCCTTACTTGAATGGCACTTGCGTGCCCGGAAAGGCCTTCTGCATCGGCTATGTGCACCGCTGCCGTGCCCAGTTTTTGAAACTCTGTTGGTGTGAGGCCAACCACTGGCATGGTACGGAGGAAGTGATGCACGCTTAAGGCCGAGCCAAATCTAGCCGTGCCGCCGGTGGGCATCACGTGGGATGGCCCGGCAATGTAGTCTCCCATGACTTCGGGCGAGTACTCACCAAGGAACAGACCGCCAGCATGCTTGATCTTATCGACCCACGACCAAGGGTCATCCAATAAGAGGCACAAGTGCTCTGGTGCGATCCTATTTACCAGGTCAACTGCTTCTTCCAGGGAATCAACTAAGACCACTTTCCCTTGTCGGTCGAGGGCTGCTTTGGCAACGTCGCCTCGGGCCTGGGTGGCCAACATTCGGTCTACTTCCGCTTCGGTTTCGGCGATCAATCTCTGGCTGTTGGTGATCAATATCGCTGTGGCTAGGGGGTCGTGTTCTGCCTGAGCTATCAGGTCAGCGGCGCAGAAGCTGGCGTTGGCGGATTCGTCAGCTAGGACAATCGTTTCTGTGGGGCCAAATACGCCATCGATATCCACTGAACCCTGGACTAATTTTTTGGCATAGGAAACGAAGATGTTACCGGGGCCGCAAATCTTGTCGACTTTGGGTACTGATTTGGTTCCGAATGCCATGGCTGCTATGGCCGGCACCCCACCCACCTGGTACAGGTTGTCCACACCGGCAATCTCAGCAGCTACGATTACGGCCGGGTTCAAGGACTCTCCCCGTTGAGGAGGTGTGCAGAGGATTACCTCACGCACTCCAGCGACTTTGGCCGGAACAGCGGTCATGAGTACGGTAGATGGGTAGGCAGCGCTGCCACCGGGGGCATAGAGGCCGACTCGCTCCAGCGGGCGAATCAATTCACCCAACCCCTGGTTTCGGTCGACCCACTGGTCCGGCATGGTCGATTGATGGAAATTGCGGATCCTTTCTGCGGCCAACTCCAGAGATTCACGCAGTTCTTTACTGATAGAGTCCCTGGCTTGGGTCATCTGCTTTTTCGTTACGGAGAATTCCTCCAAGTCGGAACCGTCCAAAAGTTTGGCGTAACGTAGTACTGCGGAGTCGCCGTCTTTTCGGACATCATCGAGCATCTGGTTCACCGACTGTAGCGGCGTCACTCCCTTGCCGAAGGCCTCTTCTGTGCGGGCCAATATGGACTCGGGCAACGAGTCCAGGTCCAACGGGTCGATTCTGACCAGAACGTTTTCAGCGTTCTGGACTCCTTTTATCACGTTAAGGGCCAAAGTGTTTCTCCATATTCGAGCCGTATTATTCCGGGATGAATTCCCTGACTTGGGCTATGGTTGCGGCCAAAGCACGTTCTTGATAGGCCGTTACGTCGCCCTCCGGTATTTTTTCGTACAACTTATCCAGAGTGCCAGGCATACCCTCTAGGAACCCTTCCACACACCGCTGCACATGCTCGTCATCACGATACAGACGGTTCAGGGCACTTTTCAATCTGTCCCATGTGAACTCCCACACCATAAACCGGCCGACACGGTCTTTCCATTCGGTCAATAGCCCTTCTTCAAAGAAGGGCATCGAGACATCTTTATCAGACTGGGTCAGCAACTCTTTCGGGTGGCCTTCCATCGGTAGTTGGGGCAGAGTTTGGCAATCCATGTTCAGCTGCATGGCTCTGTCCCAGATGTTGGCTTGGACTTCGTCGTCAGTTAACCGAGTCTCTTCTCGGGATATGTCGAAATTCGGCCTGAATACACTGGTGATCCAGACTTCGTCCGCTGCGAGGTGGCATATATAACCTACCAAGAACGCCTGGGAGGCGGGAGACATTCCCTCATTCAATTGGGGATGCATCTGGAACATCTTGCTTGTTCCGGTACCAACCTGTTCCACAGACAGGGGCGCAAAATGGGTCAACTCCCTGGGTTGTTTGGTCATAGCTCGGATGTCTGGCGCCGTTGAACCTAGGTAAAAACTGCCTCTATGGTCATAGACGTAACTAAGATCCAGTTGCTCCGCAACCTGGTTGGCCAGATGTATGTGCATCGGTAGGTTCGGCATTGTCTATAAACCCGCAGTGGATTGCCTGGGTCTCAGTAATTTAATTGTTACCGGTTAAATTTTTATCGGAAGCGTTCCTACCAAAAAGGGCTTCGTAGGAATCTGAATGCCCGTCAAACAGGTAGCTCAACTGGGATGCGGCGACATCGATTCCGCCGCAGTTCCGCAAGTGGTCAACTACTTCTAGTAACTTGCCCTTTTTGGCCAGCAGGCTCACGCTGAACCAGTCCTGCTCTTCAATGTTATAGACCCTGGCTACAGTCGGCCCTCGTAACCCAGCTAGATCTGGTCGCGCCAGCACCGTGGAGCTGACTTCCTCCGGCGAGGTTGCCCGTACGTTAGCGGTAACGCGGTAGTAGGGTTCTGCCCGCAGATGACCCTCTATGAGTTCCACTATTGATCGGGTCATTGCCAGAGATTTCTTGGACCTCGCTAGAGTTATTGGGTTAGCTATGAGACATGACTGGGAAGACAGAATAGTTCCGCCGTCCAGTTGTTTGAGTTGGTTCTCCCGAAGGGTTGTTCCGGTGGCTGTCACATCGGCTATCAGGTCGGCGTAACCGGCAGCTGGGGCTGCTTCCATAGCTCCACTGGCCGGAACCAAAGTGAAGTAATTGATCCCCTGCTCGTAAAGGTGGGACCGTAGCAGTCTAGGGTATTTGGTGGCTATCCGTAATTGCTTGCCTTCTTGTCTGAATTCCAAGGCCAGGTCGGCCAAGTCGGTCACGGAACTGACGTCCATCCAGGAATTTGGTACTGCGATTACAAAATCACAGCGCCCATACTCCAGGTTCTCAATCAAGATGGATGCCCGACGTTCGTCGCTCCGGTATTCCAACACCCGGTCAAGGCCGGTAATGCCCAATTCTGCGCTGCCTTCCTCGACTTTGTGGGCAACGTCAGATGTGCGCTGGAAAAGTACCTCAACCCCAGGAATAGCAGGTACCGAGCCCGTATATCTACGGGAGTTTGGTCTGGAGACTGGCATGCCGCAAGCGCGCATGAAGCTCATGGTGGAGTCGTATAACTCGCCATCACTGGGTAGCGCTATGCGGAGTACCTCGTTGCCGTTTTTATTTATCTCTTGACTCGTCAATCTCTGACCTAATTCGCCCCGATGGCGATGAGTGCGTCCAGGTTATATGCAAAGCCCAAAGCGGGGACAGCCTTATCGCTCCCAAGTGCTCGGGAAAGGGTGTCGTAGCGGCCTCCGCCGCCCAATGTTCCAGCCCACTTGGGATGGCTGACTTCGAATATCACGCCGTTGTAATAGGCCAGCCCGTGAACTAGACCAAAGTCCAAAACTATCTGGCCGCTGGCCACTGAGCCGGTAGGCATCAGATCCACAATCTGAGCAAGTCGGTCTGCAGCATCTTGGTTGGCTCCAGTCGTGTCGAGAATCTTCTTGACTGTTTCTAGTGTCTGTTGGGGTGAGCCTTTAATTGCCGCTAGGTCGCTGGCTAGTTCCAGCCCTTGGCGAAGGTTATCTTCGTTGTCTGAGCCCTGAATCTTGTGTAGTAGACGCTCTACTACATCTTCAGGGGTTCTCTGGCCCAGTTGATCAGAAGAGTTCCATTTTAGTAGACCTAGCAGCACCGACCGGGCCTGAGTGTCGTTTAAGCCGTCGATCGCCTGTCTCAGAGCGGCGTCTTCCGGGTCGCTTGAGCCGTTGGTCCCGCCAACCAAGTATTTGTGCGGTCCTTCGTTCAGGAAACTAGGAACCACAGAGCGACCTTTTCTCAGCTGGGGCATGCTCTGAATGATGAATGCCCGTGCACGGTCAGAGAGTCCGACAGAGTCCAACATACTATTCAGTATGTCCAGGTCTGCCAGGCGCAGAATCCAGTCTCCCAAACCCAACTGGGTGGGTACTGTGACAGCAAGGTTAAGCAGTTCAACGTCGGCGGCAATGTCTGAGGAGCCGATGAATTCGCCTCCCACTTGGGTGAACTGTCCGCTGGCTTCCGGGTGTGAAGCATCGAACCGGAACACCGGTCCGGAGTATTGCCAACGGGCGGGGAGGCTAATCTCGGAAGAGTTTTCTAAGTAGTGCCGCATTATGGGTGACGTAAACTCGGGGCGGAGGCTGACGGAGTTACTGCCAGCATCGGTAAAACTATATAACTGGGACGCCAATTCTCCGCCAGACTTTCGCATGAACAGCTCTGTTGGCTCCAGAATCGGGGTCTCCACCAACTGATATCCGTACTCTCCCAAAACCTTGTACAGCCGGTCCTGTAAACCTTGCTTTTGACGTAGAGAACCTTCCGACAGGTCGTTCATGCCTGCTAGTCGGGAAACGATGTTGGCGTATTGTGCCGATTGGCTGGTCATTTCAAATAGGCCGGATAATAGACATATAAATAAGGACGTCTCGACTAAAATAAGCGTCGTTACGAGACGCCCGAGAACAAACGGTATTGTACATCAGCGCTGGAGTTAGTTCCAAGAATGGAACGTCTTTTCTGAGAGTGGATCGATATGGTTGCCGGTAAGTCACGAATCGACTGGTACAGTATCAACCGAAACAATGGTTCGACAGGCTCACGACTAACGGGTACTGCTTTGGGTGACTGTAACGAGGAAGCAACGGGTACCGCCTCGACCGGATAAAAGCTGGATTATCCTTACTGAACTTTTCACGCTGGGCTCATCAAAGTATTAGGATCATTCTAGAGTGGCCTACAACGAATGGGATACCGAGTGAACTGACTTAGGCCACGTTGTGCCCTGGTCTATGGGTGGGCGTTCAGACCGCCGTCGACGTATACAGGTTGTCCGGTGGAGTAATCGCAGAACTCGGAACAGAGATAGACCAACAACGGACCTATATCCGACGGGTTGCCCTTACGCCTCAAGGGTGTGTAGCGCACCAGCAGTTCTTCCTGTTGAGTTTCCAGGGATTGACCTTCGGTATCCATCAACCCAGTGCCGATAGCGTTGATCCGTATATTGAAATGACTCCATTCCACGGCAAAAGAACGGGTAAGGGCTAAAACAGCAGCCTGGCTGGCGGCAAAGGCAGAACCGTTGATCATTCCGCGTTCCGCCAATTCTGAAATCATGTTGACTATCCGCCCGGATTCGGCTTTGGCCATTCGCGGCAGCACTTGCTGGGATATCAGGTAGGTGGCCTTGGAATTTCGGGTCTGAACGGTATCCCATTCTTCGGCGCTAATGTCCTCTAAGGGACGGGCGAACATGCTTCGATGGTCGTTGACCAGAATATCAACCTTACTGTGGGCGGTGTCGAACTGTGCCATGGCTGCCTTAGCACTATCAGGGTTATTGGCGTCCATTAGGGCACCGGTTGAGCCTGTAGGCAGTGCTGCTAATACAGCGTCCAACAGAGGTTTAGTTCGAGCCACAGCAAAAACGCTGGCACCGGCCTCGGTTAAGGCCTGACCTAGGAATGGAGCTTCGGTACCTCCGGAGGTCGACAGAATTGCTGTCTTTCCCGTTAGGTCGTATTCGGATAGGACCGGCATTTATGTTCTCCTGATACTAGGGCAGTAATCTCCCTAGGTTAATCGCTGGTTTTTAGGATTATGTTGTCTGTAGAGTGGCGGGGTCTGTCGTTAGGTACGCGTCCGGCAAAGAGCAAAATTGATTTCGGAAGCCGTATTATTTGTGGGCTTCGGTTCCCAACTGAACGAATTCCATGACACGTATCCTGCATTTTTCGTCCATTTCGTCCAGTGTTCAACCCTTAAATTCAGAATCTCACGTGCGCCGGATCTCCTGACAAGTTTCGTTTTGGATAATCACGCTCCTGTAGGTTGCTGAATTATGCCTCCAAGGGGATTATTGGAGCGTGGCCGGTAGGATATATCCCGGCTGCCAGGCCGCCGCCATCAGCGATGAACATCTCGCCAGTCATGTAATCTGAGGCGGACGATGCCAGATAGACAGCTAGAGGCCCAAAGTCGGCCGGTTTGCCTAACTTGCCGTTAGGCAGAAATTCACCACCCCTGGGAAGGCTGGCTGCCATGCTGTCGGTCGCGCCGGTGGGCACGAATCCTGGCACTATCGAGTTGGCAGTGATTCCATACCTGGCCAGGTTGAAGGACAATACCCGGCTGAGCTGAATCATGCCGCCCTTGCTGCAGCAGTACATATATATCTCACGTCCGCCCCGCAGACCGAACCCGGAGGCGACGTTGATGATCTTGCCGTGTTCCTGGGCCACCATGGTCTGGGACACTTCTCGGGAACAGTAGAACGCGCCTGTGAGATTCACTCGCATGATGCGATCCCATTCCTCGTCGGTTAGTTCCCAGATTGGTTTTCGAACATTGTCAGAGACTGCGCCGGCGTTATTTAGCAGCACATCGATCTTTCCGAACCGGTTCAGGGAGGTCTTCATCAGGTTGGCTACTTGAGAAGAATCAGTGACGTCAGTAGCCACTGCCATGGCCTTTACGCCAAAGGACTCGGCCTCTGTGGCGGCTTCTTCCAGTGGAGCCATGCGTCGTCCAGCGATTACCAGGTCTGCACCGCTGCGTGCCATGTCTTTGACCATTGCGCGGCCCAGGCCGGTGCCGCCGCCGGTGATGACGACGGTTGTTCCTTCCAAGCTAAGTGATTCCAGCATTTATATCTCCTGAGGAGCAACCCTCATACAAACCCTTCCTCTCACTGAGTAAGGGCGTGATTTATTCTCAAACTAATAAACCGATAAGTTTTCAGTTGGCGCCGAGTGTAACGTCGCCTGCAGTCAGGGTTAGCAGTGAGCCATCATCTTGGCGAAGCAGCAGGTTACCCATTGGGTCGGTGCCCTCAGCCACTCCGATGAAGGATTCGTTGCCCCATGTTGCTTCAAGTCGTTGTCCTGTCGTCGACAATAATCCTTGCCATTCTTCAATGGGAGATTGGTCTTGGCCCAGTGCAAGATAGAGAGCGTCTAGGTCCATCAGGAACTGACGTAACAAATCTTCTCTCGGAACTACCTTTCCGGCGGCTGCGTTGACACTGGTTGCGAAGGAAGCAATCTCTTCAGTCTGGTCTGTGTTCAGGCTCACATTCATGCCTACGCCGAGCACAGCATACCATACGGTATCTCCGGCTATGGCGCTCTCAGCTAGTATGCCGGCCACTTTGCGCCCTTGTATTAACAGGTCGTTTGGCCATTTGATTTGGGGCTCAAGTCCCGTGACTTTCCTGACCGCCCTTGCGGCAGCAACACCGCCGATGATACTGATGAAAGGCAGCGCCTCTAAAGTGGGGCGAAACAGAACTGAAACCAACAGGTTCCCCGGCTGGGATACCCAGTTGCGGCCCTGGCGGCCCCGTCCCGCGGTCTGGGTTTCCGCCACGACCACTGCGCCTTCTTCGGCATCGCCTTCTCCGAGTTTCCCAGCCTCGTCCATGGTTGATGATAAATCAGGGTAGTACAGTAATCTCCGTCCGATTATGCGGGTGAACAACCCTTGTCTAACGGTGGCAGCAACAAGATTAGGAGGCATGATTACCTAGAGCTAAGGATGTAATAATAAACGCCATTGTAGTGCCTACCAGGCGTGTTCGATCTTATCCTTTAGGATATCCACCAGTGCTGAGACTGGGACTCTGGCCTGGTGCATAGTGTCCCGGTCTCGGATCGTCACTGCGTTGTCGTCGATGGTGTCAAAGTCGATGGTCACGCAGTAGGGCGTCCCAATCTCATCTTGGCGGCGGTATCGGCGGCCAATGCTCTGGGCGTCGTCATACTGGGTGCGGAAGTGTTTGCGGAGTATGTCGTAGACCCTGCGGGCGGTGGGAAGCAGTTTTTCGTTTCTGCTCAGGGGCAGTGCGGCTACCTGAATTGGGGCCAAATCTCTGTGTATGTGGGAGACAACGCGTACAGTGTCTCCGTCCGGTTCCTCATCATAGGCATCCAGCCAGAAAGCTAATGTAGCTCGATCCACGCCTCCAGAAGGTTCAATGACATAGGGTAGATACCGTGGTTCTTCGCCCTCGGCAGCAGCATCGTCAAAGTAGGTCAAATCCTGACCACTAATCTTTTGATGCTGGCCCAGGTCATAGTCGGCGCGGTTAGCGATACCCTCAAGTTCTGCCCAACCCCAGGGGAAACGGTACTCGATGTCATAACAGGCCTTGGCGTAGTGTGCCAGTTCGTCGCCGGCGTGTTCACGCAGTCTCAGGTTCTCTGGTCTAATCCCGTAGTCTATGTACCATTGGAATCGCGATTTGACCCACTTGTCCAACCATTCTTCATCGGTGCCGGGCTTTACGAAGAATTCCGCTTCCATCTGCTCAAATTCTCTAGTGCGGAAGGTGAAGTTGCCCGGGGTTATCTCGTTTCGGAAGGATTTACCGATTTGGCCGATTCCGAAAGGCAGTTTCTTGCGACTGGAATCCAAAACGTTCTTGAAGTTAACGAAGATTCCCTGGGCCGTCTCCGGGCGAAGATACACCTCATTAGCTGTGTCTTCAACAGGGCCCATAAAGGTCTTGAACATCAGGTTAAATCGGCGGGGGTCGGTCAGTTCTCCACTGCAACTAGGGCAGACGAGAACCTTCAGGGCGTCAGAGGCCTCAGAGGACTCTGGGTCAATCCCCGTGGCTTCTAATAAGTGATCTTGGCGAAACCTTGAATTGCACTCTTTGCACTCGACCAATGGGTCAGAGAAGTTCTCAACATGTCCGCTGGCCACCCATACTTGGGGATGCATCAAGATAGCCGCGTCCAGACCGACCATGTCGTCACGCTCGTATATCACTGCGTGCCACCAAGCTTCTTTGACGTTTCGTTTCAGTTCAACGCCGAGGGGGCCGTAATCCCAGGTAGAACCCAGTCCACCGTAGATCTCTGAACTTTGAAAAACAAAACCCCGGCGCTTGGACAAAGACAGCATCTTGTCCATGTCGGCATAGGGCATATAGCGGACCAAAAGGGTACCTCCTAGCGGTACGAGGAATTACAGCCCATAAGAAGGGCCACTCGCGAGGTTATCAAGTCCGGTGATTGATGTAAACGGGCTTGTTGGCCAGGAAACTTAGTTCATGATACCTAGTCAACGTGGAGCGGCGGCTCTCCAACCACTGGCATCCGGGCACGTACGGCCTCGGCCAGGTTGTCCGCTCGTAGGTCTTCCAACTTTAAGTATTGGGCGCCCATGGCATCGGCCACCGGCTGGACCATGCCCAGTCTGAGGAAACCTGACTCGGTGTCTACCACCACCGATGGGATTTTTTCCTCACCAATGATCCCGGCAGCAGCGTAGGCCTCATCCAAAGGTGAATCTTGGCCAAGAGCCACGTTTCCACGACCATCGGACAGGACTACTAATAAGGGCTGCACATCGCGGTCTTTGATTCGTTCTGTTTCAATGATCTCCAAGGCTTTGAATAGGCCCGCGCTCAGGGGAGTTCGACCTCCGGTGGGCATATCCTGTAGGTGTACTTGTGCGAGGTCGACGCTGTTGGTGGGTGGGAGCAACAGGTCTGATTTAGTTCCCCGGAAAGATATTAGGCCAACGCGGTCTCGGCGTTGGTAGGCGTCCAAAAGCAGAGACATCACGGCACCTTTTACGGCCACCATCCGGCGTTGTGCGCCCATGGAACCGCTGGCGTCTACTACGAACAAGACTAGGCTGCCAGACTTGCTCTCTCTGACCTTGTCGCGGATGTCCCATGACTCGATCAACACCGCATTCTGGGATTCGGAAGAGGAACGGCGACTTTGTTGATGAGGAGCGGCGGCACGCAGGGTGGCGTCCAGAGCCAAGCCTGAAGCTTTGCCCTCCGGCTGTTTTGAACGCACGTATCGCCCAGCCGTGGAGTCGGTGATGGTGACGTTACGTCGTCCGGAGGCTCGTCGGGAACGTTGGTCCGGTGGTTTTAGGTTCAGTTGCCGTACTGCAAAGGGATCTCCAACCTCAAACTGCTGCTCCTGGCCTATAGACCCTGGCCCCGAATTATCAGGCTTTGAATCTGGGTCCGGGTCAGGTTCAGGTGTTTCTTGCTCGTCTTCTGAATGTGGTAAGTCCGAGGGCTCAGAGTCGCCCTCTCCTTGATCCTGTGGTTGGTCAGACGATTCTCGCTGGTTGTCCTGGCCTTGGAAGTCATCAACCATGGAATCCAGTTGATCGGTGGCCAGGTTGGGTTGCTGGAATGGTTGGCGACGTTGTCGGTGCAGCAAGGCTAGATTAGCCGCTTCGCGTACATCTTCGGCGTTTACGTCGGTGCGATCCTCGTAGGCGGCGATGGTTGCCGCGGTCTTGTACATCACGATGTCGCCGCGCATACCGTCCACATCATATTCGGCGCAGATGGAGGTTATCAGCGAAAGAATCTCATCGCTGACGACTACCTGGGGCAGCAATACCTGGCTACGCAGAACCCGCTCCCGTTCTTCTAGTTCAGCCTCTTCCCACTGGTCCATGAACTCCCGAGGGTCTTCTTCATAGGCGATGCGGCGTTTTACGATCTCCTGGCGTTCTTCAGGGGAGAAGCGCCCCTCCACTTCTACTGCCAGACCAAAGCGATCCAGTAGTTGTGGGCGTAGGTCTCCTTCCTCCGGGTTCATGGTGCCCACTAGTATGAACTCAGACCGATGGGCGATTGATATACCCTCTCTTTCCACATAATTGCGCCCCATGGCGGCAGCGTCCAGAAGAATATCTACCAGGTGGTCGTTCAGTAGATTTACTTCGTCTATGTAGAGGATCCCTCTGTGAGTGGCAGCAATGAGCCCGGGTTCAAACACCCTGTTGCCTGTCTTGATGGCTTCTTCGATATCTAAAGAACCTACCAACCGGTCCTCTGTGGCTCCCACCGGTAAGTCAATGATGGGAATCTGCCGTACCACAGTCTGGGCGGCGTTATCGCTGGGTTCGCAGCGGTTGCATAGACCCTGCCGCTCTTCCGGGCTGCAGTTGTAGGGGCAGCCCTGCACGACCGTAACCTCAGGCAGCAAAGCTGCCAATGAGCGGACCGCAGTGGATTTTGCGGTTCCTTTCTTGCCCCGGACCAAGACGCCGCCTATCTTGGGATTGACGGCGTTCAGGAGTAACGCCCGTTTCATAGCCGTTTGACCGACTATCGCGGTGAAGGGAAATCTCGATTCAGAATTACTAGCAGGTGTTTGGGTCACAGGTAAATCGGTGCTCCGGTTACTGGATTTGGGTTGATGAGTGAGAAACAAAATGATGTTGTGAATTGGTCTTAGATGGTTAATTCTAGTCTCGACCTAGCTCCTGGGCATAGTGGGCGAATAATAATATCTTTTATTTAACATGGTCAATGGCTTTGATTGCTCTCGTCCTAATTGCATTTAATTGAGTCATAAGATTTGATCATCGGTAGGTTGTCGTGTCCAGCATATCTCTGATTCCGTCACCAAGCAGATTGAATCCCAACACTAGTAGGAATATTGCAGACCCGGGTGCCAGTAATAGGAGTGGCGATGTCTGCATATAGGAACGTGAATCATTTAGCATGGCTCCCCATTCAGGTGTCGGCGGCTGTGCCCCTAGTCCCAAGAAGCTTAGCCCGGCGATTCCCAGAATGATCCATCCCATATCCAAAGTTGCCAGTACCACGAACGGACCAAGTATATTCCGTGAAATATGAAATACCACAATCCGGCGATCGCTGGCCCCGATCGCCCGGGCGGCCTCCACATACTCCCTTTGTCTGGCCGCTAGAACCATTCCACGAATGACTCGAGCGTGACTGGCCCACCAGACTACAGAGACTGCGATCATCACGTTCATCAGACCAGGTCCCAATATTCCCGCAACCGCCACTCCTAGAATCAGTGATGGGAACGCCAATAATAAGTCCACCACCAGCATCAAGCTAATATCTATCCAGCCTCCGTAGTAGCCTGAAAGAGAGCCAACAACCAAAGCGATAAACATGATTATTGCGACCGTAGACCCTGCCATCAGCAACGTGAACCGCGCCCCGAAGATGATACGACTCAATTCATCTCTTCCCAGATGGTCGGTTCCGAGAAGGAACTCCGCAGATGGAGGGAGCAGGCGGTTATCCAGGTTCAGATCTGTAGGATCATTTAGCGGGAGCCAGGGAGCGAGAAAAGCAATCAGAATCGCT
>Ga0209034_10000515_pt1 | contig 19343 bp, 19 predicted proteins | sample MarorgKNORR_S2LV_2_FD_188219 | JGI IMG/M metagenome (GOLD analysis project Ga0209034, IMG submission 188219) | Marine microbial communities from the Southern Atlantic Ocean, analyzing organic carbon cycling - 250m_A/KNORR_S2/LV (SPAdes) (version 2) | ecosystem: Environmental > Aquatic > Marine...
GATACTCGGCTCCGCCCCGTCCTCACCGACACTGCTGAACACGAAACTGAGGTTCAGCGGCTGATATAGGGTCAGTGAGAGGTTCTCTCCATCGGGTCCGGTGAGGAAGAACCCGTCCGGAAGAGGGGGTTCTTCGAGCGGAGATGGTGGCGGATCCTCCTTGAAACAGCCTGCAAGTGATGCCGACAACATCAGGAGCCCGACTAGCAAGACTTTCGCCCGCATGTCTGCATCGACAGCGGGGTAACGCAATTATCTTGTTATTGATTTTCAATGTAGGAAGAGTCTCATTTCAGTGAACAGCATCGCCATTTCGTGTTCGTTGGCCGCGTCGATCGACTCTTGGTCCCTGACCGAGCCGCCGGGCTGGACAACCGTGGCAACACCAATCTCGTGCGCTGCGTCAATCCCATCGCGGAATGGGAAGAAGGCGTCAGAGAGCATCATCGAGCCTGTGGCGCGCTCTCCCGCCCTGCGAGCAGCAATCCTCACCGCCTCGACCCTGCTGGTCTGGCCGGGCCCGACACCTACCGTCGCGCAACCGGTCTCTGTCCTCGTGACCAGGATGATCGCGTTCGACTTGACTTCCGCAAGCACTGCCGAGCCGAAGCGGGCCAAAGCGATCTCGGAGGAGTCAACCTGTCGCTCAGTGACGCACTTCACCTCGCCCCAGTCTATCCTCGGAGGGCCTTGGACCTGAGCCAGCCAGCCGCCGTCGAGCTGACGTAGTCTGACTTCGTCGGCGCGTGGCTCGATTGGGTCCAGCGCGAGCAGCCTGCGGTTCTTCTTGGCAGAGAGAACCTCGATCGCCCCGGGCTCGTACCCGGGTGCGATAATGCACTCGAGGAAGTGGTCTCCGATGGCCTCGGCGGTGTCCTTCTCAATTGGTTTGGTGAATGCGATGACGCAGCCGAAGGCGCTCTCAGGGTCGCTCGCGAGCGCGTTTTCCCATGCTCCGACCTGAGTGGTGTCGACTGCCGCGCCGCAGGGGTTACTGTGCTTGACGATGATGCAGCCATGGGGCTCACTTGGGCAGTTGACATAGAGGGATCGTACCAGCCGCAGGGCACCGTCGAGATCGAGGTAGTTGTTGAATGAGAGTTCCTTCCCAGCGTGCTGCACCGCTGCCGCCAGGCCCGAGGGGCCTGATGCTGTGGGGTAGAACGCGGCGGGCTGATGCGGGTTCTCCCCGTAGCGAAGCTCGGTTCCCGGCCCGGAAGCGACGTGGATTCGCGAGGGGATATCTGTGTCTGCAAACCTACTCTCAAGTTCGTTGGAGACCGTCGCGTCGTAGGCGGCCGTCCTCTGATACGCGGCGAGCGCCAACCCCTCCCGTGCCTCTCGGCCGACACCAGATGGGCTGCCATCGGCGGCGATGAGGGAGTTGAGTACGCCCGGATACTGGTCGGAGTGGGTGAGAATCAGGACATCCTGGTGGTTCTTGGCGGCGGAGCGGATCATGGTGGGCCCGCCGATGTCTATCATCTCGACGAGTTCGTCGATAGGTGCAGGAGGATCGCGCGCGGCCACCGCTTCGAAGGGGTAGAGATTGATGCAAACGAGGTCTATCGGGAGGTAGCCCAACTCGCCGAGGGCAGACATGTCGTCCTCGCGCTCACGTCGTGCGAGAATGCCTCCGTGCACAGCCGGGTGCAGCGTCTTCACTCGTCCGTCGAAGATCTCCGGATGCCCCGTGGCTTCGGAAACCTCGGTGACTTCGAGGCCCGCCTCCCTGAGAGAACGCGCGGTCCCGCCGGTCGAGAGGAGTTCCCAACCCATGCCCGCGAGGGCTCGCCCCAGAGTCTCGATGCCTGACTTGTCCCAGACGCTGAGCAGAGCGCGTGGCGAAGCCATGCTGATGCGTTCGTGCGGCGGACTTGAATTGTTCGCGTCGGCAGTCCTAGTCGCCTCGAGCGGAGATGACCTGGTCTATCCTGAGCATGCTCATAGCGGTCTCTGTGGCCGCCTCGAGGCCGTCCTCAATGACTGCCTTCGGATGCCATACCCCGTCGGCTGCACCAACAGCACCATCAGCGGTGATTCCGACGAAGCCGTCGTCCTCTCTGGCAGCGGCCCGCAGTTCGAGGATCCTGTCCAGCGGGTCACCGCCGGAGTTCTCGACCAAAGCGGATGGAATCGTCTCGAGCGCGCGGGCAAAGGCATCCATTGCGAGTCTCGCCCGGCCTGGCTCGGCCTCGGATGCCCGACGCACGGCGTGGGCCATGCGAGCGTGAATCGAACCGCCCCCAGGCAGTAGCTCGCCGCTCGCAATAGCCAGCGAAGTGGCTCGCAGTGCGTCGTGCAAGCCCCGGATGATCTCCTCGGTGCCCGTCTCACCGCTGCCGCCGACCTCGATGGTCACGACACGGGGGCTGGCGCACTTCTCGATTCTGATGATGTCCTCGACCTGGTCGGTGGCCTCTCGGCGCTCCCAGACCAGCGATCCACACGCCCCGAGGTCTGCAGGCTCGATATCGAGTATCGAGTCGACGATGTTGGCTCCGACGGCCTCAGCGGCGTTGCGAACCTCCGATTCATCCAGTTCGCCCACTGCGAGGATGTCCTCGTCAGACAGGCGGTGCAGGATGTCGCGGTCGACCTCGCCAGAGCATAGTACGACCTGTGCGCCGCTGGCGATAACCGCCTCGGCGAGCGTGTCCTTGCGGGCCTGCTCGGCATCGACGAAGGAGTCAAGTTGCTCGGCTTCGGTGATCTGTATCTCAGCGTCGCGAGTCATCGAGCGAATCTTCAGATCGCCACCCAGCACCGCGACCTTGGCATCACTCAGCCTGTTGGGCAGGGTGTCCATCAGCACGCGACGGTTGACGATGACACCGCGGACCAGTCGCGAATCACGCAGTCCCCCGGTGCCGGTCTTGAACATAGCAACGTGCTCCGCGCCGGCATCGTCGCGATTGGTGGCTAGCGTGGTGAGCGCCTCCACGACAATCGGTGAGAAGTGGTCGAGCGCCGCCTCTGCGCCCTTACCGCGAAGCGCGGTCTCAGCCACTGCGAGGAGGCGTTCATCAGACACGCTATGCGTGTCTGCATCCATCTGATCCCGAGCGGAAACGAGGGCGACACGGTAGCCATCGACGAGGGTTAGTGGGTGCAGCCCCTTGCGCATGAGAGTGCTGGCCTGCTGGAGCAGCGAGCCACACAGGAGCATCGTGGTGGTGACACCATCACCGCAGGCCTCCTCCTGCGAGTTCCCCATCGAGACCATCATCTTGGCCGCAGGGTGCTTAACGAGAAGTTCGGCGACGATCTTGGCACCGTCGTTGGTGATGGCTGTCGACCCATCGGTCTTGTACAGCATCTTATCGAGTCCACGTGGACCGAAAGTCGGTTTGAGTAGGTCCGAGAACACCTGTGCGGCGCTGATCAGCTTGTCCTGGACCTCGGCACCGCTGGTGACCTTGGTCTGGTCCTTCACAATGGTAACCGGTGGCTTGGCCTCACCCTCGCTCATGGATTCGGGCGACCCTAGGGGTCGCCATGAATGCTTTGAGTCGTAAATCGGGCAGTTGCGTGTGGTGAATGGAGAATATCTATCCGGGTGGCGCACCAGCCGGAGTCGTGCCCAGAACGGCTGTGGTGCTCGTTTTCCTGCTCCTAGCAGGGCCCTTCGGGACGCTCGTCCCGGCAGCATCGGCGCAGATTCTGCCGGACATCACCCTAGAGTGTGTGGATGGTGTGGATATGGATGTCTCACCGGGCTCGACGAGGACTGCGATGGTGAACTGCGAACTGGAGAACGCCTCGATGTGGGAGGAGGAGGTGAGTCTGGATATCAGCTCAGAGGATTTGTCCGCCACGGGCCCAGACAGTGTTTCCGTCCCGGCGGGGGAGACCGTGCTGATCTCGATTACTGTGTCCGCGGACCAAGACGAAGAAGCAGGGGACTACCTGGTCAACGTCTCGGCAGAGGTGACCTCGGCTGGCGGTGTCCCGGTCCCCGGGCTGGCCAGCGATTCCGACGAGGTCGAGGTGACGATAGCCGAGTACACCACCTGCGACCACACTGTAGGGCAGGGTGGAGGCACTCTAGAGGCCGGACAGATAATCTCGTTCTCGGTTTCGATATCCTGCGACAGCAACACCGATTCCACGACCAAATTCAGCGCCCGATTGATTGACGATTCCGGCTCGGCTGCTTGGCCCACTGGATTCGACGACCAGAGCCCGCAGTGCGAAGTTCTGATTCCTGACGGGGGGACCTCGGAGAACTGCCAGTTCCAGATACTCACGCCCTCCAATCTCGAGTACACTTGGGAGGGTTGCGTTATCGTTCTGGAAGACGGGGGGTCGGTGCCGAAGTCTTGCCCCGGCTCCAATGTGGTCAACATCAAGGTAGAGCCGAAGACGCTTGGGATAGGTTCCATCGAACTCACCGGCAACGAGTCGATCTTCGGTGAGTACTCCGACGAGGCCCCCATCATCATCGGGGGGGTCGCCACAGTCCTCGTGCTGGCTATCATCGGAATGCTCGTCGCAAGGCGCAGAAGACGCTCACTCGACGATTAGGATGTGCCATCTCAGAATCAGGGTCGAGATAATTGCCAGCCAAAAGGAGACGTTCTCAGAGAAGTTGAAAGTTCCTGTAAAAATGATGTATTGAACGGCTGTAAGGGCGATGACTACGGCTAGATCCTGAAACGTCCCCCGACCGAAGCCGGAGTGGTCCACCATATGCTGTCTATTCTGGACAGCGACCACGGCAAGAGTCAGGATGCCCAAAACGAGGAAGTGCCCGATCAACCATCCTGTGGTGGCTCCGAACGCCTCGACTAACGTGTCTTGTACGCTGCCTAGCACCATCGACGCGAGGTCGGCCATGGCTGTGCCAAACGAAGACTGCTCTTGAATTAAATGACCGAAGCCCCTTATCGTGGCTACCCAAGCGTGGCTTCGTGGAAGAGCAACGCCCGCGCCTGCTCGTCGTCAAAGCGGCGATGACCGTTCACGGTGGCGCCGCGCGCGACCTGTTGCGCAACTTACCCAGCATCGCCGAGCGCTTTGAAGTCCGCTTCGCCTGTCTGAACCTGCTCGACTCGCAGCGCACGATGATGCTCTCGCATGACATCCAGATCCTCGAACCGTACTACCAGTGGCAACCTAATGACGGCCTGCTGAACGAAATCTCAGCTGGACAAGAACGCAGTGCTGCGGCTGCATGGAAGGAGCATTCGAGTGTTCACTCGGCTATCGAGTGGGCTGATGCGATTCACCTCACTGGAGGCAATGGCTCGATGGAGTTCCCCGCCTTCGTTCCCCCTAGCAAGCCACTGCACCTGCACTTCCTAGAGTCCAAGCCCGGAATCCACGACGACATCAGCCACCTCAACCCGGATGGCAGCGGCGGCTGGCGCCCGAAATTGATGCACATGCTGCAGAGCCGTCAACGAGCAAGGATCGAGAAGTCGTTCAGAGGTTTTATCGAAAACCAGAACTGGAGCGTCTCTGCGAACTCGGAGTTCTCGGCCCAGAATCTGCACCGGATTTACGGAATCAAAGGTGGGGTTCTGTACCCCTCGGTCGATCTCAGCGAGTTCAGCCGCGAGGAGTCCCGGGGCGAAGGTGCGGCGTTCACAGCGTTGGGGCTGGGAGAACCTGGCTCATACGCTGTCACAGTCGGACGGATGTCTCGTTTCAAGGGAATCTACGAGGCTGTCGACCATCTGATTGGCAGTGGCCTTAACCTAGTGGTCATCGGAGGTGGTAAGGAGGGTGAGAACGCCGCACTGCGCCAGTACGGTGAGAGTTTAGGTGTCGGCGTAAAAGTGCTCTCGGGCATTGATTCCGAGTCCATGCGCGCCGTCATGCGACGCTCGGCTGCGGTGATTGGGCTGGCCCACGGGGAGGCTTTCGGACTGACTCCGATTGAAGCGATGGCGATAGGTGTCCCGCCCATCTTCGTCGATGAAGGCGGCTACACTGAGACGGTGGTCGACCAGCTCAACGGCAGGCTGCTCAAGCGCGGAGACATCGAAGCGTGGCAGAGGGCTCTGGAGCAGGCTCAGGACGCGGGCACGCGGGCGCGTTGGGCGCGCAACGGCATGGAGCGAATCGAAGAGATGGGTCTGACTCCGCAGGAGCACGCGATGCGTCTGGCCGCCATCATCACCATCGAGGATTAGACATGGCCATCGAGGTGAGTCTCGAAGACGCGGAGTGGATGGCCGGTCTTGCCGGCCACACAGGTGTCGATTCGGTAGAGCGTCTTGCCGGTGGCTGGGACAACTCGAACCACAGGATCTGCTTGGCTGATGGCTCGAGTCTGGTACTCAAAATATGGCAGGCTCAAAGCGTGCTCGAGGATGTCGAAACCGTGATACAGCGTCACATTTGGATCGACAGTAACGGAATCCCCACCGCAGTTCCGATGATGCTTGAAACAGGTGCTCGATACGCTGTTCGCGATGGTGTGGCGTGGACGCTTCTCCCCTTCATCGAGGGCGGGCACCTCGATAGTGACGCAGTATCGCTGACCAGTCTGGGTGCGGTGATGGCCAGAATGCACGAGGCTCCCACTGCCGAGTGCTTCCCGACCGAGTTCACGATGGGGTGGTCTCTCTTCGAACGCATGTTCGTACACGCCGAAGAGAGTGGCGAGTGGACACCTTTCCCATGGATGCTGCGAGGAGAGTCGGCAGCGCTGCGCGAGAGCATCCCGGCGGATCTCCCACAGGGCATCCTACATGGAGATCTGTTTCCGGACAACGTCCTCGGCAGCGAGGGAGAGGTAACCGCGATCCTCGATCTCGAGGAGGCCTGGATAGGTCCGCTGGCATTCGATTTGGTGATGGCCTACGTCGGATTCGGCTGGGTCGATGGCGAGCCCTCAGAGGAGTGCTGGCAGGCTCTGCTCTCAGGTTACCAATCAGTCCGCAGTCTAACGGAAGATGAGTGGTTTTCACTGCCTATTCTGCATCGCTACGCCACCCTGTCGATTGCTGCTTGGAGATACTGGAAACACAATATGTCCCAGCCAGATGAGGAGCATGCGGACCGCTACCTAGAGATGGTCGAGAGGCTTGATGTACCGCTCCCATTCATGGAGAATCGAAGATGACTGGCCTCGTGCACTCAGTCTGCGTCCGTGAGGGGGGTGGCGTGCCCAAACTGCCTCTGAGAGAAGCCAGAGTCAGGGCCGAGGGCATCGAGGGGGACAAGAGGAGGGGGTCGCGCAGGGCCGTCATAATCTACTCGTTGGAGAGGATCGAGGGTCTGCGAGAGGAGGGTCACCCGGTCGCCGCGCCCGGGAGCCTCGGCGAGAACATACTCGTCGAGGGGCTGGAATGGGACTCGCTCGCAGTGGGCGACCGTCTGCGAATCGGTGACGCTCTAATCGAGCTGACGGGGGCTACCGCGCCCTGTCATATCATCGCCGACCAGTTCCAAGACGAGGATTCGGGGAGAGTCGATCACGGGCTGAACCCCGGCTGGTCCAGATGGTGCGCTGCGGTCCTCAAAGAGGCGGTTGTGGCCCCCGGCGACACCGTCAGCCTAGTGCTGTCGTAGGCTTGATTACTGCAGGTGGGTTCATCGGGGCCCCAAGCAGAGGTGGCGGAGTGGTTAACGCGCTGGGCTGAGGGCCCAGTCCTTAGTGGATCGCAGGTTCGAATCCTGTCCTCTGCACCACGCGACTGCAGTCAGCGCCGCTGAGGCAGTTTCTTAGCGGCATGCGAGGGGAAGGCCGCGTGAGCAAACGCCCCTACGCACCGATTATTGTCTGCCTGATGCTAATGGCATATGGGCTGCCGGGCTCTGAGCAGGGGCGGGTCGAGGAGCTCGGAGATAGGCACTGGACCGACTCAAACGATGGTTACGGCCCTATCGAATACACCGATGAGCACACTACTGCCCCCATCACCTCTGGAGGGAGGTCTGCGACTCTTACCATGCCCGGTGGGCATCTCTACGATCACCCTCTCCCTCTTGTCGTCGGTCTGCATGGCTACTCCAGTTCTGGATCCTTCAACGCCTGGTGGATGAGCCTGTATGACAGCGTCCACGAGAACGAACATCTACTGCTCACCCCGGACGGCACCATGAATCTCATAGGGATGCGGTTCTGGAATGCCACCGATGCCTGCTGCAACCTGTTCGGCGACGGGGTGGATGACGTCTCCTTCCTCGAAGACCTAATCGACCAGGCCGTTCAGAACTACGGGGCCGACCCGGAGGGAGTTGTGCTGATAGGCCACTCTAACGGCGCGTTCATGAGCCACAGGATGGCGTGCGACCGGGGTGGGATGATAGAGTCTATCGTGTCGCTGAACGGGGCGACGTGGGACGATTTCGCCAACGACTGCCCCGATACCGGAAGGCCGAACATCCTGCATGTCCACGGTGCCCTAGACAGCGTCATACAGTATGCTGGTGGGTCGATGAACGGCAATTCGTATCCTTCGGCACCCCAATCAACCGCCATGTGGGCCGACAGGTCGGGCTGTGAAACAAGTTGGACAGACATCGGTGACATCGACCTGACCGGGAACGACGGGTTTCCCGAGACCGACGACCTCGAGTTCCTGAACTGTACCGATGGCAACAGGGTGGCGCACTGGAGGATCAACGACGGAAATCACGCCCCCTCTCTAAACGACCCAGGGTGGGCGGAACAAACCCTGAACTGGGCGCTCGAGGGCTTCGTCCGTGATTCTGACGGCGATGGTTACCGCGACGATGTTGATGCGTTCACCTACAACCCGAATGAGTGGGCAGATGCGGACGGGGACAAAGTCGGGGATAATGCTGACCAATGCGATGATGACCCGACTGGCTGGTCAGATGCCGATGGTGATGGGGTCTGCCTCCCTAGTGATGCTTTTCCTGACAATCCGTATGAGTGGTCCGATGCCGACGGTGACGGTGTGGGGGACAATTCAGATGCCGATGACGACAACGACGGTGTAGCGGACTATTGGGATGCTTTTCCACTCGATGCCAACGAGACTGTCGACACGGATGGTGATGGGGTCGGTGACAACGCCGACACGGATGACGACGGTGATGGGTGGGATGACGTGCAGGATGCTTTTCCCCTCGATCCGGACGAGCACTCCGATACCGATGGGGACGGAGTGGGCGACAACGCGGATGCCGACGACGACGGTGATGGATGGTCTGATGTAGACGAGTTGAGTTGCCAGAGCGACCCTTTGGACGGTGCCGATGTTCCTACGGACACCGACAGTGACTGGAAGTGCGACCTGTTTGATGATGATGATGATGGAGACGGTGTTTCTGATGGGGCCGATCAGTTCCCTCTCGACCCCAGTGAATGGGCCGACAGCGATGACGATGGGTTTGGGGATAATGGCGATGCTTTTCCTCAAGATGCTTCGGAGTGGGCTGATTTCGATAGTGATGGAGTGGGCGACAACGGCGATGCTTTTCCTCATGATGCCTCGGAGTGGACCGACACGGATGGGGATGGAGTGGGCGACAACGGCGATGTTTTTCCTCATGATGCCTCGGAGTGGACCGACACGGATGGGGATGGAGTGGGCGACAACCAGGACGTGTTTCCCGAAGACCCTAGCGAGACCATGGACACCGACGGCGATGGGGTAGGGGACAACGCGGACATCTATCCACTGGACTCTTCGGAGTGGGCTGACTCGGACGGGGACGGAGTGGGCGACAACCAGGACGTGTTTCCCGAAGACCCTAGCGAGACCATGGACACCGACGGCGATGGGGTAGGGGACAACAGCGATGTTTTTCCCGATAATGCCTCGGAGTGGGCCGATTCCGACGGCGACGGAGTCGGAGACAATCATGATGCTTTTCCTGGGGACGCTGGCGAGACCACGGACACCGACGGTGACGGAATAGGGGACAACGCGGACGCCTACCCCTTCGACGCTACCAAGTGGAAGGAAGAGGCTGATATCGTGCTCTTTGTATTGTCTGCAGTAGTGGTCGTCCTGCTCGGTTTGGTGGTCTACACTGGCCGCAAGAACGATTCCGATTCCTGAACCGGACGCAGGTGCAATCCTTATGCGGAATCCGACTCTAGTCGGCGCGTGGAAGTAAACGAGTGTTGGCTGAAGGCCGGGGACGATGCGGGATGGATGGTAATCACCGACTGTGGGGTGCACATGTCGGTAGCTCGTCGGATCCAGCGCACCATCGTGCGCGGCAATGAGGGTGATGATATCCTCGATGAGGGAGCGGAGAGTGCTGTTTTCACGGTTAGTGGTAGCATGTCGCTAGACGAATACCGGGAGATACTCAGGATATTCAGGAGCGGGCAAGTCTGGTTCAAGGATCCGTTTGAGGAGCGTGAGGCCAGTGCAATCATTTCCAATCTCGAGTATGAGGGCAGTACTGGCGAGTACTCAATCGAGATCACTGAAGATGTCGATATCGAGTGGTAGAGAAATCGGTATGCTTGAGTGCCTAGGCGGCCATGGCGCGCCATGAACTGGTTGAGCCTAGCAGGCAAGGGACTTTTCAGCGGAGCAGTAATTGTAGCAGCGAGCGAGATAGCGAAGAGATCAGCGGTATTTGGGGCGTTGGTGATCTCTCTCCCACTGGCGAGCATCATGAGTTTGACGTGGTTGTACAGGGATACGGGTGATTCTGCTCAGGTAGCTGACTTCGCGGAGTCGATTCTGTGGCTCGTCATACCCTCGTGCGCCCTGTTTCTGGTACTACCGACGCTGATTCGTCGAGGAATAGGGTTTGAAGTCGCTATGATTGCTGGAATAGTGGTCACAATACTGCTCTATGGTATCGGCATTTACGCCGCGCAGTCATACGGTAACGTATCCTGATTAATAATTATTAATAAAATCTGGGTAAATGAGTTGGCCAGCCTACTTCAAAGAGGCTGTTTGAGGGATTCGTTTAGCAAGTTCAGGGTCGAGTCGACATCTCTTTTGGAAAGTACCATTGGGGGTTTTATCTTGATGACGTTGTGAAGCGGACCGTCGGTGCTCAATAGCACGTTTCTAGCACACATCTCATAGACAAGCCTGGCTGCTTCCTCGGTAGCTGGCTCTTGTGTTTCGCGGTCGCGTACCAACTCGAATCCGAGGAACAGCCCTCGCCCCCTTACATCGCCGATGATTGGGTGTCGTTCCTGCAACTCACGGAGTCCTGCCATGAAGCGCTCGCCCAATTCAGTGGCGCGCTCCATTAGCCCGTCCCTCTCGATGGTATCGAGCACCGCCATTCCGATAGCGCACGACACCGGATTCCCGCCAAAGGTCGAGAAGAATTCCATTTCCTCGAAAGAGGCTGCTATCTCGGGTGTTGTGAACACAGCAGCCATCGGATGGCCGTTTCCCATCGGCTTACCCATCACAACGATGTCGGGCACCACCCCGTGCTCCTCGAAGGCCCACATGTGAGTGCCAACCCTGCCGAACCCGACCTGGACTTCGTCGGCGATGCACAGACCCCCTGCTGTGCGGATGTGCTCGAAGGCCGCTGTGAGGTAGCCGGGAGGTAGCGTGATCTGTCCGGCGCAAGACAACATTGACTCGACTAGAAAGCCAGCAATAGGGGCTGCTTCGGCTACAATCTCACCCATCTCTGCAGCATAGTCTCTCTCTCCACCGCGGTAGGTGTCCGGAATCGGAACCACATGCACCCAAGGCTCGGGCTCTCCTTTGCCACCCGGACCCCTGAACTTGTACGGGCTAAGGTCAATCAGCATCCCTGTGTGGCCATGATACGCGCCCTCGACCACCACCATATCATGCGCACCTGTGTGCGCGCGTGCTATCCGCACCGCCAACTCGTTGGCCTCACTGCCTGAGTTAACTAGGAAACCGACGCTGAGTGGCTCGGGAAGGGTCGCTGCGAGCCTAGTGAGGTACTCGGTGAGTCCGTCATAGACATATCTGGTGTTGGTGTTCAGTAGTGCCATCTGGCGCTGGCCCGCCTCGACCACTCTTGGATTCGAGTGCCCGACATGGCAGACATTGTTCACTAGGTCGAGGTAACGAGTGCCATCTGCTGCGTACAGGTACTGCATGCGTCCATGAGTGATGTGCAAGGGCTTGCCGTGAGCTATCGAGAGTGCCTTTCCGAGATGCGCTTCACGCTGCCTGAGTAAATCGTCTAGCGGGGTCTGGGTATCACTCGTCATCGAAGACCTCGATCTCAACATTGCGCTTGACTAGGTCGGTGAACCTCGAGGAGTAGCGTGTAGCACGCACGACGTGGTTGTCTATCCAGTGGTAGTTGCCGCCCCTCGGCTTGCCCATCAGCAGGGTATGGTAGCAGAAGCCCTTGTCGGCCAGCCATACCTCGGTGACCTCACGGTGCTCCTCGGTCCTAGCCGTGAAAAAACAGACCCTGTGACCCTCCTCGTGCCAGCCGTTGATCGTCTCGATGGCATCAGGGTAGGCCTCGGCGGTGGCCATCCGGTGAGCTTCCTCGTTGGGTATGTCCTCACCGATTGTGCCATCGATGTCGATGAGATAATTCTTCATCCCCTCAGGTAGACTAGGGCTGATGAGCTCGCCCGACTCGTCAGTCTTGTCGACTAGGTCCATGCTTGTGAGCGGTGCGAAACCGTCCATAATGCCTCGTTCGTGCATTCCTGATTTCGGAAGCGGGTTCCCGGATTCCGAATCGTTCAAGTGAGGTTGGTCGGACGGCTTGCCGTGCCCGGAGCCTACGATAGAAGCCGGCGGGAGGCTGTGGTCAGACTCGTCTCACCGAACTTCGACAGGGCTCTTTCGAAGTACTTCGGCACGAAGACCCCCGACCCAGTGGCTGCGCAGGGCTCCCACGACGCCTATGTCACAGCCCTGCGCGCGCACGGCACCGAGGTCGAGGTGCTGGACGCGCTCGACAGCCACCCGGACTGCTGCTTCGTCGAGGACTGTGCGGTGATGATCGACGGAACCGCCCTGATTAGCAACCTCGGTGCGCCCAGCCGCGTCGGCGAGGAAATCGCGGTCGCAGAGTACCTGTCCGAAGACTCCGATATCCTCAGGATGCCGAAGGGAGCCACACTCGATGGCGGTGATGTCGTGTTCTTCGATGACCGTTACCTAATCGGGCTGTCAACTCGCACTAATCAGGAGGGAGCAAGCTTTCTGGCCGAGCAAGTCAGGGCAGAGGGCTTCGGTGTCGAACTCGTCGATATCCCGTCCTCAACGCTGCACCTCACCACCGTATGCTCATCCCCCCGCGAGGACACACTGGTCGTAGCCGAGGGGCATCTGACACATGACCAGATAGGGCATCTGGCCGAGGAAATCCTGTGGGTCCCCAACTCAGACTCGTACGCGGCTAACACGATCGGCTACTCAGGCGACCGCGTGATCATTGCTGACGGCTACGCCTCCACGAGGCAGGTGATGATGGACGCTGGCTTCTCGATTACTACTGTCGACATGGATGCCATCAGGCAGGCCGATGGCTCGCTGACCTGTCTTTCCGTTTTCAACCGGTGATGGTGCCCGAAAACTGAATACCTCCTTCACTATGAGGTGGGTCTATGCATGTGGCAGGAAAGGTGTTCCTCGGGCTCGGAGCAGTATTACTAGTACTCGGAATCGTGATGGGTGGTCTTGGTGGAAACGCCCTAGAAGATGTGGGGGATGTCGATGTTGAAGGCAAGACCGTCTGGAATGGTCAACAGGGAACCTTCTACTACGATAATTCGGATGATATTATGGTGTTCGTGAGGGACACCATCAGGTGTGACGAGTTCACAGTGACGATAACCAACGAGTCCGGTGAAGATGTGTATAAGGCCGACGAATGTACATCAGACGGGTCCATGCCTGCGGGCCATGAAGACGATCCTGCCGGGTGGTACCACATGGGGTCGTTCGGCTGGGATCAGACCGAGGGTGACTTCGAGATTGATGCGAGCCACGAGGTCCACCTATTGCCGTTGTGGGGGGTTCTCGGGGAAGAACTCGGAGAGGCCGCTGGAGGTTTTCTCAGCATTCTAGGAGGGATAGGTCTCTCCGGCTGTGGGGTCTGCTTCCTGGTTCTTGGAGGCATACTGGCCTTAGCGCTCAATGACCCAAAGGACGCGATGCAAATCCAGCAGCCTCCGTCAGCATGACCGAGGCATTCAACACGAAGCCGCCGCTCGCATGAGCGTGCGCTCGCGTAGCGGAATCGCCCTCCTGCTGGTCCTCCTGATGGTCTCAGCGCCGCTCAGCGGCTGCTTCGGGGAGGAGGAGGGCGAGGCCAGCGCCTCCAGCCTGAGCGTGACGCCGGAGGTCCTGGAGGCGGGTGTGTTCCAGCAGGTTGAGCTGACTGCCAAGGCGGGAATGGCGGTCTTCGTTCCATATCTCCTGATAGACCCAGCCACCGGCTTTGTGCAGAACTCGACCGTGGTGGATCTGTCCTCAGGAGAGAGTGTGACTCTGGAGATTCTCGCACCGCCGCGGATAGACACGATGGTACTGATGGTGGGCACCGAGGGTCGTGACCACTGGCCGGTCCGCGATTCGAACGAGTCGTGGATGACCTGGATGATGCATGAGGGGGACAAGGGTGAATCAGGCAACGGGGTCATACGAGTGGCGCATGGTGAGAATTCGACTCTGGACACAGTGAACCACAGCACCGAGCGGGGTGGGCGCGTATCGGTGAAGATGGTGAACTCGGTTCGCCCCTCGATTGCCAGTATGGACCAGGGCGGGCCCTACTCCAGCGGCCTGTTGCATGGAAGAATCGTGTACGACCGGCTCCACGAGATCACCGACCCGGGTCTTGCAGTGGATGTCGATGGGCGCGCAGGCTACTGGGATCGCTGGGCCGGACAGGGCAACCCGGCTTACGAGGATGCGGCGCAGTACCTGATCGGCGAGTTGGAGTCGTTCGGTCTCGAGGTGATGACTCACCGCTTTGAGTTCACAGACATCTTCAGCATCCAGAACCCCGAGGCGTACAACATCTGCGCGTACAAGTGGGGCACAGAGACTCCCAACGATTGGCTCGTATTCGGAGCGCACTTCGACGTAGCGCCTCCGGCGAATCTGGTTCTGCTTGACCCACACACCACCGGCTCACGCACCTACGGGACCCGGGTTGGAGCATACGATAACACAGCCGGGACATCCATGGTACTCGAGACCGCGCGCGTGCTGGCGGACTTCGAATCCCGCCGTACGATGGTGTTCTGCCTGTGGTCAGGCGAGGAGGGGGGGAAGCGCGGCTCGGACTACTGGACCGACTACTACGTCAAGGAGGATAATCCGGAGGTCACGGTCACGAACTACATCAATCTCGACATGGCGGGGGTGAACTGGCCCGGAGGAGGGGGGGCTCCTCACGGTGACCCCGACCCGCAAATCGACGAGGACGGTTATCCCAAGGACTCCGAGGTGTGGCCCATGCGAGTCTACATCGGGCCCGGGCCGAACCATGACCAGTTTGACCAGCCCGGTATGATTGGCCTGTCGAACTGGATCGGTGCAGACGCTCTCGGTCTCGAGAAGCAGATTGGCACTCTGATCGGCGTGAACTACACAGCAGACACCTGGAAGACGGACGTCTGGCTGGACATTGACAGGCCCGAGATTATCATCTACGAGGACACCACTGCGAGAAGCGACCACGCCAGCTTCCAGGACAACTTAGGCACTGTCACCGTGGGTTTCGGAGGACTCGTCGATGGTTACTGGTGCTACCATCAGGTATGCGACACACTCGAGGAGATGGAAGACTGGATGGACACCACCGGGAAGGACTACGGAGAGGAGAACACTGGGGTCACCAATCTGGCCAACAGCCTCGATATGATCACATGGTGGGCTCTGATGATTTTCTTCCACTGCGACGAAACCCCAATAATCAACGAACTGCTATGATGTTCCTATCAATGATAGGTATATTCAATAAAATGGGGATTTTCGGCGCTCTATGGAGCCGGGAAAAATCGCTACCATCGTCAAAATGCGTGCACTGGGCTACAGTCAGCGAGAGATTGCAGAAGAGATCGGCGTAAGTCAGCCATCTGTCGCCTACCAGTTACGCAAACTCAAGCGGATGTCTGTTGGGGGCTCGAAGGACGAGCTCCTCTCCAGAGTCCTGCTAGGGGGCTTCCTAGACTCGCTCTCGGGCTCTGCCCTTGCAAGATTCCTGCACTTCTCTGAGTCTGAAGAAGAGACGGAATCGACCCTCAGCCCCGACACCTTCGATGACGCGATTTAGTCGCGACTTTGTTAATCACCGACTCGAAGAATCGAGGAGGATTAAGATTGATAGTCCTAGTCGCCAAACTCAGGCCGCATCGCAGCGTCGTCACACCTCTCTCACTGGTCTCATTCACATTCTTTCCCGCGCTGCGATGCAACTTAACCGAGCAGGGCGCCGAGTTCGGTGAGGTTGAACCATACCATGCTGAATGTGATGGTCAGCCAGATCCAGAACATGGCATCGGACCACGTCTTGATCTTCTTACCGTCCAAAGGTCCGAATGGCAGCATGTTGAGAGCACCGAGAATGCCGTTAGCCCACATCCAGTAGTGAATCACGTCGTCGGCGATTCCCCCCGAGCCCCCGATTGCGACAGCGAAAATCAATCCTAAGCACCATAGAACCACATTGCTGACCGGTCCTGCTAGGGCGACCTTGCCGAACTGTTCCTTGGTCGTGTTGCCTGCCACCATGACCGCGCCGGGAGCCATGAAGACGATGCCCACTATCGCCGCAAGTAAGACTCCGAATCGAAGGCCCGAGGGAGAGGCGCGGAACTCGGCCCAGCAGCCGTACTTGCGCGCCTGAATCTTGTGAGCTATCTCGTGTACGAGGAAACCAGGTGTGAAGGTGACCAGAGCCAATACGCCGTAGACCAGGAAGGCGAACGGATTGGAAAGCGCTCCTAGGATTCCGCCGCTGAACATGAATGCCAGTGCCATGGTGAACGCTAGAGTGGCTAGGGTCAGGTGGTTGATCTCCGTCTTCGAGAAATGCCAGATTGAGCCGGTGTGCACCGGAATGGGGCGAGCCTGCTCTTCGAAACCGAACATACGCACGAAAGGCGCTCCTGAGCCCGTTGCGTGGACCACGCGGATGTGCGGCTGGCGCCAGTTGCCGTCGTCCCTCGCTGCGCTGTGGCTGCCCGGGGCGCCCCTCTTATCGAACGGGTCGTCGTCGAGCCAGTGGGCCCGTGGGTCCCTCTCCCCGGTCATCCCTCATCCTCTTCCAACAGTTCCTCGACCTCTGCGAGAAGCTCTTCCCAAGAAGGGACGTGCCTCGGTGTGTCGCCTGTAATCTTAGCCAGCATCTCTTCCCTCTGCTCCTCAGTGAGTTCAATGTCGTTCCACTCGTTCTGATTGGCGACGTCGCGTATCAGAGAGCTCTTTCTCTTCTTCCTCTGCAACTCGAACCTGGCCACCACCTCCTCTATCGTAGTGGCAGGGGCCTCGCCTTGGTGGGCGTCAATCAGGGCTGAGTAGTGAGTCATCATCTCACCGTGAGTGGAGTCGTCGTTGTAGGCCGATGGATTGGCGAGCATGGTCACAAACTCCCTCGACAGTCGGTCCGCCTTGGTCAGGGCTTGGCCTGAGATCTTCTCCCTGGTGCGGGCGTGTGAGGATATGCACTTGCGGCACCTGTCGGATCCAGCCACATCGGGCTCGTCGCAGCGCAGGCAGCACACTGCGAAACCCATCATGTTCATCGAGGACCGGGGCAGGCTCACGTGCTCCGCTCCGCCCCGACCGTCATCAATCCTACTCACGGCCTGTGCATTCATGAGTCATCTGCCCTTGGATGCCCCGTGGACGCGCAGAAGGTGTACGAGAGGAGATGGAAGATCCTCGCGGTGATGAGTCTAAGCCTAGTAATCACCCTGCTGAACAATGTCACCGTCAACGTGGCGCTGCCCGAGCTCTCGAAGGATTTGGGGGCGGACAACACCGAACTCCAGTGGATCATGGATGCCTACGTAGTGGTGTTCGGCGGGACTCTGTTGGTAATGGGGGCTTTCGGCGACCGTTTCGGGCGCAAGCCGGCACTGATGACGGGACTCGCTGTGGTGGGGCTGGTTTCGGCACTGACGGCCCAGTATGCCACTACCTCGGATCACGTCATCGGGGCAAGGGCTCTGATGGGACTAGGAGCGGCTCTGGTGATGCCGGCGACCCTATCGATCATCGTCGTGGTGTTCCCTCCCGAGGAGAGAGCAAAGGCGGTCGGTGTCTGGGTAGGCATGGCTGGAATCGGTGCCCCAGTCGGGCTACTGGTAGGTGGATGGGCAGTGGAGAACTTCGACTGGAGGGCTGTCTTCTGGATCAATCCCCCTATCATCGCCCTAGCAATGGCTCTGGGTCTGGCACTGGTGCCCAACTCTCGCGACGAGAAGGAGACCCCGATGGATCCGGTCGGCGCGGCGCTATCGGTCGGCGCCTTAGGCTCAATCCTGTATGCGATCATCGAGGGGCCGAGCCTTGGTTGGACCAGCAACGAGGTAGTTGGATTTGGGTTGCTGGGCCTAGTTCTCACCGTCCTGTTCGTGCGTTGGGAGAGAAGAACGGAGCATCCGATGTTGCCTATCGAGTTCTTCCGCGACCGGGGGTTCGCCCTGGGCCTCATCGCCATCAGCCTAGCGTTCTTCGTGATGTTCTCCTTCATGTTCACCCAGATGCTCCACTTCCAGCTTGTCCGTGGACACAGTGCGTTCGAGGCGGCCCTGCGCTTCCTGCCACTGCCGCTGGGTCTGATGCCCATGGCAGCCAACAGCGACCGGTTGTGCGCGAAGTTCGGCAGCAACAACGTGGTCGCCTTCGGGCTCACCCTGGTCGGCGCGGCGATGCTAATCTTCACGACCGTGGAGGTCGGCACGGACTATGTCGTTCTGGCTCTGATCTTCTTACTGACCGGGATGGGGATGGGCCTCACGATGGCACCGTCAACGACCATGGTGATGGATTCGATACCGCATGACAAGGCAGGCGTGGGCAGCGCGACGAACGATGCGAGCAGGGAAGTCGGAGGGGCTTTCGGAATCGCCATCGTCGGCAGCGTGCTCAACGAGATCTACCAGAGCAAACTGGTGGTGCCGGGGGGTTTAGAGGAGTATTCTGGCATCGTATCCGAGTCGTTTCCCGCGGCCATGCGGATAGGAGGAGAGTTACTTGCTCAGGGTAACACGCTTGGGGGCGAACTAATCGAGAATGCGAGGTGGGCGTTCGTAGAAGGAATGACAGACGCAGCAGTGGCGCCCGCAGTCGTGGCTCTGGTCAATGCCTACCTCGTCAAGAGGTACATGCCCAGCGGTTCGAAGCAAGAAGAGCGGTCAATCCCACCAGTTGAGTCGGTCGGTGAGAATCTCGCCTGACTTGACTGCCTGTAGCACGACTGTCGAAGGTGTGTCCGGCTTGGTCGGCGAGAACACGGAG
>Ga0209034_10000517_pt1 | contig 19304 bp, 10 predicted proteins | sample MarorgKNORR_S2LV_2_FD_188219 | JGI IMG/M metagenome (GOLD analysis project Ga0209034, IMG submission 188219) | Marine microbial communities from the Southern Atlantic Ocean, analyzing organic carbon cycling - 250m_A/KNORR_S2/LV (SPAdes) (version 2) | ecosystem: Environmental > Aquatic > Marine...
CTTTCAAGCGTAAAACGAAACGGCGATGAGAAATCATCGCCGTTTTTTTTGCGTATAGGAAATCCCTCCTTTTTACTGGTATTGTCGCCTCGCCTTCTTTTAAGATATCTGTCCCAGGTACAGAAATAGAAAAGGATAACGGGATGTCATCCGACGCCGAAAAAAATTATCAAAGAGCCTATGCCTTATCACTGTCCGACCCCGACAGCTTTTGGGGATCGGCGGCTGAAGATCTTCACTGGGTAAAACGCTGGGACAAAGTACTGGACACATCCCGGTCCCCACATGGGCACTGGTTTGTCGGTGGTCAACTCAACACCTGTTACAACGCCCTCGACCGCCATGTTGAGAACGGTCGTGGTGATCATCTAGCGCTTATCTACGACAGCCCTGTTGCAGGTAACAAAGTTGCCAGTTTTAGTTATCGAGAACTCAAAGATCTAACGGCGAAGTTTGCTGGGGTGTTGAAGAGCAATGGGGTCGGCAAAGGCGACCGGGTAATCATTTATATGCCGATGATTCCCGAAACTGTAATTGCTATGTTAGCTTGTGCTCGTATCGGGGCCGTTCACTCGGTGGTGTTCGGTGGCTTTGCCTCGAATGAACTCGCGGTGCGTATCGACGACGCTAAACCGGACGTCATAGTCACCGCTTCTTGCGGCATCGAAATCAATCGCATCATCCCGTATATGCCGCTATTGAATGATGCGATCGATATTGCCCGGTATAAGCCATCAAAGACGATCGTTGTACAAAGGTCTCAGGAAATTGCCGAACTGCAGTCTGGTAGAGACATTGATTGGCAGGAAGCGATGGCGGACGCAGAGCCGGCAGATTGTGTAACCGTCAACGCAACCGATCCGCTTTACATTCTTTATACTTCGGGGACCACCGGTTTGCCCAAAGGAGTGGTGCGTGACAATGGTGGCCACGCGGTCGCACTTAATTGGACCATGAACACAATTTACGGCGTGGAAGCCGACGATGTCTACTGGGCTGCTTCCGATGTTGGGTGGGTGGTTGGCCATTCCTATATAGTTTATGGGCCTTTGCTAAAAGGCTGTACGAGCATTCTTTATGAAGGAAAACCTGTTGGTACGCCGGATGCTGGTGCTTTTTGGCGCGTTATAGCTGACCATGGGGTGAACACACTGTTTACAGCCCCGACGGCGTTCCGTGCGATCAAGAAAGAAGATCCGGACGGTAAGCTTCTTGGAAAATATGATCTGGGTGAGTTTGAGACCTTGTTTTTAGCAGGAGAACGCACTGATCCCGATACCCTTTCTTGGGCAGAAGAAAAACTGAAGATCCCTGTAATCGATCACTGGTGGCAGACTGAAACTGGGTGGTCTATTGCAGCGAATCATAAAGGTTACGGTTTGCTGCCAGTCAAACCAGGCTCGCCGACTAAAGTTGCGCCGGGTTGGAATCTACAAGTGCTGGATGATCAATGTAACTTGATGCCGGCAGGTGAAGTGGGAGCATTATGCGCGAAACTGCCAATGCCGCCTGGTTCTCTACTAACATTGTGGAATGCCCATGAGCGCTTCCTTGAGAGTTATATGGAAGAGTTTCCTGGGTATTACAAGACCGCTGATGCCGGATTTATCGACGAAGATGATTATGTATTTGTCATGAGCCGAACTGATGACATTATCAACGTTGCGGGTCATCGTCTATCTACAGGAGCGATGGAAGAAGTGTTGGCCAGCCATGTTGATGTTGCCGAGTGTGCTGTTATCGGCATAGCCGACCAGTTGAAGGGTCAACTCCCACTGGGCTTTCTGGTTCTGAAAGCTGGAGTGCAACGCGATGATGAAACAATTGTTAGTGAAGTCGTTCAACTGGTGCGAGATCAAATTGGCCCTGTCGCAGCATTCAAACAGGCAGTTGTTGTGCAGCGACTACCCAAAACGCGATCGGGTAAGATACTGAGGGGAACAATGCAAAAGATTGCTGACAATGAGGAGTACCGAATACCAGCTACGATCGATGATCCGTCCATTCTTGAAGAAATAGATGCGGCGCTGCAAACCTTGGGCTTGTCCAGCGCAAGGCAATAGACGACAAAAATTTTAGCAGGCGACTGTTAACCCCTGAGAAATTTATCGACCTCTTCGGCTGCTAGTCGCCCCTCGTCGATAGCTCGGACTACAAGGGACTGACCACGACGGCAATCTCCAGCGGCGAAAACCTTTTTATGGGAAGTTCTGAAATCTCCATAATTGGCCTTGTAGTTGGATCGTGGGTCGAGGTCGAGGCGCAGTGGCTCACTAATATAATGCTCGGGCCCAAGGAAACCCATGGAAAGGAAGATCAGGTCGGCCTCCCAGAACTGTGCGGTATCAGGTATTTCTTTAAAATTCGCGTCGACCTCGAAGGTATTAATTCCTAATAGCTTTCCTTCATCGTCTCTTACGAATTCCTTTCCGGAGATTGAATAGACGCGGGGGTCGTGGCCGTCGCGGATGGCAGCTTCTTCGTGTCCGTAATCCACTCGGAAAATCGTCGGCCAGGTGGGCCAGGGATTGTTCGGCGTCCGATCAGCTGGTGGTTTCCCCATGATTTCAAAGTTAACAAGCGACTTGCAATCATGTCTGAGAGATGTGCCAATGCAGTCAGTGCCGGTATCACCACCACCGATTACGATCACGTTTTTGTTTTTAGCGCTGATGTAATTCCCGTCTTTTAAATTTGAGTCCAGCAGGCTCTTGGTGTTCTTCAAAAGGAACTCCATGGCAAAGTGCACGCCATCACCTTCGCGGCCTGGAATCTGCAAGTCCCGGGGCGTAGTAGCACCGGTGGTTAGTAACAGAGCATCAAAGTCGTCCAGTATTTGCTCCACCGGAGCGGCGTTATTGCCACTACCACCAACGTCAGCATTTACGATGAAATTGACACCTTCTTCCCGTAAAAGGTTTACTCGGCGATCTACAATGGCTTTGTCCAGCTTCATATTAGGAATACCGTACATCAACAAACCGCCGATGCGGTCGTCCCGCTCGTACACGGTAACCTCGTGGCCGGCATAATTCAGTTGGGCGGCAGCAGCAAGTCCAGCTGGACCAGAACCCACAATGGCGACTGTCTTACCGCCACGAAACTGCGGGGGATTAGCGATAACCCAGCCTTCTTCAAAACCCTTGTCAGCTATTGCGCATTCGATATTCTTGATGGTAACTGCCGGTTCGTGAATGCCGAGGACACAGGCTCCTTCACAAGGTGCGGGACACACACGACCTGTAAACTCAGGGAAGTTGTTGGTTTTGTGTAGCCGATCCAACGCTTCTTTCCAACGGTTTTGGTAAACGAGATCGTTCCATTCGGGAATCAGATTATAAACAGGGCAACCATCGGCTGATTGACAAAAAGGAACACCGCAATCCATGCAACGTGCTCCCTGTGTAGCCAGATGCGTCTCATGATGATCGGTGTAGATCTCCTCGAAATCCAACAGCCGCTCCATAGCATCCCGATAGGGCTCGGTTTTGCGTTCAAATTCCTTAAATCCTGTTGGCTTTCCCATCTGAATTCCTGGTTTGTAAAACTACCGACAATCAGGCAGCGGAAGCAGTGGCCCGTTCAGCCAGCACCCGCTTATAGTCCGTAGGCATCACTTTCACGAACTGAGAGAGTGAGTTTTCCCAGTTCTCTAGTACTTTTTGAGCGACTGGCGACTTCGTATATTGCGCATGATTTTTAATGAGTTGTTTAAGCTCCAAAATATCTTCGGCTGAAGAGACGGATTCGAGTTCAAATGATTCCATGTTGCAACGGCAAGGGAAGCTACCATCTGAGTCCCAGACATAGGCGACACCGCCGCTCATTCCAGCACCAAAGTTTCGGCCGGTTTTACCAAGCACAACTACGCAGCCACCGGTCATGTATTCACAGCCATGATCGCCAATGCCTTCGATGACGGCACTAGCCCCGCTGTTGCGCACTGCAAAACGCTCTGCAGCGATTCCGCGTATATAGGCTTCTCCGCCCGTGGCTCCGTAAAGAATGACGTTTCCGGCGATAATATTTTCTTCTGCCTGGAACGTACTTTGTTTCGGCGGGTAGATTATGATCTTTCCGCCAGACAAACCTTTACCTACGTAATCATTAGCATCTCCCTCTACAGTCATGGTGATGCCCTTTGCCAGCCAGGCTCCGAAACTCTGTCCGGCTGATCCGTTAAATTTTATATTGATAGTGTCTTCGGGCAGCATCTCGGCTTTCCACTTTTTGCATACTTCATTGGAAAGCATAGTGCCGACGACGCGGTTGGTGTTGATGATTTCGTGTTCTATAAATACTTTTTCACCCTTCTCGAGAGCTGGTGCAGCTAGGCGAATAAGTTCATTATCAAGAGCCTTATCGAGTCCATGGTCTTGCTGCTGGACGCAATAAAACTCGGTGCCTTCGAACACCACCTGGGCCGGTTCCAGAATAGAACTAAGGTCGAGACCTTTTGCTTTCCAGTGATCAATCGCATGGACGGTGTCGAGCAGGTCTACGCGTCCGATCATCTCATTGACTGTCCTAATGCCGACGCCGGCCATAATTTCTCGAAGCTCCTCAGCCACCATAAACATATAGTTCACTACGTGTTCTGGCTTGCCTTTGAATTTTTTCCTCAGCTCAGGATCTTGGGTGGCGACCCCTACAGGGCAGGTGTTCAAATGGCACTTGCGCATCATGACGCAGCCGAGCGTGATAAGAGGTGCGGTTGAGAAACCGAATTCTTCAGCTCCGAGCAACGCGGCAACGGCAATATCACGCCCAGTCTTCAATTGACCGTCGGTTTGTAATGCAACGCGGGACCGCAAGTTATTCATAACAAGCGTCTGATGGGTTTCGGCAATACCGAGCTCCCAGGGCAGTCCGGCATGTTTAATAGATGTCAGTGGTGAGGCACCCGTGCCACCATCATGTCCAGCTATAACCAGGTGATCGGTCTTAGCCTTGGTTACTCCGGCTGCTATGGTGCCGACGCCGATCTCGGATACCAGTTTTACGCTTATACGTGCGTCTCGATTGGCATTTTTTAAGTCGTGGATAAGCTGTGCTATATCTTCAATAGAATAAATATCATGGTGTGGCGGTGGGCTGATCAAACCCACCCCCGGAGTGGAGTGGCGTATGCGTGCTATTTGTTCGTCCACCTTGCGACCAGGTAGTTCACCGCCCTCACCTGGTTTCGCTCCCTGGGCGATCTTGATTTGGAGTTCATCGGCATTTGTAAGGTACCAGGCAGTCACACCGAAGCGCCCTGACGCCACCTGCTTGATAGCTGAGCGCTTGGAGTCGCCGTTAGGAAGCGGGTTGAACCGAGCTGAATCTTCGCCTCCCTCGCCTGTGTTGGACTTCCCGCCCAAACGATTCATTGCAATTGCTAGGGACTCGTGACTCTCTTGGGAGATGGATCCGAAACTCATCGCTCCAGTTGCGAAGCGCTTGACGATTTCACTGGCTGGTTCGACTTCATCCAGGGAGATTGACTCGTTGATATCGGTGCGGAATTTCAGAAGACCTCTGAAGGTACATCGACGAGTCGCCTCCTCATTAGCATGGCGAGCGAATTCTGAATAAGCATCAGCATTGTTGTTGCGGGCCGCTATCTGCAGGTTAAAAATCGTGTTGGGGTTCCACATGTGTAAATCGCCGCCAGAGCGCCAGTGAAAATCACCGGGATTGTTTAGCACAGGAATCATGTCACCTTCCTTGGTAGGGAACCCAATGGCATGACGACGATGGGATTCATCAATCAGTACATCAAAGGTTACTCCTTGCACTCTGCTGGCAGTGCCCCAAAAACACTTGTCAATAATTTCTCCTGCCAAACCCACAGCTTCGAAGATCTGCGCTCCTTTATAGGATTGAAGGGTGGAGATGCCCATCTTGGCCATGACCTTAAGCATCCCTTTGGCTATTCCTTTCTTGTAGGCTGCAACAAGCGCCTCCTCACCGGGATAATTTTCACCCAACAGTTTTTCTTTGTTAGCCTGCCATAGGGCCTCAAAGGCCAGATAAGGGTTTATAGCGTCCGCGCCATAACCCGTTAGCAGACAGTGGTGATGGACCTCTCGTGCTTCACCGGTCTCTACTATGATACCGATCTGGGTGCGTTGTTCGTTTCGCACCAGGTGATGATGCACCGCGCCGCACGCGATTAGTGCGCTCAGTGGAATATGTGATTGGGACGTAAATCGGTCGGAAAGAATAATAAAAGAAAATCCCTCAGCGATGGCTTCGGTGGCTTCTTCGCAGATGCGGCCGATGGTGTTGAGGTAACCATTCTCTTGCTCCGCGTCGTAAGTTATATCAATTACCTGAGAACGCATGCCTTGGTAATCCATGTGCTGGATGCTGGTTAACTGTTGATTCGACAGGATCGGATGGTCGAGGCTCAGACGATGGGCCTGTTCTGGTGTAGTCTCGACAAGATTGCCTTCCGGCCCGATGAAACAACTGAGTGACATTACAACTTCTTCCCGAATGGAATCGATGGCCGGGTTTGTTACTTGCGCAAACAATTGTTTGAAGTAGTCGTAGATCATACGTGGTTTGTCGGACAGGCAGGCTAAGGCAGAGTCGTTACCCATCGACCCCAGCGGGTCACGAGCTTCAGTCACCAGTGGGATAAGCATAAATTGCATCGTTTCAGAGGTATAACCAAATGCCTGCATGCGCTGGAGCGTGTCTTCGGCATCGAGTGGCTTAGCTTCGCTACTGCAACCAATATCTCCCAAAGTAACCTTCTGTTCAGCTAGCCAATTCCCGTAGGGGCGTTTGTCGCAAATGGTCTGTTTAAGTTCTTCGTCTGGAATCAAGCGGCCCTCTTCAAAATCCAGCAGGAACATCTTGCCTGGCTGTAGCCTCCCCTTGAGCTTCACATTTGCTGGGTCGACACTAAGCACACCCACCTCAGAGGCCATAATGCACTTGTCATCATGGGTAACGTAGTAGCGGCTTGGACGTAATCCATTTCGGTCCAGTACCGCTCCGATGTAGTGACCGTCAGAGAACACGATTGAGGCCGGGCCGTCCCAAGGTTCCATTAGGGCCGAGTGATACTCGTAGAAATTTTTCTTTTCTTGGGCCATGTTGATGTCAGATTGCCATGCCTCCGGAATCATCATCATGGTTGCCTCGGCCAGGGAACGGCCTGATAACAACAAAAATTCCAATACCGCATCGAAGCTGCCGGAATCGGAACAGTCAGCGTCGATCACTGGAAAGATGTCTTTTAAGCGATCACCAAATACATCGGTTTCCAGTTTACCCTGCCGAGCGACCATGGCGTTAACATTGCCCATCAGCGTATTAATCTCGCCATTGTGACTCATGAAACGATTCGGTTGTGCTCGATCCCAGGACGGAAAAGTGTTGGTGCTAAAACGCGAATGCACCATCGCCAGATGAGTTTCGAAAGCTTGGTTGGTCAGGTCGTAATAGAAAGGGAATAACTGTCCAGGGGTCAGCATCCCTTTGTAAACAATGACCTTGGTAGAGAGGCTACAAGCAAAAAGTTGTTTGCGTTCTACTAGAGACTCATCGTTGCGTAGCCGATGGGTAAAGCGTTTTCGGATTACGTAAAGTTTACGTTCAAACTGATCTTGCTCCAGTCCTTCAGCCGCGGCAATGAAGAGTTGCTCGATCTGTGGCTGAGCCATGCGCGCCGCCGGTCCGACACCTGCGCCGTCTGGATCCACCGGTACTTCACGCCACCCAACGAGTAGTTGGTTTTCTTCCCCGATGATTTCGTTAATTACCCGCTGGCAGGTTTCTCTTTCTTCTTTTTCTGCAGGAAGGAAAATGTTTCCCACAGCATACTGGCCTGCTGGCGGCAGTTCAGAATTTAACTCTTCCCTGGCAATCTTCTGGAAAAAGCTATGTGGGGTAGCGATCAAGATGCCTGCGCCGTCCCCAGTATTGGCTTCAAAACCACAGCCGCCTCTATGATCCATGCGGGAATTTATATGATAGGCGTCCAGCATGATCTGACGGCTAGGTACGCCCTTGATATTTGCGACAAAGCCCACACCACAAGAATCCTTTTCATTTGCAGGGTCGTAGAGTCCTGTTTTTTCAGGATAACCGAACTTCAGTGGAGGCTTTTGTTGTTGGCTCATAAAAAGTTAAGTCTCTTTGTTCCTCGCAAGATAAGGCCCTCATTCCGCGGATGATTTCCCATCCCGTGAATGGCTGCGCCTCTCGGGTCCGTGCGCATAACGCTGTTGAATTCGGCCTGGTAGGGCGTGGCGATTTAGTCTGTTTCCCCGCCATTATCCGGTGTATATCAGAGCTATGGAGAGGGCCGGTCAAAATAACACCACGGCAGAATATGTCAAGGTTTACGGGGCTTCCCGAAGATTCTTCGGCGCACTAAGTTGGCGATTTTCAGCAGCTTTCTTACCAATACTTTAGCGTTCATCATGGTAAAAATTATCAATTTACCTGTCTTGTCTCAACAGTCTAGGCTCAGTTCAAAGGTATTAAGATTTTTAAAAATCGAGTTTAGAAGGACCGACAAAATCAGATTACGAATGCCTAAAACAAGTTTCGGAACTGCGGAATATAGAGGATTAGCTCAAGACAAACATGTGCCATCAATTGGTCAGAATAAAAGGCTGAACTGAATTGGCTGAAACGACCAGAAATCAAGCCATGCAAGGCAACGGCTAGCTTGCTAAAAACCAGAAGGTGATTTACTCTAACGGACAGTATCATCGTACAGCAAAAAAATATAAATGCAAATAATTCTCATTTGTATTAGAGGGCGATGTAACAATAAAAATCAATCTTTTAGATGGAATTCCTTTCCTTAAAAATGGAGGCGAATGTAACCCGTGAATCCAAATCTAACCCGTAGACGCTTCATAAAAGGGGTAATAGCCTCTGGTGCTGCGGCTACTACCACAGGCATGTGGTATGCAGCCAATGGCCAGGACCGTCCAGCCGGCTATGTTGAACGTCTCATACGAATCAATGTAAACGGCCAAATGCGCAGCGTCGATGTCGCTCCTCAGGAGACCCTGGCTTCGACTCTTCGCTACAAGCTTGGCCTAACTGGAACTAAGTTAGGATGCAACCGTGGTGAATGTGGGGCCTGTACGGTATTGGTTGACGATATCGCAACTTATGCCTGTTCAGTCCTGACCCATTCGATGAAGAATGGTCGAATAGAGACTGTAGAAGGTCTTGAATCACCAAACGGCGACTTGCATCCTGTACAGCAGGGCTTTGTGGAGCAACTTTCTCCACAGTGCGGGTACTGCACTCCTGGGCAGGTAATGGCAGCAGTAGCTTTGTTACGTGTCAACCCTAACCCAACTCGAGAAGAAGCGCAGCTAGGTCTGTCCGGCAACATCTGTCGGTGCGGTTCTTACGACTCTTACCTTGATGGCGTTATGCGCGCTGCTGAAATAGGATAATTATCATGGCATATATGCATATTGGAAAAGATTTTGTTCCACCAGATGTGCCGGGTAAGGTCACTGGTAGGATTAAGTATGCAGAAGACTACACCCGCGAGGGCATGGTCTATGCACGACTACTAACAAGCCCCATCCCTCACGGTCGGGTTTTGGATATTGATGCTTCCGAAGCGTTGGCGATGGACGGCGTTTATGGCATTTTGACTGCGGATGATGTCTATCCTGACGGTGAGCCACAAAGCACTGGTCTCAAGATTCTAACGAATGAGCCCACGCTGGTTGGCGAGCCAATCTTGGCGGTTGCTGCCGTTGACGAAAAAACAGCAGAGACTGCGATAGCTTCTATCGCGGTCACATTTGAACGATTGCCTCACGTCATCGATCCACTGGAGAGCCTAGAGGAAGGTGGCCCCGATGCCTACAATGGCGGTAATACCTTTGTCTTCCGTCAAGGCTTTGTCCAGGAGAAATGGACAGCTGATCAGGTTGCTAGTTTTCGCGCAGGCAATGAACCTAGCGCTGAGCCACCGACCGAGCTTGCCTACGGAGACTTGGACGCATCGTTCGCGGAAGCGGCCTTTGTTTATGAAAACACTTTCACTACTGCAGGTTATCCCCATATGTCCATGGAGCCGCGTAGTGCAATGGCCTACTGGGAAGATGGCAAACTGTACTTGCACGGAGGCTCTCAAAGCCTCACCGCTTTTGCTGATGGCATTGCCGGCATCATAGGTGTCGCGAAAGAGGACCTTGTTTTCGTGAACGTGGCAACTGGAGGCGGTTTCGGACAACGAGCTCGAGCCGGCAGCGTTCCGGTCTACGGAGTCCCGGCGAAGTTATCGCAGAAAATTAATCGGCCTGTGATGATGCGTGTTACTCGGGAGGAAGAGTTCACAATTGGTGGTGCACGACAGGGATTCCAAGGCTGGATAAAGCTTGGCTTCAAACAAGATGGCACTATGTCGGCAGCGGATCTTTGGATCGTATCCGATAACGGAGGCAAAGGCGGTGGCGGCGATGCTTTTTCAGCAACAAATGCTGTAAGCATTGTTTACCAGGCTGAAGCAGTGCGTCTTCGAGGTGTCTCTATCGGCAGTAATACGGCTCACCGTGGTGCCCAGCGTGGTCCAGGTGAGAACCAGATTGCCGCAATAGTTTCTCCGATTCTTGATAAGGCTGCAGATGAATTAGGCATCGACAGGCTGGAGATTCGAAAGATTAACACTCCACAAAACGGAGATGTTGGGGGTATCCAGCGTCAGCCGTTTACAAGCGCCTACATGCCGGAAGCGCTTGAGCAAACGGCTCAATTGTTTGACTGGGAAGGACGTCAATCACGTCGCCGCCAGCGCAATGGCAGTAAGGTGACTGGACTTGGGATAGGCCAGGGTTATCACAACGCAGGGCGCAGCGGCATGGATGGCATTGTTATGATGGGCGCCGATGGGCGACTGAAGATTCATAATGGGGTTGGAAACCTAGGAACTTATTCTTACGCATCGACCTCAAGGGCTGCGGCAGAAGTGCTGAAGATGCCTTGGGAGAGTTGCGATATTGTTACCGGGCGGACCGACCTGCATCTACCTATCACTTCGCCTCAGGATGGAAGTAACTCCATCTTCACAAATACGCGCACCTTCTGGGGTGCCGCGCAAGATATGTTGGCGAAAATGAAGGAGATTGCTGCTAATGAACTAGGCGGTAGCCCAGATGACTACGATGTATCCAACGAGCGTATACACCAGATCGCGGATGAATCTGTTGGATACAGCTTTGCTGAAGTAGCACAACGGGCAATGGAACTGGGCGGCAAATACACAGGCGAAGCGGAACTCCCTGAAGACCTTGCCGAGTGGACTCAGATTGCTGTGTCCCGATTAGCGGGCTCTGGTTTCATGGGTGTCTACCACGACCCAGCCCACTCTGGTAATCCTCCCGGTTTCACGGTTACAGCCCTTGAGATCGAACTCGATACCGAAACTGGTAAAATCGACATCAAGGATATAGTCAGTGTGGGTGAATGCGGCACGGTAATGCATCCACAGGGATTAAAGAACCAATTGGTCGGGGGAGTTGTTTGGGGAGTCGGGCTTTCTGTGCTCGAGCGTCACCTTTATGACCCGCAGAATGGTCTTCCAGCGAGTACCGGTTATTGGCAGAGCAAGGTGCCAACGTACCTCGACACGCCGCTTAAGATTGAAACAGGTTGGGTGGATCTGCCCGATCCCGAGAATCCGGTGGGCGCACGCGGAATCGGTGAGCCTACCCAGGGGTCTGTATCAGCTGCGCTGAACGCTGCGATTTCGGACGCGTTAGGGGGACACATCTTTAATGCCGCTCCGGTAACTACAGACATGATCATTAACCATTTAGCAGGAACGTCGGAACAAGCGACGCCTCTTGCTCAGAACAATTTCCGAGGTTGATATGGTAGCCACTTCACATGATGTAATGCCCGATATTGAGCTTTATCAACCAACTGATGAAGCAAACGCACTGGATTTGGCGAACGAATTAGGTAGCGATGGTTGGCTACTCGGTGGTGGTCAGGATACTTACGGTTGGTTGAAAGACCGTAACAAAACTCCTGCTGCCATGATCGAACTAACGCAGATTGATGCCTGGAAAGGAATCAAGGAAACTGCAGATGGTATCGAAATTGGCGCAGTGACCACGATTACCGAGATTGCCAACAATCCATTGGTGCAATCCCGTTACAGTTTGCTAGCTGAGGCCGCCAGTAAAGTTGCTAGTCCGCAGATTCGCAACGTCGGTACTCTTGGTGGCAATCTAAATCAGGATGCTCGGTGCTGGTACTATCGCCGGGGTCTGGATTGCTACCGCGCTGGCGGTAATATCTGCTATGCCGACTCTCCAGAAGGACTCAACCGCGAACATTCTCTGTTCGGCGCAAGCCGCTGTGTGGCAGTGAGTCCGTCTGATACGGCACCGGCCTTGGTGGCTTTAGAAGCTACTATGGTGGTGTCCAGTTCTAGCGGCCAACGACTGATTCCGGCCCAAGATTACTTTATCGGTCCCGATCGAGATATTGTCCACATGACCGTTCTGAACGACGGTGAGATACTGACTGCTGTCAGGATACCGAATACTTGGGCAAACGCTGAGTTCTATTTTGAAAAAGTGGCAGACCGAAATGTCTGGGATTTCGCTTTGGTAAATGTTGCTGCAGCAATCAAGGTTTCCGGTGGTGTGATAGAAGACATTAGGCTGGCATGCGGTGCTGTTGAGTGTGTGCCGCGGCGACTGGAAGCTGTTGAGAACGCCATACGCGGTCAGCAGCGTTCCGAGGAAGTCGCTAGCCGTGCTGGTGAAATCGCCATTGAAGGTGCCCGACCTTTGAACTACAACCATTTCAAGGTGCCATTAATGAAGAATCTGGTCATGCGAGCGGTCCGGGGGTAAACCCTGGAGCTGCCCGGGCTCATTGAATTAAGAATAATAGAAGTATTAAAACAATAACGAGAGGTTAGTAAAGTGGAACAAATTGTCCGCTATAGAGAGGATGTCTTCGGTGAAGTAGTAATCCTCGGTGTTTCCTGGGATTTGCTTTATGTTGTTTTCATTGCTGTAGCAGTCCTGCTGGTGGCCCATGCAATAATTATGGCGGCGCTGGCTAACAAAAAAATGGATAAACCTTCGGCTGAGGGCCGCCGCGTAATGAGGCATGAGTCCTTTGACCGATGGTTTCATTGGATAATGGCCGCGAGTATTATAGTACTGATTGTCACTGGTGTAGCGCCGATCTTAGGTTGGCGTTTGGCCTGGTTGGACATTCACTGGATATCCGGATTGATACTCACCTTCGTCGTAGTCGTACATATAATCCGAGGTTTTTTCTGGCAAGACTTTAAGTCTATGCTTCTGGGTGTGAAGGATTTCGGAGAACCTTTCGACTCGGCCAAAAAGCCTGGTAAGTATTCCTTCGAGCAGAAGGGCATGCACTGGACAGTCACTGTAGTGGCCTTGGCAGTCATCGTTACCGGTGTATTGATGTTCATGGAGATGACCACTCCTTTCTGGGAACGTACCAACGACATGCCGGAAGATACACTTGGGCTGATATTTCTGCTACATGGGTTGTCTACTCTGGCGCTGGTGGCTTTGGCAGCGACGCACATCTACTTTTCGCTTCGACCCGAAAAGATTTTTTACACTCGTTCCATGATCTCCGGTTGGATTTCAGAGGAAGAAATGGCGGCTAACCATGACACCGGTAAGTGGTCGCCTAAGGAAGCCGACTGAAGTAGTTATTCGAGATCTTTATCGAAGCGGCAATACATGGATTTAGAAGAAAGCATAGAAACTATTGAATCGGGCTATGAGTTTCTGTTGGCCTATGCCGCGCAGGGACGGCCAGCTGGAGCGGAAACCGGCCCAGGTCCGCACGCCAGGCCCACTATAGAAGGAATGGCCACGTCGATGAATTTCATCGTCGAAGCCCTTGCGGACAGCCAGAACGAATTCGAGAAAGTAATTGCTGAAGACTGTCGCAAAGCAGGTGCAGCTATCAGCTTTATGCTGGCCCAAGCTAAGATTGGCTCTGAAATGGTGGATAACCTCAATGCTTCCATCCATCTGCGAGCGGTTCTAACTGACCTTTTTCTCTATAGCGAAGTGTTGAAGCCGTTGGGTGTAGAGGAGGGAGAAGCGTCTGAGGAAAGTATGACTTACGATGCTACCAAGACATCTGAATAATTTGTTAGTGGAAAAAAAGGCGACCTCATAGGTCGCCTTTTTTATTTATCTCAAGAAAAACAGTGAACTATAGGGCACGAGATGGTGGATAGATCTTTTACTGCTACCGAAACTAAAGTTTATACTTCCCTTAAGTTTTGAGCACCTGAATTATGCAATACCCGAAGCGCATTCAACTGGCTAATCTGCCCACTCCAATTACAAAGCTGGAGCGATTTCCGATGCCTGGCTCAGAGACGCAGATTTGGGTCAAGCGTGATGAACTCACCGGCACCGAAGTATCTGGCAATAAGATTCGAAAACTGGAATTTTCTTTGGCTGAAGCGCTGGAGCAGGGCTGCGATACTGTCATCACTTGTGGGGGCTTGCAGTCTAATCATTGTCGATGCACGGCGATTGTGTGTTCACGACTTGGCCTCAAAGTACATTTGATTTTACGTGGCGATAAGCCTGAACAGCCTGGCGGTAACTTGTTGCTTGACTATCTGGCGGGAGCTCAGATCACTTACGTGCACCCAAAGGATTGGGACGGTCATGAAGATTTGGCAAGGGAGCTACAAGAAGATTACGCTACTAGAGGCAGCAAAGCCTTCTTCATCCCAATTGGTGCAAGCGATGAGGTAGGCCTATGGGGATACATTGCCGCCTCTGAAGAACTGAATAAGGACTTCGAACGGCTTAGCATGACACCGGACTATATTGTCACAGCTACTGGTTCCGGAGGCACGCAGGGGGGGTTGTTAGTTGGGTCGGAGCTATTTGATTTGCCTGGAAAGGTTCTCGCCTTCAATGTTTGCGATGATGCCGCCTACTTCGATAAAAAAATTCACAAAGATGTGGCGCTTTGGAAGCAGCGATATAATACGGATCTAGATCTGCAAAAAATTGAAGTAAACACTATTGAGGGTTATATGGGAGAGGGTTACGGCATTGCTTCCAAAAGCGTCTTTGGGACCATTGTTGAACTGGCAAGAACCGAAGGTTTGTTCTTGGATCCAGTATATACAGGCAAGGCCTTTCATGGCATGGTAAAGGAGATTCAGAAGGGCAAAAGCGGTTGCATGCCGGATGCCGATAATGTGGTATTTGTCCATACAGGTGGGCTTTTCGGCGTGTTTCCGCAGCAGGACAATTTCTCGTTTGAGTAAATTGCCGTAAGTATTGAAGGCGCCACTAATGACACAATTTGGACTAAAAATATGAGTACGCATCGAAATAGCACGTCGCTCTCACCACTCGTGATGGTAGTTGGTATAAGCCTGATCTTGGGAGTGCACTGGCCGATTTTGGCCCAGGATGGCACAGCTGGTGCTACCTCTGCCGATGGCGTGGCTGCTGCCACAAGTTATTCAGAACCTCCCGAGGTCAGTTCGTACGAGGCCGAGCGAGAGGATCAATTTATAAGCAACACCCGACAGTTGATTACCGACAGCCTGCGTTCCGGGGAAGGCTATTTCAGTGCCGACGGAAGTCAGTTCATCTTTCAGAGTGAAGTAGCCGGTGATAATCCGTTTTACCAGATATATGTGAGGGACCTTGTCACCGGCGATACTAATCGAGTATCGCCAGGTATTGGCCTTACCACGTGTTCTTGGATACATCCAACTTTGGAACGGGTCATGTTTTCTTCAACGCATGAGGATCCCGATGCCTTGAAAAAACAAGCTGAAGAAATCAGCGTGCGGGAAAGTGGTGTGGACCGACCCTATGGTTGGGACTACGACCATCACTATGAGATCTATCAGGCAGATGCCGATGGCAGTAATGTCGTCAACCTGACCAATAGCACCGGCTATGATGCTGAAGGCTCATACTCTAATGACGGTAGTAAAATTCTTTTTGCCTCTAATCGTGAGGCTTATAGTCGCTCTCTTAGCCAAGCTGAACAGAGGCTATTCGACGACGATAGTTCTTATTTCATGGATCTCTTTATCATGGATGCTGATGGCTCCAACGTGGAGCAACTGACACATTCTCCCGGATATGATGGAGGCCCATTCTTCAGCCCGGATAACTCCAAGGTCGTATGGCGCCGCTTCAATCCCGATGGTAACAGTGCAGAGATCTGGACCATGGATATAGATGGTAGCAATCAACGTCAGCTTACCTCTGATGCTATGGTTGCCTGGGGACCTTACTACCACCCCAGCGGCCAGTACATAATCTATTCCAGTAATCTGCTGGGCCATGCTAACTTCGAGTTGTTTATGATCGATACAGAAGGGGCTAACGCTCCAGTACGAGTTACCAGTACCGAAGGTACAGATATTCTGCCGGTATTCTCGCCGGACGGCTCCAAGCTTGCTTGGAGCACTACCCGAACACCAGACGGTACTTCCCAGATTCACATGGGAGACTGGAATCATGAGCGCGCACTGGAGCTCTTGGAGCTCGATTAACAAATCGTGGCTGGCATAGTGCGCATGTTAAATCCTAAGTTTTCGAGTCTGTTCAGATTTATTCTACTCCTAGCGGCAACAACCTGGTTGTCGGCAGTCGCTCAACCCTTGACGCCGTTGGAGTCAGCGGACCAACCCCTGGTACACCATAGTCTTAAGGTTTTAGTTGACCCTGTCTTACGACAGATCTCGGTGGAGGATACGATCACGCTTCCCGAACAGTTATCGGGTGACGAAGTCACTTTCGATCTCAACAGTAATCTTGCTGTTACAGATAGCACAGGGAACCTGCAGACTCAGAGTGATTCTTCAACTGTCGGTGTTGGCTTCAGTGCTGCCAGCGAGATGACTGCGTCTGTCAATCGATATGTGTTGGGGTTACCAGCTAGCAACAACGGCCGAGTCCTAATTACTTATACAGGGTCGATTTATGATGTTGCCGAGCAGGCTAGCCCTGAGTATGCCCAAAGCTTTGCTGAAACCTCCGGAATTGTGGGTGAGCAAGGGGTATACCTGAATAAGGGCAGTACTTGGATTCCTGATTTTGGCATCGACTTTCTGACTTTTGATCTCGAGGTGGAATTTACCGACAACGCCAGCACCTGGACAGCCATTAGCCAAGGGGATAGGAATGGGGAAAATGCATGGGCCAGTGAGCAGCCAATGGAGGAAGTTTATCTAATTGCTGCAAACTTTACTGAGTACTCGCAACAGGCGGAAGACGTGGAAGTGCTTGCCTACCTAAGATCCCCCGATCCTAATCTAGCTGCTAAGTACATGGATGCCACTGAACGCTACCTGAAACTTTATGAACCCCTGCTTGGTGACTACCCTTATAGTAAGTTTGCGTTGATCGAAAACTTCTGGGAAACCGGTTACGGCATGCCATCTTTCACTCTCTTAGGTCAACAGGTCATCCGCTTTCCCTTTATACTAGAATCATCCTACCCCCATGAAATTCTTCATAATTGGTGGGGAAACGGCGTTTACCCCGACTACGAGTCCGGTAACTGGAGTGAGGGTCTAACCGCTTACCTTGCTGACCATCTTTTCCAGGAAATGAACGGTGTTGGTCACGAATACCGGAAGGAGATGCTTGCCCGCTATAAGAACTACGTGGCGGAAAGTGCCGACTTTCCCCTAGCCGAGTTCACTTCCCGTAATTCTGCTGCTACCCAGGCCGTCGGTTACGGCAAAACCTTGATGCTATGGCATATGCTGCGGATTGAGCTCGGTGACGAGCTATTTCTCGAAGGACTACGCAAGCTTTATATTGACTACAAGTATAAGCGCGCTTCCTTCACAGATATTGCCAATCTTTATTCTGAGCTAAGCGAGATGGATCTGAATCCCTTCTTTAACCAATGGGTAAACCGGACTGGAGCACCGGAATTATCGGTAGCCGTAGAAGAGGCGAATAATAACCAAGCCCGTATCATGTTTGCTCAGACCCAGTTCGGCGATCCTTATAGTTTGAATGTTCCGGTTGCCCTTTATTATGAAGACGAACCCGAGCCTCAGATTTACGATGTATCCTTGTCCCAGAAATTAGAAGGCGTTATGGCTGAGGATTATGAAAATCTGCAGGCGGTTCTGGTAGACCCTTTCTTTGATATTTTCCGTCAGCTTGATCGGGAAGAGACCCCGCCAACAATCGGTGAGTTATTTGGTGCAGGACAGATCGCATTTGTCTTACCTCGGTCGGAGCGTCAGCACTGGGCGCTGATGGCGGAGAACTTCGGGCAAGGAGTCGAATTCGAAATTCTTTATGATGATGAAATTGAGTCTTTACCTGAAGATAAGTCTGTTTGGATTCTTGGAAGAGAAAATCGATTTGTGGACACTGTCTCCGCCTCGGTCATGCCGTATGGGGTAGAGTATGCCGATACTGGAGTATCACTCGCAGGAAGCGAGATAGCTTATACTAGTCGTGCTTCTGTCTTAACTGGTCGCCACCCTGTCGATCCCGAGCTGGCGTTAGGTTGGATACATATTGACGATATGATCGCCATGCCAGGGATGATCGAGAAGCTCCCGCATTACGGTAAATACTCTTACCTAAGCTTCGTCGGTGAGGAGCCCACCAATGATCTGTCAGGCATTTGGGCTGGCTCAGATTCTCCGTTGCAATGGGTAAATCCTGATCTGACCAGACCCATACAATGGGAGAGTTTACCCATACCAGAATCTATTGCTACGTTGCCGCCGAAATATTTGCCGGAACAATTGCTTCGTCACAGCACGGAATTAACTAGTGCCGACAAAGAGGGAAGAGGACTTGCCAGCGATGGGCTCCATAAATCTGCTCTTTATATAGCAGACCAGTTTCGTGCTGCGGGGTTGCGGCCACTAGGGGGCACTTATCTGCACTCTTGGCATGAATCCCTGGCGGGCTATGGCAATATCGAACTGACAAATGTGGTGGGTATGATCCCCGGAGTAAACAGGGGCGTGAATGCGCAACCGGTAATACTAGGCGCTCATTATGACCACCTTGGTATCGATTTCGAGACAGGTGAACTTCATCCAGGCGCTGACGACAACGCTTCCGGCGTTAGTGTTTTAATTGAGGTGGCAACAAAATTATCCAGGGGTTTCACGCCGCAGCGGCCCATCCTGTTTGTCGCATTCACTGGGGAAGAATCTGGTCTGATAGGTTCGCAGCATTTTGTTCAAAATCCACCGGACGGGTATTCGAGCGAAGATATTTTTGCCATGATAAATCTCGATGCTGTAGGACGTCTCGAAGGGCAAACCCTCCAGG
>Ga0209034_10000519_pt1 | contig 19276 bp, 21 predicted proteins | sample MarorgKNORR_S2LV_2_FD_188219 | JGI IMG/M metagenome (GOLD analysis project Ga0209034, IMG submission 188219) | Marine microbial communities from the Southern Atlantic Ocean, analyzing organic carbon cycling - 250m_A/KNORR_S2/LV (SPAdes) (version 2) | ecosystem: Environmental > Aquatic > Marine...
AAAAATGAAACTATTGAAAATTCTGACTTAAAGATGCTAACTTCTCTCATGGAAATCAAGAAAGAAATACATAACAAACTAAATTCTTAATTAGACAATATAGTATCTAAAATATTATAATTAGTGCCTGGACCTAAATCGAGAAGGACAGTATCAGTTGCAAGATTTTTTATGAATGAGATGACCGTATTTATTTTTTCAGAATCAATGTTTGCACTTCCAGGGTTGTCACCGGCACCACTTACAAATTTTAAATTGCTGACACCTGTGTCTATGAGAAGAGAGTTTTTATCGGTATTAGTATCATTAAAAATATCTTGAAATCCGGTCAAGGGATTATTGATTCCCAGTAGTGCATGCAAATTGGATGCGCCAAAGTCCGTGTCCATTAATACAACTTTCTGGTCACTTAATGCCATTCCAATAGCGAGATTAGTGCAAATGACACTTTTCCCTATGCCTCCTTTACCGCCGCCGACTGCAATAATATTAACTTCTGATGCCATAGAATTAAAAACTGTAATGAGAAAAAAATTTAATGTTTAATGCTTGTTTTGATTTTTCAAAAATATAAAAGACTCTAGAACCTCCATGTACTTCTGCTTGTCTAAGGGTGACACCTTAGGTGTTTTGGGTGTAAAATTTTCTTGTTCGATAAATTCAGGGTTTTTTTCTAAATCATTTTCTGTTGTTTCCACACCGGGATCTTGATTTTCCGCTTCCTTTAATCGTGTATCTAGGTTTTCCTGGAAATATTTTAGGCGATTTATGAGATCGTCTGCTTCATTAGCTGGTTTGTTTTCAGGAGTGAAATCCTTGTTAGGATTTTCATCATGAGGGTTGTTATTTTCAATTACATCCTCATAATTGGCAAGGTCAGATTTGGTATCAAATTCATTTACACTTTCATTGGTTTCCGGTTCTACTAATTCAAATTCGCCGTCCTCTGTGCCCATAAATTTTTGGGTGTCTACGTGCAGTTCATCCTCTCTTTCTTCTTCATCCATCTCTTCTAGTACTTGCATAAAAGGGGGAGATGCTGCGTCTTCTTTTTCAGGGATGATTTGATCTTCTATTTTTTCTTCCTTATCACTATCTTCTTTGACAACTGCTTTTTCTCTATTATCTTGATAAGAGCTTCGTAACCTACGAGGATCATTTATATCAATTTCTTCCTCTTGGTCCTCTTCGTCCTCCATTTCATCCATTAGGTCATTGAATTTTTTCTCCCGTCTTTGAGAAATGCTTATTACTTTATATATGCTAAATGGAACAAGGATTAATAAGGCAATAGCTATTACCATATAGGTCGAATTGTTCTGAACTTCGAGGAGATAAGGTTTGAGAAATTTGAAAGCCTGAGTGTCTTCCAGCCCGAAAATTGTGTTCAGCTGGAACCATATTTCCTTAATGAATTCAATAGCGACTTGCAGGTATTGTTCAATCATATTTAAGTTGGAGTTGGTTTGAACTAGCAGGATGAAAAACAATAATTATTAATGCATCCTGAACAAAATAGTACCGGGTCGCAGACGGTTTCATTTCGGTTCTAATATTAGCATAAAAATGAGAAAAGCAGAAAAAGCATTAAAATTAATTAGTTGGAAAATATTGAGGTGCTATAATCTACTCGGGAGTAAGCAAAAACCTAAGACAAAAGCAATGAAATGCTACCCGTCGTTAAAATATTTACCCTCCGAGTCAAAACCAATTTATTTAAGCTTTAAAGAGAATCAATGGAAAAATTAAGCGTTACCATTATCACCAAAAATGAAGAAAAAAATATCGGTCGATGCCTCAAAAGCCTGAAATGGGTCGATGAAATTGTGATAGTGGATACAAACAGCAATGACCGCACGATAGAAATATGTAAGCACCATACTGATCAGATTTTCAGTGAGACTTGGCATGGATATGGAAAACAAAAAAATATTTGTGCAGCCTATGCTAAAAATAGATGGGTATTAAATATTGATTCCGATGAAGTGGTGACCCCCGAATCAGCCGAGGAAATTCTAAAGGTTTTAAAAGAAGGCCCAAAGTATCCTGTCTATCATCTTCCAAGGAAGAATTTTTTTGGAAATCGATGGGTAAGGTTTGGTGGTTGGTATCCTGATCGAATTTTGAGGCTATACGACAAAGAGAAAGTCGCTTTTAGTGAATCCCAGGTTCATGAAAAATTGACTCCTGATATAAATTCAGGGTCTCTTAAAGAAGCACTGCTTCATTATTCCTACAAAGATTTTGAAGATTATATACAACGTCAGGACCGTTATTCGACGCTGTATGCCAAGGAGAAAATGGCGGGTGGGTTCCGCGCTAACTGGACCCATCTTTATTTACACCCGCCCTTTAATTTTTTTAAAAATTATATTTTAAAACAAGGATTTAGAGAAGGTTCTTTAGGTTTTTTCTTAGCTAAAAATGGGGCGATTTACACATATCATAAATATGCTAAAACCAAATCGGACTAGCTATTCTAATTCATGATGGGAGGGGTGCATTGTCTCTTATTGAACTCCTGATATGTTGACGATATTATCTGTATTTTTTTTGGACTGGGAATTAATTGGTTTAAATCTCCTGATGAATTTACGAGAGATCTTTCCGGGGCGCCTTCGATAGAGATATGTTAAAGTATCTCCAGTTTAGGATTTTACCTCGTGGACAACCCCACTTAATTTTGACGCGGTAACCTTATTTTCCCCTATTGATGATTGTAAAACGAGGCATTCGGTTTGAATAAAACGCAATTAATGGTATTGATGACTCCTGTCATCTTATTTTCCTTAACTGTGCACGAATATTCGCATGGAAAGATGGCCCTTATTTTAGGAGATAGTACCGCGGAACGTTTGGGTCGGTTATCGTTTAATCCTCTTCGACATCTTGATATCGCTGGGGTATTATTTTTCTATTTTGTTGGTTTTGGTTGGGCAAAACCGGTTCCCGTTAACTGGAGAAACTTTCAGAATCCGCAGCGCGACATGATGTATGTGGCCATTGCGGGACCACTCTCAAACATTGCCATGGCGGTTGCTTGTAGTTTTTTTATCCGTTTGATATCTCCTGAGTTTTCTTATTTGTTTGTTATTTTAGCTTATGGTATATGGATCAATGTCGCTTTAGCGATCTTCAACATGCTACCCATTTTTCCCCTGGATGGATCCAGCGTACTAAAAGGAATGGTTCCTGCGAGTGTGGCAGACAGATTAACCGATATGGATAAGTTCGGGGCATTTCTGATTTTAGGTGTTTTCCTGCTGGACCAGTTTGCCAATACAGGGATTATCGGAACTATTTTAATGTATCCCATTAACTATTCGGTCATGTTTCTTAGTCAGGAAAGGTTCCCAATGATAATTGAAGTTTTAAAGGCGAGTTTTGCCGGATAAATATTGCCCATGAAACGAATTTTAAGCGGAATGCAACCCTCCGGAAAGCTTCATCTTGGCAACTATTTTGGTGCTTTAAAAAATTGGGTGGAATTGCAAGATGATTTTGAATGTTTTTTCTTCATTGCGGACTGGCATGCCTTGTCGTCACTTTATGAGGACCCTCGCCATATCAAGCAGTTTTCTTTTGAAGTTGCAGTTGATTGGTTGAGTGCGGGACTTGATCCGGAAAAATGTACGATGTTTTTGCAATCAAAAATTCCGGAACATGCTGAGTTGCATCTAATTCTATCGATGACAGTCCCTGTCCCTTGGCTGGAGCGAAATCCTACTTATAAAGAAAAGCAAGATGAAGTTAAAAAAGTGGATATGAGTACTTATGGTTTTCTGGGGTACCCGGTATTACAGACTGCCGATATTGTCTTATATCGGGCCGATTTTGTTCCGGTTGGAATCGATCAAGCCCCACATTTAGAGTTATCGCGGGAAATTGTTAGAAGATTTCATAATCTTTATAAAAAAAATGTTTTTATTGAACCGGCTGCAAAAATTTCAGATATTCCCAAATTGAATGGTCTGGATGGAAGGAAGATGAGCAAATCCTACGACAACGCGATATTTCTTTCTGATAATGAGAAAGAAGTGACCAAAAAAGTAAAGCAAATGTTGACTGATCCTGCAAGGGCTCGTAGGGATGATCCGGGCGACCCGGAAGTTTGTAATCTATACCCTTTCCATAAAATATATTCACCAAAATCCATGCAGGATGAAGTTGCGGAGGGATGTCGAACGGCCAAAATAGGATGTGGGGATTGTAAAAATATGCTTACACAAACAATGCTCGAGGGTATGCGGCCCATTATGGAAAAGCGCTGTGAAATTATTAAGAAACCAAAGGAAGTTGAAGAAATAATTGCTGAAGGGACAAAGAAGGCGCAAGTAGTTGCAACTTCTACGCTCGAAAAAGTAAAACAAGTTATGAAATTTAAATAGAAAAACAATGGAAACCAAAGATACTCTTAATTTACCGGAAACCGATTTCCCAATGAAAGCCAGTCTTACGAAACGTGAGCCTGAAATGCTCGATTGGTGGGCGAAAGAAAAGATTTATGAGGAGATACGTAAATTATCCAAAGGAAAAGAAAAATTTATTTTCCACGATGGCCCTCCTTATGCCAATGGGAATATTCACATGGGACATGCGCTAAATAAGATCCTAAAAGATTTTATTGTAAAGATCATGAGTATGAAGGGTTTCGATGCAGGATTCATACCTGGTTGGGATTGTCATGGTTTACCTATTGAGCATCATGTGGGCAAGAAGCTCAAAGAAAAAAAAATGAGTCTTGAAAAAAGTGCGATTCGAAAGCAATGTCGTTCCTACGCACAGGAATATGTCGAGATCCAAAGAGAAGAATTTAAAAGGTTAGGTATTTTTGCTGATTGGGAAAACCCTTATTTGACTATGGACTATTCCTATGAAGCAAGCATCGTTCGTGAGTTTGGTAAGTTTATAGAAAAAGGCATGGTCTATAAAGGTTTGAAACCGGTTCACTGGTGCACTTCTTGCCGTACAGCCTTGGCGGAAGCCGAAGTTGAACACGCCGATCACACTTCTCCCTCCATTTATGTAAAGTTTCCGATTAAATCTGGTGTGCCTGAAAGTATTGGGAGTCTCGGTAACGCTAATATGGTTATTTGGACAACGACCCCATGGACCTTACCGGCAAACTTAGCTATTTGTTTGCATCCTGAGTTTCAGTATTTGGCAGTTGGTATCGGCGAGGAAGTTTTCGTGGTGGCAGAAGATAGGTTGTCATCCTTAATTATGGAATGGAATGTTAAGGAATATAAAATTCTTGGTAATTGCAAAGGACAAGACTGGGAACACGCGGTATGTCAGCATCCTTTCATTGATCGTAAATCACAAATAATTTTAGGAGAACATGTCACCTTAGAGCAGGGCACAGGCTGTGTTCATACAGCACCCGGGCATGGACAGGATGACTATATAGTCGGTTTAAAATATGGCTTAGAGCCTTATAATCCGGTGGATGATGGTGGTATCTTTCGGGACGATGTAGAGCATTTTTCAGGAATGTTTGTTAGAAAGGCTAACCCTGAAGTTATACAAAAACTAGAAAAAGATGGGTTCTTGGTTCATCACGAAGATATTAAGCATTCTTATCCACATTGTTGGCGATGCCATCAGCCGGTTATCTTTCGGGCAACTAATCAGTGGTTCATCTCTATGGAAAAAGATGATCTTCGGAATAAAGCTTTAAAAGCAATCGATAGAACAAAGTGGATTCCGGATTGGGGAAAGGGCCGTATTTTTAGCATGATCGAAAATCGGCCAGACTGGTGTGTTTCGAGACAGAGAGCCTGGGGTGTTCCCATTACTTTATGTACTTGTATGCAATGTGATGAATTTGTGAATTCAAAAGAAGTATTTGAACTTGTTGCTCAAGGAGTGGAAAAGCAGGGCGCAGATTTCTGGTTTGAAACACCTGTTGAGGAGTTGATAGCAAAAGGAACTCAATGCAAAAAATGCGGGCATGATAAATTCAAAAAGGAAAATGATATTTTAGATGTTTGGTTTGATTCGGGAGTGAGCCATGCGGCAGTGCTGGAAAAAAATCCAGACTCGAGTTGGCCTGCTGACTTATATTTAGAAGGTAGCGACCAGCACCGAGGATGGTTTCATAGTTCTTTACTGGAGGCAATCGGAACTCGCGGGAAAGAACCATATAAATCCGTTTTGACCCATGGTTATGTGGTAGATGGTAAGGGCAAGAAAATGTCTAAATCCGCTGGCAATGTGATGGCGCCAAAAAAGATAATTGATCAACAAGGTGCAGAAATTTTGCGTCTATGGGTGGCTTCAGAAAACTACCGGGAAGACATTCGAGTTTCTAATGAAATATTAAAAAGATTGACCGAATCCTATAGAAAAATTCGTAATACTTTTCGTTATCTTCTAGGCAATTTGAATGATTTTGATCCTGTTACCGATAGGGTACCGTTAGACTCATTGTTTGAAATTGACCGCTATATTTTAAGTCGATTTAATATTTTAAGAGATAAGATACTTTCCGCTTTTGATAATTATGAATTTCATACCTTTTATCATTCTTTTTCTAACTTTTGCGTGGTCGAACTCAGTGCATTTTATCTCGATATATTAAAAGATAGGTTGTATACCTATCCAGAAAAATCCGAGGGAAGAAGGGCAGGGCAAACAACCCTTCATATACTTTTGATGGGGATGGTTCGCTTGATTGCACCTATATTGAGTTTTACTGCTGAAGAAATTTGGAGTTTTATTCCCAAGGGTAGTGCCTCTGAAAAAAGTGTTCATCTTACCTCGTTTCCAAAAAAAGAAGATCTGAACTTTAATGCTGAACTTACTCAGCGCTGGGAATTATTGGTTCAACTTAAAGGGGAGGTGAGTAAAGCTTCAGAAGCAAGTCGAAGAGATAAAGTTATAGGACATTCGTTGGATTCGATTATCAAACTTGAACTCCCTGAAGACATTAAAAAGATAGTTGGGCAATATACCGATGATTTAAAATTTATTTTTATTGTGTCAAAGGTCGAGTTGGTGGATATTTTAAATAATAGCGATAAAGTTTATATAAGTGATTCATTGCCTGGTGTGAAAATATTTACAGAGAGGCATCAGGGTCAAAAGTGTGAACGGTGTTGGCATTATTTTGAGACAACATCCAATACCCAAGGTAATATTACTTGCCAACGTTGTCAGGACCATTTGCAAGCCGTGGAGGAATGAAGATTTGAGAAATAAATATCTTTTTTTATTTGTAATCTCAAGTGCGTTGATTATCATTGACCAGTATACGAAGTTCATGATCACCATGCATATTCCTCTTAACTATTCCATAAAAGTTGTTGAGGGTTTTTTTAATCTAACCCATATTCGGAACTCGGGTGTTGCTTTCGGAATATTTTCGGAGCAGCAATCCGAACTTAAACCCTACTTCCTGATATTTGTTTCAATAATTGCCATTATGGCGATCTTGATAATATTTCACCAAACGGATAAAGAAAAGCGACTGGCTCAAACCGCCTTGGTTTTAATTTTTAGTGGAGCAATTGGGAACCTTATTGATCGGGTTCTGCATAAAGAAGTCATAGATTTCATAGATTTATTTATAAATAATCAGCATTGGCCCGCATTCAATATAGCTGATTCTTGTATTACCATTGGAGTGATGTTTATGGTGGCTGATATGTTCGCAGATAAAGCCTCCACTGTTCCCCCTGAGAATCCTATATAACAGAGATTATTGTGGATAAAAAAACAACCAGACAGCCTATTAAAATGGTGATGGTCCGCCGTGGGTCCGGAAATATTCTGAGTGTTCCAACGGAAAAGCTTAAGACATTTATAAGAAAAAGAGCATTATTGGGTACGGATGAAATTTCCGGTGACGGAAATAATTGGATTCAGATCGACCGTCATTACCAGTTAAAAGAATTTTTTTCTAAAAATGCTCAAGAAAACACAGCGCAAATACAAGGGCGAGGATTTGGGGATGAGCTAGAGGTTTCCGAAATTTCTGAGGAAATTAGAAATAACTTGCTGCAAGTATCGGATCTTTTAAAAGACATAAATGGGTAAAAGGTTATTGATGCTATAACTGAAGATTATTTGCGATATCTTCGTATTCTTTAAACTCTAAAGGATCAATGGAGGATGGGTAAACTACGCTAACGAACTTTTCGGCTGCTTCGGATGAACGGTGCAGAGTTAAGGCTACTTCATCTTCAAAAATCATCGTGTGCAGGAAAGCATAAGGGTTTAATTTTTCTTGTTTTGCAATGTAAAATAAAGTTCCCTTTTCGTTTTCTTTGACATACTCCACTAGGTTTTCAATGGCTCGTTTGCATTTATCTATTGTTTGTGGACGCACTTGATAACTGGCTGTAATTATAATTGGCATTCTTTATTTTTATTTTTGGTTTTAGAATTTAGGAATAGAAATAACCGGCGACTGCCGGCAGAGGAGAACAAATGAGAGGAATTATTTGGCGGTTACGTTAGCTGCTTGAGGTCCTTTAGGTCCTTCACTTATTTCAAACTCAACGTCCTGGCCCTGGCCTAAGGTTTTGAACCCTTCTGATTCGATCGCGGAAAAATGAACGAAGATATCTTTTCCGTCATCGGTTTGAATAAATCCATACCCTTTTTGATTGCTGAACCATTTTACCTTCCCATTAACCATTTCCTGGCCTCTCTTTTAATGGTAAGTGCCTATTCTTTAGCATAGCCTTTTAATTTATGTCAAGAATTTTGTTATTATTAAATATTTTTTAATTTCTTTAATTCTTATAAAATATTGAAAAATAAAATATTATAAAGTGTTATTAAAATAGGACTAAACTATGGTCTTGAACCATTTTTTACTAGTAATTCCTCAAAATCGATTTTGTGAGGAAGAGTTATATGATTTAAAAGGGGTTTTGAATCAAGGTCCAGGTAAATGTGTGGTTTTATCTAAGTCGGGCAAGGAAGCGAAAGGAGAGAATAAAACCATATTGCAACCCGATGGCATGCTTGTGGATTGGAATCGCCATCTATTGGGTAAACAAAAATATGATGCTGTTATTGTTATTGGCGGTAAGGGTTCTCGTAGTTCTATTTGGGAGGATCCAATATTACCCCAAATTCTTACGGATCATTTTAGGGCCAGCAAAATATTGGGCGCCTTTGATTTATCAATTGTTGCGTTAGCACGAGCAGGACTAATTTCTTCATGTGAGGTGTCTGCCCCTAAGGATGAAAAATGTCTGAAAGAACTTGAAACGGTGGGAGCGTATCCTGAAGAAAAAGCTCTGATTGTTGTAAATAAAATAATTACTTCAAATGATACGGGTTCCGGAAAAGCTTTTGGAGAAATAATACTCAACCTTTTGGATAATTAATTGCAGGATTAGTTCTTTAGAATTCTGAAAAATGACCGCTGCCTGATTAACGATAATTTGTAAATGCCATATCGATCCCAAAATCCTTTTTTTTGAGGCCTGCTATGACGGATTGTAAATCATCCTTGTCTTTTCCCGTAACTCTTACTTGGTCATCCATAATCTGAGCTTGTACTTTTTTCAGACCCATAGATTTAATTTCCTTAACAATTTCCTTACCTTTGTCCTGTGGAATTCCTTGCTGAATCATGATGCTTTGTCTTACCGTATCCCCTGATGAAGCTTCAACATTTCCATATTCTAAGGCTTTAATGGATACCTTTCGTTTTACCAGTTTTCCTTTTAATATTTCGACCACTGAATTTAGTTTGTGGTTGTCATCCGAAATAATTTTTACTTCTGCTGTTTTCATATCAATTTCTACCTGGCTTTTGCTCCCCTTAAAATCAAATCGTTGTCGAATTTCTAGCATGCTTTGATTGCAGGCATTTTGAACTTCGGCAAGGTTTGTTTCAGAGGTGATGTCAAAAGAACAACTTTTTGAGGCCATTAAATCTTCCTTTTTAAGTTTGAATGATTTTAGGTTTTGGAATTGATTTTTTAAATAGATTTGAAAAAATCAGGCCCGATTTAGTTAGTTACTATTTTTGAAATAATGAATTTAGTTTTACGCGGTAATGAAAAACTGCTATTTTGATTTCCGTTATTATTGAAGTGAAGATTTTGGAGAAATTTAATTTGGAAAATATAACATGAATTCAAACGGAAACCCTATTTTAATCGAATTAGCCGAACAATTACCACCCAGTTCTAAAATTTATAAATTGATTATGACCAGTAAAAACTACTCGGTAATTATCAGTCAGGCCAAGGAAGATTTCTTTTGTTTTGGTGATATGGAAAGTGAATTTAAAGATGGTCTGACAGGTATACATATATTAAAACAAAATGGCTATGAAGAGTGGCTTCATGACATGGAAGATGATGATCGCCTTAGGATTTGTGGGGTATTGCAAATGATTTCCGAGCTTTCAGAAGAGTTAAACGATGAATAAAATGTTTAAAACAAGTGTCAAAGGAAAGGAAGCCCTATGAATATATTTTTTTCTACTTTTGCATTTTTGATAGGGATTTTATTGCCGATTCAGGTGGGTATTAATTTAGAACTTGCAAGGTATATTAATAGCCCTGTTCTGGCAGCATTTATTTCTTTTTTGGTGGGTGGGGTTTGTTTGCTTGCAAGCGCTTTTGCAGTCAAAGCACCTTTTCCCACCTGGAACCAGATAGCTTCTCTTCCATTTTGGACTTGGACAGGTGGATTGATTGGTGCCACCGTTGTATTTGGATCCATTGTCGCAGGGCCCAAAATTGGGGCATTGGTTCTAGTTAGTTTGTTGCTCGCAGGCCAACTGGTTGCCTCGATTTTAATCGATCATTATGGCTGGTTGGGCTTTTCGGTTCAAAAAGTTGACTTACAAAGATTGATTGGAGTTGTTTTATTGGTGGGTGGTTTTTTACTCATTCGGAAATATTAAAATAGTTAAAAAAGTTTTAAGATTCCTGGCGCAACACTTTTAGGCAAACTTGTTTAACATGAAACTTCACCTAATCCGCCTTTTCTTAAGCTAGTATCTAATAAATCTATTCAATAATTCTACAACCGCTGATATTTTAAAATTTTTTACGCTGATTTCGTTAACTCCTGTATGTATAGCCTCATAATATCCTAATATTGAACCTATTTGAGTGTTTTAGGCTTCTTTATAAAATATTTATAATTTTATAACTTCACCCTTATCTTAAAACGAACTAAAAATTATATCTTGGACCCAGTTAATAAAAATCAATTTTTCAAAATAGGGGAGTTTGAGATGCGTTTGGTAATAGGATTAATTTTTTTATTGATTCCTTCTTTTGGGTTTGCACATTCAGAAGAAGTTACTGCGGATAAGGTTAAAGCCCTGGAAGAAAAGGTGGAGAAATTAATGAAGGGTATGCCTAAATTAAAAGATAAATCCTTTGATGCCCACGGAGTAAAAAAACAAGGCACTAAAAACCCCTACTACCATAAAAAGGGATTTCATTATGAATCGCAGGACGGTAAGTTTTCAACTAACCTTCAATGGCGAGCTCAAATGAGGTTTCAGACACCTCGCCGGGGTGACCCCACAAATGAGGATGAAATTCAGGGTAGAGAGTCAATAAATAATTTTGAGCTGCGTCGGGTCCGTATGAAAATTGGTGGGCATGGCTATAAATATGTAAAGTATTATTTTGAAATTGATTTGCAGCCTTCACGGTCCATCACCGGCGAATCTCACAGTTCTACCGCAAGAGTTATTGATTGGCGGCTTGATGTTCAGCCTTATGAGTGGTTGGGCTTCCGGCTTGGTCAATGGAAAATCAATTACAACCGGGAACGTGTTGACTCTTCAGGACGACAACAATTTGTAGAGCGTTCCATTGTAAATGAAGTTTTTACAATCGATCGACAAGTAGGTGTCTTACTTAAGGGTCGTTTGAATAAAGGAACCGCTGCAGATTTCAGATATTATACGGGTATCTTTAATGGTGAAGGTCGTTCAGTAAACAATAACAATAAAAATATGATGAAAATGGCACGTATCCAGTGGAATCCCTTGGGTGTAGATTTGAAATGGAGACAATCGGATGTTAAACGCCATAAAAAGGCCGGCTTGTCCATTGCCGGTGCCTGGGCTGGAAACAAGGGTAGCTGTACCAAATGGAGTTCATCGGGTTGCGGATCGTTAGATTCAGTTGCTGCAGATACTAGCAATCCTGACAGATATGAAATTGATCAGTACTTATTTGAAGTTGCTTACAAATATCAAGGTTTCTCGTTACAACATGAATATCACTGGAAAGAGATTCAAGATGATGAAACTAATCTAACGCATAAATTTGACGGTGCATATGTTCAGGCAGGTTACTTTTTAAATGAAATTAACCCATCCATTCCAGAAGAATTAGAACTGGGTTTCAGGTATGCATTTGTTAACGAACCAGATAATAGCGATACTAACTTAGACAATAAAAGACAAGAGTATACTTGGGTTGCCAATTACTTCATTGCTGGACACGGTAACAAAATTACTGCGGATTATTCCATTTTAACTTTGAAGGATGGTTCTCTCAACAATACATTTGAGGAAAATCGTTTCCGCTTACAGTGGGATGTTTCTTTCTAAGTATTTAATATAAGTTGTGACCCCTAGGGAAGGGGTTTATTTGCGGGGTCACCTCCAGAGTACTTAGCCAGGTTTTGGTTTATCTCCAAAACCCGGCCCCCGTTTTCCTTCTTATCGTAAATCCAGATTTTGCTATTACATTCCTACTTTTTCTCGAACTTCGTCCATAAGTTTCGCATCGATGGTAGTAGCACCTTTTTCGAGAGCAAAATTGATTACGGTTTTCTTGGCCATACCTCGAACAAAGAAGGGAACCTTCTTGATTCGCTGTTCTGCTTCCTCGGTCCAAATCAGATCATCTTCCGGATCGGTGCTTTTTAGTTCTTCTTTTGCTTGTGCAAGAGACGAACTAACAGCTGCCATCGGGGATTTACTGATATCTGATGGGCCTCCCATTTCGACACCGAGTTTGCTAACGAATTCAGTTTCAAATTTATTGGTGAGCATGGCTATGCTATGTCCACACTTTTTGCACTTAAACTTCATAGCAAGGTTTTGTTTTTCTTCAGGCATGATGCCATCTACCTGTACTTCCATTTTGACATCACAAGGAATACAAAGGAATTTCATTACGCCTCCTGTCTGGACTACTTTTTGATAAAATTTTCTATATTGTCAACAGTTCCAGCAATCGCTTTGCCGGTAATAGAATCTTTAAATTCAGCATAGAAAAGATTCCCGGATTTACTTTGTGATACCCGGGTATCGAAAGGGATCTTACCAATATAGGGAATCTCTTTTCTTTCCGTCAATTTTTGCACATCTTCACCCTCAAACAATTTACCTTCTTTTTCGCAATGCGGGCATATATAAGTTGCCATATTTTCTACCAAACCAATAATTGGTACGCCCATTTTATTGTTTTTAGTGATAGATTTTGTGACGATATGCTGTGATAACATTGAGGGAATTGTTATTTCAACTGCTCCTGCTAATTCCGGGATGAGAGATCGAATATTATCGATGCGGTCACTACCTGGAGGCATATCTATTAAAAGGTAATCCAATACACCCCAGTTTGTGTCAGCAAGTAATTCGCGAATGGCAGTAGACTCCATAGTGCTTACCCATACAGCAGTAGCATCGTTTTCTTCGGTCCACATTACCGGTGTATCGGCGGATTTCAAAAGCATGTCCATGGACATGATTTTTATTCCTTGGTGGCCATTTCCTGGTTCGACACCATTATCTTTTGTTTCAAGTTTTTGATCATTTCCTACGCCTAATAAATGTCCGATGCTGGGACCATTCAGATCTGCATCAAGAATACCGACTTTGTAGCCGCGATCAGCAAGACATGAAGCAATATTGGCTGTGATGGAGCTTTTACCCACTCCGCCTTTCCCGCTCATGAGAGCAACTTTGTGTTTTATTTTGTCTAGACGGAATCGTAGTTTCTCTCCCAGTTGAACGACCTGACCGATGATATTAGATCCACCATCACCTTCCAGATCTTCATACGTTTTCATCAAAAAAACTCCTCATTATTGCTCAAAATTAATTTTATCTGATGCCTTTTGGATAATTCATAATAAATGAAATCCTTTCTTTTTCAAAGTATTTCTTTATTTTTCATAATTTCAGGAACTCCCTCAAAAAATGTTTTTATCTATTTAAGAAAATTTTGGTTGACCTTGTCTATTCCACTCATTTACATTAACGGGTTCATCGGTGCTTTATCGCCAGATAAGATAAATATAACCAAACGGAACATCCATGTCTTTAACAGAAGAAGAAAAAGCTTATATTAAAAAAGAGGAAGAACTTCTCGAAACTACGCTGGAATCTCTATGTAAACAGTTGCCTATTGCGCAAAACGCAAAGATCAATGCTAATCAAGTTGCAAGAGAATTGACAAAGCAAGTTGTTAATGAATGGAATGATGAAGAAAGACAGCCTCTCATCTCTGATGAAGCCGTCGCACATTCCATCATGGATATTCGTAAGAATAGTGACAAGGCATTATTGGAGTTGATCCATGAGCCATATTTTGGAAGAGTTTCAACGCTAGAAGATGATGGTAGTGAAGTATCATTTTTGATTGGTAAAAAAAGTAATATCGATGCAGGTATTGTGGATTGGCGCAATGGTCCCATCGCTGCCTTATATTTTAACTATAAACAGGGTGAAGAGTTTTTCGAGGTCATTAATAAAAGGGAGCGAAGTGGAAAAATTCAGCTTAGGCGATCTTATAAAGTAGAAAATGGTCAATTATTGCAAATAGATTCACCTGAAGGAGTTTTTCGGCGCACGGAATTGGGCTGGGAAAAGCTGGATGTCGATTCAGAAATAGCCGCTCATCGCTCGCGTGGTTTACATTCAAAATCGAAAAGTCTGCCCAGTATCCTATCTTTGATTACGAAAGAACAATTTGAATTGATCACTACTGATCCCGAGCGCCCAGTTATAATACAAGGTTCTGCAGGTTCAGGTAAAACTACGGTTGCCCTTCATCGCCTGGCCTGGTTGCTTCATGAAAAAAACTCCAATGTTAAAGCCGAAAAAACTCGTGTGATTGTTATGAACAAATCACTAGCCGTTTATGTTAGTGCTACTCTGCCTTCAATGGGCATAGATGGAGTTCAAACCACCACCTTTAATAGTTTTGCCTTATCTATTATTCGTAAATCTGTTCGGGGTCAGCTCTTTTTTAAATTTCTTAATATTCCTTCGTTTATTGAAGAAATAAAATTCTCTGAAGAAATATTGAGGGCTCTTTCCGCTTGGGTCGAAAAACAAACTATAACTGTTAATGAGGAAATCAAAAAACAGTTTGCAACGCGACCGCCTTACCAGGAAAATTGGACAAAAAGTAAAGATAAGCCAATATTGCCAAGGTTAAGAGATTTTAGTTATGAAATAAAAACCTCCAAAATCCCTGATGCAGAAAAAAAACAGAAACTTGGGTTTATTAAAAAACAAATTTCTAACTTGGAAGATTATTTACAGGATTTATATGATTTGCTGTCTGATACGGACCATTTGAAAAAATATCTACCATCTGATTCCAAGCTTGCCTCCAATCTCGATTACCTAAAGCGTTTAACAGAAAAGAACCGTCTTAAAAAGAATCTCGATTATTTCGATATGTCATTAATTCTTAGATTGATCCAGATTAAAAATGGCGGTTTGCCAGATGGTCATGGTGGAACAGTTTTGCTGGATCATATTGTCATCGATGAAGCTCAGGATTTTGGTCCAGTTGAATTCGCGATTATGATGGATTCTGTCAGTAATAAACGCCAGGTAACCATAGTAGGCGATATCGCACAGAAAATTCTTTTTGCAAGAAAATTTATAGGTTGGGAAAAAGTGGTTGAATATCTGGGATTAGATGATGATGCCATTATTCAATTGGAAGTTTCGTTTCGTTGTACAGTGCCTATAATGACACTAGCTCATAAAGTAGCAGGCGATCCTAAAAAAGTGGAGGGTAGAACAGGGCCTGATCCGATTTGGCACCAAAGTGAAAATTATATAGATCTTATTGAAACCCTTGTTGATTGGTCGAGAGGATTGTTGCGCGTCGACCCCAATAAATTAATTGCATTGATTTGTCGTTATCCGAAACAGGCGATGGAGATAAAAGAGGAAATGGAAGCATATTTACCAGGTGAAGTTCGACTAGGTCATAGAGATCAGTTTTCATTTGAACCTGGGGTTCTTGTCACTAATATACATCAAGTGAAAGGATTGGAGTTTGATTCAGTTGCTTTGGTGGAACCAGATGAAGAAAATTACCCAAAGAAACGAGAAGAAAGTAGAAATATGATTTACGTGGGTATTACGCGAACCCAAGATGATTTGTTGCTTGCCACGATTAGGCCTTATTCAGCTGTTTTAATGGGACATTAAAACTAATTAATAGGTTAATGAAAATTGGAGAAAACGTGTTGATCAGTTGCAAGGTTTTTTTTATTTTGGTTTCATAATTCCATGAAAAAAAAATATCTTCTTATAATTGAATATGAAGGTACTAGTTACTGCGGCTGGCAGATACAAAAAAATGGAACTTCTGTACAAGAGTTAGTAGAAAAAGCACTTAGTAAAATTACTAAAACTAAAACTACGATTTTAAGTTCCGGGCGTACCGATGCGGGGGTTCATGCAGAAGCGATGCCTGCACATTTTGTGACGGAATCAAAGATGAAAACGTTTGAGTTCATGTTTGCTTTGAACAGTCATCTTCCACTTGACATCACAATTAAAGAGGTTCGGAAAGTCCCTATGTCGTTTAATGCTAGAGGATTGGCAAAACTAAAACTTTATCGTTATACGATATTAAACCGTAATTATCCTTCTGCTCTAAATTATCGTCGCTCCTGGTTTATTCCTCATAATCTGGATGTAGCCGCTATGCGCAGAGCTACAAAATATTTTGTGGGGAAGCACGATTTCACCTCTTTTCGGGCAGGCAACTGCAATGCCAAAACTCCGATCCGAATTTTAAATAGGGTTGAAATTTTCAAGGAGGAAGGTTTTCTTCAACTGGAGTTTGAAGGAAAAGGATTTTTAAAACATATGGTGAGAAATCTGGTGGGAACTCTAGTTCATGTAGGCCGGAAAAATATTCCCGCGAGACAGGTGAAAACTATTCTTTTGGCCCGTAACCGAAGAATTGCTGGTCCTACGGCTCCCGCTCAAGGTCTTTGCTTGATTAGAGTATCTTATTGATTCAATAATTATAAAAGTTTTCTACCATTTGGATTGAAAATTTTGAAATGGCCTATTCCTCTTTTTGCCATGGCATATTTTAGCGAAGTCTGTAGAACCCCTAATCCGTAAGATACACTGCGGCTAAAACTTATAGATGAGGCATCATCAAAATAAAGTGCGGGACAGGAAACTTCCCCTACTTCAAACCCAAAGTATAAGATTTGGCAAAGCATTTGGTTATCGAATACAAAGTCATCAGAGTTATCTAAAAGGGGAATAGTTTCTAAAACTTTTCGGCTGAACGCTCGGTATCCGGTATGATATTCGGATAGTTTTTGCTGAATTATTGTATTTTCAATTAAAGTAAGCAACCTATTAGATACATATTTATAAATTGGCATTCCCCCCTTCATGGCTTTATTGCCAAGAATACGTGATCCAATAACTGCATCAAATACACCCTCTGCAATCATAGAAGCCATAGCAGTTATAAGTTTTGGTGTGTACTGATAATCGGGGTGCAGCATGATGGTTATATCGGCATCTAAATCTAATGCAGCCTTATAACAGGTTTTCTGATTGCCTCCATAACCTCTATTTTGATTATGTACGAAAGTTTTAATTCCTAAACTTTTTGCAACCTCTACTGTTCGGTCCTTGCTGGCATCATCTGTAAGTATAATTTCATCCACGATATTTTTTGGGATTTCATCGTAGGTTTTTTGCAGGGTTTTTTCAGCGTTGTAGGAGGGCATCACAACGCAAACTCTTTTACTATTAATCATGGGTCGTTTTATTTGAGTTTCATATCCGGCGAATATAATAGTGTAAATATTATTTTTTACAACATACTTTAGCTTCGAAAGGCTTCTGCATGTTAATATTACCGCTGGTTTGGGATACTTAGCAATATAATGGATTATGAGGAGTTTGCCTGTAGATGAAAACTGAATTTAACATTGCTGTTTTTCCGGGAGATGGAATTGGACCCGAAGTGATTGCCGAAGCAATAAAAGTTATTAAAATAATCGAACTGAAACTAGGTTTAAAGATAAATTTGAACGAATCATTAGTTGGGGGAGCGGCTTATGAAGAGACGGGCCATCCTTTGCCTGATGCGACCCTGGATATAGCTAAAAAGGCTGATGGGGTTTTGTTAGGTGCTGTGGGTGGTCCAAAATGGGAAGCAATAGATTTTTCCTTGCGACCTGAACGGGCTTTACTAGGCCTTCGATCTAGTTTGGGGCTCTATGCTAATTTGCGTCCAGCTAGGATCTTTCCTGCTTTGTTGGATGCATCGACTCTGAAGCCCGAGGTGGTAGATGGATTGGATCTTCTGGTTGTCCGGGAATTGACTGGAGGGATTTATTTTGGAGAGCCTCGTGGGATTGGTACTAATGATAAAGGCCTTAGGTATGGGTTTAATACTCTTGTTTACTCTGAACCAGAAATACAGAGGATTGGAAAAATAGCTTTTGATGTAGCAAAGAAGAGAAATGGTAAGGTTTGCTCGGTTGATAAAGCTAATGTTTTGGAAGCTACCGGATTCTGGCGCGAAGTGGTAACTAAACTGCATGCCCAATACTCTGATGTGGAACTATCACATATGTATGTGGACAATTGCGCTATGCAATTGGTTCGTAACCCCAAACAATTTGATGTCATTCTCACGACTAATATGTTTGGCGATATTTTGAGTGATGAGGCTTCCATGTTGACTGGGTCGATTGGCATGTTGCCTTCAGCAAGTCTGGGTGAAAAATATGCAATGTATGAACCTATTCATGGAAGTGCTCCTGATATTGCTGGGAAAGATCTTGCAAATCCTTTGGCCACCATCTTATCAGTGGGAATGTTGTTCAAATATTCGCTAAATATGGAAGAGCCGAATACATGGATTGAAAGGGCGGTAGAATCGACGCTTGGCCAAGGGGTGCGAACCTCGGATATTATGTCGGATGGTATGAAGCAAGTAGGAACGCAAGAGATGGGTGATTTGGTAGTCGCTGAACTGGAGAAGATAAAGTGTTAAGGAAAAATGAGAAATACCATATTGCAATTGCAGGT
>Ga0209034_10000521_pt1 | contig 19219 bp, 14 predicted proteins | sample MarorgKNORR_S2LV_2_FD_188219 | JGI IMG/M metagenome (GOLD analysis project Ga0209034, IMG submission 188219) | Marine microbial communities from the Southern Atlantic Ocean, analyzing organic carbon cycling - 250m_A/KNORR_S2/LV (SPAdes) (version 2) | ecosystem: Environmental > Aquatic > Marine...
TCAAACGCAAACCCAATGCATCTGATATAGCATTTGCTACCGCAGCCATGGGAGGGACTATGGGGACTTCACCTACTCCCCTAACACCATACGGATGCCCAGGATTAGCAATTTCGACAATTACTGTGTCAATCATTGGCAAATCTAGGCTCGTTGGCATTCTATAATCTAAGAAACTAGAATTAACCATCTGATCCTGATCACTCATGTAGTACTCTTCATTCAGAGCCCAGCCAATACCTTGGGCCACCGCACCTTGCATTTGCCCTTCGACATAACTTGGGTGGATAGCCTTACCAGCATCCTGAACAATTGTGAATCTCAAAATCGTCACTTTTCCAGTATCCGGATCAACTTCTACGTCGGCTATCTGAGTGCTAAACGCTCCTCCCTGCCCAGTTGGGTCGACGCTCACTTGGCTACTTATAGGACCACCCGTATCTGCCAATTTGCTCGCTAGTTCCTTAAAGCTTATCTTGAGTTCGGGATCAGATTTATGCTGTAATGTATTGCCGACTAAATCTACATTATCCTCATCTACTTCCCAAATAGTGGCCGCTCGAGCGATCATTTTCGCCTTGATGTCTTGGGCTGCTTCGTAAGCTGCCCAGCCACTGGCGAATGTCGTTCTGCTTCCACCAGTCAAGAAGGTATAGCCTACAGAATCTGTATTAGCCACGGTCGGGTGAACATCTTCAGCAGCCAAGCCTAGCACTTCAGCCGCTTGCATACCTATAGACGCCCTCGACCCGCCAATATCAGTAGATCCTTCTACTAATGAGATAGTGCCATCAGGATTCACGCCTATACTACAACTTGAAGCTTTGCCAATGTTAGCCCAATATCCTGAAGCGATACCTCTGCCTCTATACTTCCCTTTCACCGGAGTCTTATAGTGCTCAGTGTTTTTTGCAGCTTCTATGCATTCCACATTGCCAATCTTCGCGAATGTAGGTCCATCAACACGTCGACTACCTTCCTTAGATGCATTCTTTAAACGGAACTCAAGTGGATCCATCCCAACCTTCTGTGCCACTTCATCCATTACTTGCTCGGAACCAAACGCGGCTATAGGAGCCCCTGGAGCTCGATAAGGAGCAACTTTAGCTCTATTTACTAAAACATCGTAACCATCAGTCCGCATGTTCTCTATATGATAAGGAGAGAACATAGACTGCGCAGCAGCAGTAACGGGAGCTCCAGGAAATGCTCCTGCTTCAAGAGCCAGCTCTGCCTCGGCTCCCAGTATCTTTCCATCCTTGCTGGCACCTACTTTTATCCTCATCCAAGCACCTGATGTAGGACCTGTACTATCAAACACCTCTGTTCTGGTCATCGCTAACTTGACAGGCCTACCACTCTTCTTAGACAGTAAGGCTGCCACTGGCTCTAGATAAACAGGTATCTTCCCTCCGAATCCTCCACCTATCTCCATAGGCACAACAGTTATCTCAGAGACTGGCTTTTCCAGAATCTTGCCTAGTAATTCCCTGACGTTAAATGCACCTTGTGTACTAGTCCACACAGTCAGATGCCCATCTGCGTTCCATAGAGCTGAAGCATTCTGAGGTTCAATGTACCCTTGATGGACCATCTTAGTTGAAAATTCTCTTTCCACTACAACATCTGCGTCAGAGAACCCTTTATCAGGATCACCAAGCTCATACCTGAAATGAGTTGCTATATTACTCTTCTTCCCGCTGTCTACCCCTAGTTCCATAGTAGTTAAGGATTCTTGAACTAGAGGAGCATCCTCTTTCATGGCATCCCGAACATATACTACGGACGGCAAAACTTCATAATCAACATCTATAAGAGCTATGGCACTTTCTGCTACGTGAATATTAACTGCAGATACTGCTGCTATAGCGTGACCTTTATACAAAGCTTTACTAACAGCCATAACATTTTCGCTGGGAGTAAACCCGCTTTCGGGTCTACTTCTTTGCACTGTTGGTATATCTTTGGCAGTAACAACTGAAACTACACCAGGATAGGCTTCAGCTTTTGTCGTATCGACCGATTTTATACGAGCATGAGCGTGGGGGCTTCTCAGGACTTTCCCATATAGCAACCCAGACATCTGAAAATCCGCGCCATACTGGGCCCTTCCAGTCACCTTGTCAGCCCCATCAGGGCGTATTGGCCTGCTGCCTATTACAGAATAATTGGTGTTCGAAAGCACTACATTAGACATTTAGCACCTCTGGCTTTTTGGTACTCTGAACATAGGTCCAGAGGTGGAAATTGTATCATAACGGCTCAAAATAATCCTTCATAATAATCCTTCATGAGGACTCTTAATATGATAAACGACATGAAAGTTTTTCAGATGTATACTTCGTAAAGACTATCATAAGCCCAATTAACGCCTAACTAAACACAAAGTTAATGGAGATCAAATGCAGCCACTCAAAGATATACGAATACTAAGTGTCACCGTATTTTTAGCAGGGCCTTATCTCAGCATGAATTTGGCGCGTATGGGAGCCGAGGTTATAAAGATAGAAGTGCCAGAAAAAGGTGACCCAGTTAGAGGCAATGGTCCATTTGCAGGTCCAAAAGGCGTAAACCCTCATCCCGTTACACCACAAGATATATCAACTCGATTCATAAAACGCAGTCAAGGTCTAAAAAGCATGACCCTTGATTTAAAAACAGAAAAGGGCAAATCTGTATTTTTGGATCTCGCCAAGGAATCAGACTTGATCATAGAGAATCTGTCACCCGGTTCTATGGGCCGTCTTGGCCTAGGCTATCAAGAAGTATCCAGCGCAAATCCTAAAATCATATATTGCTCTATCTCAGGTTACGGACAGTCAGGAGAGTACTCTAATAAACCAGCCCATGATCCTCAGATCCAGGGAATGAGCGGTCTTATGGATATAAACGGGGCAGAGGATGGACCCTCCACTAAAGTGGGATTTTATATTGGAGATCTTGTGACCCCTCTATTCGCAGCATACTCAATCATGTCAGCTTTGCGGCACAGAGACCAAACTGGACAAGGTCAATATTTGGACGTATCAATGATGGACACACTGACATCACTTATCTTCATGGAGAATCTGGAGGAGGATTTGGCTAATGGAATCAAACTCAGAACAGGTAATAATAGTAGAGGCGGACCTACCGGACTATACAAAACATTGGACTCAGAAATAATTATTACCGCCGCCAGCGACTCTCAATGGCAACGCCTATGCACCGCTATAGGAGTGAAAGAATACGCCGATGATTCCAAATTTTCGACTTATACAATGCGCGTGACAAACGTTCAAGAAGCTCGCCAAATTATACAAAATCGCATAAAAACACTTACTAGAGCTGAGGCTCTCAAGACATTGGAAGCTGCAGATGTACCCTGCGGCCCAGTCAGATCTGTTGAAGAAGTTATGGTCGATCAACAATTCTATGATCGCGGAACTCTCGTCCCACTTCGTAACGGGGCAACATCTAGCGTAGTTCCAGGTATAGGCTCGGGCTGGCCAGTTCAATTCTCTTCCGGACCACTCCCAGAATTGGACGGGGCACCAACACTAGGCATGAACACACTAGATATACTTACTGATACACTTGGCTACACACCACAAGAAATAGACCAATTAAAATCTGGCGGGGTAATTTAGAGCGATGATCATTGAGTCCTACATATCATGACCGCACCTGACTGGACAGCTTCAGGAGATTTGTTTGAGGGTTGCAATTGCGATTTAATTTGCCCGTGCCATATTGCATTCAGGCAAAACAGCACTAATGGAAACTGTGACGGAGCGTGGGGTATACACATAGACACAGGCGTTTACGGATCTATTGATATATCTGGTCTCAACGCGATGGTGATTGCCCATTCCCCTGGTCCCAGCATGTTCGATGGTAATTGGAAAACAATAATATATATAGACAAGAAATCAGACGAAAATCAGGAACGCGCTTTGAAATCCATATTATCTGGATCTGGGGGAGGACCATGGTCAAAGTTGGCTCGTTTTTATGTAAACTCAACTCCTCTAGCTATAGAAAAGATATCTTTCAACTATACTAAAACAGGAAAGACCCGGAACTTAAGTGCAGGAGATTCCGCTAGTTTACAGGTTGAAGCCATTACGTCCGTCGGTGACCAAAACGTGACTCTGAGCAACCTCTTCAACGTAATCCATGGTCCCTTACATACGGTAGGCAAATCCAATCTTGATATAGATTCTAATGGGTTACAGTGGTCTAACCGAGGCAAACATGGATTATTTAGCCAATTCAAATGGTCAGGGCCGTAATACAGGATTGTGAAATAGAGGATTCCAGATCACATACAGTACTAAGGGACAGCAATGTATCGGAGAGATTGGGAGTTATATGACAACACTCGAATATAGATCACCCAGGGAAGGATACGTGGTACTCGGCTTAACTACCACCGGAACTGACTGCTGGTCAGATCTAATATCCAAAATATCATTGCTAATTATTACTCCTGGTTCAGAGACTCAAACATGTACTATCGACGTAGATCTACATGGACAACATGATGAGATGTCAGAACCTGCGGACAAGGCCCCTATTATCCAATCAAACAGTGGGATTCCTATATCAGAAGCACTATTAACATTTCGAGAAGCTATTAACGAATACTATCTAGTAGGAAATAATATTCTTAATATACATAGGGCATTTTTGATTGAAGCCGCACGACGACACCGCAGATCTGTTGATGAAGCATATCGGGTCATCGACGAAGTGGACGATCTACCAATACGAAGATTTATAGATATTGGAGACCTACATAAAGGACAAATATCTGGACTTACACCTGAACACGGAGAACCAATTGCCGATTACGGCCGCAGATGTAGAGCATTTATAACCAATATGAACAATGTAGAAATCTCCGACATCTGTAAAAGGTTAGAACTAACACAAACCGAATTAGAATCTAAAAATCCCGCAGACAATATGGAGACTGAAAAGCTAGTGTTTGAAACCTTTTTGAGATTATTCGATTAGAATTAAAGCAATATATGCATCCTAACTAAAACCGATTAGGAGTTACTACAATGCGATTCACAAGCAAACCTTTACGCTCAGTTATGTTCGTTCCTGGAAACAGAGAGGATTTAATGTTAAAAGCCCCTAAGTATGGAGCTGACGCGTTGATCCTTGATCTTGAGGATTCCGTCCCAGAAAACGAAAAAGAATCGGCTCGCAATCTAGTAAAGGATGCAGTTCAGAAACTTGGTTCTGAGGGTGTCACGCTTTTTGTAAGAGTAAACCGACTAGAGACTGGATTAACAGGACTAGACTTGGAGGCTATCACATCATCTAACCTATATGGGGTTTTATTACCCAAGGTCGAACATCCAGCGGATGTAATAGAAGTAGACACACTCCTACGTTTCTTTGAGCGAAAAAACCATATAGACATTGGTTCGATTTGCATTGACCCTGCCCTAGAAACAGTCCACGGGATCCGGCAAGCCTACGAAATAGCCATGGCTTCCAGCAGAGTAGCTCATATGGGAGGAAGTGGAGGCAAAGGTGGAGACACTTCAAGATCGATTGGCTACCAGTGGACACCCGAGGGCATGGAAACTCTCTTCGTAAAATCTAAAGTATTAATTGATTCGCGGTCTGCAGGTATAGAATTCCCAATTAGTGGAGGTTGGTTCGATATCCACGATCTCGACGGATTACGAAAGTTGGCTATGCAACTTCGCCAACTTGGATACACTGGAATGCACCTTATACACCCGTCCCACGTCCCTATAGCGAACGAGGTATTTACTCCTAGCAAAGAGGAAATTTCCTACTGGCAAGGATTGCTGGAAGCTATGGATTCACAAAGAGCCCAGGGAAGTGCAGTAGTCACCTATGCAGGAGACATGGTCGACATAGCACATGAGCAAACTGCCAGAACAATGTTAGAACGCGTAAGGCAATGGGGCATTATCTAAACGCAAATAAGGATAAGCAAAATGGATTACTCGCATTATGAACACCTAGACGTCGAGGTACTTGATGGAATCGCTTTGATTACAATGAATCGACCCGAATCTCTCAATTCAGCCAATTTCCAACTGCATTATGAACTGAGCAAAATTTGGCTGGACATTGGGGGCGATGATTCAGTTAAAGTAGCTGTTATAACAGGGGCTGGCAATGCTTTTTCTGCGGGAGGAGATTTTGAGATGATCGAATCCGCAATAGGCAACCCGGCAATAATAGCCCAGAACACCAAAGAAGCAGGAGATATCGTATACAATCTAATGAACCTAGACAAACCCGTGATTTCCGCGATAAATGGAGTAGCAGTAGGGGCAGGGTTAGCCGTTGCATTACTAGCAGACATCTCAATTGCCTCAGAAAAAGCCCGCATCACCGATGGTCATACACGTTTAGGCGTTGCAGCGGGTGACCACGCCGCCATGATATGGCCTCTTCTATGCGGAATGGCCAAAGCAAAATATTACCTGTTAACCTGTGATTTTCTTGATGGCACAGAAGCGGAACGCATCGGCCTTGTTAGTAGAGCAGTACCCCATGAGTCTCTGATGGAAACTGCCATGGATGTAGCTAAAAAATTGTCACATAGTTCCCAGCCGGCTATACGCTATACCAAACACTCTTTGAACCAATGGCTTAGACAATCAGGTCAGGGACCATTTGATTACTCACTGCTTGCCGAAGCGATCGGCTTTTTTGGCCCAGATATTCAAGAAGGACTACAAGCGATAAAGGAAAAGCGGAATCCCAAATTCCCATCGGCTGATTAACCGGAAGCGTTACTAGATTTAATAAACAAGGAGGTCTCAACTTGGCTAACAAGAAAGGAACTGGACTTTTAATGGTGTGGGTAGATATACCTGAACAGTACGAAGATGAATTTAACAAATGGTATAACGAAGAACATATCCCGGAGATTACTGCTATTCCAGGTGTGTTGAACGCAGCACGATACGAAGCAGTGAAAAGTGGGCCAAAACACTTGGCCTGTTATGAATTAGAAAATTCTTCTGTTACTGATAGTGACGCCTGGACTCAAAGGAATCCATCAGAGTGGGCACAACGAATAGGACCACGGATAATCGGAACCAACATGATTAACAATGTATACGAGATGATACACCCCCAATCCCTAAGTGATTCTATATCGGGGTCCGACATGGCACCCGCATTACAAATCGGACGGATGGACCCTGTTTCAGGGAAAGAAGCCGAGTGGAATGAATGGTACAGCACAGTGTATGTCCCAAACTATGAAAAAGTACCTGGATGTATCAGGGGACGACGATGGAAATGCGTAAAGGGAGCTCCTTCTTACGCAGTAGTCTACGAATTTGAAAATGAGCGCGTATCAGAACAATCTGAATGGGAACAACAAAGAGACATAAATCCCAAAAACCCAGAAATGCGAGACGCAATGATCCACGCGCCAGGTTCCCCCGGTATTTGGAAGAAAACCTTCCAGTTATAGTCTTTCTGGCAGCTGGTTTGATGGTCAGAGATATGATAGGAAACCAGCTGCCGACCTAGGAATGAGCCATTCCATATATCCACAGTCAATAAAAAATAAAACTTTTTTCAAGTTACGAAAGTTGCACTAGCTAACACAATGTTAAATAATATCCATATAGATGCTTTATAAATTATCTTTACCGTTAATAGCTTTATTAATTCTTGTCACACCGACAGGATTATATGGTCAGTTTACTGAGTCAAGGCCTTACAAGACCGAAGCTGGACCATACATACTAAATGTACAAGCGGACCCTTCACACTTATCTCTGGGAACCGTGGATTACACCGTCATAGTCAGCAATGTACTGGATCACTCGGAAGTTTCTGATGCACGAGTCCTGGTATGGGGCACTCATGCAACAACTGGTCACCGAGGATGGGCCAATGCCTTGAACAACCCAATCACGCCTGCAAAATACACGGCTAGAGTTCAATTAGACGGGCCAGGTGTCTGGGAGATGAGCATAGACGTGATGAGCCCACTTGGTCGGATAGCCGTTCAGATCCCATCGCAGACTATCCCACGTCCCCGTCTCTCCCAATCCGGAAGCCTAGTGTTTATAGGGGTTTTCGTGTTACTGATTGGAGCTACCACCTACGCGACTTTCAGTATTAGGCGAAGCATTAAATCCCGAGAGAAAATTAATGAAGGTTAAGCCATACTACTTGGCCGGATGCCTATTATTCTTAACATTATGTATATTTCTAAGCAGTTCTAAGGCATACGCTCACGGCGGCATTGAACCCGGAGATAACCTACTACTTGCATGGAGCAACAATCCACTCCCCAGCCTTATTTTATTAATTGTGGCTTATATATATTTAAATGGCTTAGGTAGATGGACTAATCCCAGCCATCCGATCAATATTTGGCAGAGAACATGTTTTTTCTCAGGCCTAGCATGCGTCTTTATAGCTCTACAATCGCCAGTAGACCCACTAGCAGAGCATCAATTCTCTATTCACCAAGTTCAGCATTTACTACTACGAATGATCGGCCCTCTACTAATACTATTGGGAGCACCGCTAACGCCAATATTGAGAGGACTGCCTCATTGGGCTTTGATGAATGTTGTCAGGCCTACCGTAGGAAACGGTACCATTAGGTTCCTTTACTTCAAGGTTACAAATCCCGTACTCACATCAGTAATTTTTATGGGGTCATTGTATATGTGGCAGATCCCATTTCTGCATAACCTAGCCGTACGAAACGACATATTCCATGAATTTATGCATCTCTCGATGCTGTTTTCCGGACTATTATTCTGGTGGATAGTGATAGATCCTAAACCTCACCGATCGAGACTTCATTACGGACTTAGAGTCTTGTACCTAGGGTTGTTAGTATTGCCAAACACTCTTCTGGGCGCCATCATCACATTCTCCCGTAGCCTACTATATGAGTCATACTATGAATTCCCTCAACCTTTCGGATTAGCTCCCATGCTGGACCAACAAATTGGAGGTCTAACTCTATGGGTAGTAGGCGATATGATGTGCATATTAGTAGCTGGTATAACTATGATTTTCTGGTACAACCATGAGAAATCCCTCGACCAAGTTCCATAATAGAATAAGTATCTCTTCTTGACCCAAGTACTCTTCAACTTTAGGATATAGCCCATCCAAAAATTTATAACCTTATAGGAGACCCTAGTGACAACTTATTCGAGCCGGCCCTATCCAAAGTTTGATTGGTTCATACCAATAGATGGTGACGGATATAAAGCCGGTACACTTCAGGCAGAAAGAGAACCTACCTTCAAATATCTAAGTGAAGTAGTTCAAACAGCAGAAGACCTTGGGTTTTATTCTTTACTAATTCCAACTCGATTTGCCAATGGGTTATTTTCTGAGGACGCACCCCTCGCTGAAACTTGGACCATGGCAACTGCACTGGCAGCTATAACTAACAAAATAAGATTTCTGATAGCAGTAAGACCTGGCTTTATATCGCTAGGTCTGTTCGCTCAGATGGCAGGAGCCTTGCACGAAATATCCAATGGTCGTATAGACATCAATATCGTCCCCGGCGGGATCCAAAACGATCTGGAAAGAATCGGAGAAACCAGTGACCATTCAACTAGGTACCAAAGAGCCGAAGAATTCATAGATGCTTGCCGAACACTCTGGAATACGGAAGGACCTGTTACATATAAAGGTTCATTTTACAACTTAAATGGAGCTTATTGCTCCCCATCTCCGGGTACAACACCCCCTAGATTCTACCTAGGAGGTGTTTCTGAAAATGCCATAGGCTTATCTGCTAGACAAGCTGACGTACATCTTGGGTGGATAGAACCTATTGAAAACACCGAAAAACGGTTAATACAATTGAAGACCGCCTTTAAAAATTCCGATCGTTCTCCTTCTTTTGGGTTAAGAACACACATAATAATGCGCGATACAGAAGGAGCTGCCTGGGACGCTGCTAACGACTTAATATCAAGTGCGGATCCTATCGTCAAAGCCCAACGACGTTCGTCAATTGAAGGTACTGCAATGGTCGGCCAACAGGCGCAGGCAGTAAAAGTGCCAGACCATCGTCTTGGACAATATCTATGGAACGGATTATCAGAAGTAAGGGTAAACTGCGGGAGTGCATTGGTAGGTACTCCGGAACAGATATCCCAAGAATTACTCAAATATTGGGACTTGGGTATCGACGAGTTCATATTATCTGGATTTCCGCACGTAGAGGAATGCCATAGAGTATCAGAAGAATTACTACCCATACTGCGCAGAACAATTGAAAATAAAATTGCTTGAGACTTCTAATAGTAGAATCGACACAAACTCGTAATATCCTAGTTCGATATCAGGCCAATTCTCAATGAACCACTTAAGACTAATAACTTGGTTGCTGCCAAAATATCTACGCTCATCTTGGGTAAATCTATTTATTATTTTCCTAGGCGCATGTATAGGTTTAGTATCTGTAGGATTAGGGTTTGCCTACTCGCAGGCCATATCAGAAGCAGGGCTACAGTACGCCGTTGCGTCCAGCTCTCCTGGGTCACTAAACATTCGCGTTACAACCCAAAACAGACCGATTGCACCTGAAGATTATTCATTACTACAAGAATCAATAGAACAAGTTATAGAAGAGAACGTTAGCTTCCTTATTCAGGATTTCGCACGAAACGGACGGACTCAATCGAACTTGTCCATAACCAACGATCCATCGGACACTATATCTTTATTTGGTGGCCCTGTTGGAAGGCCATTTTTCCTAACTGATTTCGAAAAACATAGTAGCTTAGTTGACGGACGCTGGCCCAACAATCGTGAAACAGAAAATCCGGATAATCATTTGCGTATCGACACGGTAATTGGAAACGATATTGCTGAGTTAATGCATTATTCACTAGGTGATACTGTATACATACTGCCGTACAAGGGTGATACATCCGAGTTAATAATCATGAATGTGGTTGGCATAGCAGAACCCAACGATCCCCAAGAAGAATATTGGATGGGAACTCCAAGTTATTTCACTATACAAAAAGTCAGCGACAAGCCCATTATTCCATTTTATATACGTGAAGATGACTTTATAAACAAGATAGGAAACAAATACCCCAACATGGTGGGAGATTACGAGTGGCTAATATTTGTGAACGCCAATGTCATTACCCCAGACATTGTTGTAGCTACCCAAAAAGCTCTTGATAATCTTGAGACCGACATTAATAAACGATTCCCTAGATCAACGGTATTGACGTATCTAGAGAATAGCCATAGATCAGGACTTTTGAGCAAATACACAAAGAATAAGTTGCTTGCCCAAATACCAGTATTTTTATTCATATCATTGATCTTAGTTGCTGATTTCTATTTCTTAATAACTATCATCACATTATTTGGCCAAGGCCAGTATACAAGCGCCAGCTTAATCAATAGCAGGGGTGGAAACACCCAACAAATATTCATTCTACAAAGCAGTACATATTTTATAACCATTTTAGTCGCATTCTTAGTGTCCCCAGTCTTATCGGATATTATCGCGGACACATGGCTGTTAAGGAGCATACCCTCTGTTTCAGGCTTAGAAAATACCAGGCTTTTCAGTAACCCTTACATATGGGTTTGGACAGCATGTGCGGCAGCAGTCACCCTGTTAGTTTTACTGATCAGTGGCGGATTCGCCCTTAAACGTACATTGGGACTACCTGCGGGCAACAAATCGCGCCCCTCAACGATCCCAATAATCCACAAATTCTATATAGATGCTCTGATAGGAATTTTGTTCTTTATACTCCTATGGCAAATCCAATCTAAATCTGGATTCGTAGAAGAAAATATTGCCGACAGGAGCCTGTTTGTAGAACCTAGTCTTCTAGTAGGTCCAGCGTTAGGATTTTTGTTTGGTGGCTTATTATTAATGCGATTAGCCCCATATGTTTTGAAATTAATAAACTTCGCTGTCCATTTCTGGGCACCATCTTGGATGGTATATACACTAACAAAGATGAGCAGAGATCCTTTCGGATATTCCGCTGTAGCAGTGATATTGATGTTATCTATCACACTAGGCGTTTTCGCATCTGCTTTCCAACCAACTTTATCAGAGTTAGAAAGTTCTCAAACCCTTTACGAGATAGGGGGTGATATAGTCATAAGCGGCATATCATTCGCAAAAGTGAAACAAAAAGAGGAACTTGGCAAATTATCTTCTATAGCAGGAGTGCAGTATATAAATCCAGTACTCAGAGAAAATGTAAAGCTCATCGATAACAAAAAAAACAAGCCAACTTCTCTCTTGGCTATTGAACCCAAGAATTTGGCTCAAACATCCTGGTTCAGAGAAGATTTCTCAGAGAGTTCATCTAGTCTGGATGGTTTAATACAGCCATTGATGTCAGACATCAACGACTCATCTTCTAGCCTGGGTGGAATACAGATCCCGGATAAAGACCGTTATATAGGAATTAAAGTAAATGTTGATGTCGCTGATTCTGTCAGGAAAAATCAATGGATAACATTTACTGCCAGGATATCTGACTCATACGGACATTACACAAACGTTGAATTGGGTGAAATAGCAACAGGGACACACTTCAAAGAAACGTCGGAGATATTGTCAGCTGCGTTGCCTTCTCAATTTAATCTCATACCCCCATTATTATTAACATCAGTATTCCTAACAGCGTCGCCATCATCTAACATACCGAGTGGTTCTGTACACATTAACAGTCTTATTTCCGGTGACGATACAATTAGCGAATCGCATACAGATATATCGCAATTTAATGACATACAACAATGGCAACTACTACCACATCCAACAGAAACTCCTGATAGCTTGAAAATATCCCCAAACTTCACAGGCGCTGATCTATCTGGACTCACATTTTCGTGGTCATCTGATTTGAGTAATGATCCACGAGGTATATTCATACCGACAGGACAATTTCCATTGCCAGCCATAAGCAACCCTGAATTTACTGTTGGAGAAATAGTACATATACAATCAGGAAGAGAATTAATCCCTCTAAAGATTGTAGGAACGACTCGGTTTTTCCCAACCATTAAGCCACGATTACAACCTTTTTTTATAGTGTCCGTAAATGAATACATAAATTACGCGACTAGAATAGGAAGACCGTATAAAGGCCCCGACGAGTTTTGGATATCCCTCGAAGATGACGCTGACAGAAAATACATTACTTCGACATTTAACGACACCTTGTCTGACTTCATAGTACTGAAAGATCGGGATTCAGCCGTTTCTATGGCTCTAAACAATCCCTTGGCCGGCGGTGCGTGGCGAAGCCTGACATTGATAGCTATATTTGTCTTAATATTGACCTCGCTCATATCACTAACCACCCACAGTGTACTCACCTCATATAGGACCCGATTAGACATTGTTGTGATTAGAGTACTTGGATTCACAAAAACACAAATGATATGGTCATTGATAGTAGAGAAACTATTTATCTGCTTAATTGGAATCCCTGCTGGTTTTCTCATGGGATCCATATATTATTCATGGATACTTAGCTATATGGACACTACCCAATCTGGGCAGCCTATAGTACCCCCAATGATAATAACTACTCAACTCGATATCGTACTACTTTGTTTGTCTTTAGTATTGTGCTCATCAATAGTAGCGATAGTTTTAGCTTCTCTGATGGCATCACGGCACAAAACGTCTGATATACTTCGATCCGCCGACTAGCTGTCTTATAGATCAATCATGAGCATATATTTAATAAAATGTCTTTAATAAAACTCGGATACATAATAGCTATAAGGCGAATCATTTCAGTCTGGCACATTGAAAGCATACTTTTTATTGGTATTTTTCTGGCCGTAACGCTGCTGTCTAGCAGTGTAGTCTTTTCTCAACTATTGTCTGAAGTGTCCCTAAGTCACACACTATCCAACAGCAAAACAGACGAAAAACAGTTATGGTTACGGTCCTTTAGCGATTTAAAGTCTTCACAATCTGAAGACTCTTCATCCATATACTCTCAAAACAGTATATTTATCGAACAACGGGTAATAGATAAACTCGAAGATTTCATATTTGACTACCACTTGATCCTTGAAACTGCCACATTTTTCTTTGACGGTTCCCCAATACTTTCTCAGGATGATCAGGTTAGACCTCGGGGGAAAGTGCAATATCTAAGCTCTCTCGGAACGTCCGATAAATTCTCTCTGGCAGCCGGCTCTTGGCCTAAAACCACCCAAGAACATGACTCCCCAATCGAGGTCGTAATAGATCAGACTGGATCTGACATCTTAGAAATTGGGGTTGGAGACAAATTCACTATATTCCCTTCCTCCCAAACGCAACAAACAGGGATCACAACAGAGGTCGTAGTTGTTGGTATATTTTCAAGATCCGATCCAGATTCTAAATATTGGGACGGTACACACGGTGATTTTAGCTATATTGATCAACGCTGGGGTATAGTTCCTTTATTCACCAACGAATCAAACATCACCGTCAGGTTAGCTAATTCATACGATGGCCTTTATACGAATACTACTTGGCTGATAAATATGGATCCCCAGAAGATACACGCTAAAGATGTAAATCCACTAATACGTACAATTCACAACATCAGATCAGAAACAGCAACAAGCTTAGTCCACGGGACCATATCAGTGAAACTCGATAGAATCTTGGAAGCACACGAAAAAGAATTAACGGTGTCCAGAATTCCTCTTTTACTAATGGTATTCTTAGTCAGCGGAGTTTTGGTTTATCACTTATTACTGATCTCAAATCTCACTATAAAATCAAGATCATCTGAAATAGCGATCTTAAAAAGCCGTGGAGCAGGTAATTGGCAACTTGCTGCCTTGATATTAATAGAAGGCTTAGTATTAGCCATACCTGCCATAATTATAGGAGTTTTTCTATCTCCTATAATAGCTGATGTATTGGGGGCACTGTTCTTCCAGTCAGCTCAACCAGAAGCTACATCCATGACCATACTATCGAGCAGTGTAGGAATACTGGGAGCTTTATTAGCAGTTTCTGTACTAACGTTATCTACTTTTATAATATCCAGAAAAGGCATAGTAGAATTTCGGCAAACAGGCGCAAGACCTGCGCAAACACCCTTCATACAAAGGTATTACCTTGATGTTCTATTCCTCATAGTAGTAGGCATCCTATGGTGGCAAGCGCACAACAAAGGTTCATTTATAGTGCAATCCCAGATGGACGATACTTTAACCATCGACTATTCACTACTGATTGCCCCCATAGCTGGATTCATAAGCATTAGCCTATTAGTGCTCCGTTTTTTCCCAATTGTCGTTGCAATAATAGCAAAAGTTCTGGAACCAGTTGCACCAGTGTGGGCAGTTCACGGTGCCAGAAAAGTGTCAAGAGATCCTATAGTCCCGGGCAGTCTAGTAGTCCTTATAATGCTCGCGACTTCCCTGGGGGTTATAGGCAGTGCCTTTAGTTCTACGTTACTAAAGAGTCAATCAGACCAGGCAATGTACCAGGCAGGATCCGATATTCGAATATCGCATAGATCGTCTCCTAGTATTGACGCCAGCAAATCTCTGGACTCATTTTTAACAGAGAACAAAAATATCAATAATGTAGCTTACGCTCACCGTGTCAACGGTCATTTAAATACAGAAGGGTTTGTATCAACACAAGTTTCCACTTTAGCGATCGATCCAATTGCCATAGATGAAATTGCGTGGTCACGCTCAGATTTCGTCGAATCCTATCACTCGGACAATCTAAGTGAAGCAGTACTTCCTGATAAACCCCAATGGGAATCAGATGGCATAGATATACCAGTTGATTCTGATGGACTATCCATATGGGTCAGGCCAAATCGGCCTTACCAGTTACTAACGCTTACCGCCAGGTTAAGAGATTCTTCCAATAATTATTTTGATCTCCCCATAGAGCAGCTGTACTTCAAAGAATGGAAACATCTAAATGTAAAGTTTGACAGTCTGGACGATGTAACCCCAACGCGTCGGCGAGCTGCTAACAATAAATTTAGAGGCATACCAACCTTCTCTGAGTTACAAGAGCCATACACCTTATTGGCACTTCATCTAACCAGTAACTCCGGAGTAGAAGAAGCTGGAGCTATCTATGTATCAGAAATGTCAGCGTATTCAAATTCAAATCAAACACTGCTCACCGACTTTAATAACATCGACAGAATTCACGTCATCGAAGACCATACTCGGCCTGGGTTATACGATATAAGCCACAATACATCTGTAGTGCGAAATCAAGAATCTCAATCGCTTAGATTCGCATGGGCGCCCGGTGGCAACGGACTGCGCGGAATAAGATTCGGAGACTCCGAAACACCAATCAGGTCAATAGCCAGTCCTGAAATATTAGAGCAAACCAACTCTAAGGTTGGGGATGTGATAACGCTTGGCATGTCATCTTATTCAATTCCAATTAAGATAAACGCGGTCGCAAGATACTTTCCCACTCTTGACCCAAAGTCCGATCCTTTTGTAATAATCGACAGGAACAGTTTTGAATATTATTCAAACACTCACAGTCACCGCATTACACCTGGTCCAACTGAAATATGGGGGAGTTTTACAACACCAGATGTCAAAATTGATCAAATTACCGATTCCATTACAAAATCTAAAATAAGCCTCCCTAATATATATTTTTCACAAGAATTTATTGAGCAAAGTTCTGCCAAACCCGTCAAAAACGCAAGTTGGGGAGGACTATTGATTCTGATGTTTTTGACACTCATCATCGCCAGCGTATGCGGGATAATTATGTTTGCCTACCTTGATGTGATACAACGTCAAGGCGAATTTGCATTAATACGGACTCTCGGGTCTTCAAAACATCAAGTTTTATTTGCAGTATGGTTTAGTTTGCTAATAATTTTTACCTTCGGAATCGGTTTAGGCACCTGGGTTGGGCAATTAATTGGCTCTAGCATACTGCCCCTTCTTGAAATAGCAGAAGATGGCAAACGTATTACTCCGCCAATGTTACTGCAGATGAATTGGATATCTCTCTCTTTAACATATCTTGTCCTATCTACTGTTATATTGGGCACAACTGTATGGTTGGCATGGTTTACAGCCAAGATTGATATCCAGAGGGTACTCAGAGCAGGTGAATCTGCCAGATGACCCCGCTCCTAGAACTAATACGAGGTCGAAAATAACGATGAATATCCCATTATCACAGAATAAGCATGAAAGCTCTTACATCACCTGCCGTGACTTGTTTAAGATTTATAAACCTGCAGATCTGGAAGTAGTAGCATTGCGTGGTATTGACTTAGACATCAAACAAGGTGAGCTTACCGCCATAGTCGGCGAAAGCGGTAGTGGTAAAAGTACTCTTCTTAATATATTGGCCGGACTGGAAACTCCGTCTGCTGGACAAGTTTCCGTGGGGCATAGAAATTTGCTTGATATTACTGATAACTCATTGGTGGAGTATCGTCGATCAGAAGTAGGATTCGTTTGGCAATCCACATCGCGTAATCTTGTACCGTATTTGAGTGTTAGAGACAACATAGAATTGCCAATGGCAATAACTGGATCAACCGCACGGCATCGACGAGAACGCAGCTCCTACCTTCTAAAAGAGTTGCAAATCGAGGATAAAGCGACGCGACTACCGTCTCAACTATCAGGGGGGGAACAACAGCGTACTGCCATTGGAGTAGCATTATCAAATACACCTCCTCTATTGCTTGCAGACGAGCCAACAGGGGAATTGGACAGCCAAATGGCAATAGAAATATTCGATTTGCTAAGATCTATAAATCAAGATCATGAAACAACAATAGTCATAGTAAGCCATTACCAAGATATAGCTAATCATGTTAATCGAGTCGTCCACATCAGGGATGGCAGAATTAGTTCAGAAAGTTTCATGGAACACAGTTTTGATAGAAGTGAAACTAACACTGAACACGAATATGTTGTTATAGATGAAGCTGGCAGGTTACAAATACCTTCTGAGGTTTTAAAACATGCAAATATTGATAGACTAGCAAGTGTGGATATTTCGAATGAAAATATAACTCTATCTCAACCGAGTCATTCTAAAGGTACCAGGAATGGATAACTATCTACGATTACATCGCATGGTGGAACAGAATATATGATAGATGATGACATAATATACAGATCTGCCTCAACGCATATATTGAAACTGGACAACGTTACTCGTATATTCGGTTCATCAGATCAGGCCGTAATTGCTGTGGACAACGTTTCGCTTGAAATTCACCGCGGCCAATTTATAGCGTTTGTCGGGCGATCAGGATCGGGAAAAACAACACTGATGAACATTATGTCCGGACTTGACAATCCAACAACTGGACACGTAGAACTTGATGGCAAACTTCTCTCTGACATGAACGACGGGGAACTAGTAAAATTACGCCGAAATAAACTAGGGTTTATCTTTCAATCATTCGGACTTATATCCTTACTATCAGCTTATGAAAATGTCCAACTTCCACTGCATATCAGCGGAACTTCCTGGAGAGAACGTCGAAGAAGAGCCACAAGTGCATTGGACATGGTTGGCCTTGCGGGTAGGGCAAATCATCGACCATACGAACTGTCTGGTGGCGAACAACAGCGTGTTGCCATAGCCCGAGCCCTAGTGTCAGAGCCCAGTATCTTGTTCGCAGACGAACCTACCGGAGAATTAGATAGTGTGAATGCAATGTACATATCTCAAATCCTCAAAGACATATCCAAAACAAATCAAGTAACAATTATTGCAGCAACACACGATCCAACGCTTGCAGATATGTGCGATGAGGTCTACCGTATGCAAGACGGCGCTATACTAGATTAAGAACTCTAGCATTTCTAACACTTCAAAGAGGACCGCACATACGTTGCACGGTTCTTGATTGCACGCTTAGCATATGATAAATTATTCTTTAAATAATACAGAGAGTATAGGAGTAGCCAATGGCCTATGTGACACCTAGGGACGGTGAAACTCCGGAAAGCCTAGTTAACCGATTCAGAGCTTCAGTCCAGCACGCGGGCATACTAAGAGAGTTGAAAGACCGACGGTTCTTTCGATCTAAAGCCCAAAAGGACCGACTAGCAGCACAAAGAGCAGCTAGAAGAAGGAGAAGGCAGCGCAGATAATGTAACGGCAGTTGTAAAACTGCCGTTATTGCTTCTAAAGCTGCGCTACAACTCTGATCTATACGGTCGTGCAGGTGGAATAGCCAGC
>Ga0209034_10000522_pt1 | contig 19195 bp, 19 predicted proteins | sample MarorgKNORR_S2LV_2_FD_188219 | JGI IMG/M metagenome (GOLD analysis project Ga0209034, IMG submission 188219) | Marine microbial communities from the Southern Atlantic Ocean, analyzing organic carbon cycling - 250m_A/KNORR_S2/LV (SPAdes) (version 2) | ecosystem: Environmental > Aquatic > Marine...
CTCGACATACTCTGCATTAACCCTTGCGGCTCTTTCTAATAGTCTTGAGTGAAGATAAAAAACATCTCCTGGGTATGCCTCTCTTCCGGGGGGTCTTCTTAATAGCAGCGAAACCTGTCTGTATGCCCAGGCTTGTTTGGTTAAATCGTCATAGATAATTAGTGCGTCTTCGCCTTTGTCCCTAAAGTATTCTCCCATCGCACAGCCGGAGTATGGAGCGATGTATTGCATTGCAGCTGAATCAGACGCTGCAGCATTAACAATAACGGTATGCTCTAGTGCGCCTTCTTCTTCTAGTTTTTTCACGACGTTTGCAACAGAGGAATTTTTTTGTCCCACTGCAACATAGATACATTTGATGCCGGTGCCTTTTTGATTAATTATGGTGTCAACAGCAACCGCTGTTTTTCCTGTTTGCCTATCTCCAATAATTAACTCTCGCTGACCTCTTCCAATCGGAACCATCGCATCGATTGACTTTAAGCCTGTTTGCACGGGTTGGTCGACTGATTGCCTTGAGATGACGCCTGGTGCAACTTTTTCAATTGGCGCTGTTTGCTCGGTGGTAATCGGTCCTTTTCCATCAAGGGGTGTCCCCAATGAATCAACAACCCTTCCCAACAGACCTTCTCCAACCGGAACCTCTAGAATTCTGTTTGTTGTTTTTACCTGGGCGCCCTCAGAAATATGGGTATAATCCCCCAAAACCACTGCACCAACAGAGTCTTGTTCAAGGTTTAGCGCCAGGCCGAATGTATCGCCTGGAAACTCTATCATTTCCCCATACTGGACATCGTTTAATCCGTGTATTCTGGTGATACCATCTGTTACAGATACGACCGTTCCTACATCAGATGCTTGTGCTTCATGTTCGAAGTCTTTAATTTGTTGTTTTATTAGTTCGCTTATTTCAGATGCTTTAATTGTCATCTTTCTATCCTTATTTCATTAATTCGTTAAAATTCGACCCAATTCGTCTAGCTGAGATCTAACAGAAGCGTCGATCATATTGTCTCCAATTTGGATTTTAGCTCCGCCGATCAAAGACTCGTCGGTTCTGGTCATTAGGTTTACCGTATGGCTGAGTTTGCTCTCAAGTGCGGAACGAATGCTGTCCAAAGACTCTTCGCTGATTGGGCTGGCTGCCGTAATTGTCGCTTCAACAACCTTTTCAGAAGCTTGTTTCATTGATTCAAATTGTTGTTTTATTTCTGGTAATGTCTCCAATCGTCCGTTTTGAGATAACAATGACAAGAAGTTCATTCTATCTGTAGAAGATTCAACACCCGCTGCTTTATTGGCGATATTGAAAATTATTTCGGTGAGTGCTTCTTTGTCGATGCCAGGAGATTTAACAAGGTTTAACATGTCATCATCCTGAACAACGGTTGCGGCTGCCTCAAGAAACAAAAGCCAACCCTCTGTTTGCCCGTCTGTTTTGGCCACTTCAAAACAAGCGTTTGCGTAGGGTCGAGCTATTGTTTTTGTTTCAGACATAATTACAGTTTCTTAGCCAAATCGTCGAGCATTTCTTGGTGGTCTGTGGGTTTGATTTCTCTAGACAGGATTTTTTCAGCCCCGCTGACAGCCAATCCCGCGACTTCTTTTCTTAATCCTTCGCGCAACTTTGACAGTTCTTGCGCTGCCTCATCATGTGCGGTTGAGATAATTTTATCTTTCTCGTTTGTGCCCTCGGATTTAGCTGACTCAACGATGCTTGACGCTCTTGTGTTTGCTTGGTCAAGGATTGTCGTTGCTTGTTGTTTTGCCTCTTTGATTAGTGCGTTTACTTCTGTTTCTGCCTCACTAAGCTTTTTTTGTCCTTGCTCAGCTGCAGCCAGGCCATCTGAAATGTTTTTATTTCTCTCTTCAATAGCCTCCATGATCATTGGCCAGATAAACTTCATACTAAAAAGCACGACAACCGCAAAGACGGTCATCTGAATCAGCAGTGTTGCGTTTAAGCTCATATCTTCTTTCCGTTTAGTGTTTTCTTGTTTTTATGAGAGGTATGGGTTCGCAAAAAGTAGAAATAACCCAATACCAACACCTATCATTGTCACGGCGTCTAATAGGCCGGCAACAATAAACATTTTGACCTGTAGCATTGGAACCATCTCTGGTTGTCTAGCTGAACCCTCAAGAAACCTTCCGCCGAGTAGGCCAAAGCCTATTGCGGTTCCTAAGGCGCCCATTCCAATCAGTATGCTTACCGCTACTAATGTCATGCCTTGTACAAATTCCATTTTTATCTCCTTATATGTTAGTGGTTAAAATTAGTGTTCCTCATGCGCCATGCTTAAATAAACGATGGTCAACATCATAAATATAAAAGCCTGTAGCAAAATTATTATTAAGTGAAACAATGCCCAGATTAGTCCCAAAATAAACTGCATCAGTGCGTAGGGGATTACACCAATGTCAAATAAGTAGGTAACTCCCTGTCCGGCTGTAAATATGGCTATGATCATGAAAATTAGTTCTCCGGCGTATAAGTTACCGAAGAGTCGCAAGCCTAAAGAAATTGGTTTGGCTATCTCTTCAATCACCTTTAACAACAAATTAAAAGGAAGCATCGCCTTGCCAAAAGGTTGGAAAGCAAGCTCTTTTGCAAAGCCGCCAAGCCCTTTAATTTTAATGCTGTAATAGAGGATTAACAAGAAAACCGTTATAGACAAACCGAATGTTATGTTGAGGTCAGCGCTGGGTACGACCCTCATGTACTTAATGTTCATCATCTCCCCTGCTTTTGGCAGCATATCAACAGGCAGAAGGTCCATAAAATTCATAAGAAAAACCCATATAAAAATTGTGAGCGCCAAGGGTGCTATTGTTTTGCTGGAGCCGTGATATGTGTCCTTAACCTGCTCGTCAACGAACTCGATGATCATTTCAATAAAGCTTTGTCCCTTTCCTGGTATTCCTGAGTTTGCTTTTCGGGCAAAAGCGTAGAAAGTTAATAGAAACACAAACGCCATAAAAACCGAATAAAAGACACTGTCTATATGTATTGGGCCAAGGGGTGAGTCTACTACACAGTGAGAAAGGTGGTGGGTGATGTATTCGTTAGCAGAATACTCGGTCTCATAAGGCTTTCCGAAACAGCTATAGCCTTCTGTTTCTGCACTGAGTGCTTTGGTTGGAGCAATGAGAATCAAAAACAATAAAAAGCTGGTATTAAGAAGTTTGAACATTTTTTATTTTTATGCCGCTAATAAAGATAACCAATATATAAAAACGGCAACAATATAACCTATTATTAATGGGAAAAACATCGCTTTTATTAAGATAATAGCAACTCCAAAAAAAACCCCTGTTAGCAGAAACTTAAAGGCCTCCATAAGATAAAGAGAGTTTAAGATTTTTCTTGGTTCTAGGTGTCTTTTTTGAAGAACGATATTCATAAAATTTACCGATGTTATAACGGCAATAAGGCTGCCTAGTAATGATGATTTTGCGCTAGCAAAATCTGAAAATACAAGAAAGAGTGCCGCTGTGAGAAAACCTATCCCTAGCTGTGAAAACAAAATACCTATTGATATTTTTCTTGGGCTAGCTGCGTCCATTTTGGTTCGTTTTATTTGATTTTATTAAGGATACCCTCTAACTCATCTGAACTGGAGTAATTTATTGATAGGGTTCCAGACCCCGATTGATTATGTTTTATGTTGACTTTTGCTCCCAGTTTAGCGGTTAGCGTTTTTTCAAGGTTAAGTATGTCTTGGTCTTTGGGTTGCTTCTGTTTTGTGTTTTTTGTCTTGCCCTCTACAATTCCCTTTACGAGCTTCTCTGTTTCTCTTACGGAAAGTTTTTTCTCTGCCACCAGGTTGGCAACCTCTAATTGCATAAGCTGGTCTTGGATAGATAGCAATGCTCTGGCGTGTCCCATATTAATCTTGGCGTTGTTTAAAAGCTCTTGAACCCCGCCTTGCAAATCCAATAATCTCAATATATTAGAAATGCTTGCTCTTGCTCTTCCAACCGCGTTCGCCACTTCTTGGTGCGTCATTTCATACTCAATAATTAGCCGATTAAATGCGTTGGCTTCCTCTAAAGGGTTTAGGTTTTCTCTTTGTATGTTCTCTATAAGAGCAACCGCCACAGCGTCTGAGTCGCTAATTGTTTTAATAACGGCTGGGATGCTTTCTAGGTTGGCTAATTGAGCAGCTCTCCATCTTCTCTCGCCAGCAATAATTTCGTATCTAACACCTGTTTGGGAGTCTTGGACTGCTCTTTTTCTTACTACTATTGGTTGAAGCACTCCTTGTGCCTCGATCGAGCTTGAAAGTTCTTTAAGCTGCTGCTCGTTTATTTTTTTTCTCGGTTGAAACGGTCCGGGCCCTATTTCTTCAATTGGTAATTCGTTTAGAGATTTTGGGTTAGGTTTTTCTTGTTCTTGGGCTGCTCCGCCCAAAAGAGCGTCTAGACCACGACCTAAGCTTTTTCTTTTTTCTGCCATCTAATTCCAGTTTATCTATATCTTCTTATGATTCCATGGTTTTTTTTGTCACCTCTTTAGCGAGAGACAGGTAGGCCTTGGAGCCTAGGCATTCTGGGTCATAAGAAACCGCTGACATGCCGTGGCTAGGCGCCTCTGCTAAACGAACATTTCTAGGAATAAAGGTCCAAAATAATTTGTCGCCGAAATACTTTTTTAGTTGTGCTGAAACTTCAACTGAGAGGCTGTTTCTGGAGTCAAACATTGTTCTAAGCACCCCTTTTATTTGCAGCCTAGGGTTTATTGTTTCTTTGATTTTGTAGATTGACTCTAAAAGGCCAGACATCCCCTCAAGAGCATAGTATTCACATTGGACAGGAATAATTATTTCGTTTGCTGCTGCAAGCGCGTTTAATGTCAAAATATTCATCGATGGTGGTGAGTCGATCAGAATATAGTCAAACCGTCCTGAGATGCTGTTAATTTTTTCCTTCAGTACAGATTCTCTGTTCTGGAGACTAAGCATTTCAATTTCTGCTGCCATTAAGTCGCTGTTGGAGGGTAGCAGCGTGAAGCCGTCGTGCTCTGATGTCACAAAACACTCCTCAATATTTTTCAGCCCCATTAAAACATCGTAAACACTGGCCTTTTCTGTGCTTCTGTTAAGCCCTGAGGCGCTGGTTGCGTTTCCCTGTGAATCCAGGTCGACTAATAGGGTTTTGCGGTTAATCTTGTGTAGTGCGGCAGCCAAGTTAATTGAGGTTGTGGTTTTTCCAACCCCTCCTTTTTGGTTTGCGACTACGATGATTTCTGGCATATTAATTTCGCTTTATCATGCAAACAGCGTGTCTGTCTGCATCAAGATAGGGTACATTAATTTTTTTTGTTTGTAGAACCTGGAAATTTTTAGAGGTTTTTTCTAGTTTAAAATTTTCTGCCTTGCCTTTCATGGCAATCGCCTTTCCTTTTTTTGGCAGAAGGTGTCCTGCAACATCTATAAAATAATCGAGACTTCCCAGCGCTCTTGAAATTATAGTTTCTGGTGCCCTGGTTGCCGTCACTTCCTCGGCTCTTTTGTTTATGACCCTAACGTTTTTTAGCTTGAGCTGTTTAACAACCCCAACCAAAAATGCTGCTTTTTTTTGTTTTGACTCAACAAGCAAAAATTTTTTCTTTGGAAACGCTATTGCAAGAGGGATGCCCGGGGTCCCGCCTCCACTGCCTATGTCTGCGATTGTCTCTCCCTCAAGAAGTTGGTGGATGCTTAAAGAGTCTAAAAGGTGTTTTATTGTTGCCTCTTTCGTGTCGGTAATGCTTGTCAAATTATATTCTTGGTTTGTTTCTAAAAGAAGCTTTAGGTAGCTGAGGTTTTTTTCTATTTGGTCCCCTGACAAAGAAAGGCCCATTGTTTCTAGTCCGCTTTCAAAGATTGCTCGCTCTTTTTTTAAGTTGGTGGGTATCAAGAAATTTTAATGATTGTTCTGCCCGTAATGCTGGCATCAAGAAGCCCTTGGAACTCGGGTATTGCGTCTTCTAAAAGAACCTCTTTAGTGATGATTTTTTCAATATCAACTGGGATCATTTTCTCAGCAATCTGCTCCCAGATCATTTGTTTGAAATCATTGGGTAGTGTTGTGGAGTTAACGCCAAGCAGGTTTACCCCTCTTAATATAAAAGGCATTACGTTGGTTGAAAGCTTGAAGTCCGCAGCAAGCCCGATGCTTGCAACATTTCCTTCTGGTTGCGTTGCTCTGAGAAGCCAAGATAGTGTTTCTCCCCCGAGGTTATCTATAGCGCCGCCAAAGATAGCTTTTTCTAGTGGGCGTGTTCCGATCTCGTTCTCGCTGGCAACAATTACTGAAGAAGCCCCTAATTGCTTTAAATACTCTTCGTTTTGTTTTTTTCCGGTTATGGCGGCTACTTCGTACCCCATAGAAGAAAGCATGTTGGTTGCAATGCTGCCAACACCCCCTGATGCTCCTGTAACAGCAACAGGCCCCATGCTTGGCATCTGGTTGTTCAGCGTCATTTTATAAATTGCCAACCCTGCTGCGAACCCTGCTGTTCCAATTGCCATAGATGTCCTAAGATCCATTTTTTCTGGCAACGCTATTGCTGCTTCTTTGGTAATCCTTGAATACTCTGCATAGCCGCCGTCATTTGTTTCACTAAGCCCTGAACACGCAGCAATTACTGAATCCCCTTCTTTAAACCTGGGGTCTTTTGACTCAACAACGGTTCCAGCTACGTCGACACCCCCAACCAATGGAAAGCTTCGGAGTATCTTTCCTGCGCCTGTGACAGCTAGGGCGTCCTTGTAGTTAATTCCAGAATAGCTATTCTTAATAACAACCTCGCCCTCAGTAAGCTCCTCTAGAGAAATACGCTCTAATCTTGCTTGGGTTTTTTCATCTTCTTCATGAATTCTTAGTGCTAAAAATTTGCTGGGCACGCTAGGCATTGTTTGCTCCTTGTTTTTATTTTGCTACATATTATCAGAAGACGAATTAGAGCGTGATCTTCTGGTTTTGTATTTTTTTTGTTCTAGCTCAGGATCGGGAAGAGGCACCGAGCTTAACAGGTTTTTGGTGTAGTTTTTTTCAGGGTTGTTAAAAACATGGCTTGTCATTCCTTTTTCAACTATTTCTCCTGTCTTCATAACAATAACTCGGTCGCATATCTTTCTAACCACCGCTAGATCGTGGGCTATAAAAACCATCGTTAGCTTTTTTTCTCTTTTAATCTTTAAGAGAAGCTCAATTATCTCCCCTCTAATTGAAGCGTCAAGAGCGCTCACTGCCTCATCACAAATTAGGAGTTGTGGTCTAGGCATCAGCGCTCTAGCAATTGCTACCCTCTGACATTGGCCGCCCGATAGTTCATGTGGGTAGCGGCCCAAATAATCTGTGCCTAACCCAACCTCAGTAATGCCGCTTTCAATGTCTTTGTCTTTAGAGTCTTTGCTCATGGCTGGAAAAAACGAATTAAGCGGCTCGGCCAAAATCTCATACACTGTCATTCTTGGGTTTAGGGATGAAAACGGGTCTTGAAAGACAACCTGTGTTTTTTTATGTGCCTCTTTCATTTTTCTTTTGTTGATTTGTGAAAGGTCCTGCCCAAAGACTTCAACCGACCCAGAGGTTGGGTTTTGTAGCGCCAGAAAGGTTTTTGCTAATGTTGATTTGCCGCTTCCAGACTCTCCAACCACCCCCAACACTTCTCCGTCATAAACCTTTATCGAGATATTGTTGACCGCGATCAACTCTTCTTTGCTGCTGAAAAGCGTCTGCTTTGGCATCTCAAAGCTCACTGTGGTGTCCTTTGCCCGCACTACAACTTCTTTCTTCTGTTTGGGTTTTACCTCGCCTTCTTGCTCTTCATACATGCTTACCTCTCTGGACTTCTCCAGCAGCTCTTTGGTGTAGTGTGAGCTTGGGCTATAGAAAATTTGGTTGATATCACCGTATTCTTGGGGGTCGCCGTTTTTCATCACCAAAACATTTTGACAGGTTCTCGCTACAACCCCCAAATCATGGGTGATCAAAATAACCGCCATTGAGAATTTTTCTCTAACCTCTAAGATAAGGTCTAAGATCTTCTCTTGAACCGTGACATCTAGGGCGGTTGTTGGTTCGTCTGCTATTAACAGGTCTGGATTTGTTAGGAGGGCTGAGGCTATCATCACTCTTTGTCTCATTCCACCAGAAAGTTCGAACGAATAGCCTTCATAGCGTTGGGCTGGTTTTGGTATGCCAACTGAGTCCAACATCTCTATACACCGTTCTTTGATTTCGGCTTTTGCATAGTCTGCTCTGTGCTGCCTCAAAACCCCGGACATTTGTTGTCCTATGCTTATATATGGGTTCAAAGAGCTCATAGGGTCTTGAAAAATCATCCCAATTTTGTTCCCACGAACCTTATTCAGCTCATTGGCTGAGAGGCCAATTAGTTCCTTTTCTTTAAATATGGCGCTGCCGCTGCTTCTGCCGTTGCTCTCTAACAACCCCATAATTGATAAAACGGTTTGGCTTTTTCCAGAGCCAGACTCCCCAACAATTCCCAAGACCTCGTTCTGAGCTAGGTTAAAACTAAGGTTATTGACAGCGTGTATTGTTTTGCCTCTGCTGCTAAAAGAGACGTTTAGGTTTTTAACTGAGAGAAGGCTACTCACTGGTCCTTGTCCTGTCTTTGGGGTCAAGAGCATCCCTTAGGCCGTCGCCAATAAAATTAAAACAAAACAGTGTTGTCGCGAGAAACAGTCCTGGGAAAAGAAGCATCCATGGGGAAGACTCCATCTGTCTTGCCCCCTGGTTAACCAAGGCTCCCCAAGAGGTCATGGGTTCTTGAACGCCCAAACCCAGAAAACTTAGAAACGATTCAACCAGAATAACCTGTGGAACGGTTAGCGCGACATAAACCACAACGATGCCAAGCAAGTTTGGAACAATGTGTTTATATACTATTCTTATTGTAGAGGCGCCGCCTGTTTTAGCTGCGTCAACAAACTCTTTTCCTTTGAGGTTCAGGGTTTGTCCTCTTACAATTCTCGCTATATCAAGCCAGTTGACGGCACCTATTGCTACAAAAATAAGAAATATGCTTCTGCCAAAAAACACCATTAACAATATCACAAAGAATAAAAAAGGCATTGCGTAGAGGACGTCAACCACTCTCATCATCAACGCATCTACTCTACCCCCCAAAAAACCAGAAACAGCGCCGTAGGTTACCCCAATAAAGACGCTAACGAGCGTAGCAACAAGGCCAACCATCAGGGATATTCTGCCGCCATACATCACTCGCACAAAAAGGTCTCTCCCAAGGTCGTCTGTTCCGAAGATGTGGCCATTCATAAGGTTGGGCCCGGTTGAAATTTGATACCAGTCGGTTTGATCAACTGCGAATGGGCTAAGCATTGGGCCAATCAGAACCAAAACAACCATGCTTACCATAACTGAAGCAGAAACAAGGGAGGCCCTGTTTTTTTTCAGTGCGGACCAGGCGTCCGAAAGCAAGGAATTGTTGTGGCCTTGCTTCATCTGCTTGTTTTTATTTTGGGGTCTATAAACCCATAAACGGTGTCTACAATCAGATTAAAAGCGATGATTAAACAACCATAGAAAACAACCACGCCCATTACCAATGTGTAGTCTCTGTTTAAGGCGCCTTGAACAAAATACCTTCCCAGACCAGGCAGACCAAAAATTTGCTCCACCACCACAGATCCTGTAATAATGGCTGCTGTGGCTGGCCCCAAGTATGAAACCACGGGTAGGAGCGTTGGCTTTAAAACATGGCCGAATATTATGTTTCTCATAGGGATACCCTGGGCCTTAGCTGTTCTTACAAAGTTACTCGAAAGCACCTCAATCATTGATCCTCTTGTTAGTCTGGCTATATAAGCCACTTGAGGAAGAGCGAGCGCGGTTACGGGAAGAACCATGTTTAAAAATGCCCCGTTGTTGTAGCCTCCTGCCGGGAAGACGCTGAGCACGATTGAAAAAAGCAGCACCAACAAGGGGGCCATTACAAAATTAGGTATTGAAATCCCGATCATTCCGAAAAACATAACGCTATAGTCTAGTTTTGTGTTTTGGTTTAGGGCTGCTGTGGTTCCAATTATTGTCCCAAACAACAACGCCAAAAGAATTGCGAAAGCCCCTAGGCGCAAAGAAACCGGAAAGCCGCTAGCTATAAGCTCGGTGACCGTATAGTCCCTGTATTGAAAAGAGGGGCCAAAGTCGCCTTGAAGTATTGAGCCAATATATTTGTAGAGTTGTTTGTATACTGGGTCGTCCAGATTGTAGGCTGCCCTTAAGTTCGCCTCAACCTCTTCTGGAAGCGACCTCTCTAGATCAAACGGTCCTCCGGGTGCTGCCTTGACCAAAAAAAACGCGAGACATATTAAAGCCAGGAGGGTTGGTATGGCGCCCAAAAAGCGTCCTAAAACAAACTTTACGTTATTCACTGTTTACTGTTTCTGTTTTTAATATCTTCACATACTTTGAGTAATGGTGATCCATCACGTTTCCTTCAAGGCCTGAAACCCAGGGCTTTATGAGGTGCTGGCTGACATAAAAATATAAAGGGATTATTGGCATCTCTTCTAACATTAGTTTTTCTGCCTTTTTTAGTTCGCTCAACCTTTCTTCTCCGGCGTTTTTTTCAGACGCCGTTTTTAAAAACCCATCGTATTCTTGGTTGGCAAACCCGGAGTGATTCATTTCGTTTTCAGAGTGCAACAGCTCTGAAAAAGTGTAGGGGTCGTCATAATCCCCAATCCAGCCGGCCCTGTATACTTCTGTGTCTTCCTTCAATCTTCTCGTTTCCAAAAACACTTTCCACTCTTGGTTTCTTAGCGTTGTTTTAACGCCCAAGACCTGCTTCCACATGGCAGCAATCGCGAGAGCAACTCTTTTGTGGTTTTCTGATGTGTTGTAAACAACCTCAATCTCCAGAGGAGTTTCGAAAGAATACCCGGCCTCTGCGTATAACCTTAGAGCCTCTTCTTCTCTTTCTTGTTGTGACCACTCCGCCCAATCAAGCTTTTCGCCTGTGTATGTTTTTACAGGGGGCACGAAACCATAAGCGGGTATTTGTCCAGCGCCTAAAATAATGTCTGTTATCACTGAGCGGTCAATCGCCATGGACAAGGCTTGTCTTAGCTTAACGTTATCTTTAAACGGAGGCTTGGTTGTATTAAACCCATAATAGTAGCTTCCAAAGTATGGTGAAATGTTAAGCTCTGGCCCTAGGCAAGACCTGATCCAAGGAAGCTGCTCTGCAGGAGTGGTGTCTGTGAAGTCTAGTTCGTTTGCCCTATATCGCCTTAGCGACGAGTCTGGGTTATCTAGAGGTAGGTAGTAGACGCTCTCAAGGGTTGTGTTTTTGTCGTCCCAATATGTTGGGCTCCTGTCTAGCTTTATGTAGTCTTGGACCCTCCAGTCAGCCAAGACAAAGGCTCCGTTAGTTACAAGATTGCCTGGTCTTGTAAAGCTGGCGCCATGCTTTTCTATGCTCTTTGGGTGAACCGGATAGGTTGTTGAGTGTGTAAGCAGCGATAAAAAATAAGGTGTTGGCTCCTCTAGCTCAACCACGAAAGTTTTTCGGTCTGTGCTATATACCCCAAGAGCTTCCGGCTCTAGGTTGCCCAAGACTATTTCTCTTGCGTTTTTTATTGGATAGAGCATGCTTGAATAATTTGACAACGTCTGCGGGTCAACGCTTCTCCGCAATGAAAAAACAAAGTCCTCGGCAAGAACCTCGTCTCCGTTGCTCCACTTTGCGTCTCTTCTTATTTTAAAGGTGTAGGTTTTAGAGTCCTCGCTAATTTCCCAAGATTCAGCTGCTCCAGGAATATACTCGCCATTGGGTTTTTCTCCCACCAGGCCTTCGTAGAGATCTCTTAGAACGTTTGATGCGGGAACGCCTTCTGCTCTATGTGGGTCTAAAGTCCCTGGCTCAGCGCCATTGTTTTTTTTAAAGACCTGAACATCTGAAAGCTCAAAGCCGCTTGAACCACCAACAAGTATGTCCTTGTTGTTGGTTAAACACTCTTGTTGTTGTTCGCTGCCGCAGCTTAAGAGAAAAAAAGAACTTAGGATAATTGTTGATAGTTTTTTCATAGTCGCTCTGCTTTTTTCATTTTTTGTTTTTTTAGGTGCACCAACAGCACGGAAAGAGAAGCTGGTGTAACGCCTTCAATTCTTGCTGCGTGGCCTATTGTTTTTGGAGCAAACTCGGTGAGCTTTTGTTTTATCTCGTTTGATAATCCAGGCATTGTCGAATAGTCAATGTCTCTGGGTAGCTCGGTGTTTGAGTTTGTTTTTTGTTTTTCAATTTCTCTTTTCTGTTTGTTCACATAGCCTTCGTATTTTGCTTCGGTTTCAATGAGCGTGTCCACAGACTCCCTGAGTAGCTGTGGTTCTTTGCTGTACCCATCTCTTACCCCGACAGTTTTTGTAATAGCGGCATACGTAACTCCAGGCCTTTTAAGAAAATCATATGCTGGTTTTTTATTATTGTCTTTTTTGTGTGTCTCGTTCAACCCCTCAAGATCTGAGAACTTAATGGGTGTCTGGCCGAGTCTCTTTTTCTCTTTGTTAAAGACCTCTGTCTTATGGCTAAATGCGCTCCAGCGCTTCTCGGAGACAATTCCAAGCTTTTTCCCGATCGGTGTTAGTCTCTGGTCAGCGTTATCCTCCCTGAGCAGCAACCTGTGTTCTGCCCTGCTTGTAAACATTCGGTATGGCTCGCTTGTGCCTCTAGTAATTAGGTCGCTAGATAGAACGCCAAGATATGCCTCGCTTCTTTCGGGAACCCAAGGGCTCCTTTCCTTAATCGCTAGGCCCGCATTAATTCCTGCTATCAACCCCTGTGCTGCTGCCTCTTCGTAGCCGGTGGTTCCGTTAATTTGTCCTGCAAAATAAAGCCCTGCTATAGTCTTTGTTTCAAACGTTGGGTTTAGGTCTCTGGGGTCAAAATAATCATATTCTATTGCATAGCCGCTCTGTGTAATTTTAGCGTTCTCAAAGCCAACAATGCTTCGGACAAACTCTTCTTGTTTTTTTGCCTCAATACTTGTTGAGATACCGTTTGGGTAAACCTCATTGGAACCCAGGCCCTCGGGCTCTACAAATATCTGGTGTCTGGTTTTTTCTGCAAACTTAATGACCTTGTCTTCTATTGATGGGCAGTACCTTGGCCCCACGCCCTCAATTGCTCCCGTATGCAGGGGCGAGTCTTTCAGCGAGTCTCTTATAATTTTGTGGGTTTCCTCGTTGGTGTGTGTGATGTAGCAACTAACCTGTTCTGGGTGATCTGCTCGTGAGGACATAAACGAAAAAACAGGCCTAGGAATGTCTCCAGCTTGTTCTTGGAGTAACCCAAAATTGATGCTGCTCCTTAGTAGCCTGGGTGGCGTTCCTGTTTTAAGCCTTCCTGTTCTTGGTGAGATTTCCAAGAGCTGCTTGGCAAGAACTATGGAGGGCTTATCTCCCTTCCTGCCGCCGCTGATTTGCTCTCTTCCGGTGTGAATCACGCCGTTTAAAAATGTTCCAACAGTTAGCACTAACCTCTTTGAGTAATAACGCTCTCCTGACTCTGTTTCTATCCCCCTTAAGGCATCACCTTCTAGCAAAACCTTAGAAGCTGCGCCCTCAGCCAAAGAGAGGTTTGTGTGTTCCCTGAGCTGTGATTGGATTGCTTGCTTATAAAGACTCCTGTCAGCCTGTGCTCTGGTTGCCTGAACAGCTTTGCCCTTGCTCGCGTTTAGTGTTTTAAGGTGTATGCCCGCAAGGTCAGCCGCTCTAGCCATTAGTCCACCAAGTGCGTCTATTTCTTTTGTAAGGTGGCCTTTGCCCACGCCACCAATAGCTGGGTTACAGCTCATTTGTCCCACGCTTTGTTTGTTGTGGGTTAAGAGCAGGGTTTTGTGACCCATCCTAGATAAAACAGCAGCGGCCTCGGTTCCGGCATGCCCGCCACCGATTACTATTGCGTCAAAACTTCTTTCTTTTTTGCCCAAACTACTTCCCAATACAAAATTTGTTAAAAATTGAGTCGAGCAATTCCTCGCTAGAATACTCGCCCGTTATCTCGGAAAGACTATTCTGCGCCTGAAGCAGCTCTTCTGCAACAATATCGCCCGCTTCGTTGTTTTTTTCTTTTTTCCTGGCTACATCAAATGACTCGAAGGATTCTTTAAGGCTGGTTAAATGTCTTCTTCTCGCGGTTATGGTTAGCTCTACGTCTTTTGTGTTTTTAAACCTGTTGCTCAGGTTTTTAACGATCTTATTAATCCCCTTACCCTCAAGAGCTGAAACAAGGAAGACATTGCTGGTTTTAGGTTTAATCTCTTCTTTGTTGTTTAATAAGTCGGCTTTGTTGAAGGCGATCAAGTGGTTCTCGCTTGCTTCCTTAGAGTCAATTATCTTTTCTTGGGTCGCGTCTTTAACCTCTATAATTAGGTCTGCGCTTTCTGTCGCCTCTAGCGCTCTTCGGATGCCCTCCTTTTCTACCTTGTTATCTGTTTTTCTTACCCCCGCAGTATCTATGAAAGAGACGGAATAACCATCAATTGTTGTGTTCACCTCTATTGTGTCTCTGGTTGTTCCTGGCTCATCGCTGACAATGGCTCTGTCGTGACCACTAAGCTGGTTAAGTAGCGTTGATTTGCCAACATTTGGTTTTCCGGTTATAGCAACAACAACCCCTTCTCTTATTTTACAGGCGACCCTGGTTTGCTCGAGGAGCGCTTGGTAGCTGTTTCTTGTTTCCTTAAAAAGCTGCTCAAGCCTTTTATCGTGGCCCGTTTCCTCCAGGTCCTCATCAGGAAAATCAAGGGAGGCTTCGATAGTGCTTCTAAGCTCGACCAGAGACTCTAGGATAGAAAAGACTTTTTTTGAAAAGGCGCCCTCGAGTGAGTTTTTGGCGGCTCTTGCAACCTCTATAGATGTGCTCTCGATGAGGTCTGCTACGGCTTCGGCTTGAGTAAGGTCAAGCTTGTCATTAAGAAACGCCCTTCTTGTAAACTCTCCCGCATTAGCGGGTCTGGCCCCTTGTTGGTATAGAGACCTCAGGATTTCATCTGCAACAGCGATGCTTCCGTGACAGCTTATTTCAAGAACGTCTTCTCCAGTATATGAAGACGGCGACTGAAAAAAGAGCGCTATTACCTGGTCAACAACGTTTCCATTTTGGTCATGAAACGCGGTGAGCTCTGCTTTCATGTGTCCCAGTTCTTTTTTTATGGTTTTTTTGATTATTGTTTTGACCGCTGAACCAGAAACCCTTATAACAGCTACGCCTGATGCTCCTTGTGCTGAAGATTGGGCTGCTATTGTTCCAGAAAGTCTTTGGATCTTGGTGTTCACGATCTGTTTTTATTTTGCGCCGGGTCTTGCTGTCTCGATCCTTTTATTAATTCTCCATTGTTGTGCAATTGAGAGCAACGAGTTAGTTAGCCAATAAAGCACCAACCCAGAAGGAAACCAAGCAAACAGGCCTGTGAACATTATTGGAAGAATTGTCATAACCTTGGCTTGTGTCGGGTCTGGGGGCGCTGGGTTTAGCTTCTGCTGAAACCACATTCCAAGGCCCATCAGAATTGGTAGAACAAAGTATGGGTCTCTAGACGAAAGATCATTCAACCAAAGAAAAAACGGGGCCTGTCTGATCTCAACGCTTTCTAGCAACACCCAGTAAAAGGCGATAAAGAAAGGTATTTGAATAAGCATGGGTAAACAGCCCGCCATGGGATTAACGTTCTCTTTTTGATAGAGGTCCATCATAGCTTTGCTTTGTGCTTGTTTATCGTTTTCATATCGGTCTTGTATTGCCTTAAGCCTTGGCTGCAGTTCCCTCATTCTGGCCATAGACTTGCCGCTAGACTCTGTGAGCCTAAAAAAGACAATTTTAATGAGCAGGGTTACCAAGATAATCGAGAGCCCCCAATTGCCAACATACTCAAAAATATTTTCAAGCAACCAAAACAGTGGCGAGGCTAAGAACGAAAGCTTGCCGTAGTCAACGCTACGCTCTAGTCCGTCTCTCGTTGACCTGAGTTGTTTTTGAAGTTTTGGCCCTATAAAAAGCGTTGTTGTTGAGGTTTCGCTTTGGCCAGATGAAACGCTTCTTGTTTCTAGAGAGATTGCAGAGATCTTGTTAAGCCTGTCTGCCTCAGAGTGTGTTGCCTCATATTTATATGCCTCTCCAGAGGGTGGAACGAAGGCAACCAAAAAATGGTGTTTGATGTTGGCTGCCCATCCAGCATTGTGTGTTTGGTTGTATGGGTTTTTTTTCAGGTCGTCTGGGTAGAGTTTCTCATAACTATCGCCGTCATAAACAATGCCGCCGTCAAAGGAGTAGGTTTCTACGTCGAACATTGACCTCTCCACTTCGGCGTTTCTCTTCACTAGCTGAACATAGGGAACAAAGGAATAACCCTGGGAAGAATAATTGATTACCTCTTGCTCAAGAGAAACCGCATAAGAGTTCTCTGATAGGCTGTAAGTCTTGATAACCTCGATGTCTCCCTGTTGCCAAATATATTTAACGCTGGTTTTACCGTCTCTTTCGGTTGGGCCAGAAAGCCTTGTAAATGATTGTGTGTGGTTGGCTTCGTTTTCGTTCTCCAAAGATAGAATGCCCGTCTGAAAGTAGTGATAGGAGTCTGGGTCTAGCGTAAGTAGTTCTACCGGTGTTTCCTGTTGTTGTTTTGAGGGGTGATACTTTGTTAGTTTTGCGCCCACAATATCGGCGCCCTTGCTAGGGTTTATGTATAGTTCGATAACATTGTTTTCTAGTGTGTCTGTTCTTACGGTGGGTGATGATGTTTCTTGGTTGATGGCTCTGCTTTCGATAGATGGTAGTGCGTCAGCGAGACCTAGAACGTTGTCGTTTAATTCTACGTTATTCTCAACGGTTTGTTGTTTGGGGGTTGGTTCGGTATAGCTTGGTTGTGGCGCAGAGACATAAGACCATTGTGAGTATGTTGCATAAAGCAACACAGCGAATCCCATCCATAAAATTATTCTGAGGTTTTCCAATCTTATTCCGTTGTTTTAATAATGTTTTTTTTGTGAAACTGAAGGCTGCTAGAAATCAGTTTAGCATCATATTTGTTTGCTGTGCCTCTGTAAACTATCACTATGTCTATTGCTGAACTTTCGAGCTCTAAAAACTGATGCCTGATAACTCTTTTTAGTTTGTTTCTTTCGGTTGCGTTTTTAATTTTTGATTTAGGGATGCTAACTCCAAGCCTGCAAGTTCCTTTGTTGTTTTTGGTTGCGTATGCAAGGAAGTTTTTATCTTTGCTTGTGGGTTTGTTAGAGATGACTTTATTGAAGTCTATATCAGCTGAACGCAGCATTGTTGTTTAAACTGACAGCTTTTTTCTGCCTTTAGCACGCCTTCTGTTAATAACAAGCCTTCCTGCTTTGGTTGCCATGCGCGACCTGAAGCCATGTGTTCTTTTTCTCTTTAAATTGCTTGGTTGGTATGTTCTTTTCATAGCTGTGTAAAACCTTATTTAAAAACAATATGATACAAATGATGGTTAGGGCATAGAAGGTTATTTAAGTAGTCAGAATATGTCAACCAAAAAACAACCTGTGGATAAGTTATCTCTAAAGGTATAGTATTTATTTTCTTACTGTTTTTTATAAAAACCCTCAAAAAAAAGGAAAAAAGATGCAAAATAAGGTCTGGGATGATTGTCTTACAATTTTGAAATCAGACCTTACCGAATCCCAATTCAATACCTGGATAAAGCCCTTGTCTGTTATTGAGGATGAAGAGGCACAAAGCCTTACACTGCTGGCTCCTAACAAGTTTGTGGTTAACTGGGTTCAAAAAAACTACTTAGAAAAAATAAAAACTGTTGCCTCTAAAAGACTAGAAGGAAAGGCAACTGTTGCCATATCAATTGGAGATGAACCATACTCAAACTCAAGCTTGCCCTTAAAAAAAGATAAGGCGGTTACGCCTGTGGGCTCGCCGCTTAACAGCAGGTATGTTTTTGATAACTTTGTAGGAGGAAAAAGCAACCAACTAGCAAGAGCGGCCGCGCTCCAAATCACAGAAAACCCTGGAATTTCATATAACCCATTCTTCATTTACGGCGGTGTTGGGCTTGGCAAAACACATCTTATGCAAAGCGTTGGTAATGCGATAAAGGAAAAACACCAAGACAAGAAAGTAGCCTATGTTCACTCTGAAAGGTTTGTTGGAGAAATGGTTTCGGCCCTTCAGCACAATGCTCTTAATGTCTTTAAGAACGATTATCGATCACTAGACGTTCTCTTAATAGATGATATTCAGTTCTTTGCAGGGAAGGACAAGTCTCAAGAAGAGTTCTTCCACACATTTAATGTCCTTCTAGAAAGCAACAGCCAAATAATTATAACAAGCGACAAATACCCAAAAGAAATTAAGGGACTAGAAGAAAGGCTTCGGTCTCGCTTTGGGTGGGGCCTTACCGTGTCAATAGATCCACCAGAAATGGAAACTTGTGTGGCAATACTAATGGTAAAATCACAACTAGAGGGCTTTGACCTTCCTGAAGATGTTGCTTTTTTTATAGCTAAAAACATTAGATCAAACGTCCGAGAGCTTGAAGGCGCCCTAAGAAAGGTCATGGCGAGTTCAACATTTACAGGCAGGGACGTAACTGTTGATTTGGCTAAAGAGTGTCTAAGAGACCTTTTATCATTACAGTCGAGGCAGATTACCATTGAAAACATACAAAGGGTCGTTGCTGAGTATTATAATATCAGGGTTTCTGACCTTCACTCAAAAAGAAGGAGCAGATCAATTACTAGGCCAAGACAAGTAGCAATGTCTATTTCAAAAGAATTAACGAAAAACAGTTTGCCTGAAATTGGAGATCTTTTTGGGGGGAGGGATCACACTACTGTTATACATGCGTGTAAAAAAGTAGAAGAGCTTAAGTCCTCTGACATAAAAATATTGGAAGACTACAACAATATAAAAAGGCTGTTATTAATGTGAACAAACTGTATATAAAAAATGACTCTGTATTTATCAACAACTTATTAACATATATACGTAATTATCAACAACCTATTATATTTTTTAAGCGTATAAATCATTGATATATATAACGAAAATGAATATATATACATATTAACACTAACTATAATAATAACTATATAAAATAATATGAATACTATTACTATTAATTCTAATGAGCTTTCGAAAGCAATTCAAAACATAATTGGCGTTGTAGAAAGAAAA
>Ga0209034_10000524_pt1 | contig 19172 bp, 15 predicted proteins | sample MarorgKNORR_S2LV_2_FD_188219 | JGI IMG/M metagenome (GOLD analysis project Ga0209034, IMG submission 188219) | Marine microbial communities from the Southern Atlantic Ocean, analyzing organic carbon cycling - 250m_A/KNORR_S2/LV (SPAdes) (version 2) | ecosystem: Environmental > Aquatic > Marine...
TCCAAAACATAAAGCCCTCTAGTACTAGAGGGCTTTAATTGTTATACATAACCTGTTTTCTTATATTTCTCGACCCGACTTAGCAGCATCTTCACTGTCTTGTCGTCAGGTGTATTCTTCAACTTGAACAGCACCCGGATTCGCTCTCGGAGTTCGTCTGAGGTTTCCTGACGCTCTAAGTGGTCTTCTCTGACGGACTGGGCTCGTTTAGCCAAGAGGAACTCCTTTTGTCACTAGTAACTTGTTGAGAGTTTTTCATCATTTGCAACGCTTTCTTACCAGCTTGGAACAGAACTGCTCCCGCTATGCACGCCACTCAAAGCATATGCAATACCCCTATAGTCCAAGCTACCCACTGTATTTTAGACCCACCGAGTTAATTAGTCTCTACGTCGATGAATTGGGACTTTGAAATATAATCTCTGGCATATCGGGATTCGACGATTGAGGATAGTCGATGCATTGCCCCGAATGTCGTAGTTACGGCTACAGAAGAAAGACCATGACCCCTGAATGGTGTTGCAGTAAATGCGGCCATGAATGGGGAAGGAAACCTGAACCTTCATGTTCGTCGCGGAGTAGTTTTGACCGCAGTCCAACAACGTGGAATCTCGTCGCCGACGCTTCTCTTATTTGCGGCCATCGTGTTTATGGTCAGGGCGGTAATGCTGATGCTTGGGCCGCTCCTGGTGGCATTGGCAAACGATTTTGGCACGTCTATAGCTGTGTCGGGACAGCTGGCAGCGGCCACCTTCGTCACCTTAGGAATAACCGCTCCGTTGGTTGGACCTATCTCAGATACGTACGGCAGAAGGCCGGTGCTGCTGATCGGGGTTCTGCTTATGGCCCTGGGGGTGTTGGGGTCAGGAGCGGCGTGGAGCTACGGTTCCCTAATGGCCACACGGCTCATCACCGGCGTAGGATTAGCCATGCTTCCCCCGACCATCATGGCGGCGTTGGCCGACAACTTACCGCCTGAGAAATTAGGGAAAGCCGTAGGCTTCATACACTCCGCGAGTTGGGTGGGGGTCGCGTTGGGAGTGCCTGCGATCGCCTTACTTGGCTATATCGGAGGATGGCGTCTGCCATTTTACGTCACAGGTGGGTTGTCATTGGCCCTTTGGGTGATGCTGTACTTGTCTCTACCTTCAGGCCAAAGGCGCTTAGGGCAGAGCATAGATCTCATCAACCGTTTCAAGGTCATAGGCCGTCAGTCAGCGTCGTGGTACGTGCTCATCGCTAATGCTACTCAGGCGGCGGCGCTGGTCGGGCTAATGACATACTTCGCTGCTTACATGATCGAAAGCTACGGTTGGGACGAGGCGAGGACCGCTCCAGGACTTGCCATGCTGGGTATAGGAGCGGTGATCGGCAGTTTCGTCGGAGGGTTCATTGCTGGCCGGGCTCGCCGTTTGGAGTGGGTGGCCGCCATAAGTTTGACCAGTGGCGGCGTCACGGGCCTCTTCTTTGTTTTAGACGCACATGCCTGGATAGTCGTCGCGGTGGCATTCGCGGCATCAGTGTTGGTGTCCGTTTCAGTGCCTGTCCTAACGACACTGAACATGAGCTTGGCGGGACAATCCCGAGGTACCGCTGGCGGAATGTTCGCCACGAGCAATCAATTCGGTGGTGTTGTGGGCGCCTCGGCCGGAGGGCTTATGCTGTCTCTGGGCGGTTATACGGCGGTGGGATTGTTGTGTCTAGTTGCGACAGTGTTGTCCGCATCTGTGGTCGGCCTCATAATGCGTCGATTACCTGCGTTCCAGGACTGAGATTCATTTAGGGGCGCTGGGCCAGCGAGAATGCCGTTTAGACTAACTAATGGGAGGGCAGATCATGAACGTAATCATAAAGGGAGGGACGGTGGTCGTGCCGGGGGGCGCTTCAGTGATGGATGTGGGTATCGAAGGCGAGAAAATCGTCGCTGTAGCCGCTCCTGGCACGCTTGATTGCGAAGGAGCCAGGGTCATAGACGCTACCGGCAAGATCGTTCTTCCCGGGGGCATCGAACCTCACACCCATATCAACGTTCCGGTGCCTGACTACTGGGCCGGAGGCAAGAGCGAGGTGTTCACACAACCCCCTGAATCTGCAAGCCGGGCCGCGGCTTTCGGCGGCGTCACTACCTACGTAGACTTTGCCGGTAATCTCCCCTTGACTCCAGGCGCAGTGCCGCCCGTCGATCCCATCATGGCCCAGATCGAGAAGCGCCGGCAAACATTCACGGGACATTCTTACATTGATTTCACTTTTCATTACATCCTTGCGGGGGCGGTTTCACCGCAGACTATCGGAGAGATTGGGGAGGCCATCCAGTCTGGCCTGGCTAGTTTCAAGGTGTTCACCACCTTTTTCGCCAAGATACCTACTGGCCATCTCTGGGCCGTCTTCCAAGAGGTCGCCAAGCATGGCGGCATCATGGCCGTCCATGCTGAAGAAGACGACATCGTCAACTACATGGAAGATAAGTTGGTTCGGGAGGGTAACGACCACGGCAGTAACCTCCATCTGGTGCATAACAATCTCTCTGAGGACATCGCATTTCGGAAGGTGATTCGCCTGGCAGAGATTACGGAAACCGGCATCTACTTCGTCCATACGACCGCCAAAGAAGGAGTGCTGGCCGTAGCCGAGGCTCGCGCCAAGCAGCTCCCGGTCTACGGCGAGGCCCTTCACAACTACCTGGAGTTCACTTGCGAGGACTATAAAAAACCGGATGGCCTGGCGATTCATACCTACCCGGCTATCAAATACTCCGATGATCGGGACGCTCTGCAGCAAGGCTTGGTTGACGGCCCTATGTGCACCACAGCTACAGACGAATGGACTACCTATAAAGAGGTCAAGCTGGCCGGTGACACCATTAAAACCGTCTGTGGCGGCCACAACGGCATCGAGACTCGCATGCCGGTGACTTTCACCAAGTTGGTCTCCACGGGTCGTATCTCTCTGGGCCGGTTTGCTGACATCACCTCTTCCAACGCAGCTAAGATACTGGGTATGTATCCTCAGAAGGGCGCCATCGCTGCGGGTAGCGATGCCGACATCGTCGTATTTGACCCTGACATCAAAAAGAAGTTGACCTTGGCCGATCTGCACGCCGATTCTGACTACTCTATTTGGGAGGGTTTCGAATGCAGTGGTTACCCAGTGCTGACCATGCTACGAGGGAAGGTCATCGTAGAAGACGGCAAACTCTTGGGCTCCTCTAGCGACGGCAAATGGCTGCCTCGGAGGGTAGCTCCTAGCGTTTTAGCCCAACCTGTCGCCTGATTTAATCCCAGAATATGGAGCCCCATATATGAATGTCGAATGGATGAACCACACCGGATTCGTAGTCAGTGACATGGAGCGTTCTTTAGTCTTCTATCGTGACCAGCTAGGGCTCGAAATAGAACGCGATCAGGTTCTCGAAGGCGAATTCATTTCTGAGTTGGTCGGATACCCGGACGCTAAGTTGCACATCATTTACTTGGGCCTTGGAGATTCGAAACATTCGGTGGAGTTAATAGAGTATTTGAACCCACGTGGTAGCGCAATGCCGCTTCCGGACCGCAAAAACATTGGTGCGACGCATCTGGGAATAATCGTAGACAACTTGGACGAGTTCTATAAAGAGCTCTTTAGTAAAGGGGTAAGGTTTGTGAGTCCACCGGTCACGAGACTCGATGCCATTTATCCGATGGCTCAGAAAGGTTGCTACATGCAAGACCCTGACGGTAACTGGCTGGAATTGCTGGAACAACCTCCGGCACCTGAACGCACAACCCAGTCCTGAGCCACTCCGGTAATTTCAAACCACGCACGTTTGAGGAGCTTGGCCATCCTCATCTAAAAACACTGAGTGCAGTCGGGTACTATTGACGGTATCAGAGTCCTTGCTAGTCTTGACCAGGTTCTAGGGGCACCTGTCGGTGGGATGGTGAGAACTGCGGCTTTTTGGCGAACAGGAAAAGTACGCCGCTTAAAGACCCGATTCCTCCGAGGATAAGGAAAGCTAGGGTATAACTACCACGAGCGTCGAACATGGCGGCGGCGAAGAGCGGCGCTATCACCATGAACATATAAAGCGGCGCCATGGAGATTCCCGTGATGGTAGCGAAGGCACCCTTACCAAAGTAGTCTCCTCTTATGGCTGTGGTTAACGGAACTCGCCCGCCAAAGCCCGCGCCGTAGACGACTGCGAACAGTACGGCCATGGTTAGGTTGTCAATAAAGGCCGCCATAAGGAACCCAACCGCCTGCAAGGCTGTGAAACCGAAGATGGCCAAATTTTTGGGCACGCGGTCACCAACGTAGCCTCCGATTAGTTGGAAAGCCGCTCCTACCGCCATCAGTACAGACCAGACGTAAGCGGCAGTTTGTAGGGACAACCCTTGGTCAGTCAGCATGGGCACCATGTGCACCGTCAAGGTAGCTATGAGCATCGACGACAGAGCATGGCCGAATGTTATGAACCAGAAAGCGCTGGTGCGTATAGCCTGCCGTGCGGTGAACTCTGGCCCGCTGTCTAGACTGGTCGAATCAACTGAGAATCCTTCCTCACGAAGTTTTGAGGTTTCCGTTGCAGAATCCCCATCTGGTCGTTGACCGTAGTTCTCTGGACGCTCGCGTATTAAACGAGACAGAGGCCATCCGACAGCAAGGAACACGATTCCAATCCACATCGCCGTGGTGCTCCATCCGTGCTGAGCAGGGTTCACTGCCCAAGCTAACGCGGGCACCAACAGCAGTCCGCCGAGAAATGAGCCTTCGCCGGCCACCGCCATGGCCCGACCCTTCATGCGGTTAAACCAACGGTTTATTACCGCCATCATGGGCAGCCAGGTGCCCGCTGCTGTACCGAGCATGATGAACGCATATGAGACGTAGAAAGTCACGATATGGGTCGTCTGGCTGAATAGGATGAATCCGAAGCCGGTAATCAAGAACCCGATGAATACCATCCGGCGGGGGCCTAGCTTGTCGATCAAGTAGCCCATTAGAGGACCGATCAAGCTGCCTTCAAGCTGAGCCATGGAAAAGGCGCCTGTCAATTGGGTACGGCTCCAACCAAAGTGCATTTCCAAAGCCTTGACCCAAACACCCACGCCGTTCCACACGGGTCCGCCGGCCAGCGCAGTAACCAATAAGGTAAGCCCGACCAATTTCCAGCCGTAAAACAGTCCGAGCACTTTGGTCGCAGCACTGGACTTAATGTCGCGTTGGGTCATCTTAATCGAAAGGCCGCTTTGACCGGATGTCCGGCCCATCGCCACCATATTAAAGAGGAGATAGACTTTGCTATCCCATGATGCTCCGTTGTAGATCCGAATTCAATGTCGAAACTGGAAGCTGTTAACGGATTTGTCGTGCCTCCGAGTAAAAGAGGAGATACAAAGAGAGTCTGGATAGGAAAATCACAATCAGAATTGCCACTGGTTGTTCGGTATCGATTAGCGCGGATGTGGTTTACTGATTTCTAGAGAGGCAGTTATTGCAATTCGATTCACACCGTTCTTGGCCCAATCACCGTGGACCACGAACGGAAAACGCCAAAGCAAACGCAATATGATACGCTCTAACTACGCCTAAAGAGACTAAATTACAGTAACGAGGTTGACCATGCGTGTTGCAGGGAAAGTAGCCTTGATCAGTGGTGGAGCTGGTGGTATCGGAGCAGCCACGGCCAAGTTGCTGGCCACAGAAGGCGCGGCCGTGGTGATAGCGGACCTGCTGGAAGATGAAGGTCGGGCTACTGAGGCCTCCATCGCAGAGTCTGGCGGGCGGGCTTTGTTCGTTAATCTGGACGTTACCAGCGAAGACAGTTGGAATAATGCCGTTCAATCCGTGGTGTCTAGTTTTGGAAAGTTGGATATCCTGGTTAACAACGCTGGGGTCAGCCACCGAGCAGGAGTGGAAGAGACCACACCAGATGCCTGGGACCATGTAATGGATGTGAACGTGAAAGGCGTGTTCCTGGGCACCAAAGCGGCCATCCCAGAGATGCGAAAGGCAGGCGGGGGCTCCATAATCAATATTTCTTCCATCTATGGCTTGGTTGGCAGCGTGACGTCGGCCGCCTACCATGCCTCCAAGGGCGCAGTCCGGATCTTCAACAAAACTACCGCCATTCAATACGCATCCGAGAACATACGGGCCAATTCTGTCCATCCCGGTTTCGTCGATTCACCCATGACCCGAGCCCACCATGACAACCCTAATATCCAAGAAGAAAGAGTGGCTAAGATGCCGTTAGGTCGCATGGGCCAGCCTGAAGATATCGCGGCAGGAATACTGTACTTAGCTTCGGACGAGTCGTCATTCGTAACCGGCGCGGAACTGGTGATCGACGGCGGTATGACCGCCCAATGATCAACTAAACTGAGGGAACAAGTAGGATACCTGTTTAAAAAGGCCTCCGGAACGCACGGAGGCCTTTTTATCTATATAGATGTCGCGTCCAGCACTGTTACTAGTTCCGGGTCAAAGTAGAGATGCCAAGATATATTTTTGCCGGCGTTGATAGTAAGTAAAATATGTCAATCACATGCCATTGCGCTTTTCCAAACCTAGAAGTGAGATGGGTTTGGAGCCGATATTAGTCACAAATGAGGCAACAGTCCGATCACTGAATTCGCATATGCCAATAACCACTGTATAGAGGTTCAGGTTTAGTCCTGGGTTGGTGACGAATAAGCCGACCTCTCAAGGAAACAGCTTGTCGAACGACCTAGCGAGTGCAGTTGCCAGCTCAGAAAACGGTCTGAAACCCGATGATTAACCGTGTATAGTCTTCGGCGTCTGACTCTTTCATTAAGGAAATTGGAGGAGGTGTCTGAATGATAGGTCGATATCAGGGCTCTGATCGTAAACCGGATGCAATGCAGGCATTCGTACAGCACGTGATCTCTAGTAGATATGAAGATCTCTCTGAACGAGCAGTCCAGTCCACAAAGACCTTCATATTAGACTCTTTGGGCGTCATGATTTCTGGAACCTTGGCGCCAGGCGTTCCAGAGACTCTTCAAACCCTCCGCTATTGGGGCGGCAGAAAAGAGAGCACTGTCCTAGTTCTCGGAGGTAAGTTACCTGCTCCTTCGGCTGCCATGATGAATAGTTTTATGCTCCACAACCAAGAATTTGACTGTGTCCATGACGATGCTGTACTCCATCCATTTACGACCGCACTCCCAGTTGCGCTTGCCGTTGCAGAGTCCAAAGGAAGATTTACAGGGAAAGAACTTCTGACTGCCGTTGCTTTAGGAGTGGATGTTTCTTGTTCGATTGGGATTTCTTCCCGTTCCGCTATGTCATTTTTCCGGCCTGGCACCGCAGGCGCATTTGGGGCAGTCGCCGCTGGTGGGAAATTAGCAGGTTTGGAAGAAGAAACTCTAAACGATGCCATGGGTGTGGTATATAGCCAAATCTGTGGCACTCTTCAGCCCCATCATGAAGGGGCGATGGTGATTTCTATGCAGACCGGATTTAATGCCAGGGCCGCAGCCACCGCTATCGCCCTTGCGGAACAGGGGATTATAGGAGCTTCCGAAGTTTTAGAAGGGAGATATGGCTATTTCCCACTGTTCGAAGGGGAATATGAGGTAGACGGTGTATTAGCGAACTTAGGGAATGTTTGGCAGGTGGAGAGAGTTGGGCACAAACCGTTTCCTACTGGGCGATTAACACAAGGGGTTATCGAGGCAGCCTTATCTTTGTGTGACACCTACAATATCGAACCTCAAGATATCGTGGCATGTGAAGCCATGGTCTCACCATTGGTAGAGCGTTTGGTCGGCCGACCAATAAGCGACGATAACCCATCTGCCCAGTATGCCAAATTGTCCATCCCTTTCGTCGTTGCCACGGCGTTAATCCGAAACAATGTCTTCATCAGCGATTTTTGGGTAAGTGCCTTGTCCGATCCTCTGATCCATTCGATGGCACGCCGAATCAGTGTCGTTCGAGACCCTCAAATACTAGATGAGAACGCCATGATGCCTATACGCCTTCGTATAACTTTAAAGACCGGAGCGGTCCATGAACTTCGGCTGGAACAAATGATGGGACACCCGGACAAAGCATTAACGAGAGACCAACATCTGAACAAGTTCCAAGCCTGTTGGGATGCGGGTGCAGACCATTTACCATCCGACAATCGTGAGCGGTTAGTGGAGATGATTGATCGACTGGATGAATTGGAATCAGTGGAGGAGATTATCCGTTTATTGACCCCCAGAACCGAACTGATCCGTTGAGCAATAGGTACTGAGAACACAGGGTTCTTTGTTGGATGATCAGGTCGCTTGAAGTTAGGCACGAAATACCCGTTGATGAGAAATCAGAATGATTTCCTTTATGCCGACCGATGTAATTAAGATGAGTGTCATGGTTGTACTCTCAACAACCTGACTTCCTTAAAGAAGGGTCGAAAGATGTCGGAGTAACTTGGCTCGTCGTTGAAAAACCCAGAGTTGGATACTTGTATAGATTGGTGGCGGAGTTCATGTGCACAGTCCAAGTAGCCGGTTGAGGTAACTCTAGAATGCCGTGAGACAATTTCCCAAGCGTATATTCTGGGCCAATACCTGTAACCCGATAGATGGAAGGGTTACCAGGATTATGAGTAACGGTATATTTTTTCTCATCCATATTTAATGCCATCCAACATGACTGCCTGAAGTCATCATTTGAAACTGCAGATTTAGACCAATCTTTAAGAACTTTAAGGACTTCGGCATCGGTATAATTTGATGCACCAAGCATCGGCGCAGGGGCTGTCGGCGTCTCGTTACACGCCAATACCATCAGCACGACGATGGATAGTAGAACATGCACGATAAGTGCTAGTGAGATGGAAGTTAGATAGAGCATGGAATGATCGTTATTGCTATTTGGGCAGCTAAGTTTTCACTGTCCCGATCAACTAAACTAAAAACATATAAGGATGTATACCAGTGATAGTATTTGGTCTCCCCATATATCGCCATGTTCCGGCACTTTCAGCGCATATGATTTGGTAATTTCGAATAAATAACTCAGCTCTATTCGCTCATCTTCTCTATCTCGTAGATCAGGTAAAATGAGTTCAATTGAGACAAGGTTTGTTGTCCTTTGCGCGGCTAGGAACGCCCGCAAACCTCGGTGGAATATCTCTACAGGCTTTAAATTTCGCTTCTGCTCTTGGAATCTGTTGACGGTTTCTCATACGTTGTCACACCGACATAGAATCTGTCACCACCTATATCGTTCAAGGTCTAACTTTTGTCCTGTTTTTTCAGGGATGCCTTTAACGTCTCGCGATCGACTTGGGCATGGCGACGGATTTACCTGACATTTCTATCGCTTCCCTTTACAATGCGTGACGTGTTTTCACCGGACGCGCGTGTTTGATATACGATAATTAGATTTGTAGGAGAGCTAACCCATGAAAGATACGGTGGAGGTTTTCTGGTTTTCTGAACAGGCCTATGGACATGTCAGCGACTCCGATTTGGAGCAGTACGATTCTGGGCGTCTGGGGTTCCCTAATTCCTTTTTTGACCCTGAGAAGGCACATGTTCTTTACAACCAATACCATGAACAATACGCCTTCGCTGATGAGTTGGGCTTCGACGGCATAATGTCTAATGAACACCATTCTTCTTATTGGTGCATGAAACCGGCAGTCAATCTGGACGCAGCTGTTATTTCCAAGGTGACCAAGAATACTAAGATTGCGATCCTGGGAAACGTTATTGCAGTGAACGACCCCATACGCATGGCTGAAGAGATTGCGATGCTTGATTGTTACTCAAATGGGCGCATCATTTCTGGATTCGTGAGGGGAACTGCCGTAGAAAGTTTGGTCGGTGGAATTATCCCGGCCGAGAACCGCAGTCGCTTTGAAGAGGCTCACGACTTGATTATAAAGTGCTGGACCGAGCCGGGCCCATTTCGATATGAAGGCAAACACTACCAATACAGAGTGGTCAATCCATGGGTACGCCCGATCCAGCAGCCACATCCACCCATCTGGTTCCCGGGTCTTTCCAGCCCCGAAAGCGTGGTGTGGGCGGCTAAACATCAACATCCTTATATGAATCTTGGGTCTCTCCTGGAATACACTGAATTCTTGAAAGGCGTCTATATCGACACCGCAAAAGAGACCGGATTCCAACCTGGACCAGAGCATTTTGGATACCTCTTACGTGTTCTCTGTGCTGATACCGACGAAGAAGCACAGCGCATTGGCAACCATTTCCAATGGACCGAAGACCACCGGAACAAAGGTCCAGTTGAACACAATGACCCTCCAGGCTACCAATCTCGAGAAGCAGTCAGGTTGCAAAGACAACTTCCGGGTGTAGGGAGGTTCGGTAAGAGGATGAGCTATCAAGAACTTCAAGATGCTGACAACGTCATCGTTGGAAGCCCTAAAACGGTGACAGAGAAGTTGTCCAGAATAATCGGACGTCTAAATCCAGGCTATTTGCATATATATGGGAACGAAGGAGATATGCCCCACGAAGCCTCGATGCGATCAATAGAACTACTAGGCAAGGAGGTAATACCTGCCTTGCACGAGATTCAATTAAAGCCTTATGAAGAGTAGGCGAAATTTACAGTGTATCCTTGACCGGTACACGTATCGGTGGAAATGTCCCTAAATATCAACGGCCGACTTGCGTTGTAAAGAATGCATTAATACATTCTAGGAATAAATACCAATTGGAATAGAGCTATATGAATGTTCTGGTGCTTATCTTTTCGAACTCGAAAGAGCAGGGGCTGATTTTCTAGCAGAACGGCACTGGCTTGACGGTCTGGTTTTAGACATTAAAAGCCCCGCAACGCTCACTTGGAGGGCTTTCTTATCCTCACAATGGGGAACCGTAAAGAGGCTGGAGTACTGAGACGTAGAGATGATGGTTCTCATGGGACTCGGAGAGACCAAAGTAAAGCTTCAATTGGCTACCGAGCCCGTTGAAATTTGATGGATCGAAATGGTCGGAAGTAAGGAGAAACCATGCCTGCCAGCCAAACGAACGATCTAACCGAAACAGTCATTGCTGAGGCGGCCCGTTTGCAAGATTTTCTTACGGGTATCGACGCACAGACATGGAAGAGTAATAGTACCAGTGAAGGATGGACCGTCGAAGACGTAGTGGCCCATCTCGCTGGTAGCGCAGGTGGTTGGGCGAACAACATTACTAGGGCCGTTGCCGGCGACGCTGGGCCTCCGAAAGGACAGTCTTTCTTACCTCCTGGACAAAGAGCCTCCCACCCTAGCGGCCCAGCTGCAAGAGAATCTCGGCAACGATCGGGACCTCAAATCTTGGCCGATTTCATCGCAGGGCATGAACGTCTCCGAAATGTTCTAGGAACTTTGCGCGACGAAGATTGGGATAAACCATGCTTTCACCGGCGCGGTGTACGGCCGGTTAAGGATTATTTAGGTATACAGTTACAAGAACTAGCCCTGCATGGTTGGGATATTCGTTGGGGCTTAGACCGCGGGGCCGAACTGTGGCCAGGGTCTCTGGCTGTGCTGGTTGATTTGGTGCCTCGTTGGATTGATATCGCCTTTGCTCCAGACCTGGACCTACCAACACCGGTCCGGTACCGCTTTGATGTGCCGAGTCCGATAACGATCCGCAAAGATGTGCTCGTACACAGAGATACCTACAAAATCGAGAACTCCAACACTGAAGACGCCGATGCCACTTTCCGTTGTAATACGGGTAACTACATTCTTTTGATGTTCGGAAGATTGCAGGTGGAACGCGGGATAGCGGATGGAAGGCTGTCGATCGAAGGATCTATAGAACGAGCCAAAAACTTCAATACCTGGTTCAAAGGATTCTAAGTGAGTGACCATAAGCATCGCTAACCAGCTTGATGGTGGTTTGAGTCCCTGTGAGCCGGAGCTGAGTAGTACCCCTGGTGGCAGTCTCAAAGGTACTCAGGAACTGTCTGCTTCCAGTGATGAGATGACGGAAGTCTGCAGGAACTGGCGGATACTATGGTGCTCATAGCCAGTGGGTCATGCCCAACCTAAGAGGATAGGGAGACTTCTGGCCAAAGAAAGGCGAGTCGGTGGTCCCAAATTAAAAACAGGAGGCTCTTGATGTCTGACAAAGTTAGAACAAGATTGAGGCAGGAGTTACAAAAACACAACATCGATGCCTATCTGGCTTATACACCGTCAAACCTGTTTTATACGACTGGATTCTTGAGCCCGGTCGTTGCTCTTTCTTGGAGGCTTATGGGAACAGATCTGTGCTTGATACCTGCTGACCCTGCCAGTCCTCCGGCATTAATAACGAGTGATTTTGTAGAAACCCCTGCAAGAGCATCTACAGATATCAAAGATATTAGAACGTACAAGATGTGGGTTGAAAACAGAGACGTCGACATCCTGAGCAACTCAACAACCGATGCCAATTTGTCTCGGCCTCCCCAATGGGATCAAGCCGAGATCCATACAGCACTTCGGAATATTTTGGGCGAAAGAAATCTAGACCAGGCGACGATCGGTACGGATCTGCGATACGTTCAACACCAAACAATAGAACTATTGGAAAAGACTAATCCTCGGTGTAAATTCGTCGACGTGACTGACATGCTTTACCAGTTGCGGGCGATCAAACAACCTCACGAGATTGAAACACTTAGAAAAGCAGCCCGCCTTTATGAGGCAGGTCAAAATCAAGCCATTGCGAACGTTCATGAAGGACAGACAGCATTAGATATCAAATACAACTACATGGATGGAGCGCTTCAAGCTGCTAAAGCCGATCTATCTTTAGGAGATTTCCAGGGTGCGTTTGGCTTTATTAGTGGTGGGTCAGGAGCCCGCCTAAGCTTCGGAGGCACCTCGGGATTGTCTTCGGGAGATTTGATTAAATTCGATTGTGGTGTGACGTTGGACGGTTATTATAGCGACTGCGGTCGCACATTCTCCTTTGGAAAACCGACTGACATTCAGAAAAAGATGCACCACGCTCTACAGTCCGCTCACTTGAGGGCGAGAGAATTGATGCGTCCTGGCGTCGGACTATCTGAGATATTTCGTGTTGCCACAGAGGAAATTCGGTCGCATGGGTTTCCAAACTATAGTCGCGGTCACTACGGTCACTCTATCGGTCTGGACTCTTTTGTAGAAGAACCACCGTTCATCAGTGCAGAAGAAAAATCTATACTCCAACCAGGTATGGTGATATGCCTAGAGACGCCCTATTATGCTGATAGTGTAGGGTCATTCCAGATAGAAGACATGATTCTAATAACATCAGAAGGTTGCGAAATATTTAATTCTTCCGGTTACGATTTGCTTGAAGTTTGACCCCGAGGTAAATCTTAATAAGCATTTGAGAGCTTCGCGTATATATAGCGAAAGAAGGCTATGCTTGTGACAGCTAACGGGTTGACGTCCAAAAACAAGTGAGCCAAGCGCTGGGAACAGCCGACATTTTGCGGACCGAACGTCGGTTACGTGAACGGTGCTAGCAAGGATTCCGTGATTCGACAAGTTAAGTCGGCAAGCCTATAGTTCTAATCCTATCGACACTGTGAAACAGCAGTTAATCTCATGAAATCGGCTGAGTCGAGGGTGCCTTGGGTGCGCACGCCAATTGCCCTCCATGGGCCACGGCATGGCACCTAGGATCCGATGAACCACATAGCGCTTCTATCCCACCGCGCACGGGGAGGCTTCTACGGCTGGTGGCGGTAGGCATCAGTAGCTTTATCCGAACCTCCAGCATACCGCTGTTTCATGCTATGGGGCTATGGTTTGTGGCGTTGGAAGCCCAGTTTGGATGGAACCGCACTCAACTGTCACTGGCCTTCGCGTTTACCCGCATAGAAAGCGGTTTGCTCGGCCCTGTTGAAGGGTATCTGACCGACCGAGTTGGAACACGCCGTCTCGTGTTTATCGGGCTATTGATCATGGGTGCTGGCTTTTTGATTTTTGGTCAGGTAAATCATCTTTGGGTATTCTACTTAGCGTTCCTGGTTATGGCCTTGGGCCAAAGCCTAAGCGGTTGGTTGCCCCTTAACACGATGTTGAACAACTGGTTTGTTCGGCGCCGGTCATCGGCGATGGGTTGGTCCAACTCCGGCAGCCGGCTTGGCGGACTTCTACTGATTCCATTATTAGCTTGGGCTATAGATCCTGATTACGGGTATTTGGGGTGGGCCTTAACGGCGTCGATCTTGGGGATCTTTTTTCTGGTGATCGCATTACCAATCTCGCGGGTCATTCGCAACCGGCCAGAAGATTACGGCCTACACCCTGACGGTGACACACCAAATTTGGCAACTGGCGTAGTCGATGAAACTGCGCATATTAGTTCCCCGAGTAATCAAAATGATGATTTCACTCTCGCACAAGCCATACACACCAAAGCTTTCTGGTATATCTCCTTGGGCCATAGTCTGACAGTTGTCGTAATCGTGTCGATGATGACCCATCTAGCTCCGCTTCTAACTGACGAGGGTTTTTCGCTCCAGACCGCGGGGTGGGTGGTGACCGTGTACACAGCTGTTTCCATGGTGTTTCAAGTTGTTGGGGGTTACGCGGGCGACCGTATCCCCAAAAACCTGGGTATGTTCGTGTTTTCTTCGACTCAGGCTGGTGCTGTTCTAGTTCTTGTAGCCTTTCCATCCAACATCGAAATGGTCTATCTATTCGCAGTGCTCTTTGGAATCGGATTTGGGGGCACTAGCCCACTCGCCACTTCCATTCGCGGCGATTATTTTGGCCGGGCGAATTTTGGCAAAATTCTTGGCATTTCATCGGTACCGATGAATATCCTGTTGCTTGGGGCGTCTCCTTTCGCCGGATACATGTACGACCTCAAAGGCGACTACAGTCTGGCTTTTGAGATCTTGGCCGCCTTGAATTTCTTAGGTGCGCTGCTTTTGCTCATGGCAAGGAAACCGGTGCTGAGGACCGTAGACTAAGGAACCAAAAGTACTCACGAAAAACCGGTTCTTCCTTAAGATACTTGTTTGGATAACCAGCGCTCATTTGCAAATTTTAAAGACCCGATGCACCTGCTCCACATCATATGGCTGTTCAGCGGAACTGCCTGAAGTCCACTGGCTTCAGGTTCGTTAAGGAAGACACAACCGTTGGTCTAGGTGTTCGGATTTTCCTCCACCAATCTCGAACCGAGGATCGACAATTAGGCTGAAGTGACGGTCGTATCAAGGAGCGAAACTTGAACGGCATTGGGCTCCCCAATTGCCATCTATTTTGGTCATTATCCAAAGAGCTGGATACGTAGCCAGTGCACTACCGTCCACGTCATACCGAGTCCACTGAAGGTACAGATGGACCTTATCTTCTGAACTATGCAATGCCTGCACCCAGTCCATTTCGGTGCGGTGCCACCTTTCACCTGCACGAGATGCAAAGCCGTTCAAGTATTCACGTTCCAGTTCCTCTTTTGTGTTGTATATAACAACACCGTTGCCAGATATACGTATGTGAGGTACGTGCATAACTTCGAACATCACTTGGTTGTTCCCTGCATTCAGCGCAGTGATAAATGTTTCATAGGCTTTGATTGCTTGAGCCTCACTTTCCAGATGCCGAGTTTCTTTCATCGGAACATCCTCCGTTTGGTCTTGCTGCGTGTTGTGATCTGCGTGCATATTTGTTTTATATTCCCAGCCAGGCGTACTTGTTCGAATATCTGGAGTGTGAGATGGCCACCGATGTCCAAATTCAGAAGGTATTAAACAAACTAGCCGAAATAAATCCGTGCAACGATTGTGGGACAAGACTGCGCTTTGGGGATTGGGAATGTCCGCACTGTGGAGTCGATTTGGAGGAACACTTACGCCTGTGGGCCAGGCAGGTTGTGGTAGAACTCCAGTTGGAGACTTGATTGGTCAATCATTGCCAGTTGCGATTATTGATTTGATATTAATCTTGGGACTGCTTAGCCAGGAACTTAGATAATATCGTATTGAACGCTTCTGGGTGTTCAAGGGTAGCCAAATGATGAGCTGGCGAAAGCCACTCTAATTTTGAACCATTTATCCGCTCATTTAAAAGCTCTGAGGCTTTCCGCGGGATTCCAGGATCATTTGGGCTCGCAACGATCAAGGTTGGAATTTTAATGTCGCTGATACGATTCGAATACTGTAAATCTGTGATGATGGCATGTGCTATGTATTCGAATGCGGTGTCAGGAAAAGCCCGATATGCCTCACTCATATATTCGACGCCTGGTATTTGACGACGTAATGCTTCGGGTGTGAACCAACGTTCCATGAGGTCATCATGCATGATTTTTGTCCCGTATCGTCGAACCTTCGCGACCCAATCTCTCCAAACCTGCCTACCGGTTTCGTCATACGAAGATATCGTATTGACCAAACCCAAAGACAATAATCTCTCCGGAAAACGAAGAGCGATATTCTGGCCAATCATCCCGCCCATAGATACCCCCACGTAGTGAGTTTTCTGTACCTGGAGGTGATCAAGCAAGGCAACTGCATCGTTCCCAAGATCATCCATCCTATATGGCCCTGAGGGAGTATCGCTTTCGCCGTGACCTCGGGTATCGTATCGAATGGTTCTATAATCAGTGAGTACGGGAAGTTGACTGTCAAAAAAATGGCGGTTCGACGCAAAGCAATGGCCGAATAATAATGAAGGGGCCTTCAGTGGCCCTGATATCTCATAGGCAAGTTTATGGGTACCCACATCACAAATCATTTATCCATCACCAACCGTAATTGATCTAACAGTTAATCCAATGAGGTTCGGTAATCTAGGCTAGACGTTGGGGGAGCCGTGTCTTGCGTAAATGCAACGACTAAAAGCGCGATAACCTGAATGGTTCTAACGGACCTGCATTCCCGTCAAGCAGGTATTGGGATAACAATTCTGCTGTAGCAGGGCTCAGCATGATACCTACAGAATCGTGTCCCGAGGCTATACTCAATCCTTGAATAGTTTGGACTGGACCCAACACCGGCATTCCATCTGGCGTAGCTGGCCTTACGCCTGATCTACCTGAGACAAATTCAGCGCCAGCTAGGCTTGGATAACTCAGAACAGCGGCATCGATCATGCGGCTCACCCCATCCGCGGTTACAATTTGGTCAAACCGTGATTCCTCTCGAGTCGCACCGACCAATATATCCCCATCTAACTGGGGAACCACATAAGCCTCGAAGTTTCTGACTGGAGTTTTGGGTAGGAACCCAGGCTTCCTAAGCAAAATCCGCTCGCCTTTCACAGGCCGAATTGGAATCCTTGTGGATGATTCTTCGCCGAACCAGTTGGTATGTATCCCGCTCCACGGCCCAGCTGCTATTAACACTTGTTCACTGCTGACACTCCCAACTGGCGTATTAACACCTGTAACTCGGTTTCCGTTCCGTCTCAATGAGAGTACCTCGGTGTCTTCGAAGAAAGTTGCACCGAAGGTAGTAGCTGCCTGTACTAGAGAGTCAACTAATCGTTGACCACGGACGTACCCTTCGTTAGGTGTTAACACTCCTCCTAAAACCTGTGGATTAACTGCTGGGTCTCGTTCCAACAGATCATTCGTATCTAGCCAAACCACACTCGTATCTAAAGGCGACTGCCGAGCGAGATTCCGCTTTAACTCTCCTGCTTGGTGCTCAGTGAAAGCCAATTTAAGTACTCCAGATTGGCGGAACTCGGGATCAATCCCTGATTCAGTTAATTCCGCAGCCAGGCTTGGAAATAGTTCTAAGCTCCTAACTCCTAGATTCCACATTGCTTTAATCGTAGGATCCACGTGCCAAAACGGTGAGATCACGCCTACCGTTGCTCCAGAAGCGTTAGAACCAAAGCGAGAACGGTCTAAAACCAGAACCTGTACCTTGCGTTTGGTCAGATAATACGCAACCAAACAGCCGATTACGCCACCGCCGATGATCACAATATCTGCTGTTTTCGGTAACATTAATAATGCCTATTTTTGAATCTAATTGGGTAATCCTAACATCTCATCGTTATAGCCTAGATATTGGAAGTTAGAGGACGGTCAATAAGTATCTGATTTTCCAGATATAGATGCCTGTGTGTAGCGATACCGATGTCAGTACAATGGTGAGTAAAATCTAGGATCAATTTCCAAGAGAATCGGTTTAAACGGATCTATTTTTGATAAAGGCGGGTGTCCCCGGCTAATCGTCCGGTGATTTAATTTCTCATGCGTATTGCTTTGATGATCTTAGTGGCTCTACTAATCATCAGTGCCGCTATTGGTGTCTCCGTTATTTTAATGGGCTCTTTCGGCGATACTGAAGTTAGGGTATTAGCAACCTCTGGGGTGCTTAGCAGTTACACAGTACTGATGATGCCTAGCCTCTTTCATATAGAAGGAGGTAGGTATTCCCATTTAACTCGACTTGCAGTCACCGCGACTTCAATTACTTTGGTTCTAATCTTATTGCTAATTTGGGGAGTAGGTCCGATTGGAGAAGAACCGTTATTCAGGGTACTGGCGAGCGTTGCCGTTTTGGCAGTAGCTACCAACCATTCTTTGGTCCTCTTAATAACACGGTCAGCCAAACTAATAGTGCAAATATCTCAGCGGGCGACTATTGCGGTCATTGCATCGGTGGCGGCGTTTTTTATGTTCGCTATCTGGAATGATGGCATGGCAGAACCATATTTACGGGTCTTTCTAGCGTTGGCAGTTCTAGATGCCTTAGGCTCTATAGCAACTCCTATATTGGTCAGGTCGACGAGATCAGGTACTTGAAGCTCTAGCACTAATCTTTTATAAACCAGGACTTTAATCCAAGAGCAAGAGATAAAAGTACCCACGAAGTTTCTAAAAAGTTACTAGGTAAGAACCTTTGGTGCTACTTGGGCTCAGGCATAGATTGCCCTGAAGTATTTGCTGCCACCACACAAACTTTCCGATCTCCATCTAGTGGTAAGTAGGTTCGCTTCATGGGTCTCCATTCCCAGCGTTAGATGTTGCTTGACCATCTGACTGGTATCGGTAACCTAGTCGTTCCAGCATCTCAAATAAATATTTGAGTTCTTAAATGTTATTAGTGCATCGGAGAGAAACTAGCCGGTATTAGTATCTTATTCTGCATCCGTTGTGGCCCTTTTAAGCTCCGTTCGGAAGCCGGTATAAGTTTTGTGGTTGGCCAATTAGGAGACTTGTTAGCCTCGGCACGGATTTCTGCGCGATGGTTTA
>Ga0209034_10000530_pt1 | contig 19106 bp, 19 predicted proteins | sample MarorgKNORR_S2LV_2_FD_188219 | JGI IMG/M metagenome (GOLD analysis project Ga0209034, IMG submission 188219) | Marine microbial communities from the Southern Atlantic Ocean, analyzing organic carbon cycling - 250m_A/KNORR_S2/LV (SPAdes) (version 2) | ecosystem: Environmental > Aquatic > Marine...
GCTTAAGCAGCTGCTTTTTGTTGTCCACCTGCAGCGCATCACCCAAGACGCCCCCCTTTGCCTTTGGGTTACGACAGCGGAGATCCTACGGGAAGGGCAAAAAAGCGGGCGGAAGTATACGGGGGACGACGCTTCCTCGCCACCTACCAACTCACAACCGCAAGGACACTAAAAAAAGACGGTAGCCAACTCGGGCCCCGCCCCCTGAAAGTATGCAGGCACTCTGCCGGCCTTTGATCAAGCGACTGGGGCGTCCTCCAACTTCTTGGCACTACTAGCCGCACCATGCGCTATGGTAGGTTTACAGAAACAGATGCCAATCTCATGAAGCCCTTTTAAGTCAGCATCTGTGAGGTCAGGATAACGCTCACCTATGTATTCGATCGTCTCACCTAACCAGTGAAGCTGGTCGTCCTCAGCGGCGGCGAGAACACCGCACCTGTTAATGTGGCTAAATAACTCGTCGCGTGCGCGATCTAAGAGTTTTTCTTTGGACAAAGTCACTCTCCGTTATCGTAAATGCTCTCGCGTGCTCATAGCACGTAGTATCGTATTGTCGATATTAGCCCTATAACGTAACCGTGAACCCACCAGAGAACTAGGAAATTCGTTGTCACTCCAGGGGTCTCTAACCGCTATAGAACTTGAGGTCTTCCGGCACCTTTTTGCAGCTTTAGCCGAAGAAATGGGGGCGTCCCTCAAGCGGGCAGCTTTCTCACCTAACATCAAAGAGCGTAGAGACTACTCATGCGCACTCTTTGATTCAAAGGGGCTGGCAGTGTCACTCGGAGACCACATGCCTGTTCACCTGGGTGCAATGCCGATGAGCGTGGAAGCTGCACTGAGTGAGCTCGGTACGCTGAGCCCTGGCGATGTGGCCTGCCTTAATGACCCGTTCCGAGGAGGCACGCACCTTCCCGACATCACTCTGATCTCACCTGTTCATTGGACAAACGGGAAACTCCTCGGGTACGTCGCTTCGAGGGCGCACCATAGCGACGTTGGCGGCTCAACCCCCGGATCCATGCCTCTGGCTCGTGAAGTTTTTGAGGAAGGATTAAGGATTCCCCCCGTCCTTATGTATAGGGCAGGACAGCGGAATGATGATCTGTGGCGCACCTTGCTAGCAAACGTCCGAACTCCGATTGAGCGAGCAGGGGATCTAGATGCTCAGATGGCTGCACTTAACACTGGAGCTAAAGGACTTCTAGAAATCACACGGAGACGAGGCATCGAGCGGACCGTATCGGCAATGGATGGGATAATCACTTATGCTGACCGTCTTGTTGCAGCAGGCCTAGAGCTGATTCCAGATGGACGCTACCAGGGTGAAGACATTCTCGAAGATGATGGCTTTGGGTCCGGACCGATCACAATACGTGTCGAACTTGTAGTGCAGGGGTCGATCCTAACGGTAAACTTTGAAGGTACGTCTGCTCAGGTACCCGGTGGAGTGAACGCTGTCGCTGCTATCACATCATCAGCAACTCGATATGTGGTGCGCTGTGTCGTCAGCGCCCTGCTGGAAGAGCCTCTTCCAGCAGGTGGAGGGTCAATGTCCTCGGTACGACTCATATTGCCCGAAGCAAGCATCGTTAACGCAAGCCCACCCGCTGCTGTGGCAGCCGGAAACGTGGAAACGAGTCAGCGAATCACAGACGTCCTCTTGCAAGCTTTAGGTGGGGCGCTACCTGAGTTGATCCCCGCCATGTCACAGGGCACCATGAACAACACTACCGTGGGCGGCGAGGATCCCCGCACGGGCAAGCTCTTCGCTTACTACGAAACCGTAGGGGGAGGCATGGGTGCAGGGCCTTCAGGGGAGGGATTGAGTGGGGTACACGTACACATGTCCAACTCGCTAAACACGCCAATCGAGGCACTGGAGCACGCCTATCCCTTTCGAGTAACAAGTTATGGAATGATACGTGGATCAGGTGGTGGCGGGCTGCATCGAGGCGGTGATGGCCTCAGAAGAGATCTTATGGTCCTTTCTCCTGCACGCGTCACTCTCCTCTGTGAGCGCAGGAAATTCGGACCACCCGGAGCTCACGGTGGACTGGATGGAATGCCTGGGGAGAACGTCCTGATTCGTGAAGGGATCGAGCAGACCCTGCCAGCAAAAACCACTTTTACCGTAAGAGCCGGTGATGTGGTCAGTATCCGGTCGCCGGGTGGCGGTGGCTGGGGCCCTCCCCCTTACTAAACCTCACTAATCATGCAACTTCGCTTTTCAACTATTTGCGACGACGCGCGCTCGACACCTGATGGCAAGCTCGATATCCAGGGAGTCTATCATGATCTGGCAGCACCAGGGTTCCCTGCCCGCCAGGATCGAATCGTCCTAGTTATCGTCATCGAGTGGGATAGAGAGGACCATGGCCGATATCTCTTCAAGGCTGACTTGGAAGACCAGGAAGGCAACGTCTCTATCACTGTCGAAGGAGAGACAGAAGTTCATCTTCCGGGGCCGAACAACCCACCAGCCCGGAGTCAGCTCATAATGCCCCTTGAGAACATTGTCTTCCCAAAATCAGGCCAATACGCCTTTGTCATTAAGATCAAAGGACAGACACTTCAAGGCCCAAGCCTCTATCTGATGGAAACAGATGAAGAGGCTGCACTGTCTTGACGATGAGCAATTTCTCCGGTTAGTGACGCTTCCCGAAGGGTACGAGTGGTTAAGCCTTAACAAGACCCTGGCATTTGTTAAGCAGGGAGCCGGGAAATGGCTTAGAGATGTTCTTGAGACAGAGAGCATACATGCGTGGGCTGCCGACCAAGAAGACTCGAAGGCCCTTGTGGGACGAACCTCCGCATTTGTGATTCCTGCTGCTATATCACGCCCAGGAGATGCCTCTCGCTGGGTCGTGCGCCACTACCAGCGGGGTGGTGTCATTGGCCCCATCTTAGGTGATCGGTACCTCCGACTTGGCACTCTTCGTCCATTGAAAGAGCTGAGAGCCAGCGTTGAGGCCAGAGCCAGAGGAGTCCGCACCCCAGCCGTTATGGCAGGTGCGATTTACCCATCTGGGTCATTTTACAGAGCGGACTTAGTCACAGAGCAGATTCCGAATGTACGCACTTTGGCTCAAGTTCTATTTGGAAATCAAAAGACCAATCGAATCGAAGCGCTCATCCTTGCCAGGCATGTCGTAAAATCTCTTGAAGAGACCGAGGTGATTCATGCCGATCTGAATGCACATAACATTTTGCTTCCCTTGAACCGGCAAGCTTCAGAAGCTCACGTAGTCGACCTCGACCGTTGCCGAATCGGTTCCAGCAGAAAACCAAAGACGAATATCAGAATGCGACGCCGACTCGAGCGCTCGCTCAGGAAGCTCGGGGCAAGAAATAAACAGCCTCTCACAAAACTAGAATGGGCGGCCTTTCGCATGGGATTTCAGGCACCATTGTGAGCCCTCCTGGCTTTTCTTGCTGGCAGGGTCCCGCGCCGAAGAACATATGCATTGTTATGCTGTCTGCGATCGGTGACGTGGTTCACGTTTTACCTGTCGTTAATGCGCTTAAAAGGAAGTGGCCTGAGTGCCGAATCACATGGGTCATTCAGCCGGTACCACACACCCTTGTAGCGAATCATCCGGGAATCGAAGACTTCATAGTTTTCCGCCCCCGGCGTGGCATCCACGGATGGCGCAGCTACGCAGAAGTCGCATCAGCCACAAAGGGGCGAAGATTTGATTTGCTCTTGGGACTCCAAGTTTATCTAAAGGCTGGCTTGATCACGGGGATAATCCCAGCATCCACAAAGCTGGGTTTTGACCGACGCCGGGCCCAAGATGGACAATGGCTTTTCACAAACCAGAAAATCCCCGCACACCGACCGCAACATGTTCAAGACCAGTATTTTGAGTTCTTAGAATACCTAGGCGTCGATCCTCAACCCGTCGATTGGAGGCTGACCCTGACCGAAACCGAACGTCAGGACCAGAAGATATTCCTCGCCCAAACCGGAAACCCGATCTGCTCGGTAGTCGTCTCTACCAGTAAGTTGGAAAAGAACTGGTCACCCACTAAATATGCGCGCGTTCTGGAGCTTATTGAACGGGAGCATGCCCTTCAGCCGGTTATAGTCGGTGGTCCATCAGTAGCCGAGTATGACCTCGCTCAGGAAGTCATTTCCAGATCAAACGCTAACATAGTAACTGCCCTGGGTGACAATTTACGACGACTTACATGGATCATAGAAGGCAGCACTCTCTTAATCACACCAGATACGGGACCTCTCCACATCGCTCGCGCACTCGGAACTCCAGTCGTGAGCCTGTTTGGGTACACGAATCCGAAACGCTCGGGACCATACTGTGCCTTCGAGGATCTCATCGTGGATGGCTACGCAGAATACGAGGGTGAGGACTATCCGGCAGTTCGGACGTATCGGGACGGCATGAAGAGAGTCACCATAGAACGTGTGATGGATAAGGTGTCACTCTCGCTAAGAAAGTACGCTTCTAAATGAGCTTCAGAGAAAGCACCGCTAGTGCGGCCGTTGCTCCCAGCAACGCTTCCCATTCCCGGTTTCTAAGGTACCGATCCCACTCAAAGCTGGAATCATCACCCAGAAAATGAGTGCGGTGGGGTGTGAGCCTCGGCAGGAAAACAGGCACTTGATCCTGGTATTCAAGGTACCTTTGGTCAAAAAGCTCAGTTAATTCCGCACGCTCTCTGAAAATCGCGACTGTGTGGGTGGCTATAAAATAGGTAAGGAATAGCGCCAGCCACATAAAGCTGTCCCCTGCAATCGATAGCCCTACCCCTATTAGGAAGCTTCCCAGATACAATGGGTTTCGTGTGTAGGCATATGGCCCTGTGGTTGTGAGGGTCTCTGCTTTTCTAATAGTCCCGGCCGACCATCCCCTCAGGACGAGCCCTAATAGCATTAAGAGTGCACCCGTCCAAAGCGACGCCGGCACCGGGCGAGCAAACACCAAAAATGGAACTGCGACAAGCCAAGCAGCTATTTTTCTGACTCCGCGATGAGTAAACCAGCCGCTAACGAGGCGTGACAAAGTCCTCCCTGAGGCTCAGGCCAACTTCCCACAGACCGAAGAAGTCAGCGTCTGACAAAGGTCCTGATTAACCAGGTTCAGGCTCAAAAGCCAGGTGAATCAGCTAGCCCACATAGCTCTTGGGCCGCTAAAATCTTAGCGCGCGAGTCTGGATTCACGGGGAAACCTTCTTGGACCGAATTCAAGTGAAGCGAGACCCCTCCAGGGAACAAAGGTAAGTCGACCTTCATGTAGACTAAGACACGACACTCATCGTCTGAAAAATGTAATTCTGCCTCACCGTCTTCGGAGAACAGTCCCTCGCTCTGGAATGACGGGCGCACGACGATAGTCTTGAACTCTCCAGCCTCTGTTTCTCGAGAGTCCTTCCGAACCACCTCGATTACAACGGGGTTGCCTGTCTCCTTGAAGTAACGGTCGAATGTATAGGTATCACCAACCTCGAGAGGGAGCGTACGGACGAAATACACAAAGGAGATATCATCAAATGGGCTCTTTGTCGGCATGGGCCCAGTTTCATCGTTGTCCTCACGATCCCACATATCACTCTCGGGGTAAAACTCGTAGTGCCTTTGACTCGTGTAAGTGCCCCCATACTTCCGGACAAATCTCCAACTCTGCAATGTGTGGACGTCAAACCAAGTTGTGTATCGATCATTTAGGCTGAAACCCATAAAGCCGCCATTGATCGCCATGACAGCTCGATAGGTTCGGTTCCCGCGCACATTATCAAATCCTTCAACAGATAGCGCGCCTGAGCCGACATCAAACCACCCTAACTTTACGTTGTAGACAAGGTGCTCACCCGGCCCCCACGGGGTCGGGGCAGCCGTTGGATCCATCGGAACCATTTCAGGGATCCATCCTGAGTTCTGACCTGACAAAGGCACTGCGAACACCAGAATGCTGAGCACCAGGTACCCGAACCTCATCATGAGCCCTTCTCGGCACTGATGGGAATGTGAGACCCGCGCTGCCCGATTAACGAAAACAGCGTCTTCAGCGGGCGAAACCTTGATGGACGCACCTGCAAATCGTAGCGAAGCTCCACGGGAACTTCAGTGATCCGGCGAGCATGCGGCGCAAGTTGGGTGATCAGTTCTACATTGGCTGCCCAACCATCAGAGCATAGTAGAGGCTTGTCGAGCGGCCGGTCACGAAGTGCCTTCTTGAGCACGATCACGCGGTAGGCCCGGAAACCATAAATCGGGTCCGATACCTGAACTCGCTTAGATACACTTCTTAGAATCCTAACCGCCACGGAACGAGCCGCATGGATGATCCGAGGCTGAGTCCCCCTGCCGTGATGCACCTTGCCTGCCACTATATCGGCACCGCCTTCCAGTACCTTTACAAGTGACACCACACCCTCAGGATCCTCCGTGAAGTCGGCCTGCATAACGACTGCACAGTCTCGCTTTGGATAAGATGATTGGTTTTGCACGTGCCGTAACATTGCTTCGACAGATCGGCCGTATCCAATCCGCTTTTCAGATCGCAGCGTTGTAAGTGGAAGCGTCCACTTATAGCGCTGAAGCACCTCCTCCGTGTCGTCAGTGGAAGCATCATCGTATACCACAACGCTAAATGGACGACCAAAGTCGCTGAGTACCTTACGGACCTTCCAAAGAAGCACCCCGATTGTGGCCGCTTCATTGTGGGTTGGTATGCAGACGTAGATCACGGCGTGAGAAGAATATTCCCCTTGTGAGTCACCGAGTTTCACACATCTAATTGGTCAGCAGCAAGGCTCTAATAACCTACTCCTCATACCCCTGTTCCTCTTATATCGGCACTTTCCAACGTCGGTGGTGCCACAAGTATTGCTCTGGAGTCGCTCGGACAGCCGCCTCCAAAAGTGTATTATACCCGCCGAGGAGCAACAGCACGTCTTGATTTAGGTCGCCTGTGGAAGTAAACGGAAGTGGGTAGAACGTGACTGTATATCGATGCTCCCAACCATGATCACGAACCGCAAAGGCCACAAAGACTGACGCACCGGACCGGATGGAGAACAGAGCTGGACCCCGATGGGTAGAAGCTGGTCTACCAAAGAAGGAGACCGGCACACCCCCCCGGTGCGCACTCTGATCTCCCAGCAAAGCAACCACACGACCTCTCCTAAGTGACCGAAGCGCCTGGGCTGATGCCTCGCCCACCTCAATCACGTGCATCCCCATACGCTCACGCGCTCGAAATAAGTCGTTTTCAAACCGTCGATTTGTCATGCCCTTAGCCACAACATCTAGTGGCACGCCACGAGCTGCTATTGATGCCCCACCGATATCCCAGCTACCTAGATGCCCCGTCAGAAGAACTACACCACCTCCAGAGTCCGCAGCCCGCTGGAAGAGCTCAAATCCGATTACCCGAGTGCGCTCTAGAATCTGCTCAGTAGACCATCCTCTGGAACGAAAAAGGATCACTCCTTCACGCCCCAGATGCGCATAGCTTGCCCGTGCGACTTTCCTGCGCCATGCCGACGTTCGGTCCGGGAAACACCACTCTAAATGCCGATCTACGTCAACACGACGGAACCGAAGAAAGCTTCCGATTAGAACGCCTAGAGCGGCTCCCATTCTAGTAGCAAGTGACTCTGGGAGGATAGTGCAAGCTGCGCGCAACAACCGGAACACCACGTACTCGAACTGCTGTCTGAGAGCTAAATAATTCAAAGGTTTCCAGTGGCGCCAGCGTCTTCAAACTGCAGCTCATATAACCGTCGATACAAACCGCTCTCCGCGACAAGTGATGCATGTGTGCCTCGGCCCACGATCCGACCCTCATCCATCACCAAGATCTGATCCGCCCGTTGTACTGTCGATAGTCGGTGGGCTATGACAAAAACAGTTCGGCCCTCTAGAAGTTTCTTGATGGCATCTTGAATGACTCGTTCCGACTCGGTGTCTAATGCGCTAGTAGCCTCGTCAAGGATAAGTATCGGTGGGTCGCGCAGAAGGGCGCGCGCAATCGCTATACGCTGACGCTGTCCGCCGGATAGTTGAAACCCTCGCTCTCCAACGAGTGTTCTGTACCCGTTTGGTAGATTGCATATGAATTCGTGCGCGTGTGCTGCCCTCGCAACCGCTTCTATCGATCCCTGCGCCGCATGGGCACTCCCGTAGGCGATATTTGCGAAGACCGTGTCATGAAATAGAACGGTTTCCTGGGAAACAATGCCCATCAACCCTCTAAGGTCAGCAAGTCGAACTGACCGGACATCCGTACCATCAATGGTGATCCTACCGTCCGTTACTTCAAAAAAACGACCCAGAAGGTCAACAATCGTGCTTTTACCAGAACCGCTTGGTCCCACGAGTGCGAGCATCGAGGCCTTAGGTACACAGAAGGATGCACAGTCAATGGCAGGCTCACCGGCACGATAAGCGAAGGATACATTTTCGAAAGCGATCTCGCGCTCAATACTCTTCAGCCTCAGCGCCTTGGGAGAGTCACGAATCTCAACTGGCTCATCCAAGAACTCGAAGATCCGCTCCGCGGCCACTAATCCTGGCTGCGCTGTCGCAGGAAACTTCGCGACCTTCTTAACGGGCGAGTACAGTTTCATGGAAAGCCCTAAAAAGCCAACGAATTGAGCTCCAGTAAGGTCACCCTCGATGACGAGGCGAGACCCATACCATAAGAGGATTACGGTGCCCGTCGCCGCTAGCATCTCAGTGATTGGTGCAGCTAAGGCTCTTGTAAATTCAGCCCGCATGAACTGATGAAAGTAGTCCCCAGTGAGTTTCTGGAATCGCTCACGCTCTCGAAACTCAGCCGACGCAGACTTTACCAGTCGTATCCCGGACAGAGTCTCTGATATATGTGCATGCACCTCACCTCCCAAGTGCTGGACCCTACGATCCGCTCTACGTAGGACTTTGACGAGCGGCCCCCAGAAAAGCATAGCCGTTGGAATCACCACGAAAGCAGCAATAGTGAGCTTCCAGGAGATTAGTAGCATAGCCACAAGCGCCACGGAGAATTCAAGCATGGCTGACACCACGCTCGAAAGCTCAGAAACCACTAAAGTCCGTAGCTGCTCCACCTCCGTGGTTAGCCTGCTAACTATCTGTCCAGTCCGAACACGACCAAAAAATCCTAGATCGAGATCCATAACGCGAGAGTAGACCGAGTTTCGCACATCGCGATTGACTCCCTGTTCGGCACGAGCCAAGAGATAGACTCGCAAGAAGTGAAAGAGATTTTTTGCCGCAAAGACGAGGAGGATTAAAACGATTATGCTCCCAATCGCGGAGAGGGGGTCTCCGCCAACATCTACCCACCGGTAAACCGTTGCATCCAGAAGCCGGGCCATCCCACTATCGACAGATGTGGGTGCCGCCCCCCCACTGACAAACAGTGTCTCAATAAACGGAATGAGGAGCACGTAGACAGTCGCATCGAGGACCGCAAAAATCGCGGTTGCGACGGCAGCGACAAAAATGAGCGTTGCGTGCGGCGCCAGATAAGTGAGGATCCTTTTGTAGAGGGACACCACCACCTTCGCCTAGCCCCTAGGATTAAGGCTTGCTACAGGAACAATCATCTCCTCAGGGCTGATCCCACCATGTAGGAAAGAGTTACGGTACCGCGCTTGGTACTCCCTCAACTTTGTCGGATAAACGAAGAAATAATCCTCGAGAGCTAGAAGGTAGGACATTCCTATTCGCCCTGGAGGTAGGCGCAAGTCCTTTTCATTAAGAGTGTAAAAGGCCGTCCCAGATAACTTGGCCTTAAGATCTTGTCCGAACTTGTACCTCAAATTGCTCGTGGTGTCGCGTCGAGCATAGACCGTCGCAGAGTTCTGGCAGAGAATAGATCCATGATCCGTAGTCAAAATCACTCTGTGTCCCTTATTCGCTGCTTCCTTAAGAACCTCCAATGCCGTTGACCGCTCGAACCATGAACGGGTAAGGTCTCGCAGGGCAGCTTCATCGCGCGCCACCTCCATGAGGACCGGTGATTCCGATCTCCCATGCGTCATTAAATCCACAAAATTGAAGACCAGAGCGATGACTGAGCCCGGTGTACGAAGCGCCGAATTCACTCGCGCCCGCACCTGGTCTCCCTGGCGATCTGAAAAAATCTTCTGATAGTGGACTGGGACATCGCGGCCAGTGAGCCGTTTCAGTTGCTTGCGAAGCAACTCGTCCTCGAAAGCATTGAGACTCCTTTCGTCATCTGAGAAGTCCCACCAATCCGGATACTGTTTGGCGATTTCATCAGGATAAAGGCCACTGAAGATGGCGTTACGCGCGTATGGTGTGGCAGTTGGAAGGATCGAGTAGTGCCAACTGGTCTCTATATCAAAGTAACTAGATAGGACTGGAATCATCGCCCGCCACTGATCCATTCTCATGCAATCGAGCACCACGAAATAGATCGGCTCAGTCCCCAAATGTGGTAACAGGAACTCACGTACCAGATCTACCGATAGCCTCGGACGATCTTCAGAGTCCGCCATCCAACGCGGATATTCTTGCTTGACCCACTCACCAAAGCCTCGGCGCAGGTCAATCGTAAGAGCAGCAACTGACTCAAGCAGACCTGCCTCACCCGCCTCCTCTAGCCTAATCTGCCAGTCGACGATCTCTATGTAAGCTGCTGCAAATTCCTCTGGTGTGTCTGCCTCATGACAGCTCCGAGATAACTCATTGAAGCGAGTTGCAAAGTCTTGAGCAGCTCGCTGTTGTTGGATTGATGAACCTTCGAGAACACGTGTCACGACTGAAAGCACTTGGCGGGGGCTCGTTGGCTTGACCAAGTAATCGTGAACGTGCCGGCCAATCGCCTCCGTCATCGTGCGATCTTCTTCCGATTTGGAGATCATGACGACTGGCTGAAGAGGATCTTCCCGACGAAGAACTTCGAGAACCTCTAGCCCAGGACGGCCTGGCATCTGCTCATCGAGTAGAACTAGGTCATAGGAGAATTCTCTAAGGAGTTCTAATGCATCGTCACCATTCGTGATGGCGTCGACGTGATAACCACGAGCCTGCAGAAACAGTATGTGCGGCCTGAGTAGGTCAACCTCATCATCAACCCAAAGTATGCGCTTAATCGAGGAGGTTCTCTTATTCATGACTCGGAAGCATTAGGAACTCAAGCTCCGAAGAGTACCCCGAGTCGCCTGGAAAGCTCATCCCGGGCTGCGCGAAAAGCGTCCAGTTGCTTCTTTTCGGTCCCCCGCACTATTGCTGGGTCTGGCAGTGGCCAGTGGAGGCGAACAACCTCGTCAAGCCAAACCGGACAAGCTTCTTCCGCACAAAGTGTAATCACCGCATCAACAGGCCTCTCGACTTCATCTACCGACTTAGAGTGGTACTCTGAGATATCAAGACCAATCTCCTGCATCACTTGGACTGCGTGATTCCGAACTGACGCCGGTGATGATCCTGCCGAAGAAATACGTACTGTCGGAAATGTGAGACTCCTTGCAATGCCCTCGGCTAACTGGCTGCGAGCAGAATTAGCTACGCACAAGAAGAGCACATGCTCAGGGTTGGCTTCACGGAGTTTCATAGCCTCTTCGTGCCATACCTGGCGATTATCCTTGGTCACCATCGCTCACATACGAATTCGATACGGGAACCAAGAAGGCACTGCCCTCCCCTCCTGTTGGGCCGGCTCGAACACCCACTCGGATGCTTCTCGGATCAAGCGCCGATTAAAACTCCCATCTCTTGTCGGCGGCTCAAGACGGGTGGAATCCGACACCACCAGACCGTTTTCATCGACAAATACCCAGACTTGAACCTCTGTATCGCGCAAGTCACTGTTTGTGGATGGAATGATCATGCCACGGGGAGAAGCGGGCTGGAGTGTGAATAATCCCTGATCGGCGGTTCCAGCATCGCCCCGGCCGAGTCCGGCTTCGAGCCCTGGGACATCTGCGAGGCCAGGCCTCTCTCCTAGAATGGAAGACTGATCAACCTGTGATCGATCGTCGAAGGTGATATTGTCGATCTCAACAGCAATTGGCGTTGGAACAGGTGGAGGCACTATCGGTACGGGCGGCAGGACACGCACATTTATTGCTTGCATGGAACCGGCAGTCGCAAGGTTGTCACCTGCTCTCGGCCCCGGAGCCGCGAATGGAGAATCGGGAATCACATTCCCGGACCATAGGAGAAAGAGTAGCCCGTGTATGACAACGGAAAAAAGTGCGCCACTAGCCCAGAACTTTTGGTCTCGGCGTCGCCTTTCCTCGGCAGTGAATTCTCGAATCTCAGCCATCGCCCCTCTCTTCACCCTACTACTACTAGACTCTGGTACGGTGTGTTTCGGCAAACCACTCCGCCTCATTGGGGGCTAGCATTGAACCGGTACCGCTGCTCTAGTACCACTGCTATAGTCCGCTGCCTAGCGAAGTCCACGGCTCCACTCCTGCCAACCCTTACAGATGCCATGCCGATGGGACCCCAAGCCAAACTAGCTGGTCGGAGTGCCGCAGGGTAATGACATACCATGTATCACCGACTTGAAGTTCATCCTTAAGATGCTAGTTAAAGCTCAACTACTCAGTTTGGAATCGTATTCCCAGGCAGAAGACAGGTGCTTCAAATCGACTCTGTGTAACCTCTGCGATCCCGAATAGTGAGCATGATCTCCTGGCTTTCCCGCCTGAAGCCCTTATACGAGCTCACTAAACCGGGCATCACGGGGTACGTGATGATTACTGCGGGCGCGAGTGCATTCGTGGGCTCTCGGGGCAGCATCGACCTCGCCCTGGCTTTCCATGTGATCCTTGGCACAGGAATCTCGACAGCTGGTGCGCTCGCTTTGAACCAGTACATGGAGCGAGATGTCGACGCATTAATGACGCGTACCAGAGGTCGGCCACTTCCGTCCGGGCGCCTCAGCCCGGCCCAGGGTTTGGCAGCCGCGACTACGCTGCTTGTAGGAGGGACCATCTATCTGGCCCTTAGCAGCGGCTTCCGTCCAGCCGCCATCGCTGCAGCCTCGGCAATCGGGTACCTCACAATTTACACGCCACTTAAAACACGCTCATACATTGCGACATTGGCTGGGGCAATCCCAGGAGCTCTTCCAACTTTAATTGGCTGGACCGCGGCAACTCATGCTTTTGAACCGGCCGGGCTAGCTCTTTTTGGGATTGCTTACCTCTGGCAGTTACCGCACGTACTCGGATTGGCTTGGATGCTCAGAGATGACTACGCCAAGGTTGGATTCAAGCTTATCCCCGAAGGTGGCGGACGCGTGATCGGCCTGCACATGGTCCTAGCAACAGCTGTCTTAGTACCAACCTCACTGACTCCGACATTACTGGGTTACACGGGTGCCTGGTACGCTACCGGCGCATTCATTCTTTCTGCGGGGTTCCTTTTGATGGCTGCTACGGCGGGTTGGAATATGACAGATAGTGCAGCCCGTGGGGTTTTCTTCAGTTCGCTGCTATATCACCCACTGTTGCTCAGCCTTATGGTATTTGACACCGTGAGCCTATGAGTCACATAGCGGTTCGAGTCCTCGTGGTAGCCATACTGTCTAGCTGTCTACCTAACTTGGCATTCTGCCAGATGGAGCGTCCAAGGGCACGTGACGTTGGCCTGGAAATTGGGATATTCGAACCTGGTCGCTTCAATGCGATTACCGACGTCGAGGGTGTGAAAGTAGGACACAGAACGATCATCTCACCACCTAACGTGCGGACGGGTGTTACGGCTATTCTGCCTCATAGTGACAACCTTTACAGCTCAAGAGTACCGGCGGCTATCCACGTGGGAAACGGATTTGGAAAGCTGTTGGGCGTCACACAAGTTAGGGAGCTGGGCGAGCTTGAAACTCCTATTTTGCTCACTTGCACACTTTGTGTCTGGCAAGCTGCCGATGCGATGGTTGAGTGGATGCTCCAGCAAAATGGGATGGGCGAAGTCCGTTCTATCAACCCGGTCGTTGGAGAGACTAACGACGGCAGCTTAAATGATATCCGATCACGACCGATCAGGCCCGAAGATGTTGTTGCGGCCCTAGAAGAAGCAGGCACGGGCGCAGTTGAAGAGGGAGCTGTAGGTGCGGGAGCAGGTACGATTGCTTTTGGCTGGAAAGGTGGAATTGGAACGAGCAGTCGGGTACTCCCTCTAGAACTGGGTGGCTACACGGTCGGAGTGATCGTGCAAAGTAACTTCGGCGGGGTACTGCAGATCGGTGGGGCTCCGGTTGGTATTGAACTTGGACAATATTCGTTCTCAGGCCCTACGGGTTCAGACGGTGATGGATCAATCATGATCGTCGTAGCTACTAATGCACCCCTTTCAGCCCGCAATCTTGAACGGGTCGCCAGACGCTCTATCATGGGGCTCGCACGTACTGGGTCGTTCGCTAGCAACGGATCCGGAGACTACGTGATCGCCTTTTCCACGGCACCCGGTGTACGTCGATCCACAAATAGCGGGATCAACAGCTACGAAGACCTGGGTAACACGAATATGAGTGGGCTTTTCGCAGCCACGGTCGAGGCAACGGAGGAGGCGATATACAACTCGCTCTTTAAGGCTGAGACCGTCACCAGTAACGGAAGAACTGTAGAGGCCCTTCCCCTTGAAGCTGCTCTAGAAGTACTGAGGAGACACGGCACCGTCCGTTGAACTCTGCTCAAGCAGAGCTAAAGACGACGCCGTCCTTCACGAGCTTAGCAACCTCTTCCTGGGAGTACCCAAATTCGCTTAGCACCTCACCAGTATGTTGTCCAAAAACTGGTGCGCCAGCCTTCGATTCTGACTTCTCCAATGCACTCATCTTGACAGGCATACCCAAGGACCGCACAGACCCAAGTCGTAGATGGTCAACTTCAATTACCATATCCCTCGCTGCCGACTGAGGGTGCTCCAACATCTCTCCTATAGAAGCGACAGGACCAACAGGAACACCGGCCACCTGCAGTCGCTTGAGCCACTCATCTGTCGTCAGTCTGGCAAATGAGGGGGCCAGCGTATCGACCAACTCTTGCAAGTGGCCCATACGAGACTCGTTCGTTTTGAAGCGTAAATCCTCTTTGAGCTCAGGCCGACCCAAGGCTTCCGTGAATTGCAGCCAAGTACTCTCGTTCGAGGCTCCTACATTGATCCAACCGTCCGACGTACTCAGTGCTTGATAGGGTGCCGCAAGAGGATGCGCGGAACCCATCGGACTAGGTGATACACCTGAAGCGAGCGCTATTGCACTCTGCCAATATGTCTGAACGATACCAGCTTCGAAGAGAGAAGTGTCGACAAGCTGGCCCTGCCCGGTTCGCTCTCTCTCGAACAGGGCCGCAGCGACACCAAAAGCGGCGAGGATGCCAGCTGTAATGTCTGTTACAGGAGTGCCGATTTTCACCGGCTCACGGCCTGGGCCCTCACCAGTAATGCTCATCAGTCCAGAGTACCCCTGGGCGATTAGATCAAAACCACCCTGCCCCGAAAGGGGTCCGGTTCGTCCGAATCCCGTAATCTGACAGTACACGAGGCGTGGATTTAACTCAGAAAGCACCTCCCAACCAAGTCCTATACGATCCATAGTTCCCACTCGAAAGTTCTCTAGCAGAACGTCCGCTTCCGAAACAAGTCTGCGCACAACATCTACACCTGCCTGGGCTCGCAAATCGACAGCCACACCCCGTTTTCCTCGATTGAGCATCATAAAAGCGGCTGACTCACCGTTTATATCTGGCGGCAGAAAACCTCGGGTGGCATCACCTGAAGGCAGCCGTTCAGCCTTTATGACATCTGCACCCATGTCGGCGAGCATGAGCCCACAAACTGGTCCAGCCATTATGTGGGCTAGTTCCACTACACGGACGCCGTTCAGCGGGCCGGACAAGCGTTCCTAGCTCCCATGGAAATTGGGAGAGCGCTTCTCAAGAAAAGCCGTGCGACCTTCGCGATAGTCATCAGTCTCAAAGGCAGCGTGCACTTCCTCCTTCTCTTCAGAAGAGACAGCCCGGTGCTCTTGCATCCTTCGGATGAACTTCTTGTGCCAACGATTCACAAGCGGCGCACCAGCCGCGATGCTATTAGCCAGCTCATATGTATGCTCAATCACGGTTGGGTCCGGGTGCACGCGGTTGACCAAACCGACCACCCTGGCTGAGTTAGCGTCAATGAGGTCCCCACTCAGCAGTAGATCCATGACCGAACCAGGTCCTAGTAGCTGGACAAGAGGTTCGAGTTCGTCGTAAGACATCGTCAACCCGAGGCGGTTAATAGGAGCACCGAAACGGCTAGACTCACCACACACCCGCAGGTCGCAGCAGGATGCAATCTCCAAACCACCACCAACGCAGAGTCCTTCAATGGCGGCGATAGTTGGATGGCGGCAGCCTCGTATAGCTCTCAGGGCAGAACTAATCGCGTCAGAGTAAGCGCGAACCTGCTCTGGCGTGTTTCTCTGCTCTTCAAAGCAAGTAATATCAGATCCGGCTGAGAACGCTTGCCCTCCGGTTCCACGTAACACAACACTCCGGACCTCATCCCTCTTAGAAATTGTGTTCATGGCCTCCTCGAGAGCATGCCACCCGTCGACATCCAGCACATTATGCCGCTCAGGACCGTCAAGTCGTATAGTCGCGATGTGTGCCTCAATCTCGACTTGGACCCGAGAGCTCATCGGTAGAACATCTCCACAAGAGCCATGGGTACGATCGGAACGTACGTCACGAGAAGTAGCATCGTGACCAAAACTGATATGAAGTACAGGTTGACCTTGCTCACCTCCCAGATGTCAGCTTTTGCTACCGAGCACGCAGTGACGAGAACAGAGGCTACCGGTGGGGTCTGCTGACCGATCCCTAAATTCAGTGTCACAATCAGACCAAAATGGACTGGATCAATGCCTGCTGCCTGGACTAAGGGCATCACAATCGGGACAACGAGGATGATCGCTGCTGCAGAGTGAAGAAAGAGACCGATTACGAGGAAAAAGGCGTTCAATAGAAGGAGGATGGTCCATCTTTCCTGGGTTAGCCCCATGATCCCTTCCGCCACTTGCTGAGGGACACGAACCTCGGTGAGATAGTCCCCCAGCAGTGCCGAAGCAGCTACGAGTAGCATGACAACTGCAGTCTGACTGCCACCCTCCAGCATGGCCTTCTTCAACTGACTCCAGTCAAGTTCTCGATATACTATGCCACCGATTAGAACGGATGCGACCACGGCCAGACCGGCGCCCTCCGTAGCCGTGACCCATCCGGTGAAGATGCCACCAAGGATGATGAGAGGCAGCAGAAGTGCCCACCCAGCATCCTTGAGCGTAGACCAAACTCGGTCGAGTTGGAACGCCTGCTCACGGGGAAAGTCGTGTCGGCGAGCCAAAAGATAGGCCACAAGCATCATGAGAAGCCCACCGAGCACACCGGGGACAATCCCGGCCACGAAAAGTTCAACAATGGAGCTCCCTGACATCACACCATAGATAATCATTGGAATAGATGGTGGGATGATCACTGCCAGGGTTGCAGACGAAGAGGTGACCGCTGCTGCAAAAGACCGACTGTATCCCTTTTTTTTCATTGCTGGAATCAGAATCGACCCGAGAGCTGCCACATCAGCTACCGCGGAACCACTAATCTCCGCAAAAAAGAGGGACGCACTGATCGTAACCATTGACAAGCCGCCCCGAATGAAGCCCACGAGGGCCGATGCTAGGGCGATCAAGCGACGACTGATCCCAGTCGCGTTCATGATCGCCCCTGCCAAGATAAAAAGCGGTATGGCAATGAGCGGAAACGACGTTGCACCCGAGAACATGACGAGTCCAGCATTCGGAAGAGAGGCAACCCCACTCGGCCCGGTAATCATTGCCACGACCGCGACTATACCAAGTGAGATAGCAATAGGTACCCCGATGAGTACAAGCACTAACAAGACTGCACCGATCGCCAACAAGCTCATCTTTCGGCTACCTCCTGCGTCGACTTAATCGAATCATCCTTGACTTCAGTCGTATCAAGCAGCGCATCCGGCAAAGACATGAGCTGTGCCACGATAAAGAGGACCGCCCCAATTGGGATGACGGATTGCGCCACTGCCATGGGCACCCACGGCAGCGAGACGAGTGTAGTGCCTCCGAGAACGGACAGTACTCGGAGTCCTGCCCAAGTCAGCGCTACAAAGAAAATCAACACACAGGCCTCGGCGACTAACACCACCGTAACGCGCATGCGCCCCGATAAACGCTGGACCAAGGTCGGCATCCCGATATGGGCGCGGTGCAGCGCGGCGAGAGCAGCACCGTAATAAGTGAGCCAGGCCAATAGGATAGAAGCGACCTCGTCGTACCATACAAGTGAAGCACCCGCTTTCCGAAAGATGACCGCTACAACGACCACAATCGCCAGTGAGGCCATCAACGAGAGCACAATACCCTCGAGACTCTTCCGGAAAATCTCCCGCGCGCGGGTCACTGTCACTGAGTCAGCGCGAACCAGCGAGTGTTGCCCGTTCCACCAGGGTGCTACCCGAAGGCACGCTTTCCTCGTACTCGTCGTAGACTTCGCGGCTCGCGGCTAAGAAATCTGCAGACTCAGGTTCGTTCACGGCGACCCCCGTCTCCCGCATCTGCTCAAGCAGCTCTTGGTCCAGACGAGCAGCTGTTGCGTGCACGAACGATTGCACACCCCTCACTTCATCCTCAAGAACGGAACGAACATCATTGGGGAGCGCGTCCCAACGGGATGGTGAGACAACTACATACGCCGGTGTATACACGTGCCCTGTCAGGGACAAGTACTCCTGAACCTCATACAACCTTGAACCCCAGATCTGAGCTAACGGGTTCTCCTGACCGTCAATTACACCAGTCTGAAGCCCCACGAAGACCTCAGAAAGAGCCATGGGCGTTGGATTCGCTCCCAAAGCTTGAAAGAGTCGCACACGCCAAACACCCCGAGGAGTTCGGAGCTTAACACCCCCGAGGTGGGTAGGACTCTCAATAGGTCGAACGTTATTAGTAACATGTCTAAAACCATTCTCCCAAACTGCTAATACTCGGTATCCCTCTGCTTCGGCCTGAGGCACTAAGTCGGGCCAGACCACGGCCTCCTCGATTGCCCGCATGTGTGCACGATCCCTCACT
>Ga0209034_10000531_pt1 | contig 19098 bp, 25 predicted proteins | sample MarorgKNORR_S2LV_2_FD_188219 | JGI IMG/M metagenome (GOLD analysis project Ga0209034, IMG submission 188219) | Marine microbial communities from the Southern Atlantic Ocean, analyzing organic carbon cycling - 250m_A/KNORR_S2/LV (SPAdes) (version 2) | ecosystem: Environmental > Aquatic > Marine...
GGTTTAACTTCTTCAGTTACTTCAGGTTTAACTTCTTCAGTTACTTCAGGTTTAACTTCTTCAGTTACTTCAGGTTTAACTTCTTCAGTTACTTCAGGTAATTCTTTAACTTCTTTATTCTCAATTTCTGGCTTGACATCGATTATTTGTTCTTCCTTCTTAACTTCTTTTACTTCAGTTTTTGCCGAATCTAAAGTGTTCACAGTTACAAGTCCATCTTTGTCTTTTACTAATCTTACTTTAATTTTACGTGGTGGATTTCTTATTCCGTTTTCCCATATTTTTTCACTAACTTCTTCTGATATCTTTACTTGTTCTGATTTTCCATGTTTAGCTGCAAATTCCCTTAATAATTTCACTGCTCGCTTACTTCGTCTTTGTTTTGGGTAAATCCATGCCCTTCCTAAAGGAACGTTATATTCTCTATCAAATTCTTTTGCCATCTATTTCACCTTTAATTTAGTTCTTCTCCAGCTTCTACGTTTAGGATTGGTTGTTACTCCTCTTTTTGTTTTAACAACTACCCAAGTAGGAACTGCACTGTTCTGATTTCGTTTCTTCATTAATCGCTTTTTAATTCCAGATGTTAATTTCGACATTATGCCCACTTTATTTTAAAATCCTTTTGAGGTTTCTGAAATGACGTTAAGAATTCTTTAATTTCTTCGTCTGTAATCGTTTTTTGTATCTTTCCTGATGATGCTAGTTGAATAATCTGATTTTCTATTAATCTTGCAATGTCCGGCTTTACCATTCTAATGTTTGCCAATCTCTCTCTTGCTTCTGTGGTTAATAATACCTTTAGCATTTGTTCTCTCATTACGTCTTCTTTCTGCTGAGCATCTGCTGATACAGATCGTTCATTATTATTGTTGTTTATCTCAGCCATCTTTAACACCTATATTCAAACCGATTATTTCTTATTAAGTTTTTATTTATTCTCTTCCTGCGAAGATAATTCTTCATCAATCTCTTCAGTCATTCTGTCCATCTTTTCAATAGATTCTTTGTATAAATTTTCAAATTCAATGAATAGGCTCTGAAGTTCCACTGCTATGGCATTTAGCCTCTCTTCATTGGTAATTTTCTCCATGTCACATAGTCTCATTTTGGCTATTTAAATCCTGAACCAAGTTTTTTTATTACAGAAAATACTTTACTTAACTCCTATGGGTCTAGATATCTCCTCAATTAACGGACATGAACTTGAAGGAAAGAAAATCCTATTATGTATAACCGGCAGCGTCTCTTCTATGGAATCTCCACGAATTGCTCGTGAATTAATTAAACATGGCGCCGATGTTATTCCTGTACTCAGCAATTCCGCTTCAAAACTAATTGGACCAGAATTACTCCATTGGGCTACTGGAAATGAAACAATTACTTCTTTGACAGGTAAAATGGAACATGTTCAACTTGCAAATGGCGGCGATGATAGCGCCGATCTGATATTGATTGCTCCATGCACGTCGAATACAATCGGAAAACTTGCCCAAGGCATTTCTGATGATACTATATCCACAATTTGTACGGTTGGATTAGGATCCAACATTCCTATTGTTATTGCTTCAGGCATGCACGAACCAATGTTTGAAAACCCAATTCTTCAAAATAATATCTCTATTCTCAAAAAGAATAATGTAACATTTGTCTCTCCAATATTCGAACATAATAAGGCAAAAATGGCAAGCTTTAATGACATACTTGCCGAAATACTGCCTCGTCTTTTCATACAAGACCTTTCTGGTAAAAATATTCTGGTTACTGCTGGACCGACCACTGAAAAAATCGATCCTGTCCGTATTATTACCAACAAATCATCTGGAAAGACTGGTTTAGCACTTGCGAATGAAGCTAAACGACGTGGTGCTAATGTTACGTTGATCTTAGGAGACGTAACTGAAATTCCTCCTACTTCAATACGCACTATTCGCGTTTCTTCTTCTCAAGAACTATTGGACGTTACAATTTCTGAATTGTCACAAATCAAATACGATTTTTATTTCGCATCTGCTGCGCCTTCCGATTTCAGAATACTTAGTCCGTCTAATGATAAAATCTCTTCTAGAAATAACAGATCAATCAATATTGAATTGGAAGCATATCCAAAAATCATCAATTCTATCAAGCAAATCTCTCCATCTACAAAACTAATTGCCTTTAAGGCATTATACGGTAATGACTCAGATAGCATTTCTAACGCAATTTCTGAAATATTCAACGATTCTGATGCTGATTTTATAATCGTTAACGACGTCTCTAGGAAAGATGCAGGTTTCTCTTCTGATTACAATGAATTGAATATGTTTACTCGTAACGATTCCTTCGAATTTCCTTATGCGTCCAAGAAAAAACTTTCAAAGTCTATTTTCGATCAAATTCTGAAAACTCTAACTTGAATCTGACCAGATTGGTTTAATCGATCTTAATATCGGCGTTGCCAAAATTGCAGAAATCAAGGCAATTGCTAACCTTTCAATAGGATAAACAAAGAATATTGTTTTCCAGATTCCTGGAAATGCATCTGGGTTTATTGATTGCAGATATATGCCTAATGTAGTTACAAATACAATTCCTCCGACTATATGTTGAAACATCGTTCCGATCATTGCTATTATGAACAATCCCATTATTGTTTTCTTGGAATTCTCTTCAATCCAATTCATCGACATGCTTGTCAACGGCGATATTAATGCCAACGCTGCAATAATATGAAGCCAATTGTAGGGCAACGAAATCTGCCCATTAATTGGTATCAACGTTTCCGTATACGGCAATAAATTAAAAATTACTATTCCGATAATAAATAGACCTAACGCGAATACTTTCTTTCCATGAACTATCAGTCCTATAAACAACGCTCCCATGGTGGCTGGTAAGAAATCCCATCCTAGAAATATCATCGGTTTTCCAAACACTATTCCTAAGAATGTACCCAAAAAAATCGTTGCTGCCGCAATATACGGCCCAAATATAATTGCATAAATCGGTACGAGAATATCTGCTAACGCAAAGCTTGCTCCAGGAGCTCCAATTACTGGAAATGAAGGCAATATTCTCATTATGGCATAAATTACTGCAAATGATGCAATGATTGCTATTTGCTTGCTCTTTATGTCCATGTTTTCTATTACTGACATCTTCTATTACTTCCACGTTATTCTATTAAATTTTTCCGTCATACACGATTGCTATGACTTTGTATGTTATATCTTCAAATTCCACTAAACAGTTGTCTGATACGTCGTTTGCATCTCCTTTTGTTTCAAATACTTTTCCACCATCTCTTTCATGTATCTTTACTATTCGGTGAATTATTCTCTCTCCTGTATATCCATTACAAAGAGGAGTAGCCCTCTCGCTAAAAATTATTATATCTCTTTCATTTATCTGATCTAATTCAGGTTTATACACAATTACTTTGTCGGTGCAATCAAATGTCGGCAACATGCTGGCCGTTCCACAAATTACATTTGCTATTGTTGCTAGATTGGAATCATAAAATACTGGGGCGTCATTTTCAAATACCGACGTTATCCAAACTCCTCTCCTTTCTGCTATAATGTTTGATAATTCACCTACTCTCAAATTTAATTTGATGAATTTCGACCTTTCTACCTCCCTCATCTCGGTAATATTATCATTCAGCCACTTGATGTTTTCATTTGCTAAATCTAATTCTTCTTGTAAATTTGACTTTCCAGGATTTAGACCTACCAAATCCGACATCAACCCTGTGAATATTCCTAAAACAAATACTATGGTGATAAGAATTACCTGATTTCTTCTCATTTGTTATTATTGCGTCATTTTCCCACTTAAGCATTAACCTATGTCAGTAACAATTAAATTTCCTAAATTCTATCTCTCTCTTATGTATCCAAATATAGGTAAATCGTCAAGAATTGATACTTTATTTAATTCCAATAATAATGCATTTGTCGTCGCTTTTGACCATGGAATATTGATGGGACCTATTGATGGAATTAAAGATATTGAAAGTTCTATCTCCAAGGTTGCCAAGGGTGGCCCTGATGCAATTCAAGTAACTCCTCCTATAGCTAAAGTTGTTTCTGAAAACTTTCTCGGAAGAAATTCTCCTTCTTTGATAGCTCGAATCGATAGTTCAAATTTATGGCGTTCTTCACCTGAACCTAAATCTGGTTATTATACTGAATTATTTTCTGTGAAAGATGCAGTAAGACTCGATGCTCAAGCTGTTGTAACTTATTTGCTCGTTGGTTTTGAAAACGATCACGATGAAGCTTATAATTTGAAAGCATTGAGTAAAATCGCTCATGAAGCACAAGATTATGGAATGCCTCTGATAATTGAACCATTGGGAATTGCAAAAGGCTATCAAGCGGTTCGTGACAAAGATATAATCTCATTGGCTGTTCGTATGGCCACTGAAGTCGGCGCTGATCTTCTCAAGGTAGATTATACTGGAGAGAAAGACTCATTTCGTGAAATTCTTGATTCAACTACTTGTCCTGTTATGATTCGTGGAGGTCCTAAAACCAAAACTATAGCTGATTCACTTCAGATGGTTTCTGATTCTCTGGAGACAGGTGCTAAAGGTCTAGTTTCCGGTCGCAATATCTGGCAATCGGAAGATCCGACCAAAATTACTAAAGTTTACTCAGAATTTGTTCATAATGAAATTGGTCTTGAAGATGCTTTGAAACAACTGGAGTAAAATTCCATGTCTAATTCTGAACTAAATTCTTTACCTGTCGACGAGCGATATTTTGAAGATTCATCTTCTAATCTTCACTCTGTCTGCGCCTCTGCGCTTGAAGATTCAGATCAATTTTGGTCGAATATTGCCAAGGAACTGGACTGGTTCAGTGAATGGAATGAAGTTCTTGAATGGAAACCCCCGTTTGCAAAATGGTTTACAGGAGGTAAAATTAACGCATCATTCAATTGCCTGGATAGGCACGTGAACTCTGGCCAAAAGGATAAAATTGCCTATATTTGGGAAGGTGAAAACGGAGATAAAAGGTCCCTTTCTTATGAGCAACTCTATAACGAAGTCAATCATTTTGCTAGCGCATTGCTTAATCTGGGCATAAAAAAAGGAGATAAAATCGCTTTTTACATGCCGATGGTTCCAGAATTTCCTGTTGCCATACTTGCCGCTACCCGAATCGGCGCCGCATTTACAGTCGTTTTCTCTGGATTTAGTGCCACGGCACTTGCAGATCGAATCAATGATTCACAAGCCAAGTTGGTCATCACTTCGGACGGAGGCTTCCGAAGAGGGAAAATATTAAAGCTTAAGGAGATAGTAGACGACGCTCTTACAAAAACTTCAACTGTTGAAAACGTTATTGTTCTGAATCGAGCTAATATTGAAATCAATATGACTGAAAATCGCGATATTTGGTGGGATGACGCAATAAAAAATACCAGTGACTTTGTAGAACCTGAACAACTTGAATCGGACCATCCATTGTACATTCTTTATACATCTGGAACAACTGGAAAACCAAAAGGCGTTTTGCATGGAACTGGCGGTTATCTGACTTATGTATATGCAACAACTAAATGGGTATTTGATATCAAGAAGGATGACATCTATTGGTGCCCTGCAGACATTGGTTGGGTTACTGGACACAGTTACTTCATATTTGGACCTCTACTTCATGGCGCTACATCAATTATGTACGAAGGAGCTCCTGACTATCCCAATTCTGAAAGACTATGGGAAATGATTGATCGATACAACGTTACAATTTTCTACTTTACACCAACTGGAATACGCGCATTGATGAAACATGGAAATGAATTACCACAAAAACACGATCTTAGCAGCCTTAGATTACTTGGCACTGTCGGCGAACCAATAAACCCTGCAGCTTGGAAATGGTATTACGAAGTAATCGGAAATAAGAAATGTCCGATAGTTGATACTTGGTGGCAAACTGAAACTGGAGGAATAATGCTTTCTGCATCTCCTAATCTCGGTCTAGCTTCCTTGAAACCTGGATCTGCCACATTCCCTCTTCCTGGAATTGATGCCGACATAGTTGATGAAAAAGGCAATTCTGTTGGATTGGAAGAAAAGGGATTTATCGTTATCAAACGTCCTTGGCCAGGAATGTTTCTGACTTTATACAATGATTCAGAACGCTACAAACAGGTCTATTGGGAGAAATTCCCTGGTTATTATTACCCTGGAGATTATGCCGTTCGAGATAAAGACGGATACTTTTGGCTTCTTGGAAGAGCAGACGAGGTTCTTAATGTCGCAGGACATAGATTGGGCACAATCGAAATAGAAGACGCTATGGTTGAACATCCTGCTGTTGCCGAAGCTGCCGTTGCAGGAAAACCTGACGAAATCAAAGGAGAGGCAATTGTTGTATTTGCAATACTTCAAAAAGGCAATGAACCAACTGACGAACTTCGAACTGAATTGTTCAATCATGTAAGAACAGTTCTTGGTCCAGTAGCTACTCCCGAAGAAATTCATTTTGTCAATATGGTGCCTAAGACTCGTAGTGGAAAGATAATGAGGCGTGTTGTAAAAGCTGTTGCTTCGGGAACTGAAATTGGAGATGTCACCACCCTAGAAGACGGCGCATCTGTCGACGAGGTCAAGAGAACAATTGACGAATTCCGTCAATCGATGAAGAGTTGATTATGATATGAGTAAACCTATGGATAATGCAGTTGAAATAATGAGAAAGGGAGGCACTCTGCTCAGTGAAAAATGTCCTCGATGTGGCGGAGTACAAGTGAAATACAAAGGTAGAGTTCTTTGCATCGCCGAAGATGATTTATCTGAAAATCTTCAGTCCACAACTGTATCTAATGATGCAACACTTTCCAATCTCCGTAATGTTATAATCGAAAAGATTGATGTCACAAGCAATGCCATTGAAAAAGAAAATGACGTTACCAAGCAATCTGTTTTGGCCGACCTGCTTCAAAAATATGTGGCACTATTGAAGGAATGCGAAGAAGACAATGAATCTGATACAGATTCTGAAGAAAGTTAAGCTCTGAATCTAAGATGAAATCGATAAACTTCACTGTATTGGGTGACCAATCAATCGCAAATGATTTTGGGAAAAAAGGCACATCTTCCGATCTAACCCTGTTTGACAGGAAGGACTCGGACATAATCCGTACCTGGGTTGCCCCGAACGGATTTCCCGATAAGATTCAGCCATTGCTTCAGTCTCTCTACCTGTCTGAATACGTTATATTCCACGTTTCTTCCTTGGATAAATTCACTGGCGAACAGATTGTCGCCCTGGATTGTTTGGGAAAGAGGGACGGAATACTGAGCCATTCATACGACGTGGACGAATCAACACTCAATGCCATGATAAAGGGAACCGTATTGGAGAACTACAAGAAGGTTGAAAAAGATAATCTTAAAGAAGAGATGATGAAACTGCCCGTAATTGAAAAAGACGGCAGTCCCTGCATTGTAATCGATCATTGTTTTGACGTCAAGGGAGTTGGCACGGTGGTACTTGGCAAAGTTATTTCTGGAAAAATAATTCAATACGACAAAATCACACATCATCCGTCCAACACAGAGGCAATGGTAAAGTCCATACAGATGCACGATGACGATGTCAAAGAAGTGCAATCCCCTGCCCGTGTAGGATTCTCTTTGAAGAACCTGAAACCCGACAATGTAACACGAGGGGACGTTCTGTCCGACGACGATTCAGTCAAAGTTGTCGAAGAGATAGAACTTGATTTCAAACCAAGTCCGTTCTACAAGAATGAGATCTCAGAAAACGAGATGTGCCTTGTAAGTATCGGCATGCAGGTAAAGGCAGGAAAATTTGTTTCCATTTCCCCTATGAAACTGAAGCTTGACAAGCCGATAGTCGTCTTGCCCGGCGATATTTGCGTATTATTAAAGCCAGAATCTAAATCCATACGAATTATCGGCAGTGGAAAAACAGATTAATAACGCGATTTATTTCTTAATATTGCCTCGGCTCTGCCTCGGTTCATCTGCGAGATAGCTCAGCATGGCTAGAGCGTTTCCTTGGTATACGACAAAAAGGAAAAGGTCCCGGGTTCAAATCCCGGCCGAGGCTTTATTTTAAGCTAAAAATCATCAAAAAATTGCAGTTTTTCATGCTGATTGTTCATCAGCATGTCAATTTTCGTCTGCAAATCCTACTTTTAGTAGGTTCATGTAGTCACGTACGACCATTTAGTCGCGTAAGACCATTCTGTTTTCATATTTTTCTTCTTCACCATTGTCAACTTTTGACGGCGTAATATGATTATGCCGATTTGCATAATTGAGTTATATAAAGCTTATCCCACTCTCCAACAAGATTTTGTGATTTTTTTATTATATTCAAAACCATGAAATTCTAGTTTATGATAACTTAATCTATGGTCCTCGTAAATCTTCCTCAGTTATTTATTGATAGTATTTTGACTGGAAGTGTACTTGCTTTGGGAGCTATCGGACTGACTCTCGTCTATCGAGTGATGAAATTTCCTAACTTTGTCCACGCCGAATTCCTGACTTTCGGGGCTTATTCCGCATACGCAGTAAACCAATATCTTGGCCTTGGACTTTTCGCTGGAAGCATATCTTCCTTTGTTGCTTCTGGACTATTGGCGGTTATCTCTTATCGTTTTGTGTTCTCGAAACTGGAGAATGTAAGTTCATCTGGGACGACCACCAAGCTCACCTCGATGCTGATTGCATCTATTGGCCTCGGTTTCATCTTTCGGCATTCCATCCAGGAAATCTGGGGAGCAAATGTTTTGTATTTCAACATCGAAGCTCCTGCAATTTATGAATACTTTACCGCAAGGTTCACAAGTTTCGATCTAATAATTATTCTATCATCCATTCTTCTTGTTCTATTGCTCCATGTGTTTCTGACTTACACAAATCTTGGTAAATCTATTCGGGCAACTTCCGATAATCCTAATCTCTCTTTGATTAGCGGAATAGATACTGATAGGGTTATCTACACTGTCTGGTTCCTAAGTGGAGGCACTGCGGGATTTGCAGGTTTCCTGCGAGGAGTTGACACCCGTCTCTCTCCATGGCTTGGCTGGAACGTATTGCTGATTGCATTTGCAGTTGTAATACTCGGAGGCATCGGAAGCTTTTACGGAGCAATCATTGCAGCCTATCTTATCGGATTCGTTGAGAACATCGGGGTAGTTGCATTGATCAATTTGGATCTGCCTACAAGCTACAGACCTGCAATTGCTTTCTCCATATTGATTCTCATGCTCATCTTCAGGCCTCAAGGCCTCTTCAGTACGGCCAGTGATCGGAAGGGTGGTTAGTTGATAAACTTCATACTCGACGCTCTGATCTATGCAGGAGTATTTGGCATTCTAGCAATCAGCCTGAATATTGAAGCTGGGTTCACTCGATTGATGAATTACGGCAAGGTTGCGTTCTTCGGAGTGGGCGCATACACGTCTGCCTTGCTGGCATTGAGCGGATACAATTTCCTGGTCACTCTGGTGGCTGCCATCTTCATGTCTGCCCTTGCTGGATTCCTTATCTCCTTGCCCACGCTCAGGCTTCGGGAGGATTATTTTGCAATAGTCACTGTATCTGCTGGAGAGATCCTGAGATTGTTCTTTATCAGCGAAGCTTGGCTTACGAATGGCACTAGAGGCCTTCCTGGCATACCTAGACCGTTGGCCGATATCATACCTACAGAAAACTATCTTCTATTCTACACACCTGTGGTTTTCGTATTTCTGTTTGCATGCTATCTTATAGCTACACAAATAGTCAACTCCCCATTCGGACGAGTTCTCAAATCTATCCGAGAGGACGAAGTTGCATCAAAGTCTCTTGGAAAAGACATCTTCAAATTCAAAACAAAATCGTTGATTATCGGATCCTCTATGGCTGGAATTGCAGGACATTTATTTTCATACCATCTTAGATTCATCTCTCCCGACATGTTCTTCCCAGTCCTTACATTCACTATCTGGACGATGATGATTATCGGTGGAATTGCAAATATCAAGGGCTCGATTCTTGGAGCTCTTATTGTACAAACTTTTGAAAGAGGAATGTCCATTGTCAAGGATTACGTCAATCTGCCAATCGATCCGCTAAACTTTAGGATTATTGTTATCGGTTTTATTTTGATATTGTTTATGATGTATCGGCCTGAAGGAATTATTCCCGAAGAAAAAACTAAATCTATCTCTACGAGGTTGGAAGAAAATGGAACAGCTGAAGATAAATAATATTCGTAAATCCTTTGGAGGAATAGTTGCACTAGACGGAGTTGATTTCTCTGTGAAAAGGAAATCAATTACTGGACTGGTTGGACCTAACGGCTCTGGAAAGACTACGTTATTCAACAGCATCACTGGATTCATTCCTGTAGACGAAGGCTCTATAAAATTTAATGACATCGATATAACCAATCTGTCTCCTGATAAAATTGCCAACCACGGCATAATCCGTTCATTCCAAATACCCAAGCCTTTCTCCAAGATGACAGTTCTGGAAAATGTTTTATTGAGCGCTAGGGATCAACTTGGCGAGAATATTCTCCCGCTGCTCTTCCGTAAAAAAGAAGTAATCAAACAAGAGACCGAGAACCATGAAAGAGCAAGGGAAATATTGGAACTCCTTGATTTGTCGCATCTCACCAATGAATATTCTGCAGGTCTTTCTGGAGGACAGAAAAAACTGCTTGAACTTGCTCGGATTCTGATGGCCGATCCTGATATAATCCTTCTTGACGAGCCTATTGCAGGCGTGAACCCCACCTTGGCAAACAAGATATTCGAGAAGATTATCGATATGCGCGACAAATACGATAAGACCTTCTTGATTGTAGAACACAACATAGACATCGTTCGTGATTACTGCGAATACATCGGCGTGATGAATCGTGGAAAAATCATTGCTGACGGCGATCCTTCAAAAGTCTTCGAAGACGACAAGGTCTTGAACATCTACTTGGGGCTGGAAGATTAGTATGTTCAAAGTCTCGGGATTGCATTCGGGTTATGACGGCACAATAATCATTGAGGATATTGATCTCAATGTGCAAACTAATGAGATTGTTAATATTATCGGTCCCAATGGCTCGGGTAAAAGTACGTTGTTGAAAAGTATATTCGGAATTGTCAAACCACAACAGGGTAAAGTAGAATTTCTAAATGAACCAATAACTGGAATGAAACCGTTCCGAATCTTTGAAAAAGGAATTTCCTATGTACCACAAGTGGAAAACATCTTTTCTAACCTCACAATATCTGAGAATCTTGACATCGGTTTCTATACTTCTAAAATTAAAGACACTGGAAACGAATTGGATAAAATCTATTCTCTCTTTCCTCAACTCAAGGATAAAAAATCAATAAAGTCGGGCAATCTAAGTGGCGGCGAAAGACAAATGCTTGCAATAGCAAGGGCATTGATCGGCGATCCAAAATTGTTGTTGTTGGACGAACCAACTGCCAGCTTGGCTCCGAATCTAGTTAGTGAAATTATGCAAAAACTTATTCAGATTAAGGATTCTGGAACTTCCATTCTCTTGGTAGAACAAAATGCTAAGAAATCACTTGCAATTTCTGACCGATGCTATGTACTGGCAATGGGAAAGAATTTCTTCGATGGCAAAGCCTCTGAGGTTATTAATAATAAAGAATTGGGCCGTATGTTCTTGGGCAGTAAATAAAAAAAAAGAGGAGTTTGACGATACTAAGAAAGACTGACGCCCGAAGGGTCCCAGTTTCCGATATCGACAAATGCTCCGCTTACGATTCTCCAGATGCTGTAGGTTCCACCTACATCTCCGTTTTCATCGAATGTTTTGTCGCCTGATGCTCCAATATAGCCGTTTGCTACACTGATTAATGCATCTCTGATAGCTTCTTTGGTTGCATCTGCGCCTGCCTCATCAATTGCCATTAGGGCTAATTTGGCTGCGTCATATGCTTCTGCAGAATATAGTCCTTCTTCTAATCCATTAGCTGCTAATAGATCTAAGAAAGCTGCTTTTCCTGGTGATTCAGGAGAAGCTGGACGTGTTCCTATCATTCCTTCTGTTGCTTCAGCAATTCCTGGTGCTCCGAATATAGCATCATCTGCTATTCCGTCACCGCCAAGCCATTGTGCTGTAATTCCTAGTTCTGCGGCTTCTCTGAATATGATTTGTCCGTCATCTGCGTACGAGACATCAAGTATGATATCTGGATTCGTAGCTTGTATCTGTGATAATTCAGTACGATATGTTGCCATTTCTAGCTCATATGGTATTGCAATTGTTATTGTTCCGCCGTTTGCTATGAATGATTCTTGGAATACATCAGCCAATCCTTGTCCATATTGATTATTTACAAAGATTACTGCTGCAGTTTTGTGTCCTTGTGACCAAGCTAGATCTGCCATTGCAACGCCTTGTAGTGCGTCACTTGGTGCAGTTCTGAAAATGAAATCGCCTGCGTTTGTTACGTCAGGTGATGTAGAAGCTGGTGAGATCATGATGGTTTTTCCATCTTCAACAATTGGTGCTGCTGCTAGTGTTGATGAACTTGCATATACACCGACAATTGCATGAACTTGATCAACTTCAATCAATTTCCTTGCTGCTGCTGCTGATGCAGCGGCATCTGTAGCCGAGTCTTCTTCTATCAGTTGAACAGTACAGCCGTCAATACCACCTTGGTCGTTTGCTTCTATTACAGCAGCTTCAACTCCTGCTTGGAAACCTCCTGCATATGCTGCAAGTGGACCACTTGTTGGTAGTATATGTCCGAGTTTTACTACACAATCTCCGCCATTTGACATCTGTGTGAAGTAAAAAGCTCCGCCTAATACTGCTACGACAATTATTCCTATGATAATATAGTTTTGAGGTATACTACCTGAGTTTTTTGCCATATTCCTGTATACCATTTATTGGTTATAAATTTCGTTTCAAATTGCGATTGTTTAATTATTCATTCTTTTATTGTATATACGTATTAGAATATTTTGATTATATTGAACATATGACTTTATTTTCATAATTTTATTATATTCTATTAATCAATTAATTATTACAAATTTACTAAATTCATTGTATGTTGATTACGAACAATTGTTATTGTTCACGCTACATTCATTTATTAGGCACAGAAATTTTTTTGTAGTGTGTGCCGGGGCACAGGTAGCCGGGGTTTGTTTACTCGAAAGCTCAGCCTGGTTAGAGCGCCAGCCTCCAAAACATAAGGGCGTTACTCATAATCTGGAGGTCGTGGGTTCGAAATTAATTCGGAAGACCCACTCCCGGCATTCAATTACATTAGTAATTCCATTCCAAAGAATCCAGTATATGCGTATAACAAATTTAATGTGATCTTTCCTAGTATTGCAGCTATCAAAGCTCTTAATTTTGGATATCCCATAATTCCCAAAGGAATCCAAAGAATGTCATCTGGAGTTAATGGCGTTGCTGCAAAAACGAAAATGACTACTACTCCGTATTTCTTTATTCTTTTTTCCCAATCAATTGCTGCAATTCTTTTTGAATACAATTGTGGCATTTTGAATCTTCCTATGGAAATACTTTTTCTTCCAATAAGTTTCCTTCCTCCTACACCTACATAGTAATGAAGAAATTGTCCAACTCCTGCCCCTATACCTGCCATGACTCCTACTAGTATAGGATTTAATTGTGAACCAATTATCGGAATTACTACGAAAGAAGGAAAAATAGAAAAGAATAGTGTACTTGATCCAAGAAATCCAGCTAATAAAGCTCCTAGATATCCTAGCTCTGCTAGGTTTTCTATGAAAATTTGAAAAAGGTCCATTTTTCAATACTAATTATATTTGGCTAGATATATCTGTTCTAACGGAAACCCTAGATCTTTGTAATACTTACCTTTTTTGCAACATTATTTTCCGTTTCATCAACTACGAATAATAGACCGCTAGTTTGAATCTCGTCACCCTTTTTCGGAATATCTTTCAGTAAATCGTGAAGTATCCCATTTACATTGGAAAAATCGTATTTCTCGTTCTTTTCAAAATCAATCTTGAAATACCTCTCTATTTCTTCTATTTTTGTTTCGCCTGATGCAACTATTGTATTATGGTCTGAACGTTTTATTGTGGTAGATACATCTTCACTTTCGTCTATAATCTCCCCTACTATCTCTTCAACTAGATCCTCTAGAGTTAGTAGTCCTTCCACTCCTTCGAATTCATCCAATACGATTGCCATATGCATCCTTTTAGATTGCAGTTCTCTCAATAGGTCTCCTACGACCTCTCTTTGCGATACAAATAACGGCTTTTTTGATGTTTGTATTACTCCGTCTTCTCCCTTGCCTTTCTTCTGTTCGCTCAATAGCTTTTTCAAATGCACTATTCCTACAACATTGTCCTTCGATTCATCAATTAATGGAGCTCTTGTGTATCCGCTCTTGATCATGCTATCGATTGATTGACTTACATTCTTCTTTGAATCTAAGACAAACATTTTCTTTCTTGGAACCATTACTTCTCTTGCAGTAATTTCTCCTGATTTTAGAACTCCTCTTATGTATTCCTTTTCATGCGTCTCGATAATCTTTTCTTGTTCTCCTACATCTAGAATTGTTTTTATCTCATCTTCTGTCAGTGTTGGATTTATATTTCTACTTGAATCCCCTAACACAAAATCTGATAATTTCATCAAAGGTATAGTTATTGGAGAAAATATTCCCATGACGATCTCTATAGGTTTCGCTATTATCAATGCAAATCTTTCATTATTTACTGTTGCATAGGATTTTGGAATTATTTCTCCAAAAATTAATATTGTTAATGTCATGAATCCTGTAGCAATTCCTAATCCTGTAGATCCGAATTCTTCTATTGCTATGCTTGTTGCCAAAGACGCTGCACTAATATTTACAAGATTATTCCAAATTAATATGGTCGTAATCAATTTTTTTGGCTCTTTCTTTAGTTTTAATAGCGATTTAGAACCCTTTCGGTTCTGTTCATATAATGTTTTTACTTTTATCTTGTTTAATGAAACTAATGCAGTCTCACTTCCAGATGAAATTGCTGACAAAATAACTAAAACAACTAATAATGTTAAACTAATAAAGTCTACCAAATTTTGATTACATCCATATTCTTCCTTGCTTGAATATAATGTTTAGGGTGTTAATCGAATGTTAAAACTTATAATTATACAAAATCATACATTTCACATGATTGAAGAAAAACTAGAATCGCTTGGCCTTACATTGCCAGGAGTTCCTAAACCTGCAGGTTCATACATTCCGTCACTTAGAATCAATGATTTGGTATTCATTTCTGGTCAAGTTCCATTTATTGATGGAAATCTACTTACTGGAAAAGTAGGTTCAGATATAACTCTGGAAGAAGGGTTCGAGAGAGCAAAAATATGCGCATTAAATGCATTGGCTGTTGTTAAAGCCGAGATAGGTTCACTAGACGATGTTAAGAGAATTGTTAAAGTTTCAGGATATGTTAATTGCATCGATTCTTTTGTTGACCACCCTAAGGTCATTAATGGAGCATCGGATCTGTTTGGAGAATTGTTTGGAGATTCGGGACAACATACTCGTATCGCTATTGGAAGTAACTCTCTTCCAATGAACTCGTCCGTTGAATTAGATGTTATTTTCCAAGTCAACCAGTAAATTGTTACGAAACCTTGAATCCAATCAAATTATTACCAATCGAAGTTGCAAGACAAGATAGTAAATTCAATCTAATCGATCTACTCTCAAAGTCATTGGAAAATAACTCCACGAAACTTCAGGACGGTGATATTATTTGCATCTCTAGTAAATTTGTTGCTTTATCCGAAGGCCGATATGTTAAACTTTCCGACGTTGAAGTGAGTTCTTCTGCTAATGAAATATCGGAACAATATAATATTGATTCACGATTGTCCGAATTAATTAAACAAGAATCTGATAGAATTTTTCATGGGTTTGACGGATTTGTCCTAACCTTCAAAGACGGCATCTTAGTTCCTAATGCTGGTATTGATACCTCGAATATTATGCCTGGCTATGCGATTTTATATCCAGTTGATTCTCTTCTTTCTGCAAAAACCATAAAAAATGAAATTAAAAAATTATTCAATATTGATGTTGGGGTTATTGTCACTGATAGTCGCTTAATGCCTACTCGAATTGGTACTACCGGGGTTGCTATTGCATCTGCGGGTATAAAACCTATTGAAGACGAACGTGGAAAAGTCGACCTCTTTGGCAATTCTATTCGGGTTACTCAGAAGGCTATTGCCGATGATTTGAGCTCTGCAGCTCAATTACTCATGGGCGAATGCGATGAATCTATTCCTATTGTAATCGTACGTGACAGTGCCATGAAAATCTCTCCTGACGACGAAACCGAGCAGACATTTTCAGTAGGCTTTGATGAATGTATATTTATTAGAGGTCTTTCCAACCTAGAACTTTGATTATTTTCTAGTTATTTCTGTCTTGAACTCTCTTTTGGAAAAAGCACTATTGCAACTTCTGCATTTTCCGCCATTTGATTTAATTACATCATTGACATATCGTAGTTCCATTCCTTGATATATCATATGCCCGCAATTATCACAGATTACTTCAAAAGTCATTACATTATGTTATCAATAGTTTCTTAATAAAATTTTGTTATCATGTCCGGAATCATATCGAACGCCGTAACTTGATTTTTTGCACCTATTTCATTAAATTGTTCTGCAGTTGATCCCTTGTCAATCAATGCAATAAACTCTGTTCCAGAATTCCTTGCAGTTTTGTAGTCTCTCACTGTATCTCCGATGTAAACACATTCTTCTGGTTTAACTGATAATTTCTTACATGCCAAGTGCATTGGTTCTGGATCTGGTTTTTGCTTTACTGTCTGTTCTGGAGTTACTAGCACGTCAAACTTTTCGTATAATTCTCCCAATACTTCGATTGCATTAGCTTTTCTCTTTGATGTTACGATTCCCATTGGCAAATCGATTTTCTCTAATGTCTCTTTAACACGTGGCAACGTCGGTAGATTTTCATGAGTTTTTATCACTACTTCGTTGTAAATTGGCCTGGCGTCTTTATTTTCTCCAAATAATATGGGCAGGTTCAAATTTGAAGGCTGACCGAGTAATCCTCTAAGAACTTCGATGTCTGGAGGCTCAACCCCTAGTCTTTTTGCCACTTGTGTATATGTTTCAAATATCGCATTATTGGAATCTATTATCGTTCCATCCAAATCAAATAAAACAGCTTTTAGCATTGAGCTATAGATTTTTTCATTCATATTTGTTCTTTACGCCAAAATGTAAAATTCAAATACCCGAACATACAATATAATTCAGAAATATGGCTCAAACCGCAAGAATCAAGTTAACAAGCAGCAACCTTCCACACTTACAAGTAGTTTGCAAGGAGATCAAAGACATTACTGACCGTACGGGCATCAAAGCACGAGGTCCACAGCCACTTCCTACTAAAAAACTCAAAATCACTACTAGAAAAGCCCCATCTGGAAACGGCACTAGTACTTTTGATAGATGGCAACTTCGTATCCATAGGCGCCTAATTGATTTGGATGCCGATGACCGAACCATGAGACAGCTCATGCGACTCAAAGTTCCTGAAGACGTATTCATAGAAGTCAATCTTTCTAGTAAATAATCGAAACGCCGAGAGTGGGATTCGAACCCACGAGTCCCGGAGGACACAGGCTTTCAAGGCCCGCGCATTATTGTGTTCTACTGATGACCACTCTGCCATCTCGGCACATAGGTATGTTCTTGAACACATAAAAATAATTTCATAAATATCCCTCATTTGTCAAAAATCGTAACGGTGATTTTATATACAAATTTTACTTCCCTAATATATGCAATCTATTTCTCCTTTAGTGATTTCTGATGAAAACTTCAATCAAATTATTGATGAAAATCCTATTGTAGTTGTCGATTTCTGGGCTGAATGGTGCGGTCCTTGTCGTGCAATGAATCCAATAATTGAGGAGTTATCATTGATTTACGAGAATAAAATTGTTTTTGCTAAACTTAATGTAGACAAAAATCCAATTAGTCCTTCTAAATATGGAATAAGTTCTATCCCTACCTTCTTGATAATCAAGAATGGCCAAGTGATGAATTCAATCATTGGCGCGATTACTCAAGAACTTTTTGAAGAAAAACTTAACGAATATCTATAAAACAAATTAAAGTTTACAGTATTCTTAATGTCTATTATTGATAAATTACATGTACGTGATGGCGTCGCTTCAGATCTAGAACAGATATCTGAACTTTGTAAAAGTATTTGGAATGGACGGGATTTTCTTCCTACGGTCTGGAATAATTGGATATCTAATGAAATAGGTTCATTTATTGTCGTAGAATCTGAAAATCAAATATTGGGCGTATATCATCATTACATTCTTGATTCTGATTCTTGGTTGGAAACACTAAGAGTTCATGAACAATACCGAAGACAAGGAATTGCCCAATTCATGATTAAAGATTATCTTGAACGATCTAAGAAACTAAACGCAGTAAATAGCCGTCTAGTTACATCGATAAAAAACACTGCATCTCGTAATCTCTTCGAAAAACATGGATTTTCTGAAGTTCTACGCTCTCAATATTGCTCTATTGAACTAGAAACTATTACAACAAATTCCATGCAGGAGGAATTCTCAATTATAAAAGACTCGAAACAAATCTATTCATTACTTAAAGATTCTATGCTGGACAATCAGTTAATTCCATTATGGTGGAGGTGGTGGCAACAATCCGACTCTGCATTGCATGAACTCTCAAATAATTCATTTATTATTGTTCCGAAATCACAGCCTTCCTTTGTTCTAGTCCAGCCATCTGCCAATTATGGATATGGCAATGACTATCAAATATTATTCCATGATGTCTCTTCAGACGTCCTAAAAGAATACATGTCATTTATAAAAAATAACATCTCCTCAAGTCTCAACAAAAAAATATTCTGTATTCCAGAAATTAATTCGACTCAAATAAAATCCCTTGAGAACATTGGATTTAATAAATCGACTAGTCTAGTAATCTTAGAACGACGTCTTAGTCCCACTTGACATCTTCTACACCTAAAATTTTATTTGAA
>Ga0209034_10000532_pt1 | contig 19066 bp, 14 predicted proteins | sample MarorgKNORR_S2LV_2_FD_188219 | JGI IMG/M metagenome (GOLD analysis project Ga0209034, IMG submission 188219) | Marine microbial communities from the Southern Atlantic Ocean, analyzing organic carbon cycling - 250m_A/KNORR_S2/LV (SPAdes) (version 2) | ecosystem: Environmental > Aquatic > Marine...
ACCTGAACGTAGCGGCACAGCATCTTCAAATATCTCTCGCCGGTAAGGAGGCAGTGAATCTAGTATTTGTTTACCGTAACTTTTATTAACGATTCGTTCATCAAATAAGGTGATCTTCCCGGTATCTGTCTCACTGCGCAGTAATCTGCCGCTAGCCTGCATTAACCGGAATGCCGCTTCTGGCACGGCTAAGGCCATGAAGGCGTTCATTCCCTGCTGTTCCACCCATGCGGACAGAGTCATTTCAATAGGATCGTTTGGGACACCAAAAGGAATCTTAGCAATCAAGACGTGAGTACAATATTTCCCCGGTAAATCAATACCCTCTGCAAAACTGGAAAGTCCAAATATAATGCTTCCTTTTCCTTTATCGATGAGCGCACAATGATATTTGATTAACTGGATTTTCTGGAAATCGTCCTGACATAAGACCAAATCACGCCATTCATCCGGCAGAAGCCGCATGACGTCCAGCATCTGGCGCCTAGAAGAAAATAACATTAATGCAGCTGGTTTTGGTCCCAGTATTCCGGGTAATAAATTAACAATTGTGTCTGTATGTTTATCCTGATCTGACGGATCACAATGCATTCTCGGTATAGCTAAGGTAGCAGCATTAGCAAATTCAAACGGACTGGGAATACTCAGATAATTGGTACGTACAGGCAATCCTGTACGCATTGTTAACATGTCAAACTTACCAAGCGCTGATAAGGAAGCCGAAGTCAACACCGCTCCGCCGCAGCATTGCCACAGATACTCCTGTAGATTATCGGCCGCTAGTACCGGACTCGATGACAATCCAATATCTCTTACAGTTTCGTTCTCGCTAAAACTTAGCCAGCGCGCAAATGGTGCTTGTTCCGCTATATCTTCAGCTGCATAGCTCGACCATAGAGCCAAGTTCCCTTGGACACGATAAATATATTTTCCTAAGACTGGATACCATTGCTCAACTAATTGCCGACGCGCTGGATTATCTCCTTTCTCCAGTTCATCACTCATGTTTTCTGCAATTTCCTGGAACATCTCATCCAGACGAACAAACCGATTTGCCAAGTCACTGGCCAATTCTTTTAGCTCATCAGGTACTTGGCCAAGTTGGAAGGTATATTGGGAACGGTTTTCGTAAACGTCTAGCGTACCCAAGGATTCAAGTATCTCCTCCATGAATAACCAGCTTTGATTTAAAAGCTCCCTGATATCAGCCATGATCTCAAGCACCTGCGCGTGTTGATCTCCTTGTAAAAAAGTTTCCTTTGTTAGCTGTTGCAGCAAGTTCTCGCTTCTTTCCAACCATACCTGTGTTGCCTTAATATTAGTGAATGAAGAAAAATGATTATTACTCTTGAAAGGTAGATGATGAGCCTCGTCGAAAATATAAAGGCACTTTCCAGGTTCAGGTAGAATAGCGCCTCCCCCCATAGCTAAATCTGTTAGCACGAGATCATGATTACCAATAATACAATCTACACCATCCAAATTATTCCGTGCTCGATAGAAACAACAGTTTCGAAAATGGCTACACTTAGACCCGGTGCATTGATAGCGATCAACAGTAAGTGGCCGCCAATCGCCGTCAGAAATTGGTTCATTCCATTCATCGCGATCACCTTGCCATTTATCGCTAGCAAGGGCATCCTGCATCTCAGTATAGATAGACTGATCTTCGCTAGCAGGATACTCTAGTTCTTCTCCGTATAAATCCATCATAGCTTGCAGGCTGTCACTGCCTTGCAGCAACATATCTAACTTAGACAGGCACAAGTATCTGCCTCTGCCCTTGGCAATTGCAAAGCTAAATTCCAGATCACAGCTTTCTAAAATTTCAGGAATGTCTTTGTAAACTACTTGCTCTTGAAGAGCTATTGTCGCTGTGGACACAATAACTTTATAACCAAGGCGTTGCGCTAGCGGCACAACCGCGAGTAGGTAAGCCAAAGTCTTGCCAGTACCGGTGCCAGCTTCAACAACGCAGATCGGAGGTTCCACTGATTCATTACCAACCAGTACAGCGAGCGTATTTACGATTTCCGCTATCATTTGCCGTTGCCCGTATCGCGGGGTTAGTTCACGGGTTTCGAGAAGCTGACTGTAAGCGGACTGGACCCTTTCTTTTACTTCTTCCGCCAACATACTACATACCCTTTAATTTAAATTCGTAGAGGTAAAGGAGATATCCAGAGGAATATACCCAACTATACCATCTATAACACAGATACTTTTATTTAAGAGAAAATTTAGGAGTCGACCGTCTTTGAAGATGAATAATTAAACTATATTGCTATACAACTTCCGCAGAAAAAAAGTTCTGTTAAAATTATGGCTCTTTAGTTAGTAGCCGTCCCATTTTAAAAGTGTCTATGACAACTATGTCCACTGCACATACAAAGGCCACCGCATGGGTCCATTTGGATCACAAGACACGAATACTCGAGTTGAAAGAGCTAGTTGCGAAGGGAGCCGTTACGGAATATCAGGATATCCTTGCTGGTAATATCGATGTCGGCATAGCAGAGTCAGAACGACTGGCTATTGCCACAAAATTGCCCCCTGAGGCGCTTAAACAGATACTTTTGCTTACTCGTGTCCGTAATGTAGCCGAAACGTTGGTAACAAGTCTTAAGGACGAAGCCGATCTTATCGCCCTTAGTTTATTTGCCAAGAGTGTACATACCCGTAAGAATGCAGCTCTCTCCATTAATGATAAATTCTTGTTAGAGGAATTGCGCGAACAAGTTCGCGACAATGACAAAACAGTCTTCAAAACTGTCGATCAACGCCTCAACAACCTGGAAGCAAACATAAAGGAACGCAGCTCTCAAGAACCTGCTAAATCAAATTCTGAAAACTCTAGTGGCTTTAAAGCAGTCGCAGAAGACAAAACTACTAGCACCACGGAAGAAAACTCTTTGAGAGTCCAGAACACTTTTAAATCGGAATTACCACATTTAGAAAAACAACTCAGTAAACTCAGTTTTAAAAACACTGCTGGACTTAAAGCAGCCCGAAATACACTCCTTCGATTACTAAAGGTGGTAGACAAGCCCGTTAAAGAGAGTGACAAGCAGGTTTTGGCCTTACACGAAGTAATCAAAGAAAAGTTCGAGAAGAACCGGATTCATCAAGAGCATCTCAGGGAGAAAACGCTTACCCTTTTACAATCTCTAAAACTGTCTCTGGATAAAGGCCAGTCCCATGAGGCATTACCGACCTGGGACAAGATCCAAGGAAATATTAATAATACCAGTGGTAAAACTAGGAAAGCACTGCAATCTGAAGCCAAAAAATTCAAAAATAAACTGAACGAAATGAGAGATTGGAAGAATTTCGCGGTTACAGAAAAGAAGAAGGAGCTAATTAAGCACATGCAACTCCTAGTTGAATCTCAGATGCATGCTGCAGATCGGTCACGGCGTATTACCGGTATGCACAAGAAATGGAAATTGTTAGGCCTTTCCAGTCAAAATGAAGGGTTATGGAAAGAATTCAAACAGTTTTCCGACAAGGCGTATGAGCCTTGTAAGACCTATTTCAAAGAACGCAAACAACTTATGACAGTTAACCTGCAAAAACGGCGAGAAATCTGTAAGCAACTGGAAGAATATTTAGCTGAAATCGATAAACAATCTGTAAATTTACCGGAACTAAATAAATTGTTTGTCTCAACAGAAAATGATTGGAAACGATATGCTCCGGTCGAGCAACCTAAGATTAAAAGTCTACAAAAACGCTATTACGGTGTGGTAAACCAATTGCGCCGAATCAGAAAAATATCTTTGCGAGAAAATAATAGTAGTAAACTCGAACTCATAGAACAAGTTAAGAAATTAGTAACGATTGAAGATAATCGAAAAGCTATGCGCGAAGCAAAAGAACTTCAACAATCTTGGAAAAAGATTGGCCCAACCTCGTACAAAGACGACAAGAAACTTTGGGAGAGTTTTAGATCTGCTTGCGATGAAATTTTTGCTATACGAAACCAGGCAACAATCGCCTTGAAAGAAGAGCTCGAGAAAACAGATAAAATACTAGACAAGATATTGGAATCCTCAGATGCTCTACTCAAGCTTGAGGATGATGCCTTTCGCACCACCCGCAGTGAATTTCAGGATTTAACACAGCAGTTCTCCGACTCACTCAGCCCTGAGATTCGTAAACGACGCAAAAAACTAATAACCCGATTTAACGAACTAAAAAAGGAAATAGAAACTCGCTATAAGAAACTACCGAACAAGAAATACCAGCAATTAAAAGATTCCATTGTCGCAAAGACTCAGTTTCTTGAATGCCTTGAACGAAAGCTGCTCAGTAGTAAAGATACCAACCAGTTCACCGAGACCAAAAGCAGCATCGACAAAAATACTTGGAAGAGTTTAGTGATTAATGGTAATCCCGAGCACGAACTGGCATTAGAATCGCGCTTACAGCAATTGCTTAACGCAAAGACCCCTAAAGCCCTGCTGGGACTTACCCATGAAGCCGAGCATCAAATTCGTTCACTTTGCATCGAATTGGAAATCCGGGCCAATATCGAAACGCCAAAAGAAGAGCAAGCTGCGCGCATGCAGATACAGCTTGATCAACTCAAGAAAGCCTTCGGGAAAAGTAAACCTGATCACAAAGAAAATGTGGGCTATGCAATGGATGCCGAGTTACGAAGTTTCTGCATAGGCCCATTGAAAGATATAGCGCGAAAACAGTTTTCGAGACGCCTAGCAAGAGCCATTAACAAACTTCTCTGAAACCTAACGTAATCCTAACGCTATTGTTCAGGTCTTATATTTAGTGATTACTGGGTTCGCATAGCTAAATAGGAAATGTCTATGTAGCGAGGGATCAATTGCATTTAGCCGTTTTTCAAACTTTTCCTGGGACACATTTGATATTTCACGTTCGGCAATTCGATTTTCGAACCGATTTAGAGATATCAAACCTTCTTGCTCTAATCTCTTCACCGCTAAAAAATTGATATCGTGCAATTTATAGTTTTGTAGAATCTGTCGATCTATCTCTGCTGCTATTTCGTCTGGATCATCATCAGTTATATCCAGCGCGCTACCAAAAGCAACATCAACTTGGCCTTTGAAGCCAATCATTCCGGTAACAATTGAATGAATATCGCTTCTATCGGTTTTCATGAAGCTACCGGTCTGCTCCAAGGTATAAAGCTCTTCTGCCTTTAATTCGTCACAGGCATCGTACTCGTATGAAATCGCCACAGGAACTATACGCAATTCCTTCAGACTATTCCCAAGCGACAATTCACGGTTCCCCATGGCCAGCATCTTGAGCAATGTAGGGTCTGTCTTGTCAATTCCGTCTTTCGCCCTACCCTCTCGCTGCGCGATCCAAACATTGTGTTCGTTATTGATACAGTGATGTATATATTGAGACAGCAAATTTAAAGACTTTAATAACTCGCGACCTTTAAGCGAACGTTTAACAATAAAACTTTTGTTTAGTCTCATCAAATCCGTCACAAAAGGTTTCTTTAGTAAGTTATCACCGATAGCAATTTGTAAAGTTTCATAGCCTGCATGGTAGAGTATGTAGTTTACGAACGCTGGGTCCATTGTGATATCGCGGTGATTACTAATAAACAAATAACCTCTGTCTTCGGCTAAATTTTCTAATCCAGAATGCGTTAATTTAGTAGTAGTGTCGAGGATCATCTTGTCCATATATATCGCTATCACATCCTGCATGGTTTTTACGTTACAAACCAATTTAAGCTGTTTCTGTAGTTTTCTCCGGGCAGCACTCGTCATCAAGCGTGGAAACATTCGTGTCAAGTGGGGAAAGTAGAAAGTCGCGATGCTACTGAGAAACTCAGGGTTGGTGATCAGTTTATCCAGTACTGAGCGGATCTCATGGTCCTGGTATGGTCTAATATCTGCGAACTTATCCAACGTTTATTTACCGACTTTACATCTGCTTATTAATATTTATTAATCTATTTTCTGTTATGAAATCGGATCAAGCGGATTCTATCCTCTCCACGTAGAATTGTGTACCTTATGGTCAAGCAGGTCCTCAACAACATACATACGCGGGAGTCCTAATTTTTCAAACTATTTTCTGCGAGGTAGAGCAGATGGCCCTCGAAATTAATCAAACTAACATTTAGTCGATCGATAACAAATACCAATCGTGGTATGTGATTACTTCAAGAAAATGTTTCTTCTTAGAGATTTCGAAAATGACTAAAAACTTCTGAGAATCGTAAGCGTTTTTTTATCAGATTTTAAACTTAATTTCTAAAACTGTTCGCTGCATGATCTACACGAGAAATTTGTCTAATCGAGAAATTCCTTCAATGGGGCCCCCATTTCGGGGTTAATAATTAGATAATCTTCACCAAGCACCTCCAAAAGCGTGGCCCCGATTCGATTTGAGGTAAGACAGTTATCTCTCGTAGTAATGAGACCAGCTTTCGAGATCCCTGGTCCAATAGCAGCCATCCATACTTCATCAGAACCTTTTATGCCCTCTCTATAACGGGAATTAGTAGAAAGCGCGCTAGCATGATGCATCCAGGTTTCAATTGGTTTCTCTCCTCGCCCATGATCAACTGTTACAAATAAGACGGTATTATCACGATAACCGTCTGTAGACTGCACCATTGTCCAGATCTCTCGGATAAAACGATCAGTGCGGTGCGCAGCTAGAATGTATTCATCGTATTTACCATCGTGTGCAAAGTCATCCGTTTCGCCATAACTGATATATAAAAAGCGAGGCTGTTCGCGCTGGAAGTAATAAACCGCGTACTGATGTGTAAATGCATCATTGCGCACCGTTGGCCAGGGTGTAGGTATATTTCTATGCAGCTCGTTTAGAAAACGCTCGGCATCAGTTGCAGGAAAGGGTTCCGGCTCAAATGCATTAACATGTAACCCACTGCGGTCAACATTAAATATAAAGGGGAAGACGTCCCAGGAAGCAAAAGCCGCAGTCTTCCCCTGATAGGCAGGTAATTGATCAAGCAATTCTAAAATAGTAACTTCTGGATTAGGTTTTTTGGAATTTGAATTGACAGCATCGCTTACTACGCCTGTCAATATTTCTGAGTACCCCGGGTAAGAGAAATGCCAAGCGTTGCTTACTGCAGCACACGAACTAACATCTCGATTTCCGACATAACTCCCTTTACTAAACACAGTGTTGTGCAGGAATGGAAGTAAGGTTTCTGCGCGCTCATCAGCAGTTTCTCGCCAGAATCTATTCATTAATAAATTACTCTGTCTTACATATTCTTCATTCCTTGCAAGCCGAACATCTATTCCTCTGAATACTTCCTGCCACCGCAGTCCATCAAGAGTAATAAAAATTACATTATCTGCTGGAAAGGCATTCATCGAGAAAACAAACAGCAGCAAAAAAATAAATGTATCTTTTGGTCTGATGCAAAATAATGATCGTCTATACATTTTTAAAGTTAGATATTTGTAGTCAGCTCATCTACATAACGTTGTAGATCACTGAGCACCTGCTCATCTCCCTCCCCTATTTTTTCCTTTGCTAGTTCCATGTCTCTGTCGTAACGCTGACGAGCATCTTTATCGGTAAGCCTCTGTTGGCGGAAGCAATTCCACCTCTCTAGCTCATTTTGATTAAGTGATTTGCGGTAGTTCCGAGCACGATATCGGAACAACATTTCGTGCAACCGTCCATCTTGGAAAGGTAAATCTAGCCTTCCAAGGTCATTGGGATTGGTAGCTCGCACGGTCTGCATTAGACTACGATCATTATCAGAAAAGAAACCATTGCTGTAAATCATGTAATCAGGATCGGCTTCTTGCTCAAACTTTTCATTCTTGAATACATCCCTAATTTTGCTTTCAATCCCCGTAGTACTCTGCATTAGCCGCCAATGTTCGCGACAGGCCTCTATATCCAATTCATACAGTGAAGCGCGATTGGGCTCAAGCACAGCCGGCGAAGCAACAACCGGACATCTGTTAATATAGACAGTGCTGAGTGGTACCCGGTTAACTCCTTTAGCTAACTGGTCTGAGGATGTGTAAACCCGAGAGTGAATTTCATCTGAGGAAAGAGCCATCCAATTATCAGGATTCTCTCTAAGGTCATACACTATTATTCCATTGTTGTTCTGAGGGTGAACACAAATAGGCATTACCAACGCTAGACAACCCAGCCGGGACGAGTAGGTAGCTGATACGTGAAGTACAGGTTTGCGACGATCGAGATCTATTTCAGTCTGAACCTTCTGTTTATGGCGCAAGCGATAGACATAGTCAAATAGCTTAGGTTGATGTTTCCTTACAAGTTTAGCTAATTCAATTGTTGCCAACACATCGGCTAACGCATCGTGAGCTCCAGCATGTTCGATCTGGTTAGCCGCCGTTAATTGTTCCAACTTAAAACTATTACTACCATCTTCTTTCTTTGGCCAGTTAATACCCTCTGGTCGAGTAGCGGCGCAAAGCCTTACCATATCAATGATGTCCCAGCGTGAATTTCCGTTTTTCCATTCTCTCTCATATGGATCGAAAAAGTTGCGATAAAGTAGCTGGCGAGTCATCTCGTCGTCGAAACGTATATTATTGTACCCGGCTACACAGGTTTCAGGTTTGCTCAGCTCTTCGTTTATATTTTTTATAAATTCTGCTTCGTTTAAGCCTTTGGCTTGAGCTTGTTGAGGAGCTATTCCTGTGATCTGACAGGCTAAAGGATTAGGCAAAAAATCATCAGATGGCCTGCAATACATGGTTAGCGGCTCACTTATGATATTCAAAGCTTCATCTGTACGAATTCCAGCGAACTGGGAAGCGCGATCACGTCGCGGGTTATCACCATATGTTTCAAAATCGTACCAAAAGATAGACGAGTTATTCATTATAGTTCCGACTTACACTGTCTGATGGGACTCGGATTACATTACAGTTTAATGATTATTATCTGGGGTACAGGAATAGTATCGCAAAGCGATATTACCTACGAATAAAGTATTCCCAGTCGTCTCAACTCTCAATTTGTAGTACTATCACTCTGTTTTGAAAGGCAAAAAGCTAGCTTCCCACACACTAGGGAAGCAACATTAAATTACACATGGATTTTCGCGGCGCCCATATAATTAGCGTTAAACAGTTTGAAAGAACCGATGTCGATAAGGTCTTTCAAGTCGCTGATAATATGGAGCCATATGCGCATCGAAAGAAAGTCACCAAAGCTCTGGATGGCGCGATCCTGGGCAATATGTTTTTCGAACCTAGTACCCGTACCAGAGTCAGCTTTGGGTGCGCATTTAATCTACTTGGTGGGCACGTTCGGGAAACCACTGATGTTAAATCTTCCTCGATAACCAAGGGTGAATCTCTTTACGATACTGCTCGGGTAATAAGTGGATACAGCGACGTCATTGTGATGCGCCACCCCCAGATAGGTTCGGTGGCTGACTTTGCCAAGGCCAGTCGTGTGCCGGTAATCAACGGCGGCGATGGTTCCAATGAGCACCCCTCCCAAGCCCTATTAGACCTATACACTATAAAGAAAGAATTGGAGTCCAAAAACCGTGAGATTGACGGGATGCATATCGCAATGGTAGGCGATCTTAGGCACGGACGCACCGTCCATTCACTATCTCAACTGCTACTTCTTTACGAAAACGTCAAGTTCACATTGATATCTCCAGAAGAGTTGCGCCTACCTAAATCGATCGTCTCGGAGCTCAAAGCTGCAGGTCACGAAGTAGTGGAAACCGAAAATATGGAGACAGGATTACACGACAATGACACCGTTTACCTTACCCGTATCCAGGAAGAACGATTTACGAGCAAGCTAGAAGCTGATATTTACCGGGGCCGATTCCGCCTTAACCAAGCTATTTATACCCGAAACTGTCAGCCGAATACTGTGATAATGCATCCGCTGCCAAGGGATTCCCGCAGGGATGCCAATGAACTAGATAACGATCTAAATCAGCATCCTAACTTAGCCATTTTTCGCCAAACAGATAACGGTGTACTTGTGCGTATGGCTCTTTTTGCTCTTATATTAGACGTGGCGCATAAGATTAACGATACTGCCTCAACAGTAGACTGGTATATCGAAAGCCGTTTTGATTAAAATTCGTGGTCCTTTGCTATGAGATAGGACGGGATCAGACCAATATAAAGATCAATACCTCATCTATTGTGTAGAAATAATTATCCCCGAGAACCATTCCAAATATTAATATATGAAAGTAAAAATCTTATATCTTAAATTAGATCAAGGCCAATAATGCTTGCACTTTCAGAGTACCGAAGTTTGGATGCTATGGCACTGGCTCTGGGTGTGCGTAATCGAGATTTTACCAACGAGGAAGTAACAACCTGCGCCATCGAACAAGCAGAAAAAGTCAACCCTATTCTTAATGCTATAAATATTGAGTGCTACGACTCAGCTCTCGATCAGGCCAGATTATTTGACGCTAATCCAGAGCTACTAAAACAAAGTCGGGTCGCTGGCCTGCCTTTTCTTATCAAAGATCTCGCCGCTGTTAAAGGGCTACCTACAACCAGCGGCAGCCGGCTTTACAAAGATTATCTCCCACTTCATAACTCTAATATCGTGCAGACGTACCTCAACGCCGGGTTAGTTGTCCTCGGCAAGACTAATACACCCGAGTGTGGTCTGACTTTGACGACTGAACCGATAGCAACTGGGGTAACGCGCAATCCATGGAATATCAAATACTCAACCGGAGGTTCCAGCGGTGGCGCTGGTGCTGCGGTTGCTGGAGCTATATCTCCAACCGCTCACGCTACCGATGGCGGCGGCTCTATTCGTATTCCTGCTTCCTGCTGTGGTCTATTTGGCCTTAAACCTAGTAGAGGACTTACCGTAATCGAAAATAATTTTTCCGGTAGTTGGGGAGGCCTGAGCGCTGGGCATGTCTTAAGCCAGACGGTCCGAGATAGCGCTGCTTTTCTAGATTTAATTGCTCTTGATGCTCCAAATTTGTTTGCCCTGCCGGATAAGCCAACTTCGTTTCTTGAGAGCCTTGATCAACCACTACCAAAATTACGTGTCGGCGTTCAACTCGAACACCCAATGGATCAACATCTCGACAAAAACTGCTTCAGAGCTGTAACAAATGCGGCAATGCTTTGCGAATCTCTTGGCCATTCTCTAGAAGAAATCAGCCACCCCATTGAATACAGGCCAGTAGTTCAAGCCATGACGAAAATTATTAACTTATATGTACACAAATCATTGAGCTCTCGCCTTGAGGAATTGAATCTGGGCCTTGATGTAGCACCATTGGAGGCATCGACCCGTATCATGGCTACCCTGGGCCAGAGCCTTAAGGCGACTGAATACCTGGATGCACTGGACCTAATCAAAGAAGCCGAAAGGCAAATGGCCAAGTTCCATCAGCGTTACGATATAGTACTTTCGCCGGTACTTAGTAAGCCTCCGGTAAAAATTGGCTGGTTAGACATGAATAGTCACGATCAAAAAGAATACGTGAATCGTTTTCGTCAATACAGCGGTTTCACTGCCCTTTATAATGGTACAGGGCAACCCAGTATGTCTGTCCCCTTACACCAGACAAAAGACAACCTGCCGGTAGGCGTAATGTTTACAGGAGCTTGGGGCATGGACCTGCAACTTCTACAACTTGCCAAACAATTAGAAACAGCTCAACCTTGGCCACGCATAGCACAGCTAGCAAGTGAATAAAGCAGTTCTACCCATCCGTTATGAAAGGTCAGCGATTCCATTCCTGACAGCTGTAACTTCAGCCATGATGGATACCGCTATTTCGGCTGGAGTCTTTGACTGAATCTCAAATCCGATAGGCGCATGAAGGATATCGATTTCATCTTTAGTCAAGCCCAGTTCGGGCAGCCTTTCACGCCGTGCTGCTGAGGTCCTTTCTGACCCCATGGCACCGACGTAAAAAGCTTCTGTTTTCAAAGCCTCCATCAGTGCCATGTCATCCACTCTCGGGTCATGCGCTAAAGCAATGATGCCACTATAAGGATTACTGAAATGATCACGCACAACATCGTCTGGTAAACGGGAAGTAGTATCCACGCCGTCTACATTCCAATTATCCAGATAGTTGGGTCTTGGATCACAGAGTGTGACATCATATTCTAGGGCCAACGCCATTTCGGCCACATATTTGGCAACATCTCCAGCCCCAAGTAATAAAAGTCGATACATCGGACTCAGACTATGAATCATCTTGCTGCCTTCTATTACCAAAGCATCATTGCAATCGTTATCGTCTGCCGAGATTTCCCCTGTTTCCAAGTCCACGGTACGGCTAACCTTTGTATGATTTTCTAGGCTGGAAGCCAGATAACTGAAAACCTGCTTGCTTGCATCGGAAGGTTCATTATATTCCAGCAAAACATGCAGCTGACCCCCACAAGGCAATTGCAACCGAGCCTGCTCTTCTTCGGTTTCACCATACCGTACCGTGAACGGCCGTCCCATTATCTCGTACTGTGATTTCAAGCTTCCCTCGCGAAGCTGATGCAGAAAATCTTCCTCGATACAACCTCCGGAAAGCGAACCGACCAACTCTCCACCAGGAGTGCAAGCCATCATCGCACCTACCGGGCGCGGTGATGATCCCCAGGTCTTGAGAATCGTACATAACCATACCGAATTATTGCTCTCAAGCCGACTTGCAACGAATGAAATGATTTGCTGCTGACTGCTTAACATGAGATTAGAACCATTTGCGACAAATTACTCTTCATACAAATCTCTTTTATAACGTGTACGAAAAGTGGCACCTACTATACCAGTGATCACCTCTTTTTCGAGTTTTAAAAGATATTCCTTAGTCTTAATGCCGCCACCAAATCCAGTGAGCTTGCCATTACTGCCGACTACCCGATGACACGGAATAATGACGGGTATGGGATTTAAACCATTAGCACCGCCGACGGCCCTCGACGCTTTCGGTCTACCTATACTCCGCGCGAGTTCGCCGTAGCTCCATGTTTCACCATAAGGAATTTCATTGAGCTCGTTCCATACAGTTTGCTGGAACTTAGTACCAGTCAATTCCAACGGTAAATCAAACACCCGTAACTTGCCGGCAAAATAGTTATCCAATTGATACTCTACTTCCTTAAACGGTTTACTGTCCTCCTTCCAACCATTCTGGTGCCTCCTTGCCATAGCTCCCTGCGGAAACCCTAAAAGCTTAAGGTGGTCGCCGCTTCCAGCTAATAACACAGATCCGATAGGGGTCTTGTGATAGTGGTAGTAAGTAGTCATTGCCGAACTCTCTGTCGGATTATTTGTCGAGAATGCTGATAATTCCTCCACAATAGGATTACCGCATAAGATCGCCAGGGTACCCAAGATCCGGAAATCTCCAATAACTGCCTCCCAGTAAGAGGACCAGTTGCTTCCTCTGAGGTAGCAGCCCTCCTTAGAATCAAATCGGAATAAGGCAACGCATTCGGATCGTTAAGTGCTCGCATGGAAATATAATTAGCCGTCCATGCTCCTATTCCTTTTATCTCAGAAATCAGCTGAACAAAGGCCTTCGTATTAGTAGTGCTATCTATCTGTAGCTCTCCTTCATTAACTAGCTCTGCGACGGACTGGATCGCTGCTATGCGCTGATTGACTATACCCATTCTATTCAATTTACCTCTGAGAACAGTAGCTGCACTTGGAAATACACGAGTAAGTTCTGAATTAGCACACTTATAAGCCCTGCCATACCGATCAGCAATACGTCCTACAAGGGTTGAGGCTGCCTTTACGGTCACCTGCTGTCCAAGTATTGCCCTTACTGCTAATTCGAAGCCATCCCAACACCCGGGCACCCGCAGTCCTGGAAATTGCTTTACCATTGGTTGTAGCAGTTTGTCCTGAGCTAGATGTCCGTCAATCAGAGAACTGTCTGCTCGAAGATCGAAGATCGATTTAATGCGATCGATAATGTGACACAACTGATGAGTATCTGGATAATTGAGATACGCTCGAACTTGGTTCGTGCCATCCTCAAATACCACACTAAAATCGCCTTCAGTACCTTCATAGTGAATTGTGCGCGCATAGGAATTTGCTGTCACATGCTCAACGCCGGGGATCGAGCGGTAACTAAGGAATGTCAGCATCGATCTCCAATCAAACGGCGCAAGATAAGACAATGTAAACTCGACCAATTCACGTCCTCGAAGATTCATATTCTGACCGACTGGTGCGTGATCATTAGCGTTAAGTAGCAAAGTGCTGCACCGTTGCGATGAATAGGCCGTATGATACTGCGTTTGTTGGCAAATATTGGTCATTTTCAGGCCTTATAACGCAATTACTTTCACTTAAAAATCCCTGAGCTCCAACAAAAGCGCGTGCTGCCAACATCCTCTGGCTAGTGTATAGTAGCGCCCTCGCCTAAGTCCCATTCGCGCCGCACTTGGGCTACTAATAATGATCAAGCAACTCAGTTAATCTACTTTCTTAACTGTAGGCATAAATATCTATGAATAATAAGGATTTACGAAAATTTTCTAAGATTGTTGTTGATGGCACTAACCAGGCTCCAAGCCGATCCATGTTGCGGGCTGTAGGATTCAAAGACGAGGATTTTGCCAAACCCCAGATAGGTATAGCGTCAACCTGGTCTATGGTTACACCTTGCAATATGCATATCAACAAACTCGCTGAAGAGGTAAACAAAGGAACACAGGAAGCTGGTGGTAATGGAATCATCTACAACGCCATTACCATTTCCGATGGCATTTCCATGGGTACTGAAGGAATGAAATATTCCTTAGTTTCACGCGAAGTTATCGCCGACAGTGTTGAGACAGTTTCGGGTTGTATGAGTCATGACGCCGTAATCTCTATCGGTGGCTGTGATAAAAATATGCCAGGATTGCTCATGGGTATGGCTCGTTTAAATCGCCCTTCTATCTTTGTTTATGGTGGCACCATTCAACCCGGCCCCAATCACACGAACATTATTTCCGTGTTCGAGGCAGTTGGTGCTCATGCAGCTGGAACGATCTCCGACATTGAGCTAAAACAAATCGAAGATACAGCTATTCCAGGTCCAGGCTCTTGTGGCGGAATGTACACCGCTAACACCATGGCCTCTGCCATCGAGGCACTAGGTATGAGTCTACCCAACAGTTCAGCGCAAGATGCCATTTCTCAAGAGAAAACAAACGACTGTCTGAGCGCGGGCAAGGCAATCATGCTCCTTCTTGAAAAGGATATTAAACCGTCTGACATAATGACCCGGGCCGCTTTTGAAAATGCCATTAAGGTCACCATCGCCCTAGGGGGCTCCACTAATGCCGTTCTACATCTACTGGCTATGGCGCATACAATGGACGTAGAACTGGAACTCGATGACTTTGCGCGCATCGGTAAACAGACCCCTATGCTTGCGGATCTAAAACCAAGTGGTAAATACTTAATGTCAGAATTGATTAAGATTGGTGGCATCCAACCTCTTATGAAAATTATGCTGGAAAACAGGATGCTAGATGGCTCGTGTTTAACGGTGACCGGTAATACGCTCGCGGAAAATCTGGCGGGCGTAGCGCCTTACCCAGCAGACCAAGACATAATTCGCCCACTGGATAATCCAATAAAGAAAAACAGTCATCTCGTTATCTTGCGCGGCAATCTAGCGCCGACTGGTGCAGTGGCTAAAATCACCGGCAAGGAAGGCCTGTCCTTTTCTGGTAATGCCAAGGTTTTCGAATCCGAAGAAGACTGCCTCAAGGGCGTCCTAGACGGAACTGTTGTGAAAAACGACGTGCTCGTTATCCGCTATGAAGGCCCCAAGGGCGCGCCTGGAATGCGAGAAATGCTGTCCCCGACCTCAGCCATTATGGGTAAAGGTCTCGGTGAGGATGTAGCACTCATTACAGATGGCCGTTTCTCTGGCGGCTCCCACGGTTTTGTTGTCGGACACGTGACTCCGGAAGCCTTCGATGGTGGTCCTATCGCGATCGTTAAAACCGGAGATCAGATTTCCATCGATGCAGAAAGCAACACGGTTACACTTAGTCTCAGTGATGAAGAAATTGCCCTGAGACTGGCAGAGTGGAAACAACCAGCCCCACGATACACACGAGGTGTCCTCGCGAAATACGCTGCAACAGTTACATCCGCGTCAGAAGGAGCAGTAACTGATAAGAACCTTTAATTACTTCTGCCTACTAGTGCCGGCCTCGCAAGGTAAATTTGCCGTTAATTCAGTAGGACAGGAATCGGTCATGCCTAACAGCGCCTCTGAAAGAGGTAACGGTGGAGAGGCAAGACTGTTATCCACAGCCTCCCCTTACTTTAGAACTTTTTTAAATTCCTTTCGTTTAGGCACTGATAAAGGTAATTAATTCCAGACATTTATCGAGTTGCCAGTCAAATGCACATTCGTGCTATTCTCGGCCAGCGTTAGCTGCGAGCAAATACGATTACAAAAATGCCCGAATTTATGACTAATATTGGCGATTTGCTAACTGGTTCCTACCTACAGCAGGGCGCCCTCTGGGCACTCGGAAATATTCCTGGATTCCCCCCAATTATTCAAACTGTTCACATCCTTGGCATAGCAGTAGTCATGGGATCAATTGTGCTGCTGGACCTCCGCGTCCTGGGTCTGGCGGTGCCTAGTCAGAAGATTGGCGAAATGACGGAACGAGTAATGCCATGGCTGTGGTGGGCATTAGCAAGTAACTTTATCTCTGGAGCATTCTTTCTGTTCGGTCGACCTAATCGTTACTTCAATAATCCCGTCTTTGGCTGGAAGCTCAGCTTCCTCATTCCAGCAATACTGTTAGCGCTTGTCTTCCACGTTATGAGCAAGACCCAGACGAATTACTGGGAATTCAATACAAGACGCATATGGACGGCAAAATGCATTGCCTTGGTGTCACTGGGCTTGTGGATCATGGTGGCCATGGCGGGTCGCTGGATTGCCTATTCTGAGTATATTTACTTCCCGGCATAACACGAAGATGCTTAATACTTTTCTCACTTCACCAAAATGGATCGACATAGAAAATTGGCCAATCAGCTGGGAGATCGGCGGCACTTGGCTGTTTCCTTTACTGGAATCTATTCACGTTATAGCCGCTGCGATGGTTGTCGGTTCGATCCTTTGGGTGGATATGCGTTTGTTGGGATTGGCCTCGACACGCTACGCTATCTCCACCCTAAATCGGGAACTCGTACCCTGGACCTGGGGCGCTTTTACCGTCGCGGCTATCACCGGCTTTGGAATGTTCATCACCCGTGCAGCATCCCATGTATTAAACCCCGCATTTCAATGGAAAATTTTTCTTCTGGTGCTTGCCGGTCTCAACATGGTCTACTTCCACTACCGCATTTATAGGCACATTGGTCAATGGGACGATGCAGTAGCAACACCTACTCAACTAAAAATCACCGGCGGTCTTTCTCTTATCCTCTGGGCCGGTGTAATGTTGGCAGGTCGGTGGGTGGGACATATAGTCTGAAAACAAACGAATGGCTAATATTTCCGAATTCCTAGAAATAATAAAATCTTCGTAATGTCTGGCCAGCAAAGTAGTCTCAATAAATGATATCAATCTACTACCAGACCTCCTTGTGGCGATAGAGCTTCGTGTTTTGAATGCTAAATTGATTAAAAATCATACACACAACTGGATTTGGCGGTGATACACTAGGCGCCTTCATAGAAGAACAAGAAAGGAGTGAGCATGGGCTTTAACTCGAAATATTATTGGAAAGGGCTTCTCGCCTGCGGAGTGTTAAGTCTTTCTCTCGCTAATCTGTCAACGAATGCAGAAGATGCGGGTAATCTCTTTAACACACCCTATGATGTTAATCAGGGCGAACGTTATTTCGAGCGTCAGTGTTCACGTTGCCATGGGTTCGATGCCAAGGGCAACGATGAAACGGGCGCACCAGATATTACAGGTCGCTTGAGTCGCGCCAGTACCAATGTAGGTGTGTTTAATATCATTCGTGAAGGCATACCAAACACTGCGATGCTACCAGTGGACAGCGCCTTGCCGGATGCCCAAGTATGGCAATTGGTAAGCTACATCGAGTCTCTGCGTTACGATCCGTCTACCGTCGAGCTAGCTGGAAATGCTAACGTCGGTAACACTCTGTTCAGTGGTAAAGGCGAATGTGCAGATTGTCATATGGTCAAAGGACAAGGTGGTCGCCTAGGCCCAGACCTATCGCGCGTCGGTGAAAATGCGACACCTACTGAACTGATGAGCTCCATGACCGATCCCCACAATGATGTCTCTCCTCGTTGGTGGACAATCAGTGTTACTGGTCCAGATGGAGTCGCACGCAATGGATTCCGTATGGGCGAAGACAGTTTCTCACTTCGCATCATGGACAACGACGCCAATCTCTGGTCATTTCGCAAAAACCAAATTCAATCCTATGAACGAATCGACCAATCAACCATGCCTAACTATGATCAATTACTTTCAGAGAGCGAACTAGATGACCTCGTCGCCTACCTGTTCTCTTTAAGAAGGGAGGAAAACTAGAATGAAACGTGTATTACTTACGTTAAACATCCTGTTAACGACGACTTTCTTAGGCCAACTTACCGCGCAAGAACAACAATTTGAAACGGTCATGACACCAGCTTTCTCACCCATTAGTTGGGAACGTCTCGTGAATGCCGACCAAGAACCAGAAAACTGGTTGATGTATTCAGGCACCTTGGACAGCCAGCGTTATAGCCTGCTCGACGAGATCAACGTCGATAACATCGACCAACTCGAAATGAAGTGGGCATACCAGATACCAGTTATCGATCGCGCCGAAACTGTACCGTTAGTGGTAGATGGCATTATGTTTATAACCGAGGCACCTAGCAATGTAGTAGCCGTAGATGCCGCGACTGGTCGGCAGTATTGGCGTTATGATCATGAATTACCTGATGACTTGCGCATCTGCTGCGGGCGGAATAATCGAGGCGTAGCGATACTGGGTGAGACTTTATTCATGAGTACTCTCGATGCGCACTTAGTAGCAATTGACGCCCGTACCGGCAATCTGCTTTGGGACGCAGAAGTGGCTGAGCACAGTTCTGGCTATAGTAAAA
>Ga0209034_10000534_pt1 | contig 19035 bp, 18 predicted proteins | sample MarorgKNORR_S2LV_2_FD_188219 | JGI IMG/M metagenome (GOLD analysis project Ga0209034, IMG submission 188219) | Marine microbial communities from the Southern Atlantic Ocean, analyzing organic carbon cycling - 250m_A/KNORR_S2/LV (SPAdes) (version 2) | ecosystem: Environmental > Aquatic > Marine...
TACGGACTCGTTGATGACACATGGTCGGCGGTGTTGGCCGGCGAACTAGAAGCGGGAGAACACATTGCTCTAGTTACGAGTTTGGCTTCAGAAACTGACCTCGCTGTTTGGCAGCGAATTTTATCGTCGCTAGAGCACCTCCATTCGATAGCAGATGATGCAGGGCGACGGCGTATGACGGTTCTTATTCGGGACCTCTCGACCACGGGGCTCGGAGTTCTGGGATTCGAACCAATAGAAGGTGAACCCGACCTTGATCGCGAACTGCGGGGCGCGTTGTTCGCGGCTGCTGGAACCACCGGCTGTGACGCATCGGTACGAGAAATCGCCAAGACTCTCTTTGGACAAGCGACTACTGGTACCGCGGTCGAACCGAACTTGGCTGCCGCAGTAGTGAGGGTTGCTGCCGCGGCGGGAGACGACACTACTCACGCACATCTCGTCAAACTGTATAGCGAGGCACCTACGCCTCAGTTGGAGCTTCGATACCTAGTGGCGTTACTAGAACTCGAAGATGTCGCTCTGTTCAAAAAAACTCTTGCCCTCATAACTTCTGAAGTTCGAAGTCAGAACGCCCCGTATCTCTTGTCGGCTGCCATGACTCATCGACGCCACGGACTTCTCGCCTGGGAACTAGTCCGAGATCGTTGGGACACACTCAACGCAAAGTTTCCTCAAAATTCGATCCCCCGAATGGTCGCAGGCATTCGTGCCCTATCCACCCCGAGCGTTGCCGCGGAAATACGAAGCTTTTTTGAGAATCATCCGATTCCTCAGGGTCATCTGACGCTGCAACAGCATTTGGAGAAGCTTGAAGTTAACGTCGCTCTTCGACTGCGCGAAGGACACCGGCTAGGTGACTGAAAACGGTTATTGAATTTGCCTGACAGAATGCAGCAATGTTTGGTCGCCCGCCTCGTCGGAAGCTAGGCCCCCGCTACAACCTTTGGGCCTCTTTAGCGTCCTTAATTTTGGTGACCGGTCTGTTGTGGATTGCTCTTTACTGGTCAGCGTCGTTGCTTGACTGACATTCCTTATCGATTCCAGATACCGGCGGCCGGCGGGTTCGCTCTATGGCGCTTTCCGCACGACTTGTTTCGCTCCACCGATGCATCAAGACAGCGATCGTGCCCCAAACAACCGGTATCCCGCCAAGCTTCATGACTAGGCCAGCTAATTGTTGATCAGTCGTCGCTCCGAGGCCGTGCACTCTGGGTGCCAATTCATACGTTGCGTACAAAGGAAAGCTGGCGAAGGTGAGGAATCCCCCCGGTACTGCGGGCACGACCCCTAACGCCAGAAACAAGTACGCCATGCGCCCCGGGTAGCTCGTCATTTTGTGTTCCGGTATCGGCGAAACAATTGGGATCCACACGACTAGACCACCGATAAGCCACAGGACGTCTATTACGAAGGAGCCCAGTTGATTGACTCGCAGGTTGTCGACCGCCCACGGTGAGTGCGTCGCTATGAGCATTGCATTGAATAAGAGCCCGGCCGTTACTGGACGTGCACACCGGCCAGCTAATCGATAAAGCCGTAATCGGCCAAGCAGTCGTCGTGCCATCCACTCGGGAGTACCCAGTAATAGGAGAGGGGCCACGGCCATGGTGTAGATCAGGAACTGCACCATGTGAGCGGACGCTAGGTAACTCGCTCCGAGTAAACCGAGAGGCCAGTCTGTTGCAAGCCAGAGCAGAAGCACAGCGAAAACAAAGCAACGTCGTTTCGATTCGCGGTTGTCGTAAACCTTGGGGGCTTTTCGTTCGAAAACCAGATACGGCAAGAGTAAGCACAGCATCGCTACCCATATTCCCGGATAGGCGCGAAAGGTCCACGACCATGGCTCTTCTAGCGTTGAGCACCAGAACCTCACGCAATCAACCCTTTTCCTTTGGCCGTTTTGAACCCTTATGCCTGGACGCTACCGGAGGGTCGCGAGAATAGGTAGGTCCCTGGTCCATGCCGTTTGTCGAGTCGGATGAGGGTACTGGGTTCGGCCGAGGCCATCTGGTGAAAATGCGAAGACCCGGCCATCGTGACCAATAGCGGGAGATTCTTCGCCCTCGGGAGCACCCGCCAATGCGACTAGTGCTGAGAACTGACGCTGAACTTCGACTAGCTGGTCGTCGGTGCCAGTAAGCCCCACAAAATCACTGCTGAAACGATCTAGGAAAATCCGCATGGCCTGCGGCGTGTCACGTTCCGGGTCCACCGTGACAAAAAGAACCTTGACGTTTGGTGGCATACCGGGTCGCTCTAGAACTTCACTCAACTGCGCCAAATGCACGGGGCAAATATCGGGACAGGAGCTAAATCCGAAGTAGACGAGCCGCACCGATCCTTGTGTATCTGATCGCATAGCGAAGGGTTGCCCTTCGGTGTCGGTAAGGGTCGGATCAGGCATAACCATTGGGTTGTCGACTTCAAGTCCAGCGAAACGGCTTTCACTGCGGCTTTCGGAGCAGCCGACAGCGAGGAGCCCCATGGCCAGTATCCCCAACGTCAACTTGAGAGACAGCGAAATATGTCTCATTGTTACAGGCGGAGTGGAGGTGAGGGGAATTGAACCCCTGGCCTCTTCGATGCGACCGAAGCGCTCTACCAACTGAGCTACACCCCCGTGGGGACGCTTGGACGATATCGGAAAACTATTCAAGGTAGAGGACTGTGTTTGACGTTGGATCGAACTGATGAAGTTATCGAGCAGGGTTTCGCCCCATGCCTTCTTCGAAGATCTCCGAGGCAAGCGCCACCTGCGGCTGAAGATAGTGAATTTGAGCAAGCCGGCGTATTTCTTTTTTACGACGTTGGTTTAGCAATGCCAGGTAGGAAATAAGAGCGGCGTCGAGAACAATATGGACGACACCAACCGCTGTGAGGCCTCCGACAATCCAGCCGAACAAGCTCATTGCTGAGCCCAACACCAACAAGCGCAGAATGTCGCGCCGACGCACGGCAGCTTCGCGACTGTTGTTGGGTACGGAACTGCGAGGCCGTTGATAAACGCCGCGACGATCGACACTTAATACGCGCGCTCCAAATGGGGCGGGAAGTCCTGCCGCTGGCGTCGTTCGGGACAAAGTGTCGAGTTGACGCTGCCACGCCATCATTGGGGTGCGACGACCTCCGCGCTCGAGAAAGTTGCGTATCCAACCCGGCACCAAGACCACTGCCCAAACGATTGCGAGAACCAGGAGCACAATTTCAGTCACCGATTGTGTCCTCCTTCCCCGAAATCGAGTTCACTAACCTTCGCATTGATTGACCAATGTTGTCCAAACACGAAACTGTTGTTGCGAGCCCGAAAGACAAAGGCGTCAACGACGCCACGCAAAGTATTGCCATCCGGTCGATTCGATGCAACGTAAAGCCGTTAACCATCTGGGGCTTGGTTGTCTTCACTCGGTGGTTCGACGGTAGGGACCCGACTTTCCGCCGGTCTTTTCCCACACTGCCAAATCGCTGATGGTCATGCTCTTATCGACTGATTTACACATGTCATAAATTGTCAGGGCGGCTACGGAACATGCAGAAAGAGCTTCCATTTCCACTCCGGTTCGTTCAATTGTTTCGACTTCGGCCGAGATAGCAATGTGCGACTGTTGAAACTCAAAATCGATTGAGACCGAACCGATCATGAGAGGATGACATAGGGGGATGAGATCAGAAGTGCGTTTGGCAGCCTGTATCCCGGCGACCCGGGCAACCGCTAACACATCGCCTTTAGCGGCTTCACCATGAGCGACCATGGAAATAGTTTCAACGTTCATTTCGATCCGACATCTAGCGGTCGCGCGACGTCTCGTCGGTTCCTTCGCCAAGACGTCGACCATGCGCGCTCGACCCGATGAGTCCAGGTGCGTCAGTCCAGAAGAATCGGCTTCGCTCATGGTTCAACCTCCGATTTGACTCATCGTTCGCTTGGGCCGGATGAAGTTCACTTGGCCGATGGAATGACCTGCCCACTTGGTACCGACAGCTGCCGAGATCGCATCCACAAGTGCTTCATCGCTCGCTTCAGAACGAAGAAGAGCCCTCATATCGAATTCGTCGACCGCGAATAAACAAGTCCGGAATTGTCCTTCCGCGGTGAGGCGAACACGGTCACACGTTTCACAGAAGGGTTTTGTCACCGATGCAATAACGCCGACCTCGCCCTTCCCATCGGAGTACCGCCATCTTTCGGCCGGCTCGGTTCCGCGCACCACGGGCTCAATCGGAAAAGCTCCGCTAATAGTTTCGATAATCTCTTCTGCTGGCACGACGAGACGGTCGGTCCATACATCACCGGCTTCAAGGGGCATGAACTCAATAAAACGAATTGTGACTCCCTTTTTGCGTCCGTAGTTGGCGAAATCAACAATTTCGTCATCATTGAGACCGCGCATCATGACGACATTGATTTTGACGGGTCGGAGCCCGGCGTCGATCGCTGCGTCAACTCCGTCCATCACTCGGTCCAACTCGTCGCGCCGCGTCAGCTCCAAAAATCGCTCTCGGCGCAAAGAATCGAGACTGATGTTGATTCGTTGCAGCCCAGCGGCGGCGAGAGCTTCTGCGTGCAGACGTAAAGTCGCACCGTTAGTAGTGAGCGCCATGTCAACCCCGAGAGCGGCTAGACGCTCCACCAGTTCTGGTAAATGTGCTCTGACGAGTGGCTCTCCTCCCGTCAGTCGAATCCCATTGAATCCGAATCGGCTAACGCAAATACGAGCGAAGCGCTCGATCTCTTCAAATGAGAGAATTTCCTCTCTCGGAAGCCACTTCATTCCCTCAGCTGGCATGCAGTACTGACACCGAAAATTGCAGCGGTCGGTAACGGAAATACGGAGATCGCGCACAACGCGACCAAAGGGGTCAACCAAGTCACGTCCACTGTTGTTCTCACGCATGATCCCTCAAGCGTAGCGACGCACAGCCGCTCACACTTATCTCAAGCAATGTTCACTGAGTCGAGGAGAAGAACATCTACAACATCACCCTTATCGCATCCATCCCCATTTTGAAGTACGGCCAACGCGTTGGATCGAGCCATGGACGTCAACATGTGTGATCCCTGACCCGTTACAGAGCGAACGAGGACGGTGCCATCTTCATAACTAGCCGACACCCGCGCATAGTGAGTCTTACCGTCAGGCCGTCGTAACAACGGCTCGGCCGCCACTCCTTTGATTGGCGTTCGGAGCGGTTGCGCGAAACCCATCATCGCTCGCAGCCCTGGACGACCAAACAGTTCGTAGGAAACCATCGACGAAACTGGGTTACCGGGAAGACCGAAGATTGGTGTGTGTCCGATTGTCCCGAACGCTAGGGGCTTAGCCGGCTTGATGGCGACCTGCATCCATCGCATATCACCGACGCGGTCGAGCACAGCTTTCACGTAATCAAAATCGCCCATGCTGACGCCCCCGGAAGTGATGATCGCATCACAGTGATCTGTTCCGTTCACCAAGGCTGATTCGATAGCTGCTTCGTCATCGGGGACAAGTCCAAGGTCAATGGCAATAAATCCATCGCCGGTGAGAAGAGAGATAAGTGTGCGCCTATTTGAGTCACGGATTTGTCCCGGCGCGAGAACTCCGCCGTCATCCACCAATTCGTCACCGGTGGATATGACTCCGACTCGTAGACGGGGATAAACGTCAATCTCGTTCATCCCGAGGCTACAGAGCACTCCTAAATGTCCTGCCGTGAGAACAGTCCCTGCTGAAAAAACCAATTCGCCTATTTCGACGTCATCGCCTGCGGGACGTATATGGTTCCCTTTTTCCACGGCAGCTTGGACTGTCACAACATCGTCTTTGACCGAAGTCTTTTCAACCATGATGACGGCGTCCGCGCCTTCGGGGATGGGCGCTCCTGTCATGATTCGGCTGGCTTGGCCCGCGCCGACGGTCAATTTGGGATTGTGTCCTGCTGCGATCGTTTCGACAATGTGGAGTTCAACCGGGGCACCCGCCGAGTCGGACGACCGTACGGCGAAGCCATCCATCGCCGTGTTCGCGAATGGCGGAATTGATTCCGCCGCAATTACTTCGGTCGCAGTGACTAACCCCAGCGCTTCAGATACAGGTGTCGAAATCGCGGCGCGACGGGAGCAGCGCTCTAGGACATAAGTTTGAGCCTCTTCAATCGGAACCATGAGCGGGAATTTAGCGGTGTTCTGACGTGAACGCCTTTATGGCGTCACAGGTGTCGGCTTCGCGGCTCGTCTGTACAATTTTCGTCGGGTTTCGAGAACACCTAGGAGCTACCCGACGAGATGCCTACCTATCAGTATCGATGCACGACTTGTGACGACATGTTCGAAGCGCGTCAATCGTTCACCGACGATCCGATAGCTGTGTGCCCGGATCAGACTTGTGGTGGCAAGGTAAAGAAAGTGTTCGGCAGCGTCGGAATCGCCTTTAAAGGCAGCGGCTTCTATAAGAACGACAGTCGGTCCGGTGCGAAAAGTAAATCGTCCGATTCTTCAAGCGCCGAAGGCTCCGATAAGGCTCCCGCCACCAGCGAATCCGACTCGACCGCCGCTTCCGACAAATCATCGGACACAACCGCCGCCTCCAACAAATCATCGGACAAACCGTCTAAGCCTGAAAGTTCAACTTCAGCGAAGGATTAGCTGGCGGTAATCGTTGATTCGCCTGCGGAGCAGGACGAAGCAAGGCTGTGCTCAATGACTTCTGTTTCGTGCTTCAAACGAGTCGAGGCCTGACAGTTAACGGATATATAGCACCACCATCACGCCCGCCGCGAGGATCACTCGGTAGATAGCGAAGCCCGCGTAGGTGTGCGATTGCACCCAATGAAGCGTGATGCGAAGAGCGGACCAACCAGTAAGCGTTGCTGTCAGCGTTCCCGCGATCAACGCTGGCCACATTCCAGGAGGAAGCCCTTCGGAGAGAACGCCGTAGCAGCGATATAAGCCAGCTCCCGCAATGATCGGTATGCCCATCAGGAATACCAAGCGGGCCGCTCGTTGTCGGTCATAACCCATCATTCGAGCAACGGTGATCGTGATACCTGAGCGACTAACGCCGGGCAGTAAAGCCAAAGATTGTGCCATGCCCATCTTGACCGCGTCCTGTCCAGAAAATTCGCGCTCCCAGCGCACGGTCTTACTCCTACTGTCGACAATCCAAAGCAGAAGTCCAAATACTGCTAAACCTCCGGCAATGAGGCCTATACGGCTGCTTTGTTCGAGCAAAAACTGTTCGAACGCGATCGCCGTAACGGCCGCGGGGATGGCCGACAAAAGCAACATCCACGCAATCTTGGCTTCAGCGGTCCAAGGTTGGCGTCCGGTCAACGCTTGTAGGCCGGCCCGAGAGTAAACGCGTACGTCCTTCCAGAGAACGGCTAGTAGACCAGTCAAGGTTCCCAGGTGGAGGGCGACATCGAATGTGTTTTCCATTCTGCTGTCGCCCGCGAAGTGGTTCCATCCGAAGAACCAAGGGATCACTTCAAGGTGACCGCTGGAAGACACCGGGAAAAATTCAGTGAGTCCCTGAGTGATACCTAAAACGATTGCGTGGAAGATCGGCATAGCTGTGGCTGTCGATAGCGAGTAGTGAGGTCAATCTGCTGTTGACGGAACGATACGCGGCCGCCAGGTCCTTGGGGGGTCGTAGTGGTGTCCAACCGCGCGGCCGAGACGCATTGACGATAGAAAGTCTTCGGGACTGTCAAAGTCCGGCATTTCCAAATATGCAGCACCTATCGCTTCCGCGACGTGGGCGTCACTGCCTGCACCTATGGCCAAGTCGTGTTGGGCCGCATATGCCGACGCTTTTTGGTTCAGGCTTTGAAGGCTGGTTTTTCCGTTGAGCACTTCGATTCCATCCACGAGGCCGCTATTGACTAGTTCGTCCAGAACTTCGGCTCGCAAGTTGTTGCGTAACGGGTCAAAGGGGTGGGGAATGTAGACGAGTCCTCCCTGTTCTCGGATGTTTCGTGCCGCGTTCTCAGGTTTGATGCCCTGCGGAATTCGTTCCTTCAAAAATAAGCCGATGATTTCTCCTGCGTGTGTTCTTAGCTCTTCTCCGACAACTACTCGGCAAGGGAGATTGTCCTTGAGTTCGACTGCGCCCTTTATCGAATTGTGATCCGTTACGCAGAGCACATCGATGCCAGCAGCTGCGACACTTTCGCGAACTTCATCGGGTGTGGTTGTTGAATCTCCGGACCACATCGTGTGGGAATGGAAATCAACCCGAATCCAACCCTGGGGACACTGATCACCGAGGTGCGGATGACGCTCGAGCGCTTCAGGAGTTGGAGGGATGGGCACGGGCTGCAGGGTACCAACGGCCTTGGCGCCTGCGCCCGCGAGAATTAAATACCTGACAGGGCGACGTCGGCAATTGCTATGGAGGCCATCCCGGTTCCGTTGGGCAAAAACTCGAAATCTCCTCCAATTTCGATGACGTCAAATAGCATTTTTTGCAGGGTTGACGCGATTGTGGCTTCGCGGAACGGTTCGCCCAGTACACCATTACGAATGCGTTGTCCGTATGCGCCTACCGAAAAGTCGCCGCTGACTGGGTTGACGCCGCTATGGAGACCGTTGACACCTCGAATGAAAACACCGTTGTCGATGCTGCCGAAAAGCTCTTCCCTACTTTTCACACCCGGAAGAAGCGAAAGTGCATGAAGTCCTACACTCGGCGTTGATCGAGGGCCACGGATGGCGGACCCAGTTGAGTTGGCTCCGACGCGACGGCCGGTGTAGGAGTTGTGCAAGAACTGAGAAAGCGTTCCCGAATCAATGATGACGTTCCGCCGCGCTGCTAGCCCTTCGCCATCGTGATTGTCGGCTCCCAGCGATTCGATATTGGTCGGGTCATCTACCAAGGTGAGTTTAGGAGCGGCAATCTGTTCCCCAAGACGTTCCGCGAATGGTGATCTTCCTTTGATCACCCGGTCTCCAGTCAGCGCACCGGCCACCGTTCCAAGAAATGCAGACGCGACAGATGGTTCGAAAATAACGGTCACTTTTTCGCTCAACGGCTTCGTTGCCCCAAGCATCCCAGTTGCGCTTTCGACCGCTTCGCTTACGACACGGTCAAGATCGAGTCCGTCAGGTCGCCGAGATGCGTCGCCTGCGTAACCAATTTGAGTTTCGTTGCTCTCCATGGCTAGTGGCTGAACACCGACGGAACAACTACCTCCCTCGCTGTGCACGGCAATCCCCGAAGTTGAAGCTAAAGCAAATTCGCCCCAGCCGTCTGACCAGGCAGACGAACGAACGCCACTTATTCGCGTATCAGCCGAAAGGCACCGTTGTTCTAACTCGATTGCTACAGCCGCTCTCTTTTCTTCCGTCAGTTGGAGAACCGAGTTGTCCGTTAGATCGAGGCCTGGAGGAACTATCCCGTCGGGATGCGCAATTCCTTGATGCGGGTCACGTTCGGCGAACTCCAGGTTTTCGCGGGCTTCGTCGACAACCTCTTTCAAAACGTGCGGGTCGAGAGAGCCCGCTGTCGCAAATCCCTGTCGACCGTCGACAACTATTCGCACCCCGACGGCGTGAGACGCTCCTGAACGAATCGATTCGACTTGTCCGAGATAGGCCTTCACGGTGGTGGAGTGACTCCGAGACACGCATACCTCGAACTGTTCGTTCTCCCGGGCGGCGGCTAAGAGTTCTTGCGCCAGATCGGGAAGTTCTAACTTTTTCGTCAACTTGCTGTGCCGCCGATAGTAAGTGCGGCGACCCTTAAAGTCGGTTGTCCGTCGCCTACAGGAACACCCTGACCGTCTTTGCCGCAGGTGCCCGGGCTACCCATCGCGAAGTCGTTCCCAATAACTTCAATATTTTGCAGGACGTCCGGACCGTTGCCGATCAGGTTACTTTCACGAAGAGGCTCCGTTATCTGGCCGTTTTCAATGAGGTATGCCTCAGTCATGCCGAAGACAAAATCGCCTGTAGCTGTGTTGACCTGACCCCCTCCTAGTTGCGCAACATAGACGCCAGTTTCTGTGTCCGAGATGATGTCATCGGGATCTGTCTCACCGTTCATTACGAAAGTGTTTGTCATTCGCACCATTGGTAGGTGCTGGTAACTCTGACGTCGGCCATTCCCGGAAAGATCTCTGCCCGCAGAGCGGCTGCGCATGTGATCCCACATGTAGTCGGTGAGGACACCATTTTCAATCAGAACGTTGCGCTGCGAAGGGCAGCCTTCGTCGTCAATGCCAACGGTTCCCCATTCAACTCCCATCGTTCCGTCATCAACGAGCGTGACCGTCGGTGAGGCAACAAGTTCGCCAACTCGCCCGCGAAAAACTGACGCTCCTTTGTCAACTAAATCTGCTTCTAAACCGTGCCCACAAGCCTCGTGGAAAAGTACTCCGCCTCCACCTCGTTGAATCACCACCGGTAATTGGCCGCTCGGAGCCGGACGTGCGCCCAACTTGGTTATGGCCCGTGTTGCAGCCCGACGAGCCATAGCTTCGATGTCATGTTCATCAAACAACTCGAAGCCCACTGTGTAACCGATTGTTTCTCGGCCAGTTTGTAAACCTTGGTCCCCGCTCGCCACGCAGTTGACTGACAGCAACGTCCGAGTTTGGTCGTCGCCATTAAAGACACCGTCACTGTTTGCGACGAGAATCCGCCGCCGTCCTTCTGAATATCGAACAGTGACCTGCGTTATAAGTTCATCGACTTCGCGAGCAGCAGCATCAGTTTCTCGCAGCAACTCAACTTTGTGCGCCTTGGAAACAGTCGATGGCAAGATTGCGACCCGGCTTTGCCCTACTCCGTCTCCTCGAAGAGCAATTGGTTGAGTCTGACTCCCTCCGTGAGCAGCTGCTGCAGCAGCCAGCGCGGCTGTTCTAAGGCCTGTCGAGGTAAGGTCCGCTGTGTGGGCGAAACCTGTTGCTTCTCCTACCGTTACGCGGATACCGGCTCCCAAGTCCCTACTGGACACCATCGCTTCGACTCGGCCTTCGTCATATTCAGCCGATGCACTTTGGCGATCTTCCACAAAAACTTCAGCCCACTGCCCACCGTTGCTCAACGCGGTCGCAATGGTGTCTTGAATCAGTTCGCGGTCCAGCAGGGGACCGAGCATTTTTTCGCTCATGTTGCGTTCTCTTGGTAAGTCACGTTTCTAACTGTGACGACACCGTACCGGCATAGCAACCACTTCATACTTCTCAGAAGGCTTATAGCAGCGTAGTCTTCGCTCTCTCGTGTCACAGAAGAATTACCGCTACTTCCGTTTGCCGAAAAGGGTGTCTTTGGGGCTGCGCATCGCAGCAAGCGCCGCCATGCTCGCCGTTTTACTCACACGATTTCCAGCGACGGATCTACAGCGGTGGCCAAATTGGCGTGGCTCGAGTTGGTTATGGCTGTTTGCCTCATTGGTCATCACTGCGGCCGCGTTCGGTTTGGCGTCGATTCGCTGGCTTGAAGTGTGCCGGGTCTTGGGTAAGCCCCAGAACTTCCGAGACGTATTCAGCCATTTCTTGGCTGGTCAGTTTGTAGGGAATTTTCTGCCGACGACCGTGGGCGGCGACATTTTGCGCGTGAGCCGACTGGGGTCACAAATTAGTGATCACTCCACCGCTTTTGCTTCAGTTGTAATCGAACGCCTAACAGGGTGGGTGGTGTTGCCGCTAATCACACTCCTGACTTTGGTCTTTAACCCCGAGCTTGTGTCGACAAGGGGAGGTCAAATTGCTTTGGCTTTGGCGGTTGGGACGCTAATAGTTTTGTCGTTCACCATTTACCTTGCCGAACACCCTCGCTTCGGCGGTCGACTTAGCGGTGAGAACAGGGTGACGGCGTCACTCGCTGCTGTTCATCGCGGTCTCAACGCCTATCGTCGGGTTCCACGCGAGATGCTTCGGCTGCTGACGGTGGCTGTAGCGTTTCAGCTATGTCTGGTGGGAGCGGTTATTTGTATCGCGAAAGCCATCGATGTTGGCCTGGGACCCGCAGTTTGGCTGGCTTTCATCCCTATGGTTTTTGTTGCACAGGTGCTTCCGGTAGCGATCGGGGGGATCGGGGTGCGCGAGGCTGCGTTAGTTCTCTTTCTCGACAGTTCAGGCGTGAGTAGCGGTCATAGCGTGGCGCTAGGTCTTTTGATGTACGCCGTTACGCTCGTCGCCAGCCTTACCGGTGTACCGTCTTTTGTTTTTGGAGGGCGTCATTTAGATACGGAGGACCGGGCTTGAATGGGAACGAAGCCATCGCCGCGAAGCGGCGTTGGTGGAAGGAGGTCCTCTTAATATTGGCCTTCTACCTGGTCTACGGATACGTAAGAAACCAGGTCGGTTCAGACGGGCTCTTTGCGGCGGAGACTAGCGCCGCCGCAGAGAACGCTAGGCGTGTGATTGATTTCGAAAAGCAACTCGGCCTTTTCTTCGAAGAGGACCTCCAGAACTGGTTTCTGGATTGGGGTTGGTTCCTCTGGTTTTGGAATGTGTTCTACGGCAGTCTCCACTTTGTCGTGACTATCGGAGTGGGAGTGTTTCTATATCGACGGTTTCCGCTTCGGTTCCTGCGTTGTCGCACTGGACTTGCAATCACTACAGCCTTAGGTTTGATCGGCTTTGCCGCGTTTCCTTTGATGCCGCCGCGTCTCCTTGCTTCGCCTCCTCCGTATGGGGGCGCAATGACGGATTTTTCTTTTATTGACACCCTGTCAGTCCACGGCGGGCTGTGGTCGTTTGACTCGGGAACGTTACAAGCCCTTTCAAATCAATGGGCGGCGATGCCAAGTTTGCATTTGGCTTGGGCCGCGTGGTGCACAATCGCCATCACGCCAGTCTTGAAGTCCACTCCAGCTCGAATAGCGATGTGGGCGTACCCGTTCGCTACGAGTTTTGGCATAGTGATCACAGCCAACCATTATTGGATCGATGGACTCGCTGGGATCGCGGTACTGGCTGTGGGCATGTGGTGCGCTACGCAGATCTCAAACCGACAAACGATTGGCGGGAATAACGGCACAACTGACGGGGGCATCTGACGCTCACCCGATAATGTGACCAATACCTCGGAAGGCCAGTTAAGAATCCTATGCACATTGAGAAGATCCAGAGCCCCGCAGATCTGCGTGCACTTGACGGCAATCAGCTTGTGGAACTTTGTGAAGAAATTCGCGAATTCTTAGTTGATGCTGTCTCGCGGACCGGTGGGCACCTGGGTTCCAACTTGGGTGCAGTCGAATTGACTGTCGCTGTACATCGAATCTTTGAGTCGCCTCGAGATGTGATTGTGTGGGATACCGGCCATCAATCCTATGTACACAAAATCGTTACTGGGCGTGCCGCAGAATTTGCCACTCTTCGGCAAAGACACGGCCTGTCGGGATATCCGAGTCCAGCCGAGTCTGAACATGACTTCATGGAAAATAGTCACGCGTCAACTTCTCTAAGTTGGGCGTCTGGGCTTACGGCCGGTTTTGAGTTGACGGGCCATCGACATCGCCGTGTGGTGGCAATTATCGGTGATGGATCAATGACCGGAGGCATGGCCTTTGAAGCTCTAAACAACCTTGGTCATTACGGCCAGCGAGCGGTGATAATTCTAAATGACAACGGTAGGTCGTACGCCCCAACAGTTAGCAGGCTGGCAACTGTGATGTCCCGTCTTCGTCAGTCCCCGAACTATGTGAAGGGCAGGCAGGCGGTCACCAATATGTTGGGTCGGCTGCCTCTTGGGGCGGAGGTCAAGCGTGGCTTGTCAGGGGCGGCGGCGGCTATGCGCGAGATGTGGGAGCCGCCTGCTTTTTTTGAGACGCTCGGGGTGCGTTATCTCGGTCCGATCGATGGCCACGACATTCCTGCATTGGAATCTGCGCTCCGCGATGCCTCATCCTATGAAGATGGTCCGATTGTTGTTCATGTTCTCACCGATAAAGGCCGTGGTTATGCCCCAGCCGAAGCCGACGAGGAAAAGCATCTGCATGACATTGGCCTTTTTGATCCCGTCACCGGCAATTCGTCGTCCACAGGCGGCGCCAACTTCACGTCCGAGTTCAGTAGCGCGTTATTGGATCTAGCCAGCCGCCGCACCGACGTCGTAGCCGTTACTGCCGCGATGCCCGGGTCGACGGGGTTGCTTCCATTTCAAGAGCGCTACCCCAACCGTTTCTTCGACGTAGGTATAGCTGAACAACACGCGTTGACATCAGCTGCGGGCATGGCGAGGGCGGGACTGAGACCATTCGTGGCCATTTACTCGACTTTCTTGGCTCGGGGCTTTGATCAAATGATGTACGACATTGGACTCCACCGATTGCCGGTCGTTATATGTATCGACAGGGCTGGAGTAACTGGCCCAGACGGTCCGTCTCACCATGGAATTCATGACATCGCGATGTACTCCCGTGTACCCGGTATGACAATATTTGCCCCCTCTGCAATTCAAGAACTCCCGGTGATGTTGGAGCAAGCCCTGGAAATAGAAGATGGGCCAGTCGCGATTCGCTGGCCTAGAGGTAACGCTTGCGAGTCAAGCGTCGTCGGAAGTGGGCTAAGTGCGCGGCAAGTTCGAAGCGGTCAAGACGTCGCAGTTTTAGCGGCTGGACCAATGTTGCAAGCGGCTGAAGCTGCAGCGGATCTCTTGCTCGAAGAGGGGGTTCATGCAGCTATTTGGGATCCAAGAGTGCTCAAGCCGGTGGACCGCAATATGATCCGATCGATTGTGGATTCACCCCTCGTCGTCACAATCGAAGATGGGAGCAGAGTCGGCGGTTTTGGCAGCCTCGTGGCCGATGCGTTACAGCGCCACCAAGGGCCCATCCCTCGACTATTGCAGTTAGGCACGCCTGACGAGTATCTACCCCACGGCGTCGCCAACGATTTACACGCTGAGTTTGGTCTTGATGCTTCCGGCATAGCAGCTGAGGTTGTCAAGGCTCTCGAATCCTCTTGAGCCTCTGTTCGAGTTCGCGCGGGAGAATCTTCGCCCGCTCTTTAGCTATTCGGACGCGCAACGGCCGCTCTCTCCCATGGCTGGAATGAGCGGCCGTTGAATCGTGAATATTCGGTTGAATTAGCCCAATTCAGAGCCGACAACTGAAACGAAAGACACGCAGGCCCCAGGTTGGCCTCCCAGGTTGTGAGTCAACCCCAGTGTCTTTTCGGAATCAATTTGACGTTCAGGAGGTGCTTCACCTCGCAGTTGTAGCCAACATTCAAACAGCATTCTCAGGCCTGAAGCACCGATCGGGTGACCGAAGCTCTTAAGCCCGCCGTCGGGATTGACTGGGAGATCACCGTCAAGATCGAATGTCCCGTTGAGGGCTTCTTTCCAAGCGGTCCCTTCCTCTGCGAATCCTAAATCTTCCATGAGTACTAGCTCGGTGGGAGTAAAGCAGTCGTGCACTTCAGCCATCGCTATCTGACTGCGAGGATCATCAATGCCGGCTTGCTTGTATGCCTCCTCTGCCGACGTACGCACTTCGCGGAAGGTTGTGTAGTCGTAGCTCGGATCCAAGGCGCCGGTCGCTGGGCCAGATGAAAAGCTCAGCGCCTTCACGTACAGCGGCTTGTCTGTGTATCGGTGAGCGTCTTCAGCGCGCACGATTACCGCCGCCGCCGAACCATCACTCACACCGGAGCAATCAAAAATACCCAAGGGACCAGCCACAAGCGGCGATGCGGCAATGGTTTCTTTGGCTACTTCTTTGCGGAACTGCGCCCGCGGGTTGAGGGCACCATTTTTGTGGTTCTTCCAGGCAATGCGGGTTAGAACCTCTTTCATCGTTTCTTCGTCAAGGCCATGCTTGTGAGCGTAAGCGGGAGCGAGAAGGCTGAAAGTTGCCGGCGCTGTGAGTGACGAGTCAGTTCCGTCGCTCGGAGGACGACTGCCCGTAAGTCCCGAGTAGCCGCTGTCCTTAAGCTTTTCAACTCCGATGGCCATTACGACGTCATATGCGCCGGATGCCACCGCGTAGCAGGCGTTTCTAAATGCCTCCGATCCGGTTGCGCACATATTCTCTAAGCGGCTAACGGGTTTATAGTCAATCTGAAGCGGCTTTGAGAGAGTGAGTCCGGACACACCTGAACCCATAGTTCCCAGCCAGAAAGCATCAATATCGTCCTGGGTTACCCCAGCTGAGGCATATGCCTCGTGTGCCGCGTCGACGAGCATGTCATCGGCGCCTTTATCCCAGTGCTCGCCGAAGGGCGTACAGCCCATGCCGACGACGGCGACCTGGTCCTTTATGCCATGTGAGGCCATGTCACTATTCCTTTGTCGTGTTCCACCAGTTTGGTGGATAAACGGGTACCCCTGCAGGGATACTTATTATGTCCACTCAATTTGCGAGTGGGCGAGCCTTCCAAAAATAATTGTGGATACCTTGTGCCGTGAAAAGGCGACGGAATGTCATTTGCACCCTATCGCCTATGTTTACTTCGCTTGGATCAACATCAGTCATCTCCGCCTGGAACCGTCCGCCTCCGTCAAAGTCGATGACGACTGCAACGGTTGGAGGCGAAAGCGAGAACGCTAGGTAGTCAACGGTAAACGTCGCGATGGTGGCCGGAACATCTGCCATCCTGATTCGTTCCATATCATCGACCGCGCCGCCGTCCATAGAAACCCGCATCGGCGGCAGATGGATCGCTCCAGAAGAGCGATCTCGTGAGCCCACAAACGCGTATTTCCAGTCCTCCGAACGAAATGCCGGAGGAGCGCCCGGACGGTCGGGATCGGGACGACGCGGCGGTTCTCGATCGAGAAATCCGCGCCAGGTGAGGTAGAGGTTGTATTCGAGGTTGTCGCTTCCACCTTCGATTTGGGATTCAACAGTGGCAAAGGGGGTGTAAGTGGCTATGGCGTCAGTTGTACGAATAACGCTCGCGTAGGCGCCATCTGCGAGGTGGACACACAGAATGGTTTCCTCCGGCGCGGCCTGGTCTAGAACCGACGCGACGAGAAGCGGAAGTTGGGCTGTCCCCGGGTTTCCGATATTTCCGGTGAGATCGTCTACCAGTTTGTCTCCTGCAATCTTTGACAACCCACGAACGGCCCTTGCGTGCAGTCCCGCAATGACCACTTTGTCAACATCTTCTATGCCGACGTCGGCTGCTTTAGTGGCGCGCTCGATGGCGTCTTCCGCAAGGGCCAGGTACGCCTGTTCGCCAAATCGCTCCTCCCAAATACGGCTTGAACCCTCGCCGGGGAGGCGATAGCGGTCGAGGAACTCGCCTGTGGAGGCTGCGCGTCCTAGCGCGTGGGCAAGGACCGGTGCATCGTCGTCGTCGCCGAAGATCAATGCTGCTGCTGCATCACCGCCGCTGCTCTCGTCGTTGCTAGTTGGATTTCCGGTCCGCAGATCGGACACCACTGCCATAGATACGCCTGGGGTGCCGCTCGCTCCGAGGATCGCTGCTTCCGCTGACCGAGCTGATCCCCCAGCGTCGACCGCCCATGTGTCTTGTGGAAGGTCTAAAGCTGCCTGGATAGCGGTTGCGTTGGTTTTGTCAAGATAGGCGGGATTCGCCGTAGCGAACCAAATCGAAGATGGAGTCACGCTGCTCCCCGCCAAGGCATTGCGGGCGGCCTCCACCCCCATAGTGGTGGTGTCTTCGTCATATGCGGCTACGGCGCGATGACCGCGCCCTCCTCCTGAACTCATTGCCGCGGTGATCTTTGAACGATCCAATCGGTAGTAGGGCACGTAGGTGCCGTAGCCAATAATGCCTCTCACATCGCCCCCATAGAGTTCATCGGTTCCTCGAGTCTAGGCAGGGCCCGTCGTTTAATACCATGTCGCGTGAACGGCGGCCAATCAGGTGTTGGCGAAATAAGGATTTTCACCTGAAGCATGGTCGGTTATATCGACAACGTTTTCGACTCCGTCGAGAAGTTCGGTCAACGTTTTTTCGATACCGGCCGTGACGGTTGCGTTCGCCATACCACAGCCTTGACAGCCTCCACCCAACTTGACCACCACGGTTGAACCTTCGACGCGAACAAGTTCTGCGAATCCACCGTGGGCTGCTATGGACGGGTTAATCCTTTTAACCAACACCTCTTGAACTTGCTCCTCGAGAGTTCCCGATAGATCCAGGCTTGCGTTGGGGCCGAGCTCTGGCCGATTCGGATTCCGCAGCACTAAACCAGGTTGGTTGGTGTTACTAGGAAGATCTAGTGTGGCGCCCTCGAGTTTTGTCACGTCTCGTCCAGGAATTAGGACCGTTAAACCACCGCCTACGTGCGTTGGTACGTCATCGGAATCTGCCTCGGCGAGTACTTCGAAAGCTAAGTCATATGAGAAATCAACCCCTTGGACTCCGGTGACTTCGATACGTAGGGCTAACTCGTCTGCGTCGTCTTCGTCGGCGCGCAATTCGAGAACTTTTTTGAGTGCTGCTTCTGCAACGGTGATGATTTCGCGTTCGGACATACGATCAGCCTACATACCTGACCTGGGTAGGAGATGGGACACACTGGGAGGACCCGAGTAATGTCCTTAACTCATCCTGATTCCTACATCGGGACGACGACCGAGTGAGGATTTATGACATTTCGCGCAGTGCGCTTGACCGAGGAAGATCGAAAGGTTTCTGCTGAAATCGCCGAGCTAGAGGATTCAGAACTTCCGGAGGGCGAGGTGGAGGTTGGCGTTTCCTACAGCACTCTGAACTACAAGGACGGAATGATCCTTAACGGCATAGGTCGCCTTGTGCGCAATTATCCACATGTGCCTGGGATTGACTTTTCGGGCACTGTCAGTAGTTCCACCGACTCGCGTTACGCGGAGGGCGACAGAGTCGTCTTGACGGGCTGGAGGGTTGGCGAAGTTCACTGGGGCGGATACGCGGAAAAAGCTCGAGTGAGTGGCGACTGGTTGGTCAAGCTCCCGGATGGTTTATCTGAGCTCCAGGCAATGAGTGTCGGGACGGCGGGTTTGACTTCGATGCTCGCTATGCAGGCCCTCGAAGATCACGGCATTGGTTCTGCCCCGGTATTAGTCACAGGAGCTGCGGGTGGAGTCGGAAGCGTCGCTGTGCACCTACTTTCGCAAGCGGGCTACAAAGTCGCCGCATCGACGGGACGTC
>Ga0209034_10000536_pt1 | contig 19014 bp, 15 predicted proteins | sample MarorgKNORR_S2LV_2_FD_188219 | JGI IMG/M metagenome (GOLD analysis project Ga0209034, IMG submission 188219) | Marine microbial communities from the Southern Atlantic Ocean, analyzing organic carbon cycling - 250m_A/KNORR_S2/LV (SPAdes) (version 2) | ecosystem: Environmental > Aquatic > Marine...
TGGATAGAGGTTCGAGGGGCCCGTACCCACAATCTCCAGAACATCGACGTCAAGATTCCAAGGGGCAAGTTCGTCGTTCTCTCAGGCGTGTCCGGCTCAGGCAAGTCGAGCCTAGCCTTCGACACGTTGTACGCCGAGGGTCAGCGTCGTTATGTCGAGAGCCTGAGTTCCTATGCGAGGCAGTTCCTCGGTCAGATGAAGAAGCCCGACTGCGACAGCATCGAAGGGCTCTCACCCGCCATCAGCATCGATCAGAAGCACGGCAGCCACAACCCACGCTCCACCGTAGCCACTGTCACCGAGATCATGGATTACCTCCGCCTCCTCTGGGCTAGGGTAGGCCTTCCTCATTGCCCTGACTGCGGGAGGGAAGTCGCCCGCAGAACAGTTCAGGAGATAGTTGACGACGTACTGTGGAGGTTCGAGGGCCACGCAGTTGTGGTTTGGAGCCCTGCGGTGCGCAATCGAAAAGGCACTCACGCCGACTTGTTCCATGCTCTGGTAGAGCAAGGTTTCCTCCGGGGGAAGGTCAACGGAAGGGACGAGAATTTCGAGGAGCCCCCCGAGCTCGAGAAGAATCTCCGTCACGACATAGATGTGAGAATCGATAGAATGCGTTTGACCCGCTCTAACCGACAGCGACTGACCGAAGCCGTCGACTCGGGCCTCCGACTCGGGGCCGGAGCGGTTGCCATAGAGAGCCTCAAAGCACCCAAACCACGTAAGTCAGACGATTCCGAGGAGCAGAGATTCCAGACTGAGCAGGGTGAGAGCATAGCCTACTCTGAAGAGTTCGCATGTCCGGAGCATGGAGCATTCCTACCCGAGATGAGCCCACGGGTATTCTCGTTCAACAATCCCTTGGGGGCATGCCCATCATGCCAGGGTCTGGGCGTGCAGAGGAATTTCTCACACGATCTTGTGATAGATCGCATGGCCACAGTTGAGGAAGGATGCATCAGGCCATTCCGCCGGTCGATGATGTCCGGCTGGTATCGCAGACAGATGACGCAGACCTGTGATCACTACGGCATCCCTTCGGACACCCCCTTCGGGGAGCTGGATGATGACGCCCAAGACATACTGCTGAACGGCACAGGCAGTACCTCAATCAACTTCGAGTTCCGCTCTAAGAGCGGCTCTTCTTACAATATGGTCCGGCCATGGGAGGGCGTTTTCGCCCGGCTGAGGAGGACTTACACCGACACTAGTTCAGATCGGACCCGCTCCAGACTCACCTCTTACATGAATGACGAACCCTGTCCGGAGTGCAATGGTCAGAAACTCAACGAAGCAGTCAGCAGGGTCACCGTCGGTGGCGTGTCTCTGCCAGATATCTCATTCTGCAGCGTCCTTGAGGCGTTGGCCGTTGTTCAGCACTGGCGCCTCGGTGGTCTGGATGACACATGGGACAAACTGGATCGAGACGTACCAGACACAGACACGGTCAACAAGACCGAACATCTCGACGATCGATCGCTCTTCATCTCTAGAGAGATAATCAAAGAGATCGAATCACGCCTCCGCTTCCTTGCTCTCGTCGGTCTCGACTACCTAACCCTCGATCGCCGCGCCAACACACTTTCAGGTGGCGAATCACAGAGGATTCGACTCGCCACCCAGATAGGAACCCGCCTCACTGGGGTCATGTACGTTCTCGATGAGCCTAGCATCGGCCTTCATCCGAGGGATAACGGCCGACTTCTCGAAACTCTCAGAGAACTCACCTCTCTCGGCAACACCCTGTTGGTGGTCGAGCACGACGAGGCCACATTACGTCAGGCCGACTGGCTCATCGATCTCGGACCCGGTGCCGGAAAGGAGGGCGGCCGCATTGTCGTCAGTGGTATGTTGGACGAGTTGATGACGAGCAAAGAAAGTGTTACCGGCGCATATCTTTCAGGCAGGGAGAGCATACCTCTCCCTGAAGATAGGGCGAGCCCCGAGGAAGACCATTGGTTGGTTGTCAGGGGTGCGCGAGAGAACAATCTGCAAGACATCGACGTTCGCATCCCCCTGAGCTGCATGGTGGCTGTCACCGGTGTGTCGGGGTCTGGTAAGACCTCCCTCGTGTCTTCGACCATCGCCCCTTCCCTTGTGCGCGAGTTGCACGGAGCGGACACGACTCCCGGGAGTTATGACAGGATCGAGGGCTTCGAACACATCGACAAAACCATCGCAATTAACCAATCTCCGATTGGTCGAACCCCTCGTTCCAATCCGGCCACCTACACCGGCGCCTTCTCCCCGATACGTGACCTTTTCACCAAGACGAATCTGGCAAAGGAGCGCGGCTACCAACCAGGGCAGTTTTCTTTCAATGTCAGGGGGGGCAGGTGCGAATCCTGCAAGGGAGCAGGTTCAACCAAGTTAGAGATGAATTTCCTCGCCGATGTTTGGGTGGTTTGCGATGTTTGCAAGGGCAAGCGATACACCCGCGAGACCCTCGAGGTCGAATGGCGGGGGAAGAACATCCACGATGTCCTTGAGATGAATGTGGCAGAGGCCTGCGAGTTCTTCGCTAACCAACGCTCAATTTACCGCATCCTCTCGACAATTAGAGACGTCGGTCTGGGCTACATCCGCCTCGGCCAGCCCGCCACCACGCTCTCAGGGGGGGAAGCTCAGCGCGTCAAACTCGCAACCGAACTCCACCGGCCTGCGGGGAAGCACACCGTCTACATCCTCGATGAGCCAACCACAGGTCTCGCTCTGGCTGATGTTCACCAACTCATCGAGGTTCTGCTCCGTCTCAGGCGCAACGGCCACACGGTCATCGTCATCGAACACCATCTCGATGTGATCAAGTGCGCCGATTGGGTGCTTGACCTCGGACCAGAGGGCGGCGAGAGGGGTGGTCTGGTGGTCGCCGAGGGACCTCCTGAAGAGATTGCAAGGAACCCCGACAGCTACACGGGCCAGCATCTGGTTGGCATGGTGTGAGCCCGGTGCCGGGCTAAGCCTTGAGAAGGTAGACCTCTTCAGTACGCCTGATGTACCGTTCAGGCAACCCGGGACTATCGGACTCGACCTTCGACAAGAGTTCCTACAAGGAAGCCAACTGGTGGGATGAGGAATCCAATCTGATGTCCATCGAGGGAGTCGCCGAGAAGACAGGAATCCTCCTCTTGATTACCGCGACCACCGCCATGATGACGGCTTTTTCAATGCCAGAAGCATCCATCCTAATTCTAATTGGAGCATTGGGAGGTTTTATCGTCGCTTTGATAGTGATTTTTTCTGGCTCTTTGAATCCGATATTGATTTGCACATACGCTGCTTTGGAAGGCCTCGCCCTAGGGGGAATTACATGGTTTTTTGAGGTCTATTTAGGCCCACCAGGCATTGGCATCGTAGCAGCACTCTTGACCTTCCTTATACTCGGTGCCATGATAGCTATTTACAGAGCAGGGCTCATCGCCTGGGATCGCAACACGCAGATAGCAGTCACTTCAGCGTTGGTCGCCATCGTATTCATCTACCTCATTTCAATTGTAGGTGCATTCTTCGGGTTCCACGTGCCGTATATTCACAGCGCGGGACCAATCGGCATAGCCTTCTCCCTGTTTGTCGTAGGGATAGGAGCGCTCTGTTTGGTCGCGGACTTCGACTTCATCGAAAAGGGAGTGGAGAGAGGGGCCCCCAAACAACTGGAGTGGAGAGCGGCCTTCGGTCTGATGGTCACCCTCATCTGGCTCTACCTCGAGATACTCAAACTCCTTGCGAAAATCGCTTCGAGGCGTTAGTGCATGGAGACTGATCTGATAGCCAGCCTTGCTGCGGCTGGAATCGCGCTCGGGATAATCGAGGGCATCAAACCCGGCCCACTACTGACTATGGTGATCAGGGAATCACTTTCCAAGGGGCTGAAGGCCGGCATGTGGACAGCTGCGGCCCCCATCTTTACCGACGGCCCGATGATAATTGTGAGTCTGTTCCTTGCCGGTTGGATGGCCACACAACCGTCCGTCCTGTTTACCATCTCCCTCCTCGGCGCGCTGTTCTTGATCAAGATGGGGTTGGAATGCTTCACTCTGGAAGCGCCGGACCCCGAGAATGCAGATACCGACGCATCAGGATCTTTCAAGCGAGGAATACTGACCAATCTGTTGAACCCGAACGTGTACATGTTCTGGTTCCTCATCGGTGGCCCTCTGATGGCCTCCGCGGCGGAGCAGGAACCGCTTGCCCCTATCCTCTATGCCGTCTGCTTCTTGATCACTATCATACTGGTGAAGGCATCGGTCGCGTGGCTTTTCGTAGGTGGTGGCACTTGGCTATCTCCTCGCAAATACCGCTTCGCTATGGCCATCTGCGGGCTAGCCATGCTCGGCTTCGCCGCGAGCTTTTCTTATCAGGCGTACGAACTCTATCCAGAAGTGTTCTAGAGGGTTCCAGGACCGCCGGGGGGTAGTTCGGTCAGCGTGCCGTTACCGCGTAGTGACGGTCCTACGGTCATGGTCCCGAAGATACCGATCTCCCCACCTACGTTGTGAGCGAGGCCGAACCAAGGCCTGCCGTACTGGTCGATGATTATGTCATTGAAGTCCCCGAATCCACCGCAGCGGTTGAAGCCGCAGTCAGCAGTAGTGTCGAGCGGGTCGCCCCATGCGTTGACCTGTACTGTTGTCATCAATGGCATCGGGCTGAATACGTCGGTGATGACAGTGAGGTATCCGTTCCAAGTGTCCCCTCCTGAGTCCCCCAGATAGCCCAATGCAACCTGCCCCGGTCCACCTGCGGTCAGCACCGGGAACCCAGTTCCGTTGAGACCGATCGGCGGCGCTACCATCATCGGCTCACTCCATGTCTCCCCCTCGTCCGTCGAGAATGAGTAGTACGGCATGTTGTCGGACCCCATCCACATTGCGTGGACGTTGTCTTCCGAGTCTGGATAGACCTGCGCCTCCTCGAAATTCCAAGTCTCCGCTGTCCCCGTCGACTCTGTAGGTAGAGGATGCTCTGTCCAGGTTATGCCCCCGTTGGTGCTTCGGTAGATGGAGTAACCCTCACCCCCATTACATCCCCTGTTTCCGCGGTAGAAGTTCCCGTTCTCTGAACCCATGATGTGTCCCGTAAGCCCACCACTGTTGCAACCATTCGGAGCACCAGGCAACTCGGGCCCCCAAGTGAGGCCCCCGTCATTGCTTGCAGCACACACAGGATATGGGTAGTTGCCGTTGACGCAGAACACCCAAGTCGTCGGATGGAGCAGAGCCGGATATGGAGATGACGCAATCGTTTGGTGATCCTGGACAGACCAACCGGTGGCAACAGAGGGACCAGTCCAACTCTCTCCTTCATTGTCGGACCACTCGACCGTCATCCCCAGAAGGGCATGCATGTCGAACTTCATGACCCGATCAGTCCACGGATCTACATACACGTACGGGTCGTTGCTGTTGGCCACTGGAAGGAATACACTGTAAACGTCCTCGCAGACGTATTCGCTGACGTTTGACATTCCTATCAGTCCGGAGCACCGCACAATCGCAGTCGAACCAGCCGCTCCGTTCCCCCAACTAGTCATGTAGAGATTGTCTGCCGAGGTGACTCCAATAGTCGGCTCGAAGGTCGTCATTCCTATTCCGTAGTAGCTGCCAAATGCGCAGACTGGGGCGTTGCTATCGACCAACACCGAGGTTCCGTTGAATACATCGGAGACCTTGGTGGCATCAGTCGCGTTGGAGTAATGGTACCAGGTGTTGTTGGCGATTCCATCCGGGCACAGTTCTTCGAAAACACCCTTCTCCTCGATAACGACCTCTTCTTCTCCGAAGCAGCCCCCAAGGGGGGCTGATATCATCAGCAGAACCAGCGCCAAAGCAGTCACGCGCACGGTTCGCGGTCAGGATTCGCCTACATCAGATGAACGGCGCAACGTCATCCCATCATCAGAGTTGTATTGCCGCCAGAGGGGAGCGGGGGGAGGTATGCCAGTTCCCCGTAGAGAGCAGGACCTTCAGTCAGAGTTCCAATAATCGCTTCCTCAAACCCTGCGGCGTTGTGAGCCAATGCTATCCACGGTCTTCCCTCATCGTCAATCTCCACATCTATGAAATCACCAAATCCCCCACAGCGAACGTTCCCGCAGTCCGAGGTTATGTCCAGAGGATCATTCGGCTGATTTACAGCCACGGTTGTGATTAGTGGATTCTCGGCGAAGGCATCGGTCATGATGGCCATGTAGCCGCCCCAACCGACCCCACCTGCGGTTGTGTTATTTTCCCCGACATCGTTTACCTCACCAATGTAACCAACCACCACACGCCCCTCCGCTCCTGCAAAGATTGTCGGAAAACCAGTCTCTGTAACTCCAGGTGCTGCGACCATCATCGGCTCGCTCCAAGTATCACCTTGATCTCGCGAGTAGGCGTACCATGGCATCTGGTCATTGCTAATCCATGTGGCGTGGACGTTACCTCCGTCATCCACCGCCGTTGCGACCTCATGGGAGTGCCAACCCTGTTGCATCCCGACCTCTGTGGTTATTGTGTGCTCCGTCCAACTGTAGCCTCCATCTAGGGAACGGTAGACTGCCGGCCCCTCGCACGAGGGATTACCCCTGTAGACAGCCCCATCAATTCCACCGGCCACATGGCCGTGTAGACCCGAGCACTGCGGGAAGCTGCTGCTAGGGTAACCGATTCTCTGCACGTCCCACGACAGCCCTCCGTTGAGCGAGCGTGAGCACTGCGCTCCCGCTGCTGGCGAACCAGTGTTGATGCAGTAGACATAGATCACCTCGTGGAAGGCCGTTACACCAGGGGGAGGTGGCATCGAGGCAATACTCTGGTGGTCTTGGGTCACGTAGTAGCCCTCCACGGGGTATGGCACACTCCACGTATCGCCGTCATTGTCCGAGTATTCCACGAACATCGCAGCAAGTGCGTGCATGTCGAACTTGACCAGCCTGTCAGAGAACTTGTCGACGTAGATGTAAGGGTCGTTGGAGTTAGGAGTCTGCCCCGAGTCCTCATCTACAGTCCCAAACGGTCCAATATCCTCCCATGTCTGCCCCTGATCACGTGAGCGGATGATGTGAGTACCATCACCTAGCCCGTTCCAACTGGTGAAGAAGATGGCCCCTGAGGAGGTAACTCCAATGGTCGGCTCGAATGTGTCGAACCCGGTTCCGTAGTAGGTCGCGTTGGAGAAGTAAGGGGTACTGTTCCCGCTCAGGTTTGCTGTGATGTTCGCCGCAGAGACCGCAGCACTATCAGTGGCATCGACAGCCCACGGCTCCGACACAGTTCCCGGGTAGTGGTACCACGTGGTGATTGGCACCTCTTGATTGAAATCGAACACCCCCGTTTCCTCTTCGAAGACCTCCTCCTCCCCCCACCACAGACAGCCGCTGATTGTAGAACACAGCATCAGCAACACGAGCAGGTGAGCTACTCTGGTCACGACTCTCGGTTAGTATCCACGTTGAAAACCAATCCTATGCCCAGTCGTTCTCTAGAATAACTGGCATAGAGTCCAGAAGAGCCTCTTGGGGGGCTCTCCAAGTCATCCCTAGATCTCTCTCCGCTGGAGTTGCATCCCAGTATAACCGCCGCCGGAGGTGCTGGCGAGCCCAGGCAAGACTCAACCTCTTGTGGAAGATTGAGACCACCAATGCCGCCGGGTATGGTAGGGTGAATGTGGGTGTCTTGAGTTCGGGATGGGCCTGCCTGAGTGCAAGTGAGATGTCCTTGAATTGCATGTCTCCACTAACTGTGAGATAGCGACCGGCATCCTCGCCCTGAGTCAGTGCCCTAACATGGGCCTCGGCGACGTCCCTCACATCGACTATATTGACCTGCATTGGTAGCACCACAGGGAACTCTCTTCGGACGAGCGCCATCACGAAAGCGAGTGATCCGCGTAGGTGAATCTTACTCATCGGTGGCCCGAACACAACACTCGGGTGTATCGTCACCATGCGCGGGCGGGTTTGCGGGTCTGATGCAGCGTGCCAATTTCTGACCACACGCTCCCCCTCGACCTTCGCCAATCCGTACGGGTTGCCATCGAGCGTAGCATCATCAGCCCAAGTCTCTGTAGTCAGTGTCTCCCCATCTCTCCACTTCATCGGTCTGATGGCGGCAGTGGATGAAGTGTGCACGAACCTCTCGACCGTTCCGGCGGCATCTATGGCTGCAACCACATTCTGGGTTCCTATCACGCTCGGGTCGACAATCTGCCTCTGCGGATCCTTGGCGCTGATTCTCACTGCGGCTGCGGTGTGTATAAGATCGGTGCACCCGGCGATGGCAGTGTTCACTGAAGCCACATCGAACAAGTCCATCTCGACTATCTCGAGGTTCCCACCATCGGCCACCGCAAGCGCCTTCAGATGGTCGACTCTGATAGGGTCAGAGGAATCCCGCACTGTTGCTCTAACTGTCCTCCCGCGAGCGAGCAGGTTAGCGACAACGTGGCTGCCGATGAAGCCACTCGCTCCTGTTACTGTGACCAGTCCCTCTCTCACGAATTCGGCAGGGGCTGCCGTGATTGAGGGTTTCTCCCTCTATCGTACTAGTTCGTCAACGGAGCCGACCACCAAGGAAGGGGCCTGCGGAGCAGCCTTGAGGGCTTCCATTGTGGCCTCCCCACTGAGCACCAGTACGCCATGGACTCCGGCCCTGTCCGCCATCTCCATGTCCGTGTAGAGCCGATCACCGATCATCGCGCACTGCTCCGGGCGCAGTCCCAGGGATTCGACCTTGTGCAGTATCATCCCTGCGTTCGGCTTACCACACACGTGCTCCGGACGGACCCCCGTGGCTGCTTCAAAGAGCTCCATGTAAGCCCCGGTATCTGGCAGACCGCCATCAGGTGAAGGACAGACAGTGTCCGGGTGGCTTGCGACCATAGGGACACCTCTGTGGAGGTGAACGGAAGCCATGCTGAGCTTCTCGTAGGTGATCTCGGTATCGTAACCCAGTACGATGTACTGCGGATCCGCAGAATCGGTTGAGACGCCCGCGTCCTCAAGCATCTGCCGCATCCCAGCCGTCCCTACGAGATAGGTCTGCGAAACGCCGTTCACGCTGAGCCAAGAGAGCAGGTCGTGTGTAGAGAGAAGTACATCATCTGATGCGGCTGGTACTCCCATTGCCTGTAACTTCTCGACGTACTGGTCTACAGAACGACTCGAGTTGTTGGAGAGGAAAAACCTCCTGATTCCGCTCTCACTCAGTCTTGAGAGGAAATCCAAGGCTCCTTCGATTAGTTGGTTGCCGAGATAGAGTGTCCCATCGAGGTCGAGGAACACCACCTCAATTCCTTCGAGCGAAGCGTCCAGTTCGGCCATCCAATCACCTCATGGCAGGAGTAGAGTTTTGGCTAGGAACCAAGGACTCCAGAGCACTGTCTGAGTCTCTTTGCTGGCGATCATCTCACTCATCATGTCTCTTATCGCCTCCTTCTTGGCGGCCCTTCTGACGAACCAGTTCATCAGGCGCTTCTTCTTGACTAACTTCTGCAGTTTGTAAGAGTTGGTCAATTCTCCACCCAATGAACCCCAAAGTTCTGTCATGTAATCGATAGCGGACTCTTCTGGGAAGCCGTCTGAGTGCGTCTGCCGGTCGAAGTACTTCGACGTCATCTTCGCGCTCACCAATGCGTTCCCTATCCCCTCTCCGCTGAATGGGTCCACAAGACTCGCTGCATCACCAATGCACATCGCACCTGCCATGGCAACGCGTCGAGGCTGGAATGAGGGGGGACTCTTGCGGGGCGATCCGAATGGCAACTGCCACCCTTTTCCCGATCCTGCAACAAGGGTAGCGTTTGCGAAACGTTTCTTGAATCGAGGATGCTCCTCGGTCACGAACTTCTGCATCTTCTTGAATGACTTCCGTATCCCCTTCTGTTTTCGTTGCTCTGCTATGACCATTCCAATCCCAACATTGACCACACCCTCGCTCACCGGGAAGAGCCAGAAGTATCCCGGAATCACACCTTCGATGAAGTGTATCTCGATAGGACCACTCGATCCGGAGAATCCCTCGACGTTCTCCCAATACTCACGGTAGGCGCCGCAGAAGTGCTCATCATCTCTCAAAGGCTCATCGTGTATTCCCTCGCTCACCATGATGGCTACGGGGCAGTTGTAGCCCGCCGCCCCGACTGTCAAAGGAGCGCTGAATGAGTACTCAGAACCCTCCGAGCGCCTGCCGCCGAACTTTCCAGACACCCCGACAACTCTCGCCTCCTCCCCTTCTCCTTCATGCAGGACCTCTGTAACCGCGAATCCCTGGACCACCGAGCCACCGCTTTCCAGCACCAACTCATTGGCTCGCTTGAACATCATGTAATCGAATTGCACCCTCGGCAGAGCGTAGCCGGATTGCATCTTCTCGTAAGTCTCCTCTGGTAGCATGACTCGGACTTCAGATCCGTTGGCGCTACCGAAGACGATTGAATCGACGCGGAAATGAGGAGTGGACTCAACCATCCTCTTCACACCCAACTCTTCAACGTGAGCGAGCGATTTACCACCGACCGCATCACCACATGCCTTGTCTCGTGGCCAGACCTCTTTCTCGATGAGCAGGACTTTGCAACCGTTCAATGCGTTGTATGAGGCAGCCGCAGCTCCCGCTGGCCCTCCCCCGACAACGATTACGTCGAATTGAGAGCCGCTTTCTGGGATTTCACCCGTGTCGATTGGCTGAGTCCACTCCTGCATGACCTCACCGTACCTAGGCTCAGGGACCTCATACATTCAAACTATGCCATCGAATTGATTCGACACAACCCCTTCGCAGTGCCATGAATCACGCCATTTGGATTGTCCAGACCACCCTTCCGGGGGACTGGATTGAGGCGATTGTGGGTGCTTGGTCCGCGGAGCTGGTCGAAAACGGCCTTGCCGCTTGTGTTCAGAGGGACCTAATCACCTCCGTATACTCTTGGGAGGGAGCCACTCAGAGCTCCGAAGAGTGGCGCCTAGAGATTAAGACCAGTGCCGAGAACAAGGAGGCGCTAATCGAGGCTATTCTCGCCGATCATCCATACGACACACCGCAGATAGCGGCTTGGGAGGCGAGCAGCACATCCAGTTATTCCTATTGGGTTCAAGGCTGAGGCCCCATCGTGGGCCATGCCCCTCCTTTCCCTCCTGAGGCCAGCGAAGGAAGTACCGCTCACTTGGTGGAGCGCGGACGACTCTATGACCACGAGGCCGCGCGGGCAAACCCTCGTCATCCTACTTGTCGGACTCTGGATTTTCGGCACAGGGGATGCCATCCTAATTGCCGCCGGGATAGGCAACACCCCGTGGACGGTTCTGGCGGAAGGAATCGCGAAGAACATAGATAGATCTGTAGGCCAAGCGACTTTCCTAGTCAGCGTAGCCGTCCTTTTCCTATGGATCCCGCTGAAGGAGAAGCCGGGTATAGGAACCATACTCAACGCCATCGTCATCGCCGCCGCGATCGAGGTTATGGTACCCCGTCTACCTACTCCAGATAATTTCGAAATCGCACTCCTCCAGGTGCTTGCAGGTGTCTTGCTAATCGGAATCGGTAGTGGCCTATACCTCACAGCAAATCTGGGGCCAGGCCCGAGGGACGGTTGGATGACAGGGTTGCAGAAGGCATCTGGGATTCCAATCGGCAGAGTCAGGGGCGCCATAGAGGTCAGCGTTTTGGCTCTAGGTTGGCTCCTAGGAGGCACTTTCTGGGTTGGCACCATCCTCTTCGCCGTCTTAATCGGCCCCGTTGTTGCGATCTGCCTCAATATCGCAGGCAGACTTGGACAGCCGGGTGAGGTTCATGGCTGAACCCCGTCAGGCGTGAGCATGGGAGAGCATGGCGTGATACGCCGCTATCACCGATTCCTTCCGGTCTCTGAAGACACACCAGTAATCTCTCTGAATGAGGGCGGAACTCCTTTGATTGAGGCAGCAGGAATCGTCAGCGAACTCGGTGGTGATTTCCGCCTCTTCGTGAAGTATGAGGGGTTGAACCCCACGGCCTCGTTCAAGGACAGGGGCATGACACTGGCCGTTTCCAAGGCGGCCGAGCGAGGTGCACGCGTAGTGGTGTGCGCGAGTACCGGAAACACCAGCGCTTCGGCAGCGGCATACGCCGCGCGCGCCGGCATGCGATGCCTTGTGTTGATACCAGAGGGGAAGATAGCCTACGGCAAGATGGCCCAAGCACTGATTCACGGCGCTCAGACCCTAGAGATTAGAGGTAATTTCGACGATGCCTTAGAAATCGTCAGAGAACTCGGCAAGAGGGACGATGTCGAGGTGGTCAACAGCATCAACCCATATCGTATCCAAGGCCAGAAGACAGCTTCCTTCGAAGTCTGTGACTCTCTAGGAGAAGCCCCAGACATGCATTTCCTACCTGTTGGCAACGCCGGGAATATCACAGCCTACTGGATGGGTTACAAGGAGTACCGTGAGGGTGGTAATAGTTCCAAATTACCCAGGATGATGGGTTGGCAGGCCGAGGGAGCGGCACCGATCGTACTCGGAGCCCCTGTTGAGAGGCCCGAGACGGTGGCGACCGCAATTCGCATTGGCAATCCAGCGAGCTGGGAGCACGCGGTCAACGCAGCTACCGAATCCTCAGGCACAATAGACATGGTCAGCGATGAGGAGATTCTCGATGCGCAAAGGATGCTAGCTAGGACGGCTGGAATTTTCGTTGAGCCAGCCTCCGCAGCAGGCATTGCAGGCATTGTCAAGTCCCATTCCAGAGGTGATATTCCAAATGGTAGCACCGTCGTAGTCACCGTCACCGGACACGGTCTGAAAGACCCCGGCGTCGCAGTCGAGAATTCGCATGCTGAGTCGACAGTGGTTGACGCCGATCTGGATTCGGTGCTCGCTGCCATCGGGCTAGTCTAGCTCAGAGCCCTTGCCTCTCCATCGAAACTGTAGAACGAAACCAAAGTCTGGGTGTGTCCAACCCCAGGGACTGCTGATAGATCATCTAGAATCGAATCACCGAGATCCTCCATATTCTTCGCTAGGACTTCGATAATGAAGTCCCACTGTCCAGTCACTATGTGGCAGCCCACGACGAACGGCATGCTACAGATCTCCTGAGCTACATCTCTTCTGTCGGTCTGCCCCCTTTCGCCTGCCCAGTTCGCCAAGATGAAAGCGTGCAGACTCCAGCCCAATTCTTCTTTTCCTAACTCTACAGTGAAGCGCCGAACAACCCCTCTTTCTTGCAACCTCCTTATCCTGTCGTGAACGGTTACCCGAGGCATTCCCAATGCATCGGCTATCGCTTGGGTGCTGGCTCTCGAATCTTCCTTCAGCATCGTCACTATTCTAGCATCCTTGATGTCTAATTCAGAGGTTGGCACGATTTCTGTTAGTGACGGTAGTAAATTAAATATTCCGACGTTTAGTCGATAATATTCTATAATTACATTTATTATTCGACAATTTCTATAATTTACCGGCGTATAGTTGATGCCTAATCGCCAAGTCGGAGGGTCATGGCCGACAAGCACTCCGACAAGCGATTCGCTACGCGAGCGATATGGTCAGGCACACAGAACATCGAGGGAGCGGCCTCTACTCCGGTCTTCCTGACCTCGACCTACCAACTCACCGATGAGCGTTACCAAGGTTGGGCCGACGGGGCCCAGCACACCCCCCTGTACAGCCGCCTTTCCAGTTTGAACTCCGAGGCCGTGTCAGAGAAAGTCGCTGCTCTTGAGGGGGCGGAGGACGGGGAGACTTTCGCGAGCGGGATGTCTGCCGTCAGCACGACGCTACTAACCCTGCTCTCAAAGGACGACCACATGGTTGCGAGCGCCGACTGCTACGGCGGCACATACGGATTCATGACCGAGGATCTCCCCAGATTCGGCATCGAGGTCACGATGGCTGATATGAGAGACCCTTCGTCTTACGAGGCGGCTATTCAGGAGAACACCAAGGTTCTCTACGTGGAGACGCTGACCAACCCCGTCCTCAAGGTGTGTGACCTTGAGGCCATGGCTGCGATTGCCAAGAAGCACGACCTGATTGCAATAGTAGACAACACCTTCGCGACACCGTGGGGTTGCAATCCCATCCCAATGGGCTTCGATTTGGTTATCCACTCGGGCACCAAGTACCTCGGCGGCCACTCCGACCTGATTGCAGGTATCGTTGTCGGACGCAAGGATCTAGTGGCTGAGATATTTTCCAAGAAGGTGCATCTAGGGGGTGCAGCAGACCCGCATATGTGCTATCTGCTTGAGAGGGGGATGAGTACACTCCACGCTAGGATGCCTATTCACTCAGCCAATTCCGCCGAGCTCGCGAGGAGACTGGAAGCACATCCTATGATCGAGAGCGTCAACCATACTTCTCTACCCAGTTATGTCGACTATGAGGTGGCACAGAGGATTATGCCGAAGGGAACTGGAATGCTGTCTTATGTCGTCAAGGGGGGCGACGATGCCGCTCTGCGTTACATGAGGGCACTCGGACTCGTATTCGAGGCCACTAGCCTCGGTGGGACTCAGAGCCTCGTCGAGTGCCCATTCAACTCCAGCCACATGTTCGTGCCCGAAGAGGTGCGGAGGGAGGCAGGAGTAGTCCCGGGTTTCGTTAGGATGAGTGTTGGGATAGAGGACGTCGAGGACCTATGGGCTGACATGGATCAGGCGCTTGCTGCGGCCAACACATTCCTTGAGTCCAGAGCCTGATCAGGGCATCGGACCCGCACCAGTGGTCTCTGCGAGCCACTTCATCGCCGCCTCGTAGTCCTGAACCGAATCGAGTTTATCGTTTAGAAGCAGGTCTTCGGCAGCGTCCCATAATGCTCTCAAAGCCGGTACCCAGTCACCGCCCTTGTCTCGACTGGATTCATCGAATCGCCAGGCATCCGATTCAGTCCTTTCATGGACATTGAGCCAAGCCCACCCCATCGCCATCTCGAGACCCTTGCCCTTGCGAGCCTTGGAAACAGTCGCGGCAACGCCGTTCTCGACAGCATGTCGAACCAGTTCATCAGCGAAGTTAAGAGGTGTCGGCAAAGCCTCGCTGTCCCACGGCAACCTCTCCAGACGCTTGGATGTGGAGAGACGTTCACCGAGCTCGCGTAGGAATGCTCCGAAGCCCTGCTTCCGCTGTTGTTGCTTGGTGTGGATCGACTCCGCTTCCTCACCAGAGACTCCGTACATCTCATCCAAGACAGTCAGTCCGTGGTCTGGCCACAATGCGACTAGGTTGTGATGGCAGGACGATTCCTCAAGACGCACCACATCCTCTTCCAACTCCAGCACTAGGCCATCAGTCCTGACGTGGACTCCCGTGTTCAAGGAATCCAACACACAAGCCATCGCCCCCTTTTCATCTGAGTTCCCGACCATATACTCTAGGAATCCTTCACGCGATTCTTCTGCGAACCAGTGCGTGCCGACGACGTAACCATCCTCTATTGAGTTCAGTATACTACTTCTGCAAGCACGCGCCAAAGCAGCGTCGTCGAAGGACATCAACATCCAAGCAGAGATGACCTCGCTGAGACTCTCCTCACTCTCCTGTGAAAGCTCGCGTTCCTTTGGCCACCCCCCAGGCCTCCACATCCACTCTACTTCCGCGACATCGCTCAGGCGTGGCGGCATCATCCCCATCGCTATGCTCTGTACAAACTGCTCCTCGCTCTTTGCCAAAGCGGCCTGTGATAGGCCGACCACAGTTCCATTGAGAAATTTTAGGCGCAGCCATCCGGCCTCGGTCAGCACCCCCTCGCCGACAGTAGCCTCATCGAGACCAATACTCCATCTGACATCATCACCAGAGAGATCTATGGATGCATTGTCCAAGCTCCAGTCAACCCATTCGTCCGGCGGATTCGGCTCGGAGCCGGTGAAGACGAAACCACCATCCCATGAGAAGAACCACTGACCCGCTTTGGCGTGGTCGTCCCATACCAAAAGACGCATTTTTGGGTGAGGGTAGTTCTGGATCCCTGCCAAGTGACTTTGCTTTCCGTTGCCTCTGCGAATGTAACTGGATACACCGTAGAGTGGATTTCTGAACACCGCTACGGTGGTGTGTTCCTCTTCCGAAGCGGCCAGTAGGCTACCTGCCAGTGCGTTACAGACAGGGTCGCCCCCTCTCTTCCCCATGCGCTTGCGCAGCCAACGAGGATCGTTGCATTTGGAAGCCACAGTAGTGAGCTCTTTCAGAGTCTTAACCATCTTGTCTTTCGAGAATAGCGAACGATCTATCTCTCCTCTGATTTCAGGCATGAACACCTCAGGATTGTCTAGGAGCCCCTCAAGATTCCTCTCCAATCGCTGCTGTATCTCCTTGGAAGCCTGCTTTATCCCGCGCATCCGTATCTTCTTGCGACGATTCTTGTCACCCGGGAAACTGACTTCTGCAGGTGGTTTCGCCATAGTACCCCTCACACACGCGAACCATGCCCCATCTTTGAGTGCGTCGCACCTTTCTCAGGCGGTTTTGCGCCGCTCGAAAGCATCTTCCTCCATCCCGCTGAACTCAGCAGGGAGAATGAACGCGTGAACCATCCCTCCTTTCTGCCCGGACAAATCACCTAGAGGCCCGGACAACACCCGTTCCTCTTCTGTACCAAGGTCGCTGAGGAGAATTCCATTCCACTGCTTTACAGGGTTCTCTAGAAGACCGCGACCCCCCTCTTCCTCATTCACTACCTGCGCCGCCATCTTCTCTAGCAGCCCAACCGCCTCTGCTGGGCTCATGGGGCGGGGCTTCTCGAGCCCCATTCCTGTGGGGTCGAGATCCAAGAGGACGAGCGAGTGCAAACCATTCTCGAAGTTGTTGCACAGCATCTTGAGAGGAGATGTCGGAAGGTAGTCACTGGTGGTGAAGGGCAGTGTGACCTGCCTGCCGAAGCGATACGACTGCATGCCCGAAAGAGAGACCGCAAGAGCAGTCGCAGACAAACCTGGAATCACATGAAAACCGATGCCTTGCTCGACACACCTATCTTCCAAATCGATGTGAGTGGTGGCTTGCATAGGGTCGCCGACCACAAGCAGCGCAACAGACTCCTCACGGGCAGATGCTAGCAACTCCTCTGCTCCTTCAACCTCATCTCGCATGAGTTTCTCCCAAGGGCCCACTACAGATTCTAGGCGCCCCTCTTCTTTTGGAGGCAGAACCGCGGTGTAACCCTCGAGATACCTCTTGGAACAGCCTCTAGCCACACCACGGGCGCGTTCAGTCATGTGGTCGAGGTCTCCAGGCCCGATGCCGATCAGCCAGAGCCCCGGGGCGAGTCCATCATCCGTCATGGTGAAGCGGGCTGCCCCGCTGCCCGTCATGAACGTGATGCGCCACCTGTCAGTCCCCAATCGCCAGGTCGAGGACGCCCTCGACCATATTCGCAGTCAGGGATGGCTGGCCGGGGAGATGAGAGTATTCCCCTCCGAAGACGGGACCGCTAGGCTGATTCCACTAGATCCCGGGGCACCTCTCGAAATGCTGGAACCCCTTGCGGAATTCGATGTCATCAACCATGAGGGCAAACCCTACGAGGGGGTCGACAGCGACTGGTGGTCCCACCTTTCTGCGTTGGTCGGAGAGGAAACGGTCGAGACGCACAGAGAAGCATGGCCCTCGTCACACGAATTCTTCGGTGACATGATGATTGTCAGAGTAGACGACGAGGTTGCAGGGCACGTTTCCGATATCGCACAGGCAAAACTCCAGGCGCACCCTCACATCAGGCTGGTACTGTCTGATGACGGCGTCATAGGCGAGTTCAGGATTCGCGAACTATCCCCCATCGGTGCTAGGAGAGGAGAGGAGATAATCCTCCATGACATCCCGACGGAACTCAGTGACACCAGAGTGCATGTCATGGAGTCCGGTAAGAGCATACTCTGCGACCCGAGCAGGGCCTACTTCTCCACAAAACTCCAATCCGAGAGGCTGGAGACATTGGCTCTCGCCAAGGAGCTGCACTCCCTGCTAGGCAGACCGATTCGAGTCTGCGACCCCTTCTGTGGGGTCGGCCCGGCCCTCGCTGTCCTGCTGAGTGAGCCAGGCTTGGTCGGGGATGTCCTAGCTGCCGATCTAAACCCGGATGCCGTGGAGATGCTGCTCGACAACCTGCGTCGCTGGGATCGCAGGGATTACCCGAGTGAACCCTCTCCCCTCGCACGCATCCATGAGGACAGGGTGGTGGGTGTTGCTGATGCCATCGAACTAGCCGGAGACGCAGACATCGCAGGTGGTTGGGACCTCGTCTTAGTCAACCTCCCTCATCGGGCCCTCGAACTCCTTCCTCTGCTCGTCCCATTGCTCGATGGTTCCTCTCCCTCCATGGTCAGGGGTAGGGTGGTGGTTGCGGAATCCGAGATTGAGGCTGCCAACGCAGCCATCCGCTCCGCTCTCCCCGCCCGTCTGGAGGGCACCCTCGAACCCGAGTTGAGAATCAAGCGCGACTACAGCTCCACGCTGCGACTTTGCTCCTTTGAGGCGTGGATATCCCCCACGCCGTAAACAAACTTATTTCGGAATCTTCGATGAACCACCATGATAGCCAATCTGATTATGGAACTAATCTGTTCAGGATTATTGTGGGGAATCTTTGGCATCGGCGAATCTACTGTGAATACTGCTCAAAAACCCCCCACTAAATTGAGCACCCCAGATCCAACAGACAACCGGAGTAAGCGACTTACTGAGAGCCGGAACGCACTTCGCAGTTGTTCGTACGACGGCTGCAACGCCCTGACATTCAGGTCCACCGACCACTGCTGGAGGCATCAGGGCGAGACCCCATCAGACCCAGAACCGGAGCCCGAGCCCGAAGCAGATGCCAACTGGTGGGAAGAACAAACGGAGTGATGTTATGAAAAAGGACGGCACGGTTCAGGGATACATTGGGGCCGGGATAGTTTTCTATTGGATTGGAAGCCCGTTCTGGCCTTATTTATCCGCACTTGATGACCCTGATCGCAACTGTGGCACCATGGGTTGCTACGATATTTTTATCGTCCCGGTCATCTTTCTGTTTGTTTTATTCTGTACATTCATATCGTTCCTCTTCTGTAGATTTC
>Ga0209034_10000537_pt1 | contig 18978 bp, 12 predicted proteins | sample MarorgKNORR_S2LV_2_FD_188219 | JGI IMG/M metagenome (GOLD analysis project Ga0209034, IMG submission 188219) | Marine microbial communities from the Southern Atlantic Ocean, analyzing organic carbon cycling - 250m_A/KNORR_S2/LV (SPAdes) (version 2) | ecosystem: Environmental > Aquatic > Marine...
GTCAAAAAATGCCATTCAGATAATGACAATGCATAAGGCTAAAGGGTTAGAGTTCGATTATGTTATTCTTCCGGGATTAGGTAAAAAATCTCAAAATGATAGCAAACGACTTGTTTTCTGGATGCCATATGGTCAAGAACTCCTTTTAGCACCTCTGGAAGCAAAAGGAGAAAAAAAATCTCGCCTATATAATTTTCTAGCCGAAATAGATAATGAAAAAGATGAGCATGAAATGCTTCGACTACTTTATGTTGCTACAACCCGCGCTAAAAAACAGCTTCATCTTTTAGGAAAAACCAAAGTTAACAATGATGAAATGATACCGGAGTCCAATTCATTACTGGAAAGCCTTTGGCCTTTCCTGAAAGACGACTGGTGTAAGGAGACAAAACTTGAAGAAAAATTATCAAAACAAGAAGAGGTTAAACCTTCTGCTGAAATGTATCCTATAGAACGAATTCCATCTGGGTACGAACCGCCAGAACCTTTATCATCAATCCATAGCACCGTTATTAGCGAAATTGAAGAAGAAAAAGAGATTTTTCCTTTTCTTTGGGCTGGGACTGCAGCACGTTGTATTGGTAATGTTTTACATCGAGTTCTCGAAACTATTGCTAAAGAAGGGTTAGATAAATGGATGTCAAGTCGTATAAAAATGATGGGCCCTCAATTACGAATAGCGCTGCTAGGAGAGGGGCTACCTTTTGACCAGGTTGATGAAGCACTACATTTAACTATAACCGGATTGCAAAACACATTAGAAGATACCAAGGGACGTTGGATCCTTTCTAGTCATGAACAAAGCCATGCAGAGTACTCTTTGACATTATTTTTAGAAAATCGATTTATCCGGAATGTTATAGACCGTACTTTTATTGAAAATAAAACACGATGGATTATTGATTACAAAACAAGTCGCCATGAAGGTAAAGGTCTAGAAAATTTCTTAAAAAGAGAGGCAGACCGCTACAAACCGCAGCTCAGTCGCTATGAAGCTCTTCTTAAAGAATACGGCGAAACATGCCCGATCAGAAAGGCATTATATTTCCCGTTAATAAAAGAATGGATAGAAATTTAAATCTAATCAAGAATATAGTTAGAAGAAGGTGCCCAAATAAAGTGATTGTAACTTTTAAGTATAAAAATGATATCAAAAATTAGCTATTCAAATATTTCCATAGGTTATGCTTAAAAAGACTTCGAATGAAAAAAAATTAGTTGTACTGATTGGAGATGGTTTACGACACCAACATTTCTTATTTCAGTTAAATTCCAAACATAATATTTCAGCTGTTTTTATCGAAAAATCTAAATATCCACAACCTATCGCAAAAACAGAAAATGAAAAAAATGCATGGACATGGTTTTTTGAAAGAAGGAAGGTTTTTGAACATGAAACCATTAGTCCAACCTTAAATATAAAAACTCTAAATAATCCTGATATTTTTTACGTAAAAAAAAACGGACTAAATTCATTAAAGACTCTTACTAAGCTTAAAGAGATATCACCTGATTTTATAGCTTGCTTTGGAACGGGAATATTGCATGAAAAAATATTATCTAATTTTCCAGGTTGTATTTTTAATCTTCATGTTGGGATACCCGCATATTACAGAGGTTCCTCTTGTAATTTCTGGCCGATTTACAATAGTGATTTAAAAAACTTAGGAGCTACTGTTCATAGAATTGAAAAGGGAATTGATACAGGAAAAATTGCTGGAGCAAAGCTTATTACTTTGGAACCTACAGATAACGAACAAACATTAGCATGGAAAACCATACATGTAGGAACGCAGGTAATGTTAGATACTATCGATAAATGGAAACTAGAAATGCTCCATCTAAAAGAACAAAAACAAATTGGAACACTTTATAAAATGAAGGAGTTTAATCCAGCAGCAATTGTAAAAGTAAAAAAAATGGTGGAATCAGGAGAATTAAAATCACAAATAGAAAAACTTATAGCCTGACACCATCCAGCCTGCAGCTTATATTCCACAAAAATTTTGATGGGTAAGCAAGTCTTCAACAAAACCTATTTGGAATTAGATTTAAATTTATCAAAGATCAATTCCCCCTAGTAAGAAAATTAGATTTAAAGGGCTCTCCGCTGAGTTTCCTAGCCTTATTTTGTAGCACGACACTTTTTTTTCTGTATCATTTTTAGGCAGAGTTATTTTTTTATTTGTATTATCTTTTCCTTAACATCTTATTTTATAAACGTTAACAGAGTTTAGTGACCTGTTGGCACGTAACTTGTAATTACCTTCTTATATAACGAAAGAGTTTTAACTTTTCTTTTCAAACTAAGGCAACTATGAACAAGATTGAAATTTTAAAATCTATAAAAGATGGATTAAAAATAAAAGAAGAAATTACTCGTTTTGCAAAAGAGGGGTGGAAGTCAATCAGCGAAGACGACATTCAACGTCTCAAATGGTTTGGGTTATTTTTGCGCAATCCGACCCCCGGCTATTTCATGCAGCGAGTGCGTATTCCCAATGGTATTTCTTTTTCATATCAGATAAAAGCTTTATGTTCCATTGCTAAAAACTTTGGGAATGGCATCATCGATATCACCACACGCCAGCAAGTCCAGTTGCGTAATTTAAAGATCGAAGATGTTCCTGAAATTTTTACCATTCAGGAAGGGGTAGGTATCACCTCGATTCAGACTGGACTGGACAACGTTCGAAACATTATGGGTTGTCCTGTAGCGGGATTGAGTTCAAAAGAAAAGGTCGACGGTTATTCACAAGTTAAAGCATTGACCAAATATATATCGGGCAACTCTGAATTCTCAAATCTGCCTCGAAAACTCAACATTGCCATTACTGGTTGTTCCGATGATTGTATCCACGCAGAAACTCAAGACTTGGCATTGGTCCCCGCCGTTCAGGAATTGGGTGGTAACACAGTTTATGGTTTCAATATTTTAGTGGGTGGAAAGCTGGGTTCAGGCGGTTACCGTATTGCCACACCACTAGATGTGTTTGTGATACCAGAAGATGTTGTTAAGGTTTGCTCGGAAATCATTCTTTTGTTCCGCGACCATGGTAGTCGTGAAATTCGTAGCAAAAACAGGCTGGCGTTTCTTATAGAAGAATGGGGTGAAGCAAAATTTAGGAAGGCTTTGCAGGAAAAATTGAATGATAAGCTAACACCTTCTGGAGTCGATTTAAGAAGTAATCAAAAGTCGGAGCATATTGGTATCTACAGGCAAAAGCAGTCATCGTTGAGCTATGTTGGGTTAAAAGTTCCGGTAGGAAGGATTCATGCCGATAAGTTGCAGGATATTGCCCTTATTGCAGAAAAGTATGGAAATGGTGAGATTCGATTTTCACATTCCAATTCTCTGATTATTCCAAATGTTCCGGATCAAAAACTAGGGGATTTGCTGGAAGAACCTCTAGTTAAAGAATTTACTTATCATCCTTCCAGTATCATGAAGGGATTGGTCAGTTGCGTGGGTATTGATTATTGTCATCTAGCAACGATTGAAACTAAGTCTCGTGCTTTACAGGTAGCTAAGGAATTAGAGGATAAATTGCCTGATACGGAATCGATTAATATGCATTGGTCGGGATGCCCGGCGGGTTGTGGAAATCATCTCGTAGCGGATATTGGCTTATTGGGTAAAAAAATAAAACAAGGAAACGAGGTTGTGGATGCAGTTGATGTTTTTATGGGAGGCCGCACAGGTATTGACCCCAAACTTGCAACAAAAGTAATGGAGGATGTGCCCTGTGATGAGTTAGCGAAAGTTTTACAGCATATGGTTCCATACCACACGAGGGAAAAAATGCATCCAATTAAAGGGAAGAAATACAAACGTAACTGGAAAAAGGCTTCACTAGCAATTCCTTTAGAAGAATCTTCAAGTTCCGAAAAAATAAAGCCAAGGAACCAAAATATAGATATTAAACCATTGTCTTACAATACTGAAGACACAGTAAAAATTTTGAACTCCAAAGGCTGGAAGACAAATTCTGATGGATGGCTGGAAAAGGAGATAAGTTATGATTGAAAATTACATTCAAATATCAAGCGAAACCATTATGTATCAAACCTTGGATTCCATGCATTCGTTTTACAATTTCTCTTACTAGTATTATTATAAATGGGATGCTTCAAACAGCATCAATAATTCCTCAACCCTTCCCTTCGTTTAGAGGAAAAAATGGATAAAAATATTGAATCAATAATTAATAGTGCCGATGTATTGTTTATGATGCTAGGGGGGGTAATGGTCTTCGCTATGCATGGCGGCTTTGCCTTTCTCGAAGTAGGTACGGTTAGAAAGAAAAATCAAATCAACGCATTAGTAAAAATTCTTGTTGACCTTGCCTTGTCGACATTGGTTTATTTCTTTGTTGGTTTTTCAATTGCTTATGGAATCAACTTCTTCCTCCCCGCAAAAGAATTACTAGGAGAGAAACAAGGCTATGAATTAGTACATTTTTTCTTTTTGCTTACCTTCGCGGCAGCAATCCCCGCAATTATTTCTGGTGGTATTGCTGAGCGAGCTAAATTCTGGACTCAAGGTTTAGCTGCTGCCATATTTGTTGGGATCGCCTACCCACTATTCGAGGGCATGGTATGGGGGAAAATTACGTTTCTGGGTCAACCTGATTCATGGTTAGCTAAAATTTCAGGGGGAATCCCTTTTCACGACTATGCAGGCTCAGTTGTCGTTCACTCCATGGGAGGATGGATAGCTCTAGCTGGTATTATTGTTCTGGGTCCGCGATTGGGAAGATGGGACTCCGAAGGTCGCAGTCGCCCTATCCCTATTAGCAACATTCCTTTCATGGCATTAGGAACATGGATGCTATGCATTGGTTGGTTTGGGTTTAATGTCATGTCAGCGGCAACCCTACAAGGAATTTCCGGTTTAGTGGCAATAAACTCATTATTTGCAATGGCTGGAGGAATAATAGCGGCTTTAATTATTTCCGATAATGATCCTGGTTTTATTCATAATGGAGCACTTGCTGGTTTGGTTTCGATTTGCGCTGGTTCTGATCAAGTCCATCCAATAGGTGCCTTGGCAACCGGAGCCGTAGCGGGTTTTATTTTTGTAAAAGGTTTTATATGGGAACAGGAAAAATTAAAAATTGATGACGTACTGGGAGTCTGGCCTTTGCATGGGTTGGCAGGCTCATGGGGTGGCATTGCTTGCGGTATCTTTGGGCAGGAAGCCTTGGGCGGAATGGGAAAAGTAAGTTTTCTTGCGCAATCGATTGGTAGTATGGTTGCCATTATTTTGGCCCTATTTTTTGGATTTACTGTTTATAAAATTCTTGATGCAACTGTCGGGATTCGCCTTACAAAAGAAGAAGAGCAAAAAGGCTCAGACCTTACACTGCATAAAATTGAATCCTACCCAGAGGATAAAAGTAGCCGCTTCTAACAATTTAAGAATTACTTATAAAATAAATTTGCCTTTTGCACTTAGAATCCCCATCCCATTTAAAATTAAGGGGTTATCAAAATAAACTCTTTAATAATTATAGGGTTGACAGTAAATCCTCCCACCTTATATACTTCGGCCTCTTAGCAGGATTCTAGGGGAGAGTGGTATTATAATAAATACAGACAGTTCACTTATTTTTTCCCATCCCGTAGCAATTATTCCTGATAAATTTATGACAGGAATGTGCTGATATTCTTGAGGCTTAATCATGGAAACCAATCCTTTGGTGACAGAAGAAGAAGAAGAAGAAGAAGAACAGGTTGATCTGGCACCAACTGAGGAAATCATAAAAAAGTTGCCGGACAATTCGCGAGGCTATCTAATTCCAACTTTGGATAAAGTTCAAAATGTCTATCGGTTTCTTCCTGACCCAGCGATGGAATTATTGATGGAATTCTTTAATGTTTCTCGTGCCGAAATATATGGGGTTATCTCATTTTACCCCCAACTTAGGATTACTGAACCTGGTAAATATATTATTAAACTATGCTATGGAACAGCTTGTTTTGTTAAGGGAGCACCCATTATTAATGAGAAAATTCACGACAAATACCATATAAAACCAGGCGAAACTGACAAATCAAAATTATTCACTTTACAGACCGCTTCATGTCTTGGAAACTGTGGGGCTGCGCCCATGGCCATTATCGGTGAAGATACTTACGGTACAATTGATCCCGAAAAAACGTTCGACATACTTTCGGAATACAAAATGGATGACGAAGAAACGCCTGTTACAGAGGAGGTAGGATGAGTACCGTTGAAAAGAAAATTCTCAACGTAAAAATCAATGGCGAAGAGACCACCGTTCCGGAGGGGACAGTTGTTCTTGAAGTTTGCAAGCAAAATGATGTTGAGGTTTCAAATCTTTGCTACAACCGCAAACTAAAACCTTTTGCCGCCTGTCGGACCTGCATGGTTGAGACTGTTGTCGATGGAAAAAAAGAACTAGTTTACTCCTGCACACAACCTGTTGCCGAAGGAATGGAAATCAACACAGCGACAGAGGAAACCGATCGTTACAATAAAGCCTGCCTCGAAATGCTTCTTGTGGAACATCCGTTAGATTGTCCCATTTGTGACAAATCGGGGGTCTGCCCTCTGCAAGATAACACTGATTTGCTCCAGCTTTATGATGGTCGATTCGAAACCCAAAGGCGAAACGAACCTAGTATTAAAACGAACCCAATCATCGAGTTTTATCTTAACCGCTGTATCATGTGTGGCCTTTGCGTGAGAGCCTGTGATGAAATTCAGGGTGTCCAAGCCCTGGACTTCCACAAACGTGGAATGAGTGTAGGTATTGGAACGGCAAATGACGAGCCACTGGATTGTGAATTCTGTGGACAGTGCATAACGGTTTGCCCTACCGGTGCTTTAATGGATATGACATCAGAAGCTAGAGGCTTGGCAGCGATGTTCACTGAAACTCATTCGACCTGCAATTACTGTTCGTGGGGTTGCACAGTAAAACTTGAAACGAAAAAAGGCGAAGTCATTCGAATTGAAGCCGATGAAAACTACGACATCGGAATAAACGAAGGCAACCTTTGCGCAAAAGGACGATTTGGTCATGGCATCATTCATAATGATCAACGAATTGAAAATCCATTAATGAATATAGGAGGAGATTTTCAGGAAATCACCTGGGATGAAGCACTCCGAACTATAGCTGATCGGATGCAAACCACAGTTAACCGCAGTGGTCCAAACAGCCTTGCTGCAATTGGCTCCGAAAAACTGACTAATGAAGAAAACTATTTATTACAAAAATTATACAGAAACATTTTGGGATCGAATCAACTTAATAACCTCGCAAATATCAGGGCTCCTTACTTAAATCAATTTATGTTGGATTGTTTTGACAACGGCATCTCTTCACAATCCATAACCAAACTACAAGAAGCAGATGTAGTTCTGGTTTTCAATTCAGATCTTCCTTCAGAATATCCTGTGGGAGGAAACTCTGTCCGATTTGGTACGATCTTTAACAACACAGATATCCTGATTGCCAACCCAAGGCGAGTAGTCTTTGAAAGCGAAGCCAAAGTGGATGTGCGCCTAACATACAAGCATGGTGCAGACTTGGCCGTAGCTTCTAGACTTACAAGAATTATTATCGATAACAAATTGATTGACATTGAGAAAGCAAAGGCCTCTGTCGACAATTTTGATGAACTCGTTAAGTCCCTATCAAACTATACAGCCAAAAATACAGAAAAGTTAACGGGTCTTCCAAATGATGTCCTTACTCTAGCAGCAGAAAAATTTGCGCGTGATGCGGATAAATTCATTCTAATTGGCAACGATGTCTTAGACACTGGCCAAGGAGAAGAAGTTTTAAATGCTCTTCTCAATCTTTGTACCTTGGTCAACTTTGGTAACAAAGGAAGTGTCAGCATCTACCCACCCAGAGAGCATTGTAATTCGCAGGGTGTTAATGATATGGGGCTTACACCTGAGTTTCTGCCAGGTTACCAACCGGCAAGTGGAGACAAAAAATCCGATCTGTTTGAAAGTTGTAAAGACGGGACCACCAAGTTTTTATATATCGCAGGAGAAGATCCTATTGGGTCTTTTTATAGACCTCAACTGGTCAAAGAGGCGCTCAAAACGGTTCCGTTTTTAATTGTTACAGATATTTTCATGACGGAGACGGCCAAAATGGCAGATTTGATTCTTCCCTCTTCCACATATGCAGAGAAAGATGGAACATTTACGAATATGTCTCGACATGTTCAAGGAGTTGCATCTGCCGTTCTACCCCAAGGTACTTCAAAACCCGACTTTGATATTTTGATTGAATTGGCAGAAACATTAGGGAAACCATTTGAGCATTCTACTCTTTTTGAAATTCAGCAGGAAATTGAACAAGCAGCACCCATTTATCAGGGAGTTTTTCCTGGTAAAGAATCAAAACAGTGGATTCCTGCTACATCAAACAAAAAACCTGTATTGAAGGTTAATTCTACTGAAAATGCATCTGAGGTAAATCACGAAAATTATCCGTTCACACTGCAAACTAACAATCATATGTTCCATATCGGAAGTTATAGCCAGCATGCTAAGGCATTAGTCGATATAGGGCCTGAATGCATCGCTGAAATCCATCCTGAAGATGCAAAAGGGTTAGGGGTTTCTTCTGGAGATGAAGTTATCATAGAATCTTCGACTAATAAGGTCCAAGTGAAAATGAAAACTACAAAAATAACAAGTCCAGGCATGATTTACGTTCCGAAGAACTGGCCTGAGGTTGCTATCAACGATTTACGCAATGGTGAAGAAGGTTTAATACAAGTAAAAGTATCCAAATCTAGTTAATACACACAAACTAATTTCACGCTATGACTGACTTAAAAGAGAATCTGCATACCGATCATATGGTTCTGAACATGGGCCCATCGCATCCTGCGACCCATGGGACGGTAAAATTTCTACTGACTTTAGATGGAGAAACTGTTGTCAATCTGGATGTAGAAATTGGGTATTTACATCGCGGTTTTGAAAAAATGTGTGAAAGTGTTACCTATGCAAACGTTTTTCCATATACCGACCGATTGAACTACTGCTCTGCAATCATGAATAATATCGGGTTTGCATTGGCTGTAGAGAAATTATGTGACATTGAAATAACAGAACGTTGTAAATACATTCGTGTTGTGACTAATGAACTCGCACGAATTTCGGATCATTATACTAATATTGCTGCAGCCGCATTGGAGCTTGGGGCCCTGACTGCCTTCATCTATTTTGTAGAAGCAAGGGAAATTGTCTGGGATTTACTCGAAAAGGTTTGTGGCGCGCGCCTTACTTCCAACTATATCCGCATTGGTGGTTTGATGTGTGACCTACCCCCAGGGTTTGATGATGATCTAAAAGCTGCTTATCCTAAATTGGATGATCTTTTTGAAGATGTAGATAAATTACTCACTAAAAACAGAATATTTATTGATCGCATGGAAAATACGGGTGCGATTCCTGTAGAAAGTGCTATTTCATGGGGTTTTACAGGTCCCTGCTTAAGGGCAGCAGGCGTGGATTATGATGTGCGTAAAAATCACCCTTATCTCTGTTATGACAAACTTAACTTTGACATTCCTCTGGGCAAAACGGGAGACAATTTTGACCGGTATTTAGTTCGCATGGAAGAGATCAAGCAGAGCCTTAAAATTATTAAACAAGCTATGCGTGATATGCCTGATGGCCCTATTAATGTCGATCACCCCTATTTAAGAAATCCTGCCAAACCCGATGTATACAAACGAATGGAGGAAATGATCGCCCATTTTAAAATGGTTATTGATGGATTAAAGCCTCCTGTTGGAGAAGTATATTTCCCCACGGAAGCTGCCAATGGCGAACTTGGTTTCTATATAGTAAGTGATGGCTCCGGCAAACCTTATAAATGCCGTGTCCGACCCCCGTCCTTCACTTTAACGCAAGCCATGCCGGAAATGTGCGAAGGAGGTATGCTAGCGGATATTATACCCACATTCGACATGATCAACATGATTGGCGGCGAATGCGATCGCTAGCACCTTATTTAAGAAAACCAACCCTAAAATTATCAGTTAGCAACTACGCCCTGTCGTTTTAAAATCCGGTCTAATAGAGATTAATAATCATTCTGGGAGGATTTGACCAAAACAAGTATGATTTAAATACTTATTTTGGCGACTTCGCTCGCCTTATAGATATTTGAGGCATTGAAGTTACGGGTCAGCTGGGACGTCATGGGATATGGACTAGGACTTCTTTCTTTATCTTTGGATTCTATATCCTTTGCCCATTTAATAATAGGCTGGGATTTACGGAACGCCTTGTATTAGGCATGTAACATTAAACCTGACTTCCGTAGTTGAGCTACCCCTGGGATGTTTTTGAAAGTTAAAATTCTAAATACAATCAAAGTCGCTAAAATATAAGGCAGCTTTAAATTTTAAAAAACATCTCTTGAAACTCCGCGCTCTCGCCCACGCCCACCAGGAGTACGACCCAGCGATGAGGTGAAAACATCTCCCTGTTGTACTAAACCATCGTGTGCGGTGCGGATGGTACCAATTCTATTTTCTTTAATTTCATTGGCAGCTTCATCAATAAGCTCTTCCTCTTTCTTTTCAGCCTCACTCTTTTTTGGTGCTTCGTCTGTATTTTCAGTTTTAGCAGCAACCTCCTGCGGCTCAGAATCACTTTCAATGGCCAGGTCTTCGGCTTCTGCTTCTTTCATGGAACCTTTAAAGTTTTTGATACTACGACCAAAAGCAGACCCTATCTCCGGAAGTTTTCCGGCGCCAAAAATAATCATAATAATTATTAAAATAACCATTAATTCTGGAAAACCAATTCCCATCATAAGACTATCTCCTTAAGACTGTTTTATCGAATAAGTCTAACAAAATAAGAACTTAATTGACAGAGTTTTAGAGCTAAACTCAGAAAAAATACAATTATTAGCCCTCCCCTAACAACTTTAATGCAAAGTTGACCACAATTTCTATTCAGTTTATATTACTGATTCGCAAATGAATAATAACCAATAAGCTTTTAAATTTGGACTGTACTAATGAATAATGATGTTCCCCTCGACATTGAAAAACTGGTTTCCGATAAAATTGATAAGGGTGTTGCTGGTTCCAGCCTTTGCCTAGAGAATCGTAAACTTGGCGATGACGGCGTTTTAAAATTATCGAATTTAGAGATTTTATCTGAAGTTATCTGTCTAGAATTAGGTGAAAATAATATTAGTGATGAAGGTGTGCATACATTGTGTAACTCCCCCTATATAGAAAATTTGAAAACCTTAAATTTAAAATCGAATAACATCACTGAATTAGGGGCAAAGTCTTTAGCGAACTCACCTAAATTAAAAAAACTGGAGCATTTAATTCTTAAATTTAATCGAATTGGGGAAATGGGGGCTAGTTATTTAGCTCAATCGGAAACTCTGACAAATTTAAGTACTCTTGATCTTTTTCGGAATAGAATTGGGGATACTGGCACTAAAATTATAAAAAAATCTAAAATCTTCCGAAGTGTGAGCCGAATGAGGCTTGACTAAAGTTGATGGATTTATCTAAAGTGTTTCCCCGCAGTCCAAAGCAAAAAATGGCTGGTTTAGTTCATTTAGGCCGAATGATCGATAAAGGCCGTGCATATAAAGAAAAAAAACTAGCAGATTATATTTATCCCTGCCCCCTTGATAAAATTATTTTAAATTTTTTATGTATCGAAGCGGATACATTCGCAAATATAACTGTCGAAAAAAAAGATGAGGAAATCAGTAACTGGGTTAAAGAGTTAATTAAGTCTAAAACACCGAACGATTTGGTTTTGATTAACAAAATAATTCTTGAAAAAAAACCCGATTCTGAAGATCGTCTAAAATATTATAATAAAATAAGGGATAAAATCGATCCATCAAGGTCTGACCTAACAACATGGGTAGACCTTATGGATCTTGAAGAAGGACGTTTTCCTCCAAAAGTTTCTTAAGACTAATCCGTAAGGCAAGCTCCTGCCTAAAGGTTAAAATTCTTCTAATGCAAAACTCACGACAACAAAATAAACACGGAAGGTTTAGCAAAACCCATGCAACAAAAAAATCAAAACTAAAAAAGATTTTACGTGTTAATTTATTCTCCGGTTTTCTTTTTTTCCTATCAACTGGGCTTATTGGTGCTGTTTTTATTTATTTTTACTACTCCAGAGACCTTCCTGACGTTGGCAAGCTTAAAGATCATCAACCCAGTACCATCACTCAAGTCTATTCAGCCGACAACGAAAAAATTGCGGAATTTTATATTGAAAAAAGAATCATAATTGCCTTGGAAGATATTCCATTGTCATTGAAACAGGCCACCCTAGCAGTAGAGGATTCAAACTTTTATTCCCACTACGGGATTGACCCCAAAGCTATTTTTCGAGCATTTATAACAAATTTGAAGGCTGGGCATATTGTAGAAGGAGGTAGCACTATTACTCAGCAGTTGACTAAAACAATGTTTTTATCTAGAGAGAAATCCCTTCCAAGAAAAATTAAAGAAGCAATTTTGGCATTGCGCTTGGAGCTTGTTTTTTCTAAAGATGAAATTCTTGAAATGTATCTAAATCAAATTTATTACGGTCATGGCACTTATGGTGTAGAGGCCGCTGCCCGAAACTATTTTGCAAAAAGTGTGAAAGATCTGACCATTGCGGAATGCGCTATGATTGCGAGTTTACCTAAAGCACCCAATAATTATTCACCCTATAGAAATCCAAAGAAAGCCATAAAAAGAAGAAATCATGTGATCCGTCGAATGGCTGATATCTCATTCATAAGCAAGGAACAAGCAAAATTCTTTATGGAGGAAGAATTTAATCTAGGTAAGGTAGAAAAAATGTTAAATAAAGCCCCCTATTTCGTAGAACATGTCCGACGTATTCTTGAAGAGAAATTTGGGAGTAATAAACTTTACCGAGCGGGCTTAAAGGTATACACCACTCTCGACATAAAAATGCAGGAAACAGCACAACGAACAATTAAAAAGAATTTGCTCATTGCAGACAAACGATACGGTTATAGAGGCCCTATTGGAACAGTAGATATTTCCCGAGGAGAATTAACAGTCCAAAACACTATGATTAGACAAAATGGTTTTGTGGATGGAAAAGGTATTAAAATTGGCAATACCATTTATGGAACTGTGATGTCAGTGGGTAGTACTCAAGCGCGGGTTATTTTGGGGGCAGAAGATGGATATATAGGCATAAAAGATATGAATTGGGCCCGCAAACCTAACCCCAACCTAGATGGTAGATGGGTAAAAATTAAAAAACCAAGTGAAGCTATTACACCTGGAAATTTGATAATGGTTAAAGTGCTCGGCAGAAAACAAGATGGTTCCGGTTGGTCTCTTGCCTTGGAACAAGAACCTGAAGTTGAAGCAGCACTCATTAGCCTCTCCCCTTTAACAGGCCAAGTTAAATCTATGGTAGGTGGTTATGATTATAATAAAAGCCAGTTCAATCGAGCTGTGCAGGCTATCCGTCAACCAGGCTCTGCTTTTAAACCAATTATTTATGCGGCCGCCGTAAATCAAGGCTACGGTCCGTCCAGCATAATTATTGACTCCCCTATAATTTTCAAAGAAAAAAAGGACGCCTTTGAAAAATGGAAGCCTGTAAATTTTGAGGAAAAATTTTATGGGCCAACATCTCTGAGAGAAGCATTAGCCCACTCCAGAAACGTAGTAACCGTAAAGTTAATGCAAAAAATTGGGATAAAAAGCACAATCCGGTTGGCAAGAAGTTTGGGAATCACCACCAATCTTGAAGAAAATCTATCAATTGCTTTAGGCTCATCCGGTACAACTCTTTATGAACTCACATCCGCTTATTCAGCATTTGCGAACTTGGGCAACATGACTAAACCTACGGTTATTAGAAATATTAAAAGTAGACAAGGAAAATTATTATTCACTGCTGAACCTGAAACGACGCAACCCATTTCCTCCGAAACAGCGCATATAATGACAAGTTTAATGCAGAGTGTTGTCCAAAATGGAACGGCAAAGAAAATCAAATCTTTAAAACGACCTGTTGCTGGAAAAACAGGAACTACTAATAACTATGTAGATGCATGGTTTATAGGTTATACACCTGAATTAGTAACAGGAGTATGGGTGGGAAACGACAAAGATAAACCACTAGGAAGAAACGAAACAGGTTCGAGAGCTGCAATTCCAATTTGGTTACAGTTTATGCAAAAAGTTTTGGCAAACAAGCCCAAAATAAACTTTCCTGTTTCAAGTAATATTCAATACATTAAGGTTCAATCAAAATCAGGAAAGCCCGCTAAATATAGGGATACCAGTTCAAGTTTTGAATTATTTTCACAGGACTTCCTCCCAGAAAAAGAACAACCATTTGTCATACAAACACAACAATCGGCAGAGACCTTTCAATAACAAATAGCTTTAATTTTCTTCAACAATCTTCTTTTTTCTCACTGTTAAAGCAAATATATTTTTTTCGGAATCACCTGATTCCAACAGATTAGTTTTCCCGGTCACCCCAGGATAATTATTCACCATAATTAAACTATCTCTAAGCTTTAAACGATTATCGGCTCCTGAAATAATACTTTTAAATATTATCCCAGCTGCATCATATGCTTGAGCAGATAAATGAGATGGAGACTCACCATAGTTGTTTTGAAATTGTTCCACAAAACTTTTAACTCCATCCTGATGGGAATCTAAATAAAACCCATCTACAAAATAATTTGATTTTAAATACTTACCCACCATCTTGATCAAATCAGGCGAATTCCATCCATTGGCTCCTAATAGGGTTAATCTATCAACATTATAAAAAGCTAATTGAGGTATAATTAAACCAACTTTATCATAGACACCGGGAATAAACATTGCATCGTAACCTAGTTCGAGTGAAGCCTTAAGGTTTTCAATTTTATCGTTAAACCGGTGTTCCATATCCACTCTTGGCCGCGATAATATAGTTGGATCGCTAAAGTCTTTGGGGTCTTTATTTCCCAATATTTGTTTTCTTGTTATTTGTTCAAGGTCATCATCCGCAAGACCACCCAACGCCAAAATCTGATTTTTAAAATCGTTTTGAGATCTGTCGTAGCTTGAAACACCAACAACCTCACCACCAAAACTTTCAACTGCTTTTAAAAATTCATCCTTTAACTCTTCACCAAATGGCTCCATAGGATAAAGAACAACAAACCTTCTTAATTTAAGCGTATTGATAGAGTATTCAGCTAAAAATCGAGCTTGTATTTTACGCGTCAAGGCATTTCTAAAAATATAAGGGCTTGTTTCTACCAGACCTGCCGAAGATGCTGTGGGAGAGAAAACGGGTAATTTAAATAAATCAGCAATATCGGCCGATTGTTTAATTTCATCACTTAATAAAGGACCAAGCACGCCAACTGTTTTTGGATTTCTGGCTAAATTTTTTAAAATCTCTTCAACCCCAATAGACCCAGAAGAATTTTTAACATTTAAAAATATTTTATCCCTCGAGGCCTCAGGAAGGCGGTTGTACGCTAGCTGGATTCCCTGCAAAACTTTTTGGCCCGTGGCAGCAAGTTTTCCCGTCAGGGGTAAAACCACGCCCACATTAATTTGTGAGCCATTTTCAGTTTGTATTATCTTCAATTCCCTTTTTAAAGTTTCTCCTTCTTTATGTTCGGGGAATTCATACAAAAACTTTTCGAGCACAGACTTATACCCTTGAATATCTCTCTTTTCTCTATGCAAGGATAGTTTTTTTAGCAAGAGAAGATCAGCCGGGAAACCTTTTTCATATTTTTTAAGCAATGATGAAAGAACCCTTTCTCCAATCTCACCATCAATCATTTCTGTAGTAAGTTTAAAAGCCTGCTTACTCATCTCCCTATCGTCAGTCTGCGCATAAACCTTTTTTAGTTTTGAGATTGCTTTATCAAAACCAAACCTCATCCCATCCAAGCGGGCAAGAAAATATAATGACTTCCATTTTTTCTTTTTATCTATTGATTTCCGAATTACAGTAATAAAAAGTTTCTCAGCTGCATCAAATTTTCCAATCTCAAAATTACAAACTGCCATATTAAATTTTATATCATTAATAAGCAGGATCTTTGGATCCTCATTTAAAAGCATTTGATAAAAGCCTAATGCAGTGGAAAATGATTTCGCATTTTGATCAATTAATCCAAGACGAAAAAATGCTTTAGACCTTCTTTTCCCTTTTATAAATTTCTCAAGATAAATGTGGTAAAAAGGTTTTGCGGCCATAAATTTGCCTGAATGAAACAAGTTTTCAGCTTCCATGAATGATTTGCCATAAGCTCCTTTACCTAGGGTTTCATATTGCTTTTGGCTAGAAAAATTTGAATGCTCTAATTGCGCATCTGACTGGAAGGGATAGATCAAATAATAGATAAAAATGAATATGATCGTTACATGTTTTTTGTAACTGTTTTGTGAGGAAAGGATTGTCATTTTAGAAGGGAAAGGTATTTTTGATATTTTTTGGCCTACCTCGTAATAAATTTTTTTAATTTGTCTTTTTATTAATATAGGGTCCTTTCAATATTAACTCCTTCACCGTTCAAATGATGACCCTAAATATGACCAGTTGGCATTATGCTAAAAATTTATTTAGGCAGCCTGGATTTTAAAGATCAATCCCCAAATGTTTCTGCGTAGAGTTTGAGTCTCAAGGCATTCAGCTTGATAAAGCCATCCGCATCATTTTGACTGTATCCGTGGTTATCCTCAAAGCTGGCTATATTTTGGTTATACAAAGATTTTTCAGCCTTTCTACCCATAACTGTACAGTTTCCCTTATATAGTTTTAGGCGTACTTCACCGGTGACATGGATTTGGGATTGATCCACCGTTTGTTGAATAAGCTTTCTCTCAGGTGAGAACCAGAACCCGTTATAGATCATACGAGCATAACTGGGAATCAGAGAATCGCGTAAAAACGTTACTTCGCGATCTAAGGTAATGGATTCAATAGCACGGTGAGCCTGATGCAAAATAGTACCACCTGGGGTTTCATAAATACCGCGTGATTTCATTCCGACAAATCGGTTTTCGACAATATCAATTCGTCCAATTCCATTTTCTCCACCATATTGATTGAGTCGTTCTAATAATTTTGCAGGACTCAATTTTTCTCCATTGACCGCTATAGGGTTCCCCGCTTCATATTGGATTTCAATAATAGTTGGCTTATCGGGCGCTTTTTCAGGTGAAGTGGATAACAAAAACATGTCATCGTCGGGACCCTCCCAAGGGTCTTCCAGAACACCGCCCTCGTAGCTGATATGAAACATATTTCGATCCATGCTATAGGGCTTTGCTTTTGTGACCGGCACAGGAATGCCATGAGCTACTGCATAATCAATCAATGCAGTTCTTGAGTTCAAGTCCCATTCTCTCCAAGGAGCAACAATAATAATTTCAGGGTTCAATGTATGGTACGCCAATTCAAAACGCACCTGATCATTACCTTTTCCCGTCGAACCATGTGAAACGCCATCTGCCCCTTCCTTATTTGCAATCCGCATCTGCTCTTTGGCTATCAAAGGTCTCGAAATTGATGTTCCTAAAAGATAGTTATGTTCGTAAAACGCATTAGATCTCAACATAGGAAAAACATAGTCTTTAACGAACTCTTCTCGCAAATCTTCGATATAAACTTTACTGGCTCCCGTTGCTAAAGCTTTTTCCCGGACCGGATCTAACTCCTGTCCTTGGCCTACATCTGCGGCAAATGCAATTATCTCGCACCCATATTTTTCCTTAAGCCATTTGATTATGACCGAAGTATCCAATCCTCCGGAATAAGCCAATACAATTTTTTTAATCGAGTTTTTCATAGTTATTTTTTAATTTAGCTAATTTTTTTTAGTAAATAACACGAAGTAAGATTTAATACCACTAATTTTATCTTCAAGTATCATAACCTCCTTCACTATAAGTTCCTACTTTAGAAATGATCGTATTCGATCATCCAATGCATTTTGATCCTTGGTAAATGACTGTAATGCTGATTGGGTCATTAAATCATCCAAAGCAATCGACGCCGACCAATCATCCAAGCAAGGAATTTTCCCATGATCATATATTTGCTTTAATTCTGTATCAGTAAAATCGTGAAATAAATTCATGTCATGTTTTCGACAAAAATCGACTAATTCATTGCCTTGCATTTCATCTAGACGATTTTCATTCATTAAAACATCAACAAATGAAATAAACTGGTCAGACAATTCCCATAGGCAAGGAAACCGTTTTGCCAATGGATGACTAGTTTTTATGCCCGGAACTATTTCTTCATTTAAATGAGATATTACTTCGTTCGTTGCTTTTCCAGATCCCTGAAATTCTTTTATAGCTTTTGGCGGGATGGTCAACACATCTAGTCCCGCAAGAAATGCTACTTGTTCCCCGCTTCTGATACTGGCACCGATCAATTTTGATTGCACATCTTTATACTTCTCTCTTGCCTCTATAAGAGCATTTTGTGTTGAAAGGGTCACTTTTTCTCCTACTTGATCACCGGAACCTGCTTCATGGTCTATCACCACTTGATTGAGGCGCCCTAAAAAAACGTTCACAAAGTCGGGATTGGATAACCTGGCAGCAAGATAATTCTGTCGTGCTGAAAAGCCAAGTGTGAAATTGATTGGAATTTTTTCCTGAGTTAATTTTCTAACTGCGAGGTAACCTTCCGGGGTAAGTGGAACTTTTACAATAAAAAATTCTGGACAAACCTTGTAATACCTTCTGCCATAATGCAGTGTACGCTCAATATCTCTAGAAACAGAAGGGTGTAGTTCTACACTCACCTTTACTTTAAAAGCCTGTACTAATCGCAAAGCAATCTTGCAATTAATTACAAACCCTACTTCTAAAATAAGCTCTTCCTCAGTAATTACTAGCCCCTCATCGCGGATTCTTCGTATGGTATCTTCAATGACCTGATCCATGATC